>Ga0247744_1000069_pt1 | contig 23099 bp, 18 predicted proteins | sample UWRJS154409C5_FD_180946 | JGI IMG/M metagenome (GOLD analysis project Ga0247744, IMG submission 180946) | Soil microbial communities from Arlington Agricultural Research Station in Wisconsin, United States - UWRJ-S154-409C-5 | ecosystem: Environmental > Terrestrial > Soil > Agricultural land... | reverse complement strand
GAGGAGGCGCGAAAGCGCCAGGTGCGCTTCCCGAGCGGCTACTGGTATTGCCTCAGGAGCGGCGTGTGGGACCGCGGTGGCCTAGCCTACGAGGCCCGCGTGCCCTTGGCCGAGACGCCGCTCTTCGTGCGCTCGGGCACGCTCTTGCCCATCGCTGCGGACAAGGACGTGCTCGCCCCCGATGGCGGGGCGCCGATTGCTGACCAGCTGATCCGCGCTTTCGACCTCCACGTGTTCCTGCGGCCCGGCGAGCGAGCCGAGCTCCGCTACGTGCAGGACGATGGCGCGACGCTCGGGTACCAAGCTGGAGGCGAGCGGGTGGTCGAGTTCTGGGCCGAGCGGCTCGGGGCGACCGTCGAAGTCGGGCAGCGCGCCGAGCGCCGACAGGAAGGGGCCGCCTCGCTCCCGCCGCTCCGCGTGCGCTGGGTGCTGCACGGGGGGGCCAAGAAGCTACGTGGCGAAGCCGGGCCGATCGAGGTGCGCCCGGCGCGGGAGCGCATGACCGGTCGAGCGCTCCAGGTCCTCGTTTCGGCGCCGACCGTGGTCGACTGACTCGGCCCGTGGGCTCAGGCCTTCGGATCTTCGCCGCGCCGTTCGGTGACGACCGAGAGGATGATCGCCGTGCCGACGGCGCCGACGATGACCAAAAGCGACAGCAGCGGCGGCACCTTCACGTGCGAAGAAATGAGCATCTTGATGCCGACGAAAGCCAGGATGCCGGCGAGCGCGGGCTTGAGCAGTCGGAATTTTCCGAGCATCGACTGCAGGGCGAAGAAGAGCGAACGCAGGCCGAGGATGGCGAAGATGTTCGAGGTGAACACGATGAACGGGTCGAGCGTCACCGCGAAGATGGCGGGCACCGAGTCGACCGCGAAGAGCACGTCCGAGGCCTCGACCGCGAGCAGAGCCAGGAACACCGGGGTGATGGCCAGCTTGCCCTCGTGCCTCGTGAAGAACTCGCCCGGCTTCTGCGGCGCCGCGACCGGAAAGACCAGGCGGGCCAGGCGTACGAGGGGATTCTTGTCGACGTCGACTTCGTCCCCGTCCTCCCCGGCGCGCAGCATCTTGAAGGCCGTCCACAGGAGGACGGCGCCGAGCGGGTAGATCAGCCAGTGGAACTCGCGCAGGGCGGCCGTGCCAGCGCCAATCATGACGCCGCGCAGAATTAGCGCCCCCAAAATGCCCCAGTAGAGCACCCGGTGCATGGATTCCTCCGGCACGCGGAAGGCAGCGAGGATGACGGCGATGACGAAGATGTTGTCCAGGCTGAGCAACTTCTCGATCAAGTAGCCGGTGAGGTACTTGAAGACGGCGTCTCGGCCATCGGTGGTCTCCAGCCCTTTGGGCAGGCCGGCTGACAGCTCGCGTCCCCAGGGCCCCTGGTAGAGCACGTACACCACGCCGGAGAAGAGCAGCGAAATCACGATCCACACGGCCGTCCAGCGCAGCGCCGATGACGTCGACATGCGCTCCTGTCCGCGGTGCACCAGGCCGAGGTCGACGGCGAGCAGGAACAAGATGAGCGCGATGAAGCCGATCCAGGCCAGGGTGGGGTGGGAGATGGCGGGCATGTCGCGTTCTGGAGAAGTGAGTGCAGTGTCGCGCCCGGCCGGCCGTCTCGCAAGCAGGGCACTGAAACGAGAGCGGCCTCCGCGAGGAGGCCGCTTCGTCGAGTTGGTCGATCTGTCGGGGCGGTGAGATTCGAACTCACGACCTCACGATCCCGAACCGTGCGCGCTACCAAACTGCGCTACGCCCCGATCGCTCTCGCCCCCGGCCGGGGGCCCGGCTGGGGCGGGGGACAATGATGCGCAGCGCGCCGGGTGTCAAGAACCTTCCGGCGCTGGCCCCATCTCGCTCAACCCTTGATGGCCCGCACGAATTCCGGCACCGCCGTGAACAGATCCGCGACGAGCCCGTAGTCGGCGATCTGGAAAATCGGCGCCTCCGGGTCCTTGTTGATGGCCACGATGACCTTGGACCCTTTCATGCCGGCGATGTGCTGGATGGCGCCCGAGATGCCCACGGCCACGTAGAGCGACGGGGCGACGATCTTGCCGGTCTGCCCCACCTGGAAGTCGCCCGGGCAGTAGCCGGCATCGACCGCGGCGCGACTGGCGCCGAGCGCGGCGCCCAGGGCATCCGCGAGCGGCTCCATGACCTCGAAGAACCGTTCCTTCAGGGCGCGTCCGCCCGAGACCACGACCTTGGCGTCCGCGAGCTCGGGCCGCGCCGACTTGACCGCGTCGAGCGACACGAATTCGACTCGGCTCGCAGCGCCGGACGCCGCCGCCAAAACGGCCGTCTCGATCGGACTCTTGCTGCCTGAAGGCTCGCTTGGGTCGACCTCGCTCTGGCGCACGGTGACGACCTGGACTGGGCTCGTCAGTTGGCAGTAGCCGTAGACGTTGCCTGCGAACATCGGGCGCTTGAAGGTGAGCTTGCCACCTTCGGCGCTGACGTCGGCGCAATCGCCCGCGTAGCCGGCGCCGAGACGCGCCGCCACCCGCGGCAAGAGGTCCTTGCCGAAGCTGCTCGCGACGGCGAGGACCAGCTGATAGCCCCGAGCTACGTCGATCACGGTGGGGGCGAAGCGTTCGGCTACGTAGTGGCCGAGGCTCGGGTCTTCGACCCTGATCACCTTGCCGGCGCCGTGCTGGGCGAGCTCCTCGCTCGCGGCCTGGGTGCTGGCGCCCAGCACCAGGATGTCGAAGGAGCCGACGCCCGCCTTGCGTGCGAACGTGATGGCCGAAAGGGTGCCCCGCTTGAGCGAGCCGTCTTCGCCGAGTTCGGCGACGATGAGAGCTTTGGTCATAGGACGCGTGCCTCCGTCTTGAGTTTCTCCACCAGCTCGGCGGCGCTCTTGACCAGAACGCCGGCCTTGCGGGCCTTGGGCAATTCGAACTTGCCGTAGGCGCTCTGGGGCTTGGCTGGGGTGAGAGCCGCCAGGGGTTTGACGTCGAGGGGCTTTTTCTTCGCCTTCATGATCGCCGGCAAGGGCGCGAAGCGCACCCCTTCACCGTAGCGGAAGCTGCGCTCGGTCTTCTTCGAGTAGACGCTCTCGGGCGCCACGATGCGCAGATCCACCGTGATGAGGCAGGGCGGAGTGAGGCGCAGACTGAGCACGCCGCCATCCACCTCACGACCGACGAGCAGCTTGCCGGAGGCTTCCTCCACGATGGTCGCAGCGAAGGTGGCCATGGGGAAATCGAGCAGCTCCGCCAAGCGTTGGCCGACCTGGTTGGAATCGCCGTCCACGGCCTGTTTGCCCAGGATCACGACGTCGGGCTTCTCCTCTTGGCAAACTTTGGCGAGCGCTTCGGCCACGACGCCGCCGTCGAGCGCCTCGTCCTCGGCCTCGATGCGGATGGCCCGATCCGCACCAGTAGCCAGAGCAGAGCGGAGGGTCGTCTCGGTGTCCTTGTTGCCCAGGGTCACCACCACGACTTCACCGTCCCGCGTCTTGCTCTTGCCATCTTCGGTCAGGCGCAGGGCCGCCTCGAGGGCGTACTCGTCGAACGGATTGACCTTCCACTCGAGGCCCGAGGTATCGACCGTGCTCCCACCGGCCCCGACCTTCACCTTGTTGGCGTGGTCTGGGTCGCTCACTCGCTTCAACGCCACCAGAATCTTCACCGTGTTCTCCTCGCTCTTGGTCACGTCGAGAACCCTCACTCGGCCTCGCGTGTTCCATTCTCTCCAAGGTAGGGGGTGAAGCTTTGGCGTCAAGGCGGACAGGTGTCACTAAGGTGCTGAAATTTCGTAAAAAAGTGACTGACGTCCCGCAGCCTGCAGCGGCTCCGATGGGGGTCGTCCTCCCACATCTCGGATTTCTTGAGGTATGAGAGCGGCTCGCATGAGCAGCGCCACAGATTTTCTCGTCTTGGGCAGTGGCATCGCAGGCCTATCCTTCGCCCTGCGCGCCGCCGAGTTCGGTGACGTCCTGGTGGTGACCAAGCGTTCGATCAGCGAATCGGCGACGGGCTGGGCTCAAGGTGGCGTGGCCGCCGTACTCGACCCGGCCGATTCGTTCGAGGAGCACGCCAAGGACACGCACGTGGCAGGGGCAGGGCTCTGTCGCGACGAAGCCGTCGAGCTGTGCGTCCGCCAAGGACCCGAGGTGCTGCGTTGGCTGATGGACCTCGGCGCTGCGTTCACGGCTCAGGCCAGCGGTCAGCTCGACTTGGCGCGGGAAGGCGGGCACAGCGCGCGGCGCGTCGTGCACGCGGGCGACGTCACGGGCGCGGAAATTCAGCGGGCTCTGGTGGCTGCCATCACCAGTCATCCACGCATCCGCGTGCTCGAGTGGACGATGGGCGTGGATTTGATCATCGCGAGCGAGCGCGGCAAGCCCGAACGCTGTGTTGGTGCGTACGTCCTGGACGAAAAGAAGGGCAAGGTCGAGAAGTTGCTGGCTCGGGCGACCATCCTCGCCACGGGCGGTGCCGGCAAGGTGTACCTCTACACGTCCAACCCCGACGTGGCGACCGGGGACGGCGTGGCCATGGCCTATCGCGCCGGAGCGGAGATCTCCAACATGGAGTTCTTCCAGTTTCACCCCACGGTGCTGTTCGAGCCCAGGGCCAAGAGCTTTCTCATCAGCGAGGCTCTGCGCGGTGAAGGCGCAGTGTTGCGCTTGCCGGACGGCGACGCATTCATGAGCCGGCACCACAAGCTGGCTGATTTGGCGCCTCGCGACGTGGTGGCGCGCGCGATCGACTTCGAGATGAAGCGCACCGGTTCGGAGCACGTGCTGCTCGACATCACTCACAAGCCGCGACAGTTCACCGAGGACCGTTTTCCGAACATCTTTGCGCGCTGCGCCCAGTATGGCATCGACATGTCGCGCGAGCCGATCCCGGTGGTGCCTGCAGCTCACTACTCGTGTGGCGGAGTCGCGAGTGACCTGTTTGGCCGTTCGAGCGTGCCCGGTCTGTTCGCCATCGGCGAGACGGCCTGTACGGGGCTGCATGGGGCGAATCGCCTGGCATCGAACTCCCTGCTCGAAGGCCTCGTATTCGCCAAACAGGCCGCGCTGAAGCTCGAGTCGCAGATTCACGAGCTCCGGCAGAAGCCCCTGCCCGATGCGCCCGATTGGCAGGTTGGCGACGCCATCCCCAGCGACGAAGCCGTCATCATCACCCAAAACTGGGACGAGATTCGGCGCCTGATGTGGAACTACGTCGGTATCGTGCGCAGCGACAATCGCCTGGAGCGCGCGGCGCGTCGGGTGAGCCTGCTCGAACAGGAGATCAGAGAGTACTATTGGAAGTACTTGGTGACGCGCGATCTGTTGGAGCTGCGGAACATCCAGACGGTGGCTGAGCTCGTGATCAACGCCGCGCGCGTGAGGAAGGAGAGTCGAGGCCTCCACTTCACCGTGAATCACCCCGACCTGGACCGCGGACCGGCCAAAGAGAGCGTGCAGAAGCGCGGCGTCCTGGCGCACCTGGGAGCATTGCCGTGAACGCTCCGGCGGGGACGTCTGCGCCGTTTTCAGCCATCCATGCCGTGCTTTGGATGTCGACGGCCTTCTTCTGGATGCTCCTCGGCGCGTTGCTCCTCGGTGCCGTTCGCCAGGAGGCACTCAAGGACATGGTCTCACTCGGCGGCCTCAGCGCGGTCGTGTTCCTGCTCACCTCGGCGCTGCTCACCAGTCGTCATCCTGGTGGCGACACGCTCCGGGAAGCGCTGGGCTTTCGCGCCACCGCGGCGCTCTACCTCCCGCTAGCCTTCATCGGTGGCGCCCTGGCTCAAGTGCCGGCCGAAGGGGTCGTGCACTTGGAAGGCCTCGTCGTGCCGGGCGTGGACCAAGCGATGGCCCAGCGGGCGAATCTGCTCTTGCCGCACGGAGCACTACATGGCGTCCTCTTGGTGCTCGTGCTCGCCGTGCTCGTGCCCATCGCCGAGGAAGCCTTTTTCCGCGGCGCCGTCTACGGTGCGTTGCGACGCGCCCAGCACCCCGGCTGGCAAGCGGGCCTCATCAGCGGAATTGGCTTCACGCTGAGTCACTACGACCCGACCATGCTCCTGCCCATCGCGCTCGTGGCCGCCTACCTGACGTTCCTGCGCGTCGTGAGTGGCTCGCTCTGGGCCAGTCTGTTCGCGCACGTCGGGTTCAATCTGGTCACCATGATGTCGGTGGTCTTGCGGGTACCCGAGGGTGCGGTCGACTTCCTCTCGCTCGACTGGCAGCTTGGCGCTGGGGCGGGCATTGCGCTCAGCATCGCGCTCGCCCTGTGGCTGTCCCGCGCGCAGGCGGCCAGAAGCAGTCGCAGCGAAGAGGCCGTGCCGGTCGATGCGTGATCCGACGGCCCTACGACTGCGCGTGTCGGCGCTCTTCGCCCTGGTGCTGGCCTTGTGTTTGTCCTGCGCGCGGCCCTACCAGGTTGGGGACCACGTATTGGTGGAGTGGGGTGATGAAGGCCACGTCTACCCGGCCTTCATTCTGAAGCAGAAGTCCAACTCGTTCTTCCGCGTGCATTTCGAGGGCTACCCCGCGCGTTGGGACGAAGACGTGCCTTTGCCGCGCATTCGCGGTCGCGCCGGCCAAAGCCCGCCCCACCCGCCGCCGCCGCGCAAGATCCGCCTCGCTCAGGCGCGCGCCGAAGGCCAGGAGGACCAGGCGCAGCTCGGGCGCTACAAGCCTGGCGATCGGGTCAGAGTCTCCTGGCGTGGGTCCGTCTATCGAGCCGTCGTGCTCGAGCTCAGGAGCCCCACGGAGTTCAAGGTGCACTACGAGGCGCACGAGGCCGCCTGGGACGAGGTCGTGCCGGCGTCGCGCATCGTCACGACGCCGTGAGCGTCAGACCAAGAGCCCCGGGATGACGCCGCCGCCGGCGTAGTCCGGGTGCCCGAACGTTTCTCCGGCAAAGCCGTAGGCCTTCAGGATGGTCAAGAGCAGCCGAGAATTGCTGACCCCGCCCAGATCCAGGAACTGCCCTGTGGCCAGCGCGCCACCGGCCGACCCGGCCACGAGGTAGGGGATGTTGTCGAGCGAATGCGTGTTGCCCTTGGCCACCTCGTTACCCCAGAGGATCAGCGTGCTGTCGAGCACGCTGCCATCGCCTTCGGGGATCGCGGCCAGGCGGTCCATCAGGTAGGCGAGCTCCTGCGCATGCCACCGTTGGCGGGCGGCGAGGTGGGCCCAGGCTTCGGTGTTGCTATCCCCCGAGTGGCTGAGAGAGTGGCCTTCTTCCGGGCTGTCCAGCCAAGGGTAGGGGATGCGGTTGAAGCCGGTCGAGTACTGGACGCTGGCGACCCGCGTCAGATCGCAGGCGAAAGCGACCGCCAAGAGGTCGAGCTGCGTCCGGCTGATGTCCGGCATCGTGAGCTCGCTGTCCGCGTCGATGTCGGACGCTGGGGGCAGCGGGACGGAGCATCCGCCGTCGCTTTGGCCCAAGCCCATGCGGCGTTCGAGGTCCTCGACCAAGGCCAGGTGCTCGTCGAGCTTGACCCGATCTTCTTGGCCCAGACGCGGCCGGAGGGCTCTGAACTGGTCTCCGACGGCCGCCATGATGCTTTCGGCGCGCAGGGTGTCGCTCGGTGCTGCCGGCGTGTCGCGGAAGAACAGGCGCTCGTAGGTGGTGATCGGCTCGTTGATGGGCGGCAGTGGCTCTCCGGGCCCGGAATACGAGATGCGCCCTTGCACGTCGTTGTCCATGCAGCGCACGCCGAGCTCGAGGCTCGCGAGCAACGTGTCCTGACCGATGAGCAGAGCCACCTCCTGATCGATGCTCCTGCCTGCCGCCCAGCCAGCCTTGGAGCCGCAGCCGTCCTGGAACGTCCCTTCGCCCAGCATTTGGCCGGTGAACAGCCCACCGATGCCGCGCTGGTGAGGGCCACCGTTGTTGTCCGGGTCCTGAGCGACGGAGTTGTTCACGCCCGCGAGTAGGATGAGCTTGTCCTTGTACGCCGCCAGGGGCTCGTGGATGTAGTTGAGCGTGAAGTCCGTGGAGCTCGCGCCCGCTGTCGGGAACCACGCGTCGGGAGAGGTGCCGTTCGGCGTGTACAAGAGCACGATGCGCTTGGGCGGCGTAGCCGAGGCCGCGTCGGCGCGCAGGGAATCCAAAAGGGGGAGAGCCAGGGCGCCAATCGAGGCGCGTAGGAAGTGGCGGCGGGTGGGTCGTCGGAGCATCACGGTGCGGCCTCCGCGGGATGTGGGCTGCGCAGTCGGAACGAAGGGCTCTTGGTGAGCGCAACCAGGAGCTCGACCATGTTGCCTCCACTCGCCTCGATCTCGGCGTAAGTCGGGGCGAGGGCGCACTCATCGGCACTGCTGCGCGAGCGGCCGAGCGCGAACGTGAACCATTTGCCGGTCACGCAGCGAGCCACGGCGCTCGATTCGGCCAGGCGCGCGCCGAGCTCCGTCACGCCGCTGACCGGGCCGTCGATCGTCGGATCGCCGCTGTCGACCAGAGCGCCTGTGGTATCGATCATCAGCCCGTGCTCCTCGGTGCGGGCGCGTCCGAGCTGGTCGAAGCCTTCGAAGGTGAAGCCAATCGGGTCGATCGCCATGTGGCAATTCGCACAGTCCGGGCTTTCGGTGTGCACGGCGAAGCGCTCGCGCGTGGTGAGCGTCGGATCCGGATCCGGCGGGGAATTGTCCACGGTCGGCGGGGGCGCTTGCACGGGCGCGCACAACAGCCGGTCGCGCACGAAGACGCCACGCCGGATGGGCGAGGACTGGTCGTGGTTGGCGAGCAGGGTCAAGAGGGCTGGTTGCGTCAAGATGCCGCTGCGCTCACCGGGCAAGTCGTGACGTTCGAACCCTGCCGCGGGCACTGGCAGCCCGTAGACCGGAGCCAGCACGGAATCGACGTACAGTGCAGGCGAGCTGAATAGATCCGAGATGCTGCCGCCCTCCGCCCACATCACGCCGTCGATGAAGGCCGTCATCGAGAGATCGAGGGAGTCGAGCAGGCCACTGGGTGAATTGTCGCGCGCCACGCTGCCGAGTGGATCGAGCCCAAACCAGGCCTGGTGGAACTCGAGCACCCGCTCGTGCGCGCGCTGGTCGGCGAGCAGGCGGCGCGCCTGCCCTTCCACGTCCTCTGGCGTAGCGAGCAGATTGGCCTCGGCGGCATCGAGCAGCAGCTCGTCGGGCATCGTTCCCCACAGGAAGTACGACAGGCGCGAGGCCATTTCGTAGGGCCCGAGCGGGACCGCTCCGTACTCCGGCTTGTCTTTCGGCGCTTCGACGCGGTAGAGAAATTGAGGGGATTGCAGGGTCGCTTCGACGATGGCGACGATCGCTTCGGCGTGCCCGAGCGCGGGCCGGAGGCGCGAGTAGAGCGTCTTGAATGCGGTCACTTCGTCGGCGACCAGGGGCCGACGAAAGGCCTTGCGCCCGAAGTCTTCGATGAAAAGCTCGGCACAGACCGCGTCTTCTTCGGCGCAGGGCAGCAGGAGATCGATGCCGCGGTCTTTGACGCCCTGCGCGATGGACGCCGCAGCGCGTAGGAAGCTCTCGACCAAGAGCGGATTGGCCTTATGGGCACTCGCATTGTTGTCGAAGCCATCGACCTCCGGTTCGTGCGGAAACGGCTCGGTCGGGTCCTCGGTTTGTCCCAATAAGTCCTGGACGGTGCGCCGGTATTCGCTGCGCGTCAGCAAGCGCGCCTGGGAGAACGGGACCTCGGCGAGGTCACAGCTGTCGTCGGGCGGGGGATCACTCGGTGGAGTCGTGACGAAGCTGTCGCAGCCCAGCGCACACCAGAGAGAACCGATGAGGGCGACGGGCCGAGCCGACAGGAGTGGGCGCATCCAGTGGTTCACGACCGTGAGACAAGCAAAGCCGGCCGGGGCCAGCAGGAGTCGGCTCAGCGTGCTATTGGACCCCGGCCACGTCAAACTCCGTTTCTCATGTCGGCGCAAAATTCCAGCCAACTTCATGACGAAGCCGCGTCCGGGCCGGCTCTGCCGGGGGCGCCACGCGAGGCACGCATTTGGATGGATGGTCTGGAGTGTCCCGCGGCACGAGCGTGCGTGTCGGTGTTCGATCGAGGCTTCCTCTACGGGGACTCGGTGTTCGAGACGCTCCGCACGTACGCTGGGCGTCCCTTCGCCGCTCGAGAGCACGTCGACCGCTTGGCCGAGAGCGCGCTCAAGGTGTTCATCGACCTCCCGGTGGAAAGAGACGTGCTTCTGGCCGAGATCCTGACGGCGTGCGCTGCTTCGGCTAGCGCGAGCGCGGAGCCCCAGGAGCTGTACATCCGCTCGATGGTGACCCGAGGTGTGGGCGCGCTCGGGCTCGATCCGGGCCTCGCCAGCCGGCCGTTGCGCGTCATCATCACGACGCCGCTAGCGCCACCCGCGGCGGAGCTCTACGAGCGCGGGATCGCGACCGTGACCTATCGGGCCGCCCGCTTGGCCGATCACACGGAAGCCAGTGGCGCCAAGCTCGGCAACTACTTGGTCGCTGTGCTGGCGACGCGCAAGGCCGCGCTCTCTGGCGCGAAGGAAGCGTTGATCGTCGATTCTGCCGGGCAAGTGCTCGAGGGGGCCACGTCGAACGTGTTCTGGCTGGATGGCGAGGGCGTCCTCCACACACCGGGTCTCGATTCTGGCATCTTGGGCGGGATCACCCGCAAACACCTGCTTCTGGTCGCCCGGGCGCTCGGCAGGAAAGTGGACGAGCGCACACCGAGCTTGGACGAGCTCCTTTCGGCGCGCGAGGTCTTCATCTCGTCGTCCGTGCGCGAGCTTCTGCCCGTGGTCGCGGTCGATGGTCAGCCGATCGGTGGTGGGCGACCCGGACCCGTCACGCGCGAGCTGCACGCGGCGTTCCGTGCCCATTGCCTGAGCTGTGTTGGCTCGGACAGTGCTGGCTCGGACAGTGTTGGCTAGTCACGGGCCGACGCCGCGGCGGCCTTCGATGGCTCGACCCAGCGTGATCTGGTCGGCAAACTCCAAGTCGCCGCCGTGGGGCACGCCGGAGGCGATGCGGGTTACTACGAGGCCGCGGGCCGCGAGCTCGCGCCCCAAGTAGAGCGCCGTCGCCTCCCCGTCCACGGTGGGCGGCGTGGCCAGGATGACCTCGCGGACCTGGTCGCTTTCGATTCTGGCCTCCAATGCGCTCAGCCGGATCGCATCCGGCCCGATGCCGTCGAGGGGCGAGAGGAGGCGGCCGAGCACGAAGTAGCGCCCTTTCATCGCCCCACTGCGTTCGATCGCCATCAGATCCTGCACGCGGGCCACGACGCACAAAAGGCTCTTGGTGCGGCGCTCGTCCGCGCACACCTGGCAGATGGTTGGCCGATCGCTCTCTATCTCGGCCAGATTTCCGCACGCTTCGCACAGGCCGACCTGCCCTGCGAGCTGCTCGAGCTCGCGACCCAGCTCGGTGGCTAGCTCGGGGTCGGTGATGAGCTCCAGCGCGAAGCGCTGGGCGGTTTTCTCGCCGACTCCCGGCAGGCGGGAGAGCAGCTGGATGACGCGACGAGCGGGGGCGGGGAGCATGGCGTGTAGGGGGCTAGTGGGACATCACTCGGGCAGGACGACTTGGCGAATGCGCGCGCCCAGGACCTGGACTGCCTCTCTGACGCGCGGGTGGTTGCGCAGCTCGTCAATCTGGGCCCGGCGCTGGCGCTCGCGCAAGTGGGCCCGGACGCTGCCGATCGAAACACTGACCGGGACCTTGGCGAATTCCACGCGGACATCGGCGCCAAAATCGAGCGCCAGGTGGGTTTGGACCTTGGCGATGGCAGCGCTCGTGACGAGCTCGCGCTCGAACAGGAAGCCCTCTTGGATACCCAAGCGGATCACGGGCGCGCTGGCGGTCAGGACTTCGGTCTGCTCGAGGTAGGCGGCTAGCTGTCCGTCGTCGGCGCGCAGGCGATCGCATGCTGGCAAAAGGGCCAGGGTTCGCTCCAGGACGTCCGGAGGGATCGTGGACCCGAGCTCGGGTTCGGGTTTCGCCGAGCTTGGCTCGGGGGGCGCAGACGGCTGGGGCTCGGGCTCCGGCTCGCGCTTCGGCCCAGTCGTCGCCGGCGGGGCTGGGTCGGGGTCCTCGTCGTTGTCCTGGACCGGCGCGCTCGGAGCTCCCGCTCGCGCGTCCGCATGGGTCTCTCGCCCGCGCGCCACGGGCGTCGGATTCCTGGGCGGGGCCGGGCGGGGCGGGGAGCCGGAGGTCGTGGCCACGGCGCCGGCTCGACCGGAAGCCAAGCGTTTCTCCAGTGCGCCGAGCCGGACCAAGAGCTCATCGATGGGCAAGAGGGGCGGCCGGAGCGCCAGCCGCGCCAGCAGCATCTCCAGGCTGGCCCGGGGGTCTGCTCCGCGACTGACCTCATCGAAGCCCTTGGAAAAGCCACTATGCAGGCGGAGCAGGTCGCTCTCCTGCGCGGTGCGGGCAATCGCCTCGATTTCCGCGCGTTCCTCGTCCGGGAGATCGATGAGCTCGCCGGGGTTCTTGGCGATGCGCGCGACGACCAAGTGGCGCAAGATGGCCAGGAGATCACGGGAGAGTTGGACGATGTCGAGCCCCTGCTCGGCAACGTCACGCACGACGTCGAGGCATGCCTGTGCGTCGCCCTGGACCAGAGCGCGCCCGAGCTCGACGAGCGCGCCGCGGCTCGCCACGCCGAGCACCCGAGCCACGTCCTCGCCGCGCAGGGTGTCACCACCGAAGGCGATCACTTGATCGAGCAGGCTCATGCCGTCGCGCATGCTGCCCGCAGCCTTCTGCGCCAGGATGGATACCGCCCCTTCGTCGAAGCTGACCCCCTCCTGGCCGAGCACGTAGCGCAGCCGTTCGGCAACGGTGCGTGCTGCGATGAGCTTGAAGTCGAAGCGCTGCACCCGACTCAGGATGGTGACCGGAACCTTGTGCACCTCGGTCGTGGCGAACACGAACTTGACGTGCGGCGGCGGCTCCTCGAGCGTCTTCAAAAAGGCATTCCAGGCCGCGGTGGACAGCATGTGCACTTCGTCCACGATGATGATCTTGTAGCGATCGCGCGTGGGCCTGTAGGGCAGAGAGTCCTGCAACTTTCGCACCTCATCGACGCCGTTGTAGGACGCACCGTCGATCTCCCGCACATCGATGTCGCTGCCGCTGGCGATCTCGACACAAGCTGCGCATTTCAGGCACGGCTCGATGGTTGGACCTGGCTCCTTACCCGTGGCGGGGTCCCCCAAGCAGTTGAGCGCCTTGGCCAGGATGCGTGCGCTCGTGGTCTTGCCCACACCTCGCACCCCGGTGAACAGGAACGCGTGGGCGATGCGCCCCGAGGCAATCGCGCTCGCCAGCGTCCGACTCACGTGCTCTTGCCCGACCAAATCGGCAAAGCTCATCGGTCGCCATTTGCGGGCCAGGACCAGGTAACTCATCTTGGCCCTCTCTACAGCGAAACCACTGGACATGGACCCGGCGCTCTCTCACCGGGCCTTTTCGGGGTGCTGGCCCTCCGGGCCTCGGGAGCACCGGCGAGCAGACTCCGATCTCCGGGGTGGGTCATGGCGTCCTGGATTTCCGATTGGCCCCTGTGCGGCGGGCCCGGTAGAGTCGTCCTCGTGCAGGAGCGGTCCGATCATCGATCTTCCGATGCCCGTGCCCTCGGACTGTGCGGCCTCGCCCTTGCGCTCGGCTGTCACTCGAAAGCACCGACGGAAGCACGGGCGGACGCTCCCGTGGTTCGGTCCCAGCCGAGCGCATCCCGTCCGCAGAAGGCGGTCCCGGCGAGCTCGGGGAGCCCCGTCTCCTTCAGGGTCGCGGGGGCGCGTTCGTTTCGAGCGGCCACGGGGCTCCTGGATCTCGAGCCCGACCGACGCTTGAGCCGCGCCGATTTCGATACGCTGCGCTTGCACACCGCCTCGCCAGCGGCAGCTCAGGCGCAGGCGCGCGGGGCCCTTCTTCTCGCGCTCGATGAACAATCCCCGAGGCCGCTCCTCGAAAACGGTGCTCCGCTGCGTTCGGTGGTGGACGAGGACCGAGAGCTCTCCCCTGGCTGGCACGCCTTGGTGGCGTTCATCCCTTCCCCCTCCGCGGTCGAGATTGTAGAGCGCCATTTTCAGATCGAGCTCGACCTGCCGCGCTCCAAGCCCGCCTCGGGCTGTGCACTGCTCGAACCCGCCGGGACGGTCTTTCTCGCCCCGGGTCAGGCCGTCGAGCTCGTGGCGGCCCCGCTCACGCCGGACGTGGCGCAGTTCGAATACTACGTGGCAGAGGAGCCGACCCTCCGCTTCCGGGTGCCGGCGCTCGAGGCCGCCCTGGTCGTGGGCCTCGGGAGCGGAGACCACCGCCTCGGTGTTCGCTGCTACGACCAGCACAGCGCGCTCGTTGGGCAGAACCAGCGGGTCGTGACCGTCAACGCCGATCAGTGACAGGGCAGCCGATGAACCCCGCGCCCGCCAGCCAGGACCGTGCAGCATGAGCCAAGGACTCGTAGCGGGCGCGCTGATCTGGGCCACGGTCTACGCGGGGCTCGCCCTGTTCATGCTGCTCGCGAGCCGCTTGTTTCCGGGCCGCGGTTACGCCCTCTTGGGCTTCGCGATCATCGCTCTCTCGCTGTCGGCTCTGGGGATCAAGCTCGTGTCCGGCCCCGAGCTCGACTGGCAGGTCTACTGGGGGACACGACTCATCGTGCTGGCCCTCGTCCTGGCGCCCATCTTTCACAACCATTTCTTGACGCACTACTGCGGGGCCCCGGTGAAGCAGTCGCTCGTGCGGGCTGCTTACGCCGTGGCCGGGGCGCTCGTGCTCGCGGAGTATTTGCTTGCGTCGCGGCAGCTCACGGGCCACACCGGCGGTCCGTTCGTCTCCCGGGTCGAGATCGGGCCGCCCCTGACCGTTTGGGTCGGAGCGCACCTCTTGCTGTCGACGGGCTTACTTTTGTGGGCGGTCCTGCGTGGCAAGAAGAATTGCCTGCTCCCCCTGATTTGCCTGGCCACGCTCGGGCCCGTCGGCCTCTACGATCTGGCCGAGTTCGTGCTGGCCGGTGAGAGCACGCTTTTGACCGAGACGCTGCTCTGGGTCTACGCGCTCTCCATCGTCCTGGGCCTCTTGTGGGAGCTTCGGGGCGCGGAAGGCAAGCTGCTCGAAACCACCTCCAGCTTGGCCGAAAAGACCCTCGAGCTTCAGGTGTCGTACGCCGAGCTCGAGCAGGTCGAGAGCGAGCTTTTCAAGAAGGAGCAGCTCGCGCTGGTCGGCGAGCTCGCCGCGTCCATTGCCCACGAGGTGCGAAATCCCTTGGCCATCATCATGAACGCCGCGTCGGGCATGCGCCGCGCGAGCTTGCCCGAGGCAGATCGCGACACGCTGCTGTCCATCGTGAACGAAGAGGCGCGGCGCTTGAATCAGCTGGTGGAAGAGCTCCTGCGCTTCGCCCGCCCGGTCGAGGCCGCGCGGGTGCCGGCGTCGCTCTACGACATCTGCGAGCAGCTTCGGCAATCGAGCCCCCCTGGCCACGAGGTCGTGCTCGATGCCTCCGACCAGGTTGGCTCGGTGTTCGTCGACGCCGGGCTGTTTCGTCTGGCGCTCGACAACCTGATGGCCAACGCCCTGCAGGCCATGCCACAGGGCGGCAAAGTCGTGCTCTCCATTTCCAGGGGCTACTTCGGCGATGGGGGGCAGGCCGCCGTGGTCGCCGTCACCGATCACGGCATTGGCATGACGCCCGCCGACGTCGAACGGGCGAAGAAACCATTTTTCACCACCAAACCGCGCGGCACCGGGCTCGGTCTGTCGATTGCCGAGCGCATCGTCGAGGCGCACGGCGGCGAGCTTTCCATCGAGAGTCAGGCAGGCGTCGGCACGACGGTCACGCTGCGCCTACCGGTCGAGCGCATCAGCGAGCTGCCCGTGTCGAGCGTCAAGGTCCCCCATTCCAGGCGTCGGATGCTGTCGTCGGGCGCGCTTTTGGCGAACGAAACCCACGAAGGTAGAGAGAGCGATCATGACGCCGGCTGAACGCGCCGACCTGGTCCTGCGCGACAAGCGCTACGTTTGGCATCCCTACACACCGATGGAGGCCTACGAAAAGGACGGGCGCCCCCTGGTCATCCAGCGGGCCCGCGGAGTCCGGCTCGAAGATGCCGACGGTCGCAGCCTGATCGACGGGAACTCCTCGTGGTGGACGTCGCTGCTCGGGCACAATCATCCCCGCCTCGTTCGGGCGCTCAGCGAGCAGGCGAGCGAGTTCTGTCACGTCGCCTTGGGCGGGATCACGCATGCTCCGGCCGTGGATCTGGCCGAGGCGCTGTGCGCGCGGGCTCCGGCGGGACTTTCGCACGTGTTCTATTCGGACAACGGCTCGACCGCCGTCGAGGCCGCGATCAAGCTGTGCGTGCAGTACTTCCACCAGAACGGGGCGCCCAAGAAGGCCCACTGCCTCGCGCTCGAGCACGCCTTTCACGGCGAGACGCTCGGCGTGACCGCGCTCGGCGACGTGGCGGCCTTTTCGGCGCCGTTTCGCAAGTTCGGCACCTTCGTCCAGCACCTGCCGTCTCCGGCCGACGGCGCACAAGCGGCCATCGATGCGCTCGAGCGTGTGCTGCGCGACCGCGGGGACACCATCGCCGCACTCGTGCTCGAGCCGCTCGTGCAGGGCGCGGGGGGCATGAGGTTCTACGGACCCGAGTACCTCCGGGCCGCTCGTGAGCTCACCCTCGAGCACGACGTCCTTCTGGTGCTCGACGAAGTGTTCACGGGCTTCGGTCGTACGGGTACGTTCTGGGCCGCCGATGCCGCAGGCATCTCGCCCGACGTGCTCTGCCTGGCCAAAGGCCTCAGTGGCGGCATCCTGCCGTTCGCCGCCACCCTCACCACCGACCGTGTCTATGCTGGCTTCCTGGGCGATGCCGCTCGGGCGTTTCACTACGGTCACACCTATTGCGGCAATCCGCTGGGAGCGCGGGTCGCGCTCGAGGTGCTTCGGGTCTATGGCGACGAGCAGGTCATCGAGCGAGCAGCGGCCAAGGCTGCACGACTCGCGGCCGCATTCGCTCGTTTCGGCGAAATGCGCGGTGTGTCGCGCGCCCGCAGTCGCGGCATGTGCGCTGCGCTCGAGCTGGAGTCCGCGGGCGGGGGTGGCTATCTGGATCGAGCGGGCTGGCGGGTCTACGACTTGGCGCTCGAGCGGGGCGCCTACGTTCGCCCTCTCGGCAACGTCATTTACCTGGCGCCGGCCCTCAACATTCCGGATGCGGATTTGGACGAGCTGCTCGCGATATTGGCAGAGTCCCTCGAAGTCGTGCTGACGGAGACATGAATGGCCCGAAGGAAACGTTATCTTTTCGTGTGTGTGAATCGCAGGCCCGACGGCACGCCCAAGGGGTCGTGCGCGGCGCGTGGGGGCGAGGAGCTACAGACCTTGCTCAAGCAGGGCCTCAAGGACGCCGGGCTCGCCGAGCACGAGGTCCGCGCCTGCACGTCGAGTTGCCTGGACGTCTGCTGGGTGGGGCCGACCATTGCCGTCCTGCCGGACGGCTACTTCTACGGTCGGGTGCAGAAGGCGGACTTGCCGGAGCTCATCTCGGCCCTCGGCCGCGGGGAGCGGGTCGAGCGCTTGGTTCTGTCGGAAGAGGACTTTCTCGAGCCGCGCGAGCTCCGGACCGGGAAGCCGGCCTGACAATTTGACATCAAAAAGACAAGTTGACTTGCGTCTGTCACTATGACACGACTGCGTCAGAATGACGGACTTGGAGCTGGGGACCGCTGAGCCGGCCCCGTTCACCGGGGTCACCCCGGTCGACGCGACCGTGCTCGTGGTCGACGACGAGGCCAGCAATCGGACCTCCCTGGAGAAGATCTTCCAGAAGGAGGGCATGCGGGTCCTGTCCGCCGACGGGGCGCGGACGGCCCTCGACCTCTTGCGCAGCCACAAGGTCCACGTGGTGCTGACGGATCTGATGATGCCGGGCCCCAATGGGGTCGAGCTCCTACGGGCGGTGCGCGAGCTCTCGCCAGCGACCGAGGTCGTGCTGATGACCGCCTATGGCACCGTGGAGACTGCCGTCACCGCGATGCGCGAGGGCGCCTACGATTTCGTCGAGAAGCCGCTCAAACGGGCGACGATCGTGCGGTCGGTCAAGAAGGCGATGGAGCACGCGACGCTCCTGGCCGAAAACCAGAAGCTGCGCGCCGAAATCCAAGCCCTGACCCAGCGTGAGATCGTCGGGCAATCGGCCGCCTTGCGGCAGGTGCTCGAGGTCGCGCGGCAGGCCGCGCCCAGCGTGGCCAACGTGCTCGTGCTCGGCGAGTCCGGGACGGGCAAGGAGCTCATCGCGCGCTTCGTTCACCAGCACAGCCCCCGAGCGGCGCGGCCGTTCGTGGCGGTCAACTGCGCCGCCATCCCGGAGAGCATTCTGGAGGCCGAGCTGTTCGGCTACGAGCGGGGCGCGTTCACGGGGGCGGTGACGCGAAAGGACGGGCGTTTTGCCCGGGCGCGCGGCGGAACCCTGTTCTTGGACGAGGTGGGCGAGCTGTCGCCGGCGGTCCAGGTGAAGCTCCTGCGCGTGCTGCAGGAGGGGGAGTTCGAGCCGCTGGGGGGCACCACGGTGCGGGCAGACGTGCGCATCGTGACGGCCACCAACCGTGACCTCGGCCGCGAGGTCGAGGCGGGGCGTTTCCGCGAAGATCTCTACTACCGGCTGAACGTGATTGCGCTCATCGCTCCGCCCCTGCGCACGCGCCGGGAAGACATTCCGCTCCTCGTCGACCATTTCCTGGGCCTCTACTGCGCCAAGAACGGTCGGCAACGACTCACCGTCGCGCGCGAAGCGCTCGAACGGTTGGTTCGCTACGCTTGGCCGGGCAACGTGCGCGAGCTCGAGAACGTGATCGAGCGGGCCGCGGTCCTGTGCCAGGGGCCCGAGCTGCGGGAGGCGGACCTGCCGGGGGCCGTCCAAGACCACGACGGGACCCCGGAGTCCCTGTCCTTCCCGGTGGGTACCCCCCTCTCCGAGGTCGAGCGGCGGCTCATCAAGGACACCCTGCGCCACACCGCCGGGGACAAGACGCTCGCTGCTCAGCTCCTCGGCATTTCGGCTCGCACCATCTACCGGAAGCTCGAGGAGATGTGACGAGTTTCGACTGCCAGATTGTCACGACCGGACGCCGGAGCTGCCCAGCCCCTGACAAGTTGGCGAGATCGGGGGGCGCTCCCTCCAGGAAGTGCCGTCATTTCGCCCCATTGACCGCTGGCACACCTCTCGCTTTAAGGGCCGCGGCGGGGTGTGTCCGCCGCCTTGGGTCGAGCGCGTGAACATCGAAGTCCTGTTCAAGAAGTACTTCTACGTGGGCGTCGGTGTCCTCGTGGCCGCGTGCGCCTACCTGCAGGCGGCGGGACTGAGCGACCTCGCCCGGAGCTTCCTCTCGCCTGCGCTCGGTCGGACGCCATCGCCATCGCCGCTGCTCGGTCTGGCCAGCCTCGCGCGCCCGAGCGTCCGGGCGATCCACGAGCGCAACCCGTTCGACAGCGTCACGGGGCCGCTGTTCCCAGCGCCCGTCGAGGAGGCTCCAGTCGCTGCGGTGGAGCCCACGTTCGACAACCCCCTGTTGGTCCCGGCTTGTGCGGGGGTCGAAGTGCTCATCCTGACCGAGTCCGAAGATCCGCTGTGGTCCTTCGCGGCGCTCACAGGGCCGACGGAGAAAGCGCCCGTTTTGCGCCGGGTTGGCGACAAGCTCGGCACGCAAACCGTGGCTTACATCGGTCACAATCCGGCGACCGGCAGCCCCACCGTTTGGCTCGAGAGCAATACCCTCTGCCAGGCGGCGCTGTTCGGCGTGGTGCCGCCACCTGCAGCTGCGGCTGCGCCGGCCGAGGAACCCGCAGCCGATGCCGCCGCCGCCGCACCGCCGACCACCGCCCGCGCGCTCGATCCGGAGATCGCTTCGAAGATCAGGAAGATCAGCGACACCGAGTTCGAGGTCGATCGCAGCGCCATCGACAAGATCCTCGACAACCAGGCCGAGCTCATGCGCTCCGCGCGCATCGTGCCGGAGACCAAGGACGGCCAGACCATCGGCGTGCGCCTGTTCGGCATTCGCCCCGAAACGCTGCTCGGGCAGCTCGGCCTCGTCAACGGCGATCGGCTGGAGACCATCAACGACTTCAACATGGCGAGTCCGGAGAAAGCCCTCGAGGCTTACGCGCGCCTACGGACTGCCAACAGTCTGAAGGTGCAAGTCAATCGACGCGGCAAGCCCACGACCATCGACCTCAAGATCAAATGACCAGACGTCGTTTCACCTTCTTCTCGACCTCGCTTGCTCGCAAGACGCCCGCTCGCATGACGCTCGCCCCGCGGACGTCGCTGTCGGCGCTGCTTTCGCTGGCGCTCTTGGCGACCACGCTCGGCTCACCAACCGAGGCGCTAGCCCAGCGCAAGCCTCGAGCCGCTGCGGCCAAGAAGACCACCCGAGCCGCCCCGACGACCGTGCGCACCCCCGCGCCCACGCCTGCCGCGCCGACCCCAACGCCCGCTGCCGCCGCCGCGCCCGATCCGCTGGCGACGCCGCCCGGAGACGCCGGCGCTCTGCCCAGCACGATGGACCGCATCGCGGCAGCCGCGGACGTGCCCTACCGGCCCAAGCCCGGTGGCTACCAGGTGAAGTTCAATCTCGAGGACGCCGACCTCGCCGAGCTCGTCAATCACATCAGCGGCATGACGGGCAAGCGCTTCATCTACGGCGCCAAGGTTCGCAGCATCAAGGCCACGGTCGTGTCGCCCGAGCCCGTCACCTTGGACGAGGCCTACCAAGCGTTCCTGTCCATCTTGGAGACGAACGGCCTCACCGTCGTACCTCACGGCCGCTTTCTGAAGATCGTCGACAGCGCGGGCGTCGCCACCCAGAACACCCCGGTCTACGACCGCGGTGCTCCGATCCCCAACACCGACAGCTACATCACGCGCCTCTATCGCACGCGTTACGTCACGGCCGACGAGGCAGCTGGCCTCTTGACCAAGTTCAAGAGCAAAGACGGCGACATCTCGACCTATCCGGGTGGGAACTTGCTCGTGATCACCGACACCGGGGCGCAGGTGGCGCGCATGGTGCGGATCCTCGAGGAAATCGACGTCGGCGGTGCCGGGCAGCAGATGTGGATCGAGCCGGTCAACCACGGAGACGCCGTGGCGCTGGCGGAGCAAGTGAACGATCTGTTCGACGTCGGTACCGACGGCTCGGGGGGCTTGGCCAAAGTCGTCGCCGACGAGCAGACCAACTCGCTCATCGTGGTCGGCACCGACGACTCGTACGGCAAGCTCTTGCAAGTAGTGCGCAAGCTCGACACCCGGCCTGGCGAAGCGGGCAGCGTTCACGTCCTCTTGCTGCAGCATGCGGTCGCGGACGAGCTCTCCAAAACCCTGCAGCAGATGCTGACCGGTCAGGTCGGCAAGAAGAAGGGTGCACCGTCGCCGACGGGTGGAGACGGCGGCGGTATGTTCGAGGGTGACGTCTCGGTCACCGCGGACCAACCGACGAACGCCCTCGTGGTCAGCTCCTCGCCGCGCGACTTCGCGCAGCTGCGCGTGCTCATCGATCAGCTCGACCGTCCGCGCCGGCAGGTCTTCATCGAGGCGGTGATCATGGACCTCGCGGTGAGCGACATCACCGATCTGGGCCTGTCCTGGCACGGTGGCCTGCAGCCCGACCTCGGTGGCAGCAGTGGGCCGGCCACCATGATCGCCGGCTGGAACGCAGGCACGTCCGCGGCCTTCCCGGCCGACCCGAGCGTTCTGCAAGGTTTCGCTGCCGGTGTGCGTGGTCCGGATTTGCAGAACACGAGTCAGTACACCGGCACGGGCCTGTCGATTCCGGCCTTCGGCATCGTGGTCAACGCGCTCGCCACGGCCGGCCGCGGCAACGTGCTTGCGACCCCGCACATCATTGCGACCGACAACGTGGCGGCCGAGATCCACGTCGGAGAAAATATCGCGCTGCAAACGAACGCTGGTGGCAGCCTCGGCAACCTGGCCAACCTGGGCGCGGCGGCCGCCGTTGGTGCCATGGGCGGAATCAACCTGAACTCGCAGCGCACCGACGTCGGTAACAAGATCAAAGTCACGCCGCACATCAACGAGTCGGACCAGGTGAGGCTCGAAATCGAGCAGGAAAGCAGCGCCCCGGGGGCACCCGAAGGCGCGCTCGGCGTCGTCCCGATCATCAAGCGCACGGCCAGCACGACGGTCGTGGTCAAGGACCAGCAGACCGTGGTGATCGGCGGTTTGACCCGCGACGAGACCGCCACCTCGCGCGACAAGGTTCCCGTGCTCGGGGACATCCCGGTGCTCGGCTTTCTGTTCAGTCGCACCAAGACGACCAAGCGCAAGACCAACCTGCTGTTGATTTTGACCCCGCACGTCATCCGCGAGCAGGCGGATTTGCGCCGCATTTTCGAACGCAAGATGCAGGAGCGGCAGGAATTCATCGATCGCTACTTCGTGTTCGAGACGACCAATTGGCGACCGCCCACGGACTACGCGCGCAGCAACGGCCTGGTCGAAGAGATCCGACAGGCCTTCTTCGAGATCGACGAGCAGGCGCGCCTCGAAGAAGAGCTGCGTCCGCGCGAGTTCCACGACCACATCCCGAGCGAGCCGATTGATCTCCCGGGTGGCCTGAAATCCAGCGCTCCCGCTGGCGGCGGCAAAGGCGGCAAGCGCGGCTCGGCGCCAGCTCGTTCCGCCCCGACGCCGCCCCGCGAGGCACCTCCGCCGCCACCTCCGGCGCCCGCGGAGCCCGCGCCCGCGCCGCAAGGTGCGGCGGACACGTCGGGCGGCGAGCGCATGGCCTCGGTCGACCAGGGGCCGCCGCTTCGGCTGGCCCCGCAGCCGCGCAGCATCGGAGAGGAGTAGGCGTGAGCGCAGGACGGGCACTCGGTGAGCTCTTGGTGCGGCAGGGTTTGGTCCAAGCCCACGCGCTGCCCGAGCTCTTGAGCTTGGGTGCCGAACGGCAGTCCGGCATCGCCGACCTACTGGTGCAGCAAGGCGTCGCCAGCGAAGCCGTCATTGCGCGTGCGCTGGCGGACGAATGTGGCTTCGCATTCGTCGAGTCCCTGGATGCGGCGGCGATCCCGCTCGAAGCGGCCACCAAGCTGCCCATCGCTTACGCCAAGGCTCATCGGGTGCTCTTGTGCCGAGAGGATCCCAGCGGCGTC
>Ga0247744_1000068_pt1 | contig 23393 bp, 16 predicted proteins | sample UWRJS154409C5_FD_180946 | JGI IMG/M metagenome (GOLD analysis project Ga0247744, IMG submission 180946) | Soil microbial communities from Arlington Agricultural Research Station in Wisconsin, United States - UWRJ-S154-409C-5 | ecosystem: Environmental > Terrestrial > Soil > Agricultural land... | reverse complement strand
CTCTTGCAGACGGCAGAGCCGCTCCTTGCCTGACGCGATCTGCACCTTTCATTGGTGCTCGACCCGAACCCCACTCCCGGCTGGGACGCCGCGCGCGCGATCGCCGACGTGCTCGGTGCGCGCCTGGCGCAAAGCGGCCTCTTCACACGCCAGCCCACGGTGCACGAGACTGGCAGCTGTGGTCTCTCGGAAGCGCTGCGTCTCGTCGCCAGCGAGCGGAAGCACGGTGACACCCTGACCATCGTCTGCGCCGTACACTCCAACTGCGGGCTCTCGAGCACGGCCGCGCTCGGGCAAGCGGGACGCATCTGGGGAGAAGAATGCCTCGACGCCCTGCTCTTGGGAGAGGGCGCCGTCGCACTCTTGGTGTCGCCCAAAGAGCCGCGACACCTCGGCGTTCCCGTCGGCGTGCGCGTCGACTTGACCGAGCTATTGAACGAGCCGGCGCGGCCCGACAACGACGAGAGCGCGTTCCTAGCGGCGGGCCTCACCGTGGCAGCGCGTGCCGCCACCGACGCGTCCCACGGCCGGGGCCAGAAGATTGGCTGGATTTCGAGTGACGTATCGTACGAAGCCTTTCGCGTGCATGAGCTGTCGACGGTTCTGACGCGCCTTTCGGACCGGTTCGGTGAACCGCAAGTCCTGGACGCCCCCAACCAGCGCCTGGGCTACCTCGGTGCGGCGGTGGGCGCCTTTCAGATCGCGTATGCCGGCGAAGCCTTCACGCGCGAGTTCGCACCAGCCCCCGAGTGCCTATGTCTCCTCGGCACGGACGCGGGCGTGCGCGCCGCGCTGCTCTTGGGCGCCGAGCGCGCCGGCTGAGCTCAGCGCGCGGGACCGCTCAGGGACGCCAGGCGCAGCGCTTGGCGTTGCATGGGGCGCGCCCATTCACCCGGCGTGCCGCGAAATTGCTGGGTGAGGCCCGCAAGCTCTTCGAGCGCCGCGGCCTGCTGATCCACGAACGCGGTGAGATTCAGGCGGAAGATCCAGCCGGTGCGCAGCATGAGCTCCAGGTGCAAGAGATGCCTCTCGGCCAGCGAACAAGGAAAGCTGGCAAGGTCGGTGACGGAGCGGGCTGGCGTGTACGCGCCGCCGCGCCGAGTGCGCACCCCCGCTGTCCACGAAGGCTGGTGTTCCTTGACGTAGGCGCGCCAGCGTTCCGGATCGCGCGAGGGCAGCGGCACGAGGTCGGGGCTGCCTTTCGGCTCGGGATCCCGGGGATCCGCTGCCAGCGGTGGCGCCGCGGGGGGACCGTCGTCGTCCGGCGGCTCGACGGGGGTGAGCTCGATCAAGCCAGCGCCGGTGATCCGCTCCAGGGCACCGGCCGCGGCATGGGTCAGGGGCTCGTCCTCCGCGGTCAACAGCTCGATGAGCAGCGCGATCGACGCCGGGTCGCCGGCCCAACCCAAGGCGGTTGCAAGGGCGACGCTCGGCTGCGTCTGGCATCGTGCGTAGAGGTCGGCTGCGGGGCCACGCTCGGCACAGACACCTGAAAGCACGATGGCGTGCTCGTCACCGCGATGTGCGGCCGAGCCCAGGAACTCGAGCGCGTAAGGGTGCCCAGACACCAGGGCGGCCTCGAGGTAGGCGTGCAAGAGCGCACCCCCGGCCGCCTGGGCAGGCGCGTGGATCTCGTCCAAGAGGTCGCGGAACTCCGGAAAGCCCAGCACTGATAGGGGAAGCAGCACCTCGCTGGCCACGGCGGGAACGTCGCGAGCACACGCTGCGAGCTCAGCGGGTGAAGCCGTCCCGCGCTGGGCGAGTACGGCGGCGCCGACCTTTCGCCACTCGGGGGCAGCCGAGCGCAGGTGATCGCGCATGGCCTCCTCCACGAGCGGATGCGCGACCAGAACCAAGCCCTCAGCGTGAGCCGACAGCGCGTCCGGTTCCGGGATCCGTGCGTGGAGCAGGCGCTCGGCCATGGCCAAGCCATCGCGCCCCGAGAGGCAGCCGCCGAGGACGGTCAGGCCAAGCACCCATGCCGGGTCCAGCGCGGGGAAGGTGGTCAGTTGCCGTTCGAACACCCCCAAGAAGCCAAGGTCCAGCGCGAGTAGCCCGTCGAGGGCGCGCAGCGCCCGCACCTCGGCGGAGCGCGCGAAGGTGTAGAGCTCCGCTCCTTGCGGTCGACGATGGACCAAGCCGGCGCAGAGATCGAAGAAGAGCTCGTCCATGCGGCGCAGGACGAATCCTGCCGGCGTCAGGGCCGGCAGGGGATCGCGCAGGAGGCCCGTGGGGGCGCTGCCTTGGAGCAGCTCGCGCAGGGCTGGGGAAGGCGCGGGAGCGATGAGAGGTCGCTCGAGGTGCTGGGGAGCCAGCTGGCGGAGCGCACGTTGCGGCGGGCGCGTGCTCGGCGCTGGACGACCGAGGAGCGCAAGCGCCCGCTCGAGGTCAGCCAGCGGCGCTTCGAGCGCTAGAACCTCGGCTTTGCCAGTCTCGTCCTTGGCCCCTTCGAAGGCGCCGCGCAAGAGACCCCTGGCTTCGCGCGCCAAACCGAGCGCATCGAAGCGATCGTCGAACGCCGCAATGACCCGAAGGTCGAGCGCCGAAAGTGTGTCACTGGTGGCGTCGTCCTCGGCCAGACGGAGCGCGGCGCTGGCACGCAGCAGGCGTTGATGGAGGGACTCGAGTTGCGGCGCCGCGTCCAGCATGGGCGTACCAACTAGCGGCGCGGGCCAACCAGAGCGCGGTAGTACGTGCGCAGCTGCTCGAAGCGCTGGGCCTTGTGTTCGTCCGCAGCGAGCAGGGCGGTCAGCTGTCCGAACTGCCGCTCGTAGTCGGAGCCGCTGATCCCATTGGTAGCAAAGACCGCTGCCGCTCGATTCGGGTCGACGTCGATCTCCGCTTGGATGCAGGCAATCTGTTCCAAGCTGAGCGCTTGCGCGGCGATCATCGGTGCCTGCGGCGCCGCCGCCGCTCCGAAGGCGCCTGGTGCCTGCGGGAAACCACCAACACCGGCCTGCGGGAAACCGCCTCCCGCCGCGGGTGCCCCGCCGAGCGGCGCCGCGCCGAAGCCAGCTCCACCGCCGTACGGCGCGGGTGATCCATAGCCACCACCGAAGCCCATCGGCGCGCCGAGCGGCGCTACCGCCGGGCCACCGAGCGGCGCTGGCCCGCCCATGGGCCGCTCCCAGGAGGGATTGAGCGGCGGCAAGGCCCCCGGGGCGGGCTGCGCCGGGCCGGCAGGGGCGGCCACGGGCGCGGCTGGGTAGCCCGCGCCGAGTGCCGGGGTGTACGCCGCCGGAGCCATGGGCTGCGGCGCCAGCGGTGCTGGGGCTGCTGGGGCAGCGCCTGCGGGTGAGGCACCGGGCGCGGGGCGTGCGGGAGCGGGCGGCAAGGACCCCAGCGCGTTGCGGTAGCCGGGTGCCATCGGAGGCTCGGCTCCACGACCGCCAACGAACGCAGCCGCCGGTGGGACCGGTGCCGGCGCCGCGACTGGCTGTTGCATCGCAGGGGACGGCGCAGGCAGCGGCCAGGCCGGAGCGGGCGCCGGTGCCGCTATCGGTGGTGGCGCGAAGGGGCTCGCCTGAGCCGGAGCCACGTAGGTGGGCCCGACGGGGTTGACCGCGGCGGGGCCGGCGGGCGCGGGAAAGACTGGACCCGTAGCCAGTGGCGCTGAGGGCAGCGGGCTTTGCACCGGTGCCGGGGGCGCGGGAGTGGGGGCGACGCGCGGCGCGGCCGGAGGCTGGGGTTCGCTGCCCAGGGGGAAGATGCTGAATCCCGAGTTGGCGAACGAGGTATTGGCGAAGGCGCGCGGTCGGGGCGTCTGTCCGGGGTCGGCACTGGGCGACGCGGCGGGCGCAGGCGGAAGCGCACCGGTCGCTGGTGGTGGCGGCGTCGGCGTCGGCGCCACGATGGGCGGTGGCATCACCGCCGCGGGAGGCGCAGCGACACCGGGCGGGGCCAGCGGAGGCCAGATGGGCTGTGCCGGTCCGGCAGGGACGGCGGCGGGCGCGGGAGACGCCGCGATGAGGGGCGGCTCGTCGAAGCGGGCGGCGGCAGCGGGCGCGGGCGCAGGCGCCGCCGGGCGCACGGGTTGGGCAGCGGCGAACATCTCCGGCGTCCCGACCATGGTCTTGTTGAAGGTGGGCTTCGGACGCGGGGCAGCGGCGACTGGGGCAGGCTGACTCGTCGCGACCTTGGCCTGCGCGCGTGCCAGGTGGGCCTGGTATTCGGTCGCGTACGTTCGCTGCATGTCGAACTGACCGCGCAGGACCTGGTGCCCGACATCCGCCAGCCATTGCTGCTGCAGGTCGGCGAATTGACGAGCTCCCAGCTGGAACTCCGCGAGCACCGCCTCTTTGGATTCCCCCGCGTCGATACGGGCCGTGATTTCGGCCAGGGCTTCTAGCGACAACTCGCGACTGCCGGTCATCGGCTTTCTAGGGGGGGAGCGTGATGTTGGGAGCCGAAGGTCAACGCCCCATGCGTGGACTCGGCCGAATTGCCAGCGCCATGCTAGGTCGCGCCCACAAACCTGCCAAGGTCACCCGCGCGAGCGGGCAGTCGGGGCCGCGGCGCCGTCGCAGGCGGGCTTGCCCGTTGCTACGGGGTTTCGCCGGCGGGGGTGCGTTCGGCGCCTGGGGCGGCCTGGCCTTCACGCTCGACGGTGAGCGCCTTACCGCCGGTCTTGCCCGCGGGGATACGGCCTTCGTAGAGCCGATCCCAGAGGGACTGCGTGGACGACTCCAGATTGGTCCCTTCGAGGACGTACAGACGCTCGAGCTCGGCGCGCCGAACGAGCTTGCCGATGCTGTCGGTCACCTTGAGTTGTTCCACCACGTGGATGCCGTCCTTCTGGAACGAGGGTGACGACGTGAGCTTGAACTTCAGGGTACCGGTGATGCCGGGCTCGAGACCGGTTGCAAAGCGCGTGCGCTCGAGCCCGAGGACTCCCAGCGGGGCGAGCCGACCGTCAGTCGGCAGGTACACGAGCATCAGCGTGTCGCAGTCGTCGGTGGGTCCGGCAGACCCACACTCGTCGTCGGTGGCCACGACCAAGAGCTCCCCGCCCAGACGCTCGATACCGAAGCGGCTCTTCTCGGGGTGCCCGGCAAAGGCCCCCACGCCGTACACTTCGGCGCCTTCTTCCTGGATGCGCACCAGCGCTAGCGGCCCCGCCTGCCGCGGTGCTGGCCCTTCGTGAGAACGCAGCCACAGCACGCGCAAGCGACTGACGCCTCCGCCATAGGACACGCGACCTTCCTCGATGGCCTTCGGCTGGAAGGTGCTCCCCGCAAAGGTTTCGGCCCCGAATACGGGCACGCCGTTGCACGCGCGCGTCTCCGCCGTCGGCGCACCTTCACTCAGCCCGGGAACGACGAGGTCCCAGTAGTCGCTTTCGGGGACTTGGCGGGCGAAACCGGTCGGCGTCCGCGCCGGCAAGCGCAGAAAGCAGCTCGGCACCGGTGTCATCACTCGGGTCGGATCGGCGCTGCGGGAAGTGGTCGGCGCGGCGCAGGACAGGATCGCACTGCCCACGATCGCACTGCCCACGAGCGCACGGCCCACGAGGGGGCCGAACGCGGTCAGCACTCGCGCACGGGCTCGCGAACCCCCGAAGGACGCAGGAAACCTGGGACGAGCAATCACGGAGGAAGCTTAGAACCGAGCCCCAGCCCTGGCCCAATTTGACGCCAGACGCCGGCCGCGTGGCCAATCCCCTCGGGCGCCGAAGTCTGGTACCCTTGCCGGTCGTGGGCCTCGTCACCGCTGCCAAGATGCTGGTCGTCACCGCCCAGTCGGGTCACCAGATGACCGGAATGGCGGTGAGCGTTTGCTTGACTCCGGCGGCGCCGAGTCCCCTGCCCATCCCCTACCCGACCATGGGCACCAGTGCGGAGGGAGTCGTCGACCAGCCGATGCGCACCAAGATCAACGGCGCCAACATCCTCACGGTCGGAGGTTGCCTGGCGGCGTGTCACGGCAACGAGCCGGGTACACTCAAGGAAGTGGTCAGCCTGAACACCGGGGGCAAGTGCTTTCCGTTCCTCGGCATTCCCACGGTGCTCACCGAGCTCGGCATGACCTGCACCACCGGTGCGATGGGCATGATGAACAAGCAGGGCTGAGCGGGGCCGAGGGGCGCCCTCGCGGCCCTCAGCCTTGGGTCAGGATGACGATCTGCCCGACGCGAATGAGGTTCGGGTTTTCGATGCCGTTGCGCTGCGCGACCCGTTCGGCCTCTTCCCGTGCGCGGCCGGCGATGCTGCTCAGCGTGTCGCCCTTTTGGACCCGATAGAGCAGCGTCGTGCGCACGGGGCTCGTGCGGGTGTCGCGCACCTTGAGCTTCTGACCGCGATAGACCACCGAGCGATCGCGGATCTTGTTGTCCAAGAGCAGCTCTTCCTGGCTGACGTCGTGGCGCCTGGCGATCTTCTGCAGGGTGTCGCCACCGGCGACCACGTAGGTCAGGAAAGTCGGCGCCTCGGTCTCGGTGATGGCAATGGCTGCCAGCGGCGAAGGGCTAGACACCTGCGGCGCGGGCGTCGGTGGCTCGAGACGGCTCATCAGTGGGGCTTCGGCCGCGGCCGGGCTGGAGGACTGCGCGGGTTCCTCGGCGGGAGCCGGGAGCTCGCAGCTCAGTGCGCGCCCGGCCCCAGGCCGCCCGGGCTCGAATGCAGGGTCCAGCGGGCGCCCAGCCCGAGGCGGTTCGGGATCCAGGCTGGCCGACGAACGCGAGCGCGTGCGCTCGAGCCGACTCCGACCGGTGGCGTCCGGCGTGTCCCTCCCCCAGTCGAAGGCGTCCGAGACTTGGTCGTCGAGCTCGCGCAGGGGACCGCCGAGCAGGCGGGGGAGCATGGTCTTGGCGCGCGCCAGCCCGCTGCGCGGGATGTGCACGGCGACGGCGGAGCCGCGATCGGGAACGATCGCGCTCAGGAACTCGGGGTTGAGCTGCTTGAGCTCGGCGGCACTCATACCCGCCGCTCGGGCCAAGGTCTTCAGGCTCGTCCCCGGCGGCACCTCGAATGCGACGGCATCGAGGGCCGGTTCGAGCTGCGTGTCCTCGAACCCGAATTGATCGAGGTTCTTCAAGACGACGGCCACGGCGAGCACCTTGGGCACGTACTTGCGCGTCTCGTCGGGCAGGCCCTCGGAAGCGGCTAGACCCCAGAAATCCGTGTCCCCCGAGCGCTGCATCGCCGCCTCGACGTTGGCGTAGCCGTAGTTGTAGGCGGCCAGCGCGAGCTCCCAGGAGTCGAAGCGCGCATGCAGATCCGCCAAATGCTGCGCTGCGGCGTCCGAGGACTTCCAAATGCTGCGCCGTTCGTCGTAGTCGCGACTCACCGTCAGGCCGTAGGCACGCGCGGTGGCCGGCATGAACTGCCAGAGGCCCACCGCGCCCGCCGGCGACTTGGCCGTAGGCCACAGACCACTTTCGATGAACGCCACCGCTTCGAGGTCGGTAGGAACACCGGCGTTGGTGAGTGCGGAGTCGAAGGTCGCGCGATAGCGCCCGCTGCGCACGAGCCAGGTATTCAAGATCTCGCGACCCTTCTGGCTGCCGGTGAAATAGCGCAGGTACTTTTCGACGGCCCCCTGATGCACATTGCCGAGCTCCGGCAGCACCAGTCCTTCGAACAGATTGCCTCCGCCATCGAATTCGCGCGACGCGTCGTCGTACGCGTCGTCGTCCCGCGAGCGCGAGCGCGCCGGAACGTCGTCGCCCCAGTCGGCGCCCTGTCCGGTGGCGTCATCGTCGAAGAGCTGGGCCTCGGCCAAGCGCAAGGCCCGCAGCTCCGGCGATTCCGGCCCGGGGCGACCCGAATTCTGCAGACCGGCGACGATGTCCGGGCTCGGGCTCGTGACCGGGACGGCCGCCGCGGACCGCGCCGACGGATACGGGGGCGGAGCGGGTTCCGCGGGGAAAAACCGCGGGTTGGAGGCGATCGCCGCCCCTGAGATCAGGGCCAACGGCAGGTGCCACGCTTGAACCAAAGTGCGCATGCTACGTACTTACACCTACATGTGGGTGGGACCAACTTTTAGGCGTTTTTTCGGCCATATGGCCAGGGCGCGACGCTGCCGCCCCGGTCGCGACCCCATGCGCAAGCAAGCCCGCTCCGACCGGCTGGAGCTGCCGGCGGGGCGGGCGGGTCGGGCGGCGAGCGAAGGGGGCTCGCCTCGAGAATCACCAGCAGATCAGGCTGCCGCTGTAGCCGCAATTCGGCGCCTGCATGGTGGAGTACATCATGCCGGTGGCGAAGCCGAGGACGAGCCCGAGACCCGCCGAAGCGAGGACTTGCTCGGGGGATTCCATGTTGCCCGCCAAGCGACCAGCCACCGTGATCCCGGTGAGCACCAACGGCAGCGCCACGTGGCCCACGAGAGCGCCCCCGTGGAAGCGGCCGCCGCTACGATTGATCGTATCGAAGACGAATACCGACACACCGTGGCCGAGGGCGGCGCTCGCCGCATAGCTCTGCGTGGAAAATAGGCCGTAGGCGGTGCAGCCAGCGGCCCCGATTCCACTGCACCCTGGCTGCGGATCGGCGAAAGCTGCCTTGAGCGTGACCTCGTTGAAGAGCGCCAGCGTCGCGTGGGTCATGACGGGGGCCAGAACCGACACGTGCCAGCGGGCTTTCCAGCCCACCGTAGCTTCGGGGGAAGAATAGAAGATGCGCGGCATGAGGAGCGCGCTCGCACCCGCAGCCACGGCGGTGGCCGTGCTGGCGTCGGCCCAACCTTGGTCCCGCGTCGTGGATTGGGCGCGAGCGTCGGGGCTCTGCGCGAGCAGCAAGGTCGAGACGAGGAGCCCGAGGAGAAACCGGTGGGACGGCGCCATACGCGGCACAGCATCGGCCGTGCCGGGCATTTGGGGCAAATTCCGATAGAGCCCGGGGTCAGGAACGGCCGGGGGGCCGACTCGGCGACGTCAGGTCGACGGTCGGCCGCACGCCGGCAGGCCCGGGGGGATCGGTGAGGTTGGGGTTGGAGGTGCGATCGCTCGACGTTCGATTTTCCGACGCCGCCTGCGAGTAGGCGACGGAGAATTGGCGGCCGAAGAGCAGCTTGAACAGGCGCTTCTCTTCCTCGGCCACATCGCTGTAACGCTTCTGGTACTCCTGCCAGTAGAGCTTGGGGCCGGGGCCGGTCAGCCCAAAGAGCTCGCGCCCGCCCGCCTTGTCGGCCGCCTCTTTCACGGCTTCGGGCGAGAGCTCGGCCAAGAGACCCTTCACGCCGGTCATCACCCCGTTCAGCATCGCGACGTGGTGGATCATCATGTCGGCGAACATCGACTCGACGTAGCCGAGCACGTCGGCTGAGTTGCGAGAGTCGAGCACCGCCGCCGACAGCTCCTGGGGGCTCTGTGCGCGCTCGACGACATCCGCTCGCCCGTGTGCCTGGGCCGGAATCCCCAGATCCTGGCGAAACTGGCGGTGGCCGTCGCGCAGCGGCACGAAGGCCTTGAAGAACACATCGAGGGTCTCACGCAGCCGGGTGAGAAACTTCACGATCTCATCGCCGGACTCCGGAGGCGGGACGCCGGGCATGAACTCCATGGCGAACTCACGCAGGCCCTCGACGGCGATGCGCGCCTCGGCCGAGCCGCTGCGCATGGTGAGGCTGCCGACGCCGGAGTCGGCAGCGAGCCGATGGTAGTCGGGCTCCATGCTGACGGCGGGCAAGTCTGCGCTCAGCTGGCTGACGAAGCTCGTGCGTTGCTCGGGTGAACGAGCCAGCGCGGCCTGCTGCATGGCGTTCATCAGCGTGGCCCAGGCGCTGCGGTAGGAGTCGTAGAGCTCCCGAAGCCGCGTCTGCTCCTGGGGATCGACCTGCGGTCCCGCGCGCATGGCGGCCAGGAATTCCGCGGGGGGCCTGGAGAGCATCGCGGACACGGCCATTGGCCGCTTTTTCGACTGGGGGACGAGCTCGAGAGGGACCACGCGCACCTGGAAGGTGAGCTGGAGGACACTGAATGCCGGCTGCGCCTCCGGCAGCACGATGGAGGTGCCGGACAGTTTCTGACCGCCGACGATGGACCCATTCGTGCTCCCGAGATCTCGCAGGACGAGCTGTTGTCCCTCGGTCTCCACCACGGCATGGAACTGGGAGACGAAGGCCTGCTCGACGTGCAGGTCGTTCAGCGGATTGCGACCAATGCGCACGGAAGACTTGCGGAACGATCGAACCGTCCGCGTCCCGGTCGACGCGTCGATGATCGTGACTTCAAGGCCGTTTGGCACCGTGATCGTGTATCATGAGCGCTCGAAGGGAGCCTAGCAGGGTGCCGAAAAAGCACGCTGCCGCGAGCGACGCTCGGGAGCGTCGAACGCGCCGCGTTCAGGACGCTGCCCGGCTCCTTCGCGGGCAAAAGCCAACCTTGCTGGTGTGCGCTCGCTTCCGGAAGCGCCCTTTTTGCGGCTAAAATCAGCCGTTTCAAGGCATTTCTGTGCCGGCACCAGGGTAGGATGTTATCCTCTCTGTCCGAGTGGGGTCGTACGGCGAGCCGTCCGGAGCTGCACGACGGAACCAGCCACTCTGCCTAGCCATGAAGTTGCCTCAAGAGCCAGAACCCGTCGTCCCGCGCGAGCTTCGCTCCGATGTCGTGCCCGTCGGCACGAGCCAAGGTCGCCGCCAGGATTTCGGAGGCACGATGGTGGTTCCGGACGGGGCGCCCTTCCCGCCTTTCGTCACCTCCCCCGCGGAGCGCGCCGAGCCGCCCTTGGCACCACCGGCCGTCGCTCAGCCGCCACCCGCTCTGCCACCCGCCAGTGGGACGTCCCCAGCCGGCACCCCTGCCGCTCCCCCTCCCCCTGGGTCGCGCGCCGCGCAGCCGCCGCGCGTGCCGCCCCGCCCCGCATCCGCTCCCGCCTCAGGCCGTGCAGCCACCCAAGCGCTCGCGCCCGGTGCCCGCCCCTCCGCTCTCCCACAGCCCATCCAGGCTGCTCGTCCGCTGGCCACACCCGTCCATGGCTCACCCGTCCGCGGCGCTGGCGGCACGATGGTCGTCGGGGACGACGACGACTCGGTACCGGCTTCGCGCGCAAAAGTGCCGGAGCTGCAGCCGGGAACGCTGATCGGCCAATACGAGCTGATTCGTGAGCTCGGCCGCGGCGGCATGGGCATCGTCTATCTGGCGCGGGACCCGCGCCTTGGCCGCCGGGTCGCGGTGAAGCTGCTCCAGACCGTCGATCCCGAGTGGACCGAACGCTTCCTCATCGAAGCGCGCGCGACCGCCCAGTTCAACCACGAGAACATCGTGGTCATTCACGAAGTCGGCGTGCACGAAGGCAGCCCCTTCATGGTGCTCGAGTACCTCGAGGGCCGCACGCTCGGCGCCGTGCTCGAAAGCACGCCGGTCATCCAGCCCAAGCGCGCCGTGGAGATCATGGCTTCCGTGCTCAAGGCGCTCGCCGCTGCGCACGAGATCGGCATCGTCCACCGCGACCTGAAGCCCGAGAACATCTTCTTGACCGACACCGGCGTGGTCAAAGTCCTCGACTTCGGCATCGCCAAGATGGTGCAGAGCGAAGGCGGCACGGAAGATCTGGGCCGGACGCGCATGGGGCAGCAGCCCAAGGACGCCAAGAAGTCCGGCCTCGCGGGGACGCTGGCGTACATGTCGCCCGAGCAGTGGGCCGCCCTGCCAGGCATCGACGCACGCTCCGACATCTGGGCCATCGGCATCATCCTCTACGAAATGCTGGCCGGGCGTCGTCCGTTCGACGCCACCGATTTCAGCCTATTTCACGAAGTGTGCGACCTCGGTACGCCGACGCCGCCCTTGCTCGACAAAGCGCCGACCGTGCCCGTCGCCTTGGCGGATGCGATCGACACCTGTCTGCAGAAGGACCGCACGGCCCGCTACGCGGGCGCCAAGGACCTCCTGCGGGACATCGAGCCCTTCCTGCCTGGGCGTTTTCAGCCCTGGCGCCTGTTCGACAAGGGTCCGTACACGGGCCTGCGCTCCTTCCAGGAAGAAGACGCGCCCGTCTTCTTCGGCCGCAGCAAGGAGATCGCTGCCTTCGTCGCCCGCATCCACGACTGGCCCCTGTCGGCCATCGTCGGCCCGTCGGGCGTCGGCAAGTCGTCGTTCGTGCGTGCCGGCGTCGTGCCCGCTTTGCGCAGCTTCGGCTCCGACTGGGAAGTGCTCGTCACGCGGCCGGGACGCTTGCCATTCATGGCCCTGGCCGACCAGCTCGGCGCCATTCTTGCCGGCGTCGATCCGGCGGCTCCGCGCCCCGACCACCAGAACCTGGCCATCCGCCTGGCGCTCGAGCCCGGCTACCTCGGCACGGCGATCCGCGCGGCGCACCGCGCCACCGGCAAGAAGTTCGTGCTCTTCGTCGACCAGTTCGAAGAGCTCTACACCCTGTGTCCGGACCCGAAGCAGCGCCGCAACTACGCGCAGGCGCTGGCCGGGGCGGCCGACGACGCCACCTCCCCCGTGCGCGTTATCGTCTCGATTCGCTCCGACTTCCTCGGCCGCGTCGGCGAAGACGCGCAGTTCATGTCCGAGATCTCGCGCGGCCTCTTTTTCCTGGGCGCGCCCGATCAAGCGGGCCTACGCGAAGCGCTGGTCTCGCCTGCCGAAATGGTCGACTACCGCTTCGAGAGTGAGGCCATGGTGCAGGAGATGCTCTCCTACCTGGCCACCACACCGGGCGCCCTGCCGCTACTGCAGTTCACGGCGGCTCAGCTCTGGGAGCGCAAGGACGCCAAGAAGAAGCTGCTCACGGTCGAGAGCTACCGCGCGCTCGGCGGCATCGCGGGTGCCCTGGCCTCGCACGCCGATCGCGTGATCGAAAAGCTGACGCCGGATGGACGGGCCCTGTGCCGGGTGGTGTTCCTACAGCTGGTCACCGCCGAGCGCACGCGCGCCATTCGCGAGCTCGAAGAACTGCGCCAAATTGCCAATCATTCGCCGGAGCTCGAGAGCGTCCTCTCGGAGCTCGTCGAGTCGCGTTTGCTCGTGGTGCAGACCGGCGGCGGCAGCGGCGGTGCCACGGTCGAGATCGTGCACGAGTCTCTGATCGAGGCTTGGCTCACCCTGCGCCGCTGGCTGGAGGAAAGCCACGAGGACAGCATGTTCCTCGAGCAGCTGCGCGCTGCAGCTCGCCAATGGGAAACCAAGAGACGTGACCCAGGCTTGCTCTGGGGCGGCGAGATGGCAGAAGAGCTCGAGCGCTTCCAGCGCCGGTTCAAGCGCGAGCTGCCCGAGGTGACCCGTGACTTCATCAAGGCGGTGGCCAAGGCGCGGCACCGCCGGGCGCACGCCAAGCGCCGCTGGACCATCGCGGGCGCCGTCGTCTTGATCGGCCTATTGGCGGCCTCCAGCGTGGCGCTCGTCATCGTGTCGGAAGCGCGCACCGCTGCCGAGCACAACGCGCTGGCCGCGCACACGGCCAAGGCCGAAGCGCAGCACCGTCTGGCGGAAGTGCAGGAGAAGGAACGCCAGCGCGTGGAAGCCGAAAAGCAGGAAAAGGCCGCCAAAGTGCGCGCGGCCCTGGCCGACAAGACGGTGGCCCTCACCAACGAAGAGCTGGCGCGCAAGAACGTGGAGCTCCTGAGCGCCCTCGAAGCCACCGAGAGCGAGCGCAAGCTGGCGACCGAGGCCAAGCTGATCGCGGAAGACAAGGAGCAGGAGGCCCGCGAGGCAGAAGAGCGCGCCGAGAAGTCCGCAAGCGAGCTCGAGAGCTTGCTCAACAGGGAGCGCCAGCGTTCGGAACGCCTGAGCAAGCAGCTCGGCAGCTCGGTGGTGGAGGAGCTGCGATGAGCCGCGCTCCCACTAGCCGCGCACACGCCCGTGCCTGGCGCCCACTGCTCCTGGCCGCTCTGGTCTGCTTCCCGGCGATCGGCCTCAGCGCTTCGGTCGCTCGCGCCGATCAGGCGCAGCAGACGCTCACTGCGCCGGCGCCCGCAGCCGCCGCCCCCGCCGAGCCGACCCCCTGGAGCGTCGGCGTGTCGGCCGCGGAGCAGCAAGCCGCCTTCAAGCCCTTCTCGGAGGGCAACGCCTTCCTGAAAGACTCGCTGTTCAAGCTGGCGGCCGACAAATACCTCGAAGCGCTGAAGCACTGGGACCACCCCGGCATCCACTTCAACCTGGCACTGGCCCTGTTCAGCTTGGACCAGCCCGAGCAGGTGTACTGGCACCTGAAGAAGGCGATTGCCTACGGCGAGGGCCCACTCGATGCCGACAAGATCGAGCGCGCCAACGCGTACATCACCCTGCTCGAGCAACAGCTGACGCCCATCGTCGTCAAATGCGACCAAGCGGGCACGGCGGTGCGCATGGACGGCCAGGTGCTGTTCACCGCACCGGGCAAATACGAGGCTTGGGTGCGGGCTGGCGAGCACACCTGGTCGGCATCGAAGCCGGGCTACGAGCTCACCCAGCGCACCCTGGTGCTCAAGCCCGAAACGCCAGTCACCGTCGAGCTGCAGGTGTACCAAGAGGAAGAGCTGACCACGTCCAAGCGCCGCTACAGCTTCTGGGTTGCCGGCGTTCCCCTCCTCGCAGGCGCGGCGGTCCTGGGCGGCGGCATCGCGATGAACTTCGTGGCGCAAGACACGATGAACCAGTTCGAGCAGAAGCTGACCGAGGACTGCGGCATCTCGAGCACCCAACCGAGCTGCCCGCCGTCCACCGAGGCGAACGACCTGAAGAACCAGGCCGAGATCTTCCAGGTCGTGTCCGTGGCCGGCATGGCCACGGGCGGCGCCGCCATTGCCACCGGGCTCCTCCTCGTGTCCTTGAACCGCAAGAGCACCTACCGGCTGACGCCGGAAGAGCTCGAAGACAAGCGGAGGCAGGACGCCGCCGCCGCCCAGAAGACGGCTTTCGTCCCCTTGATTGGCCCGGGCATGGTCGGGCTGTCCGCGTCCGGAACTTTCTGAAGCCCCCTCCCCTTCCTTGGTAGACCCGAAAATGCCCCGCCCACGCTCCACCACGAGGCTCTCACTCTTGGGGGCCTTGGCCCTCGTTTCTTCGTTCGTCGTCTCCGGCTGCTTGAACACCGGGGCTGTTACCTGCGGTGACCAAGGCTACTGCCCGCCGGACACCGTCTGCACGACCAATCAGAAGCACCCTGTGTGCGTCCCGGCTCGCGGCTGCGGGAACGGAGAGATCGACGAAGCCGGCGAGGAAGTGTGCGACGACGGCAACATTAAGGGCGGCGACGGCTGTGACGCGACCTGCAGCTCCAATGAGACGTGCGGCAACCTGTTTACCGACGACCACCTCGAGGAGCCCGAACAGTGCGACGACGGCGAGGAAACGTCCATCTGCGACGCGGACTGCACCGAGCCCGAGTGTGGCGACGGCATGCTCAACCGCAAGGCGGGCGAAGTCTGCGACGACGGCAATACCGACGCGGGCGACGGCTGTGACGGCAGCTGCAAGTCCGAAGAGTGCGGCAACGGCGTGACCGAGGATGCCTTCGACGAGGAGTGCGACGATGGCACGCAGTGCGACGACGGCACCGAGTGTACGAACGACGACGACTGCCCGGATGGCGACATGCAGTGCAAGACCCGCGGTGACGACGGCTGCAGCTCCGACTGTCAGCTCGAGCTCTGTGGCAACGGCATCCGCAACTCCGGCGAAGCGTGCGACGACGGCAACAAGAACAATAGCGACGACTGCGTCGTGAAGAGCAAGACCGAGTGCTTCATCGCCAGCTGCGGCGACGGCTTCCTTCACGACGAGGAACATGGCACCGAAGAGTGCGACACCCTCGGCGACTCCGAGGAATGCAACAGCGACTGCACCCTCTCCGTCTGCGGCGACGGCAAGGTGAACCGAGTCGACGGGGAGAAGTGCGACGACGAGTTCGAGTCGGCAGATTGCAATGCGGACTGCACCTTGGCCAGATGCGGCGACGGCAAGACCAATGCCGAGGCTGGCGAGGAGTGCGACACCTCCGGCGACTCGGCCACTTGCGACAAGGACTGCACCTTCGCGGAGTGCGAAGATGGCTACCGCAACTCGGAAGCTGGCGAAGAGTGCGACACCGGTGGCCCATCGTCCTTTTGCAACGGCAGCTGCCAACTCTCCTCGTGCGGCGATGGCGAGACCGATGCCGCCAGCGGTGAAGACTGCGACGACGGCCAGCAGTCGCCGACCTGCAACCTGAATTGCTCGACCGCCATGTGCGGCGACGGCATCGTCAACTCGGAGTTCATCGTCGACCCGCTCGACAGCGCCGACACCACGTCCACCGAGCAGTGCGACCCCAACACCGGGACCGATGACGCGAACGATCAGCGTGCGCTCGCCAACGCGCCCGCGTGCGATCGGGACTGCACGTTCGCCCGCTGCGGGGACAGCTACGAGAATGGCCAAGCTGGCGAGGAATGCGACGACGCCTACGTGGCAAACGGCCTGAAAACGCCAACGAACGCTTGCAACTCGGATTGCACCGACGCCGCGTGTGGGGATGGCAAGCTGAACTCGGCGTTCGTCGTAGACCTTTACGCCACGCCAACCGAACTGACCGGCAAAGAGTGCGACCCCAACACCGGCACCGCCAGCGCAAAGCGCGCCAGCGCCGACGGCCCGGGCTGCGATTCGGACTGCAGCGCCGTCCGCTGTGGCGACGGACACCGGAACCAGCCCGCCGGAGAGGACTGCGACGATACCTACCTCGAGAGCGGCACCCCCACGGAGACCGCCAGCTGCGACGACGATTGCACCTTCCCGGCGTGCGGCGACGGCAACGCCAACGCTGCGTTCTCGATTCGGCTGCTCTACAACAACACCGCGACGGCTCCTTCGGAGCAGTGCGATCCGGACACCGGAACGACCAGCGACAACAAACGCGCAGCCGCCGACAATGACGTCTGCGACAAAGATTGCAGCAGTGCCCGCTGTGGGGACGAGTACATCAACGCCGCTCGCGGGGAAACCTGCGAGTTCGCCTACGTACAAAGCCAGTCGTACGTGCCCCAACCCCGCTTCGATTGTGACTCTGACTGCACCGCCCCCGAATGCGGCGATGGGCTCCTCAACGGCCCAGCGGGAGAGGACTGCGACCCGGGCGAGTTGGACGATCAGGTTGTCACGCCCGGCGATCCCAATCTCGCCACGGATGACAGCCCCTCGTGTAACCGCGACTGCACGGACGCCGACTGCGGCGACGGCTACACGAATGACGAGGCTGGGGAAGAGTGCGACGACGACAACAACGACAACAACGACGACTGCCTGAACAATTGCCAGGACGCTGCCTGCGGCGATGGCGTCAAACACGCTACCGACGAGCAGTGCGACGACGGCAACGGCAGTAACACGGACAACTGCGTGGCTGGCTGCAAAAACGCCAAATGTGGCGATGGATTCATTCATGCCGGCCCTGAGGACTGCGACGACGGCAACGGAGTCGACAACGACGCGTGCCCGAACGATTGCACACTGCCCTGAGCTTGGTTCGCGTTCGACCGAGGGGCCTAAGTGCGGGTCGAGCCTCACTCCAGCCGGACCGGTCGAGCGTTCTCGTGGTAGAGTGATCCACGTCATGAAGAGCGTTTCTTTTGCTTGGTGCCTCCTCCTCCCGCTCGCCACGATCGGCGCCTGTGGCACGACGCCACCTGACGACGAGGGCAGCGGTGGCATGGCCGGCTCATCCGGCGGCGACAGCAGTGGCGGTGGTCATGCCAGCGGCGGGCTCGGCGGCGGTGAGTCCGGGGGCAGCGGCGGCTCGACCGACGGCGTTGGGGGAAGCGGCAATGGCGGCACGCCTGGATCCGGCGGGACGCCCGCCACCTGCGGCGACGGCGACGTCGATGCGGGCGAAGAATGCGATGACGACGGCGAAAGCTCGGAGTGCAACGCTAACTGCACGGATGCTGCGTGCGGCGACGAGATCGTCAACGAAGCCGCGGGGGAGGACTGCGACGACGGCGAAGCGACGGAAACCTGCAACGCGGACTGCACCGCGGCCGAGTGCGGCAACAGCGTCACCGACGACGTTGAGGACTGCGACGACGGCGAAGAAACGGCCGACTGCAACGCCGATTGCACGAGCTCCGAGTGCGGGGATGGCATCCTGAACGAAGCGGATGGTGAAGCCTGCGATGACGCTGGGGATTCAGACGTGTGTGACGATGACTGCACCCTGGTGGAGTGCGGCGACGAACACGTCAACGAAGCCGCCGGCGAGGAGTGTGATGGGGAGCTCATGACCTTCGCCGGAGGTAGCTGGTGGCAAATCAGCACCAACTACTGCCTCGAATGCATTCTGAACGTGTGCGGTGACAGCGTGAAAATCGAGCTCGGACCGGATTGCGCCTTCGAGGGGATGGACTGCAGCTCCGTCCCCGTCGAGGACTGCGACTCCGGCGGAGTCGACACGTCGAGCTGCGACGTCGATTGCACGCTTGCAGTGTGTGGCGACAGCTACACCAACCCAGAGCGAGACGAGCAGTGTGACGACGGCAACGACGACAATGACGACGACTGCGTAGAAGTCTTTGGCGATCTATGCCAGAACGCGTACTGTGGGGACGGCAACGTGCACGCTGGCGACGAAGAGTGCGACGATGGCAACAGCAACAACAGCGACGCTTGCCACAACGATTGCACGCTGCCGTGAGCAGAGCGCCTCAGGCATGAAAAAGGCCCTGCTTGCTGCCTCCTGACCCTTCCGCTTTACGCCATTGACGCAGAACTATTGCGTCGACTGCGTGCAAAACACCTGCGGGGATAGCGTCGTCTTCAAACGACTGATCGCCTGCGCCTATCCGCCTTTCCCATGCGATGACCTCGGCTTGCCGAAGTCCGAGGAATGCGACTACGGAAACACCGAGTCGGGCGACGGCTGCGACTCTGCTTGCCGGGACGAGTAGGTGGGGCGCAGCAAGTTGCGCCCCCGTCCGCTGTGCGCGGCCCTATGGCGCCAACCCGCCGTCGGTGATGGTCCAACCGCGTCCAACCAGGGTGCCTCGCGCTGCCTGAGCCGCCGCGGAGTACTTGATGGACTGAGCGCCGAAAAGAACGTTGTTTTTGGTCGTTTGGCCTGCCCACCCCATGAGGAGCGCGTCGTAGTTGGCGGTCGAGAGTCCACTGGAATTCAGCATGGTCGTGGCCTGGGTCAGGGCGGGGATCTGCCACTCCCCCAGCGACTGGTCGAACGACGATGCTCCATTGAACATCCCCTCCATGCTCGTAACGCTCGACACATCCCAGCCCGAGATATCCTGGTTGAAGGTGTCGGCGTTCGCGAACATGTACGCCATGCGCGTCACGTTCGATACGTTCCAAGTCGAAAGGTCCTGGTTGAAGGCGCTGGCTGAGTGGAACATCCACACCATGTTGGTGACGTTCGATACATCCCAATCCGAGACGTCCTGATTGAACGTGTCGGCGCCCTCGAACATGTTCTCCATGTTCTCCACATTTCCGACGTCCCAAGTCGAAACGTCGCCGTCGAAGACGGTGGCGCCCGCAAACATGTACCTCATGTCGGTGACGTTCGATACGTCCCAAGCCGCCAGCGCTTGATCGAACGCCTGCGCGCCGGCGAACATGCCGCCCAGGTCCGTCACACCCGAGATATTCCATTGCTCGACGTTCGGCACCTGCTCGAGAACGACGCAGTTCTCAAAGGCGCTGGCGAGGGTGGTGGTGCCCGACAAGTCGGGGATGTCCTCGGCGGTGATGACGAGGTTGGCAGCGTTGGCAAAGGTGCCCCAGGTCTCCGTGAAAGCGAACGTGCCCCACTGTTGGATCTCGAGCAGCTTCGGGCCGTCGATGCCGTCAGAGGTGTCCTCGAAATGCCAACCCTCGATGGTCCCTGTGATCACCACCGTGTAGTCGCCCGGCTGGGCATAGATGTGCGTTCGGTCCGGATCGTCCGCGGCGGTCACCACGCCCGTGCTGCCGTCGCCCCACGCCACGGAGAAGTCGTAGGTTCCTTCGTCGACCAGAGGCAGCACGATCGTCACTTCATCCGTGGCCGGGACCAGCTCGCGGTATCCCTCGCCGTACCCGGCGAAGACAGGCTCTGCATCCGTCTTCCAAACGGTGACGAAGGCATCCTCGGGGATGCCCTCCGAGCCACCCGTCGCCGTCCCGCCCGTGCCGGAGCCAGCGAAGCCGCCCAGGCTCGAGCCGCCCGTCGACTCAGTCCCGCCTGCGCCGCCGAGCGCCTCGCCGCCCGTGCCACCCCCCGGCTCGTCCCCGCCGGTGTTCCCTCCCCCGGTGCTCTGCGTGGAGCCGCCCGTGCCTGCGCCCGCCTCGCCGCCCGCGTCCGCGTCCCCGGTCGTCTCGCCCTGACAGCTCGCCAGGAGCCCAAACACCGAAGCCACCAGCACCGCTCGCAGAATTCCCGTCTTCGTCGTCATGAAGCCCCCATTCGGACGCACTCGGCGGCCGTTGCTAGTCAAAGACGACCACAGGTCCACTTTTACGACAAGTAGCGCACCTTCTCGACTACGGAGCAGTGGCCCAAGGGATCTCGCAGATGACCGGGTCGCCAATGCGATCGAGGTCCGCTGTGGCGGAGGAGATCGCGCCGGGCACCATGTGGTTGATGAACAGGGACTCGCGATTGAAGTCGACTGCAAATCCGAAGAGCCCGTGGTCCCGCGGTGTCGCGGCAACGATACGCTCCCGAATTCGCCAGGAGCCGTTCGCCCGTTCGAGGACATACACGGCTCCCGACGCCGGTACGGCCTGTCCAACCCCAGGCCGAGGGACCCTCTCCTCGGGTAGTGCGACGACGATACGATCGTCCTTGACGAAAGCCGCTGCCAGCGACGGATGAAGCGGGAAGCGAACGAGCTGCCAGCGCCCCGCCTCGTGAATGGCAGCCGCTGGTAAGCCTCGACTGCGCCCGGTCACCACGATGGTTTCATCCACTCCAGCTACGCAATGACTCGTTTCGAGCGGATTGTCGGCGATGACGATCGGGGCCTGGTCCTCCTGGAAGGGCAACAGCACCAAGGCCTGGTCATCGCCGTGAAGCGCAGCTGCCCGACCGCCGAGCAGAGGGCGACCGCACGAGCCGACAGAACCCCGGGCGACCGGCCGAAACTCCTTGGTGCTGACAGCATACGTCTGCCACATGGAGTCCGTTCGGCCCCCGCTCTCTTGGAAGAGAATGCGCTCCTCGGTCGCCCACAGGTTCACGATTGCGTAGTGAAACAGGTGTTCTCGAGCGCGCGGCGGCACGAGCAGGGTGCCCTCGGGGAACAGCTGTAGCTGCCCCGAATTCTTCGCGACGACGAGGCGTCCCTCTCCTCTGAGCGCAACTGCCGAGATGTCGGCGCGCGGACCGAGCTCCGCCGATCGCAACGGCGCTTGGGTGGTCGCGGACGCCGTACCGACGGCGCTCCAGGACAAGATCCCCCCGACTCTCGCAAGATCTCGAGGTGCCGCTCGAATGCGCCCAGCAAAAGGCCCTCGGTCTGGCTCGCTCCACAGCGCCGCTCGGGGATCGCACCCTGGGGGGCCGCAGAGGGATCGACCTCGTAGTGATCCGAGGCGTTCCACCAGCTACCGCACATTCCAGCGCCACAGGGAATCGCGTGCGCTGTGAGAACGCTGTGCCCGAGGCCGTAAGGGCCCGTCAGTACGAACGGCTCCCGGGCCGTCGGCGGTCGTGCAGCTTGGCTGGGCTTTGCAGGCGGATCCCGGGCCGGTGGCTCCGGTGCCCTCCTCGCACCTGACCCTGAGGCACACGCCGCTAGGAACGCCAGAAGCGCAGGAGCCGACCGGATCCAGCCTTTCATGGCAGCGGCAAGCTCGTGGTGCTCTTCTGTCGGGTCATGGGCCACCTGCTGAGTGCATTTGCCACGACCTCCCTGGGCAGCACCATCCTGCTCCTCGGCTTCGCGGCGTGCCGACCGGGGGGATCTCCTCCGCCACCAGGGCCGTCCAGTTCCGTCCCCACAGCCGGGCCGCCCGCCGCACCGCCGAGATCGTCTGCTGCGGCGGCACCATGGGCGAGCTCCACGGCCGTCGGTGCACCAAGCCTGAAGGCCATCTCGGTTGGACCGTTTCCTGAAGGTACGAGCGAGGAAGCCCTCTGTGCGGCGATTCGAGACGTCGAGCAAAAGGACCTCTGGCTCCGCTTCGGACACATCGTGCCGCTTTACATTCGGGGCGCGCTCTACGTGCTGGACGCGCCGGCGACAGGGGCGGCGCGGATCGAGGACTACATCGAGAAGAAGTACGTCCACGGATACATGGTCCAGCAGGCCAGCTGCGACGACCGCACGTTGCTCTACCTTCGCGGCATGGTGGAGGAGTCCGTATACAACGGGCAACGGTTTGGGCGGCGGCATCTGGCCGAGCAGCTTCAGCAGGCTCTCGGCATCGCGGTGCTGGAGAGCTTTCAAATCGATAGTGACGAGAAGCGCCTGGGCGAAATTTGCCGCGCGGACGCAGACGTGTGCGATCGCGTACTCAAGCTGGACCCGCCCAACTACGGGCGTGGACTCTGCTTTCAAGCCGGGATGACGATCAATCGGAGCCCGGACGATCCTGACTACGCATCGTTTCTGGATGCGTGCCGCAAGGTCGACCGACGAACCCTTGCTTGCGTGCAATACGGCCTGCGCGGCGGCGCGGCCATGGCGTGCGAGCGCACCATTCGCTCGACCTTCCAGCGCTGAAATCGCTCACGCGAAGTGACGGAATGTGGTGTTTCACGGCGGCCACGGTGCCCGGCAAGTGCGCGGCTCACCGAGAGCCTTGGCCTTGCCGTCTGCCGTCAGAGTGATCCCCGGCATGCGCTCGCTCACGTAGAGCGCGTCGTCGCTCGCGCCGACCGAATAGCCGAAGAGCCCCCGTGGCCCGGGCACCTGCGCGACCAGCCGTGCGCCCACGCCGACGTCATCATCCAGTGGAACACCAACAGGGGCAACCGGGAAGATTGGTCGTCCTGGTGCCAGAGGTCGGCTACGGTCGCATCGCAGGCCATGGTCAAGGCGATGCATCTCCTTTCGCGAATCCTGCTTGGTCTCGCCTCGGCCTGCATGGGAGTGACCGCATGCAAGGCCGAAGGCGCCCGGCCCGCACCGTCCGACGTGCCGCCCCGGGCTGCCGCGAGTGCCGTGGCGCCGACGCCGCCTTCATCGGCGCCGTTCGCGGCGATGGGCAACACGAAGGCTGTGATTGTGGCCATGTTGTGCCTGGCCGTGCTGTTCGGGTGCAAGGCCGCCGAACGCCGCGACGCAGCGACGCAGACGAAATCGGCCATCGCGAGCGGAGGCGGTTCGGGAGCCAGCAGGGATGCACCCATGAGCGCTGCTCCACCGGCCCCTTCTGCCTCCGCCAAGGATGGGCGTGGCCCTCCCCAGCTCAAGCCCATCGCGAAAGGGCCCTTCCCGGACGGCGCTACGGAGGAACAGGTATGCGAGGCCATCCTCGACGTTAGGCAATCGGATCCCTGGGTGCGTTTTGGGCACCTGATCCCCGCCTACACACTCGGAGTCGTCTTTGTGCTCGA
>Ga0247744_1000067_pt1 | contig 23416 bp, 12 predicted proteins | sample UWRJS154409C5_FD_180946 | JGI IMG/M metagenome (GOLD analysis project Ga0247744, IMG submission 180946) | Soil microbial communities from Arlington Agricultural Research Station in Wisconsin, United States - UWRJ-S154-409C-5 | ecosystem: Environmental > Terrestrial > Soil > Agricultural land... | reverse complement strand
CGTCTTCCCCCTCGAGGGGCAAGCCGAAGAGCGGATCAGTGGGGGGCGCGCGGGGGGCTGAGGGCTCGGTGGGCGGAGCAGCAGGCTTGGCGCGTCGTGCTGGTTCGAGCTTGGCCTTGGGCTGGGTGGCCTTCTCGACGGGGGCTGGCGAGCGTTCGGCGCTGGCTGTTGGAGCAGGCGCTGCGGGCGCAGGAGGAGCGGTCGTCTCCGCGGGGACCGGGGGTGCGGCGGGCACGGGTTCGAGCTCTGTCGTGCTGGCCGTGGGGGGCGGGCTGCGGCTGAGGAGAAACAGCGCGCCTGCGCCGGCGAGTGCTACGAGCCCGACCAGACGCAGCCGCGAGCGGCGTGCGCCATAGGGCTCGGATGGTGTGCTCGGCGTCGTCACGCCGGTGGGTCCCGTGTCGCCGCCGATCGGCTTGGTCTCCGTCACGCGGCCGCGCAGCGGGCTTGGGTCAGGTGAACGCGCGGAATCGGGCCACGAGGGCGCCGAGGTGCGGCTGTCGACGACGTCGAACGGGGCGAGCGATTCTCCGATGGCCTCGGCGGCTTGCTCGGCCAGCTCCTCGACGGTCGGGGTGCGATCGGCCGGGTCCTTGGCGAGCGCGCGTAGGAACAGGTTGTCGAGCGCCTTGGGTAGCGCAGGAACGACTTCAGTGGGTGGACGGAATTGTCCCGTGCACACTTCCACGATCGTGTCGTGCTCGGTGCGGCCGGGGAAGGGCACTTGGCCCGTCAGCATGCGGTAAAAGACGCCAGCGAGAGCCCAAACGTCGGTGCGCTGATCGACGCTGCGGCCACGCGCCTGCTCCGGGCTCATGTAGGCCGGCGAGCCCCAGACGCCGCCCTGCGTGGTGAGCGCGCTGTCGCTAGAGGCTGGTCGTGCGATGCCGAAGTCGACGACTTTGAGGCGCTCACCGGCCGGCAAGCGCTCGATGAACAGGTTGGCTGGCTTGACGTCCCGATGCACCAGGCCCGCCTTGTGGGCGGCCGAGAGTCCGCGTGCCGCTTGGTCGAGCCAGCGTAGGGCCTCGCTCGGGTCGAGGCGGCCGAGGCGCCCGAGACGGAGCTCCAGATCCTCGCCCTCCAAGAACTCCATCGCGATGTAGGGCGTGCCGCGATCGACGCCGGTGTCGTGGATGGCGACGACGTGCGGGCTCTTCAGCTTGGCGGCGACGCGTGCTTCGCGCCGAAAGCGCTCGATGTGCGCTTCGTCTTGCCCGAGCTCGGACCGCAAGAGCTTGAGCGCGACGCGCGCCTCGAGGCCGACGTGCTCCGCCTCCCAGACCGAGCCCATGCCGCCCCGCGCCAGGCAGCGGCCGAGCAGGTAGCGTCCCGCGATCAGCTGTCCCGGCTGTTCCGTCACCGGTGGAAAGTCTAGCAGTGCGTCGGGCTTTAGCGCACGAACTTCGCCAGGAGCCGCAGGTAATAGACCTGATAGCCGTTCGAGTTCTCGGTGACCGACCAGGAGTTGACCGGCCAACCATCGTTGAACTGGGCGTAGCTCTTCTGCGCGGGCTGGGCGTACGGCGGCGTCGGACGCTCGGCGGGGCAGAGCTCCTGACCAGGGCAGACGCCGTCCCAGTCGTAGCTCGGGTTCGGACCGCCTGCGAGGAAGCCGGGCGCTGGGCCGTAGGTGGACACACCGACCTCGTCCCAGTCCGGGCTCTGGTCGGCGAACCACGAGTGGAAGAAGGTCGTGACCGAGTTCTCGGCGCCGCGCCGGCCCATGTTGCTCAGGTAGACGAGGCCGAGCGGGTTCACGCCGTGCAGGTAGTGCAAGAAGCGCTCGGCGACGTTGCGCGCGACGGCCGCGTTTTGTTCGTCGAGGTCGTAGGCGACGACGTCGTAGAGCAGGCAGCCCGTGCGCGCCTTGTGAGCGTTCGACCCCCACGTGTAGTCGGCGATGTGGGCGAGGTAGGCGTCCTGGTTCGCGTTCAGCATGCCGAGGTTGTCGGCGCTGCCGATGGTGTCCATGAATGCGGTCACGATCGTGTCTCGGACGGTGCCGTCGGCATCGGGTAGGGCGGTGTAGTCGAGGTAGTATTCGGTGAACTGGAGCTGCCAGCCGGCGTTGTAGCCATCGAGCATTTGCAAGTTGGCGCTCTCGTAGTTGTCCTCGAAGAACGTCTTGTACTCGTCCGTTCCGCCCGCCGCGTAGAGCGCGACGGCCAAGCCGAGCTTGTGCAGCGCAACGTCCTCCGGGCTCGATTGCTGCTCACCGGCCGCCACGTTGCCGGAGTTCGTGAACGTGACGTCGGGGTTCTGCTCGGCCCAGTCCCAGGCGCGCTCGGCGCGCTCGAACATGGCGGTGGCGTAGGGAGCGTCCTTGTCCGCGAAGATGTGGGCTGCCCAGGCGAAGGCGATGCCGGCGCGGATGGTCGCGTTCGTGGTCTCGGGGCCATACACGCTCGGGTCCGTTGCCGCCGACGGTGGACTGCCGCTCCCCACACCGAGCACCGACAGGCAGCCGCCGCTCTCCTGCTGCATCTTCTCGAGATGCGCGAGACCAACCCGTGCTTCGTCGAGCACGTCGGGCGTGCCGTTGCCCGACTCGGGGAGGTCGAAATCATCCCCGAAGACCTCCGGCGTCTCCTGCCACATGCGAAACAGGGTGACGACGTACTCGGCCGTCCAGGCGGTGTAGCGGTTGTAGTCGCCGGCGTCGTACCAGCCGCCGGAGAGGTCGCGCTCGGTCGCGGCGTCGCCCGTCGCACCGAACAGGCGGGCGTTCGCATCCTGCCCCGGGCCGAGGTGGCTCGCCGTGTCCGTCCAGCCTTCTTCCGCAAAGGGCGCGGCCTTTTCCATGCCTGCCCGCTGGTAGTAGAACGTGCGCAGGGCATCGTAGAGCACCTTGCGATAGACGTCGCTCGCCACGCGGAACATCGGGGAGCGCACGCCCTGGTCCGCATCGAGGATGTAATAGACTCCCGGCGCGTCGAGCGATGTGAAGTCGAGCCACCAGGCGCGATCGCCGCTCTGCTCGTGCACCGCGCCGTCGCCCCAGGCCTCGGGCAAAAGCTCCGTCACCGTCTCGCCCGTGACCGCATCAATGATCGCATAGGCCGAGGACGGCGCGTAGCTCTCGCCAGCATCGGAGCCGACCTCTGGATCGCGGAGGACCGCGATCTTGGGTGAATCCTCCAAATAGCCGAACTGGTCCACCACGATGAACGGACTCACGGGCTCGGTCGGCTGGGTGACTTCGCTCTCTTCCGGCACATCCGAGTCCTGCGGGCCCGACCCGCCCAGGCCGCCGCTCGAGCTCCCGCCGGCGGCCGTACCGCCCGATGCAGTCCCGGCGCCTCCGCTGCTCGCGCTCGTTCCCCCTCCCGTTCCGCCCGCGCTCGTCCCGCCACTCGAGTCGTCGGCGCCATCCGGCGCGCCTTGTGTGCTTCCGCAAGCCAGAGCAGCGAGGCCGAGCGACAAGACACTGAGAACGAGCGGTGAGCTGTGACGTCGAAGTAAGTTCATGGAAGCCCGTGTCGGTAAGATGCAGAAGGGGGCGGAAGCGATCTCAGCTTCGAATATGACCCGCCGTTCCGATGGCCACAAGCAGAGGGTCAGAGCGTCGTGCGTGCACTCTTTCGGTAAACGCCTGGCGTCGTGCCGGTGCGCTGCTTGAAGACGGTGGTGAAGTGCCCCTGGCTGGAGAAACCGCAAGCCGCAGCCACCTCGGCAATGCTGAGCGTCTCGTCGCGCAGAATGGCCATGCCCCGCTCGATGCGCCGGGACAGCACGTACTGGTGCGGTGACTGCTCGAACGCCTGTTTGAACAGGCGCGAGAAGTGATCCGGCGAGTAGCCCACCTCGCTGGCGAGATCGATCAGGCCGAAGTTGGTCGCAATTTCGCGGTCGACGAACGACTTGATCTGCGCCTGTTGAGCCGACGACAGGCTGGCCGCCTTGGGTGACAGCACCCGCTCCGACGCCCCGCCGTAGCGAGCCGAGATGTAGGACGCGAGCGCCAGGGACAGCGACTGCACGTAGACGGCACCCAAGTAGTCGCGGCCTTCGGCCTGCGCCTGCAGGCGGTGCACGAGATCGAGGATGTGCGTGTCGACGACGCCGAACTTCGGCCCGTGCTCGGCGTCGAGCCCGGGCAGTGCATCCTCCAAGAGCGTTCTCACCGCTGCCTCGGGCAAGTTGACGGACGTGCAGGTGGACGGCTTGCCGCGCCACTCCACACTCTCGAGCACCGTGCCGCGCGGCAGCAAATCCACCATGCCGGAGCTGCGAATGAATCGATGATCGGCTGCTGCCTCTCCCGGCCTCGCAAACTTGATCGTCGTTTCGGCTGGCCCGCCGAGCCAAACCAACACCGCGTCGACCTCAGTGGCGAGTCCCTCCACCCGGCCGCTCTCGGGCACATGGCCAATACGCAGCGGCAGCCCGGGCCAGTCGGAGCCCGTCAGCGCAGCGCCGTACTTGGTCGCTTGGCCGTAGGTCGATGGGATGTGGGTGGTCATCTCGGCCCTCTATGCGTGGACGCTGCGCTTCGGGTTCACAATTCTATCTGTCGGATCTCGAAATTCAGTAAAGCTTCGCCGGAAACTCGAACGACCGGCCGAGGACAGGGCGCTACGGTTCCTCACCTTTGCCATGAAGTCGCCTCGCCGTACGCTGGTTCGCTCGCTCGGTTGGAACTTTCCAGTGCTCCTGGGTCTGCTCGCCGTGTTGGGGCAGCCCGGATGCGGCACGACGCCAGGACCAGCTCCCGGCAGCGGCGGCACGGCTTCGGGCGGCGTCGGACCGACGACGGGCGGGACGACCGGTTCCGGGGGGATCGGCAGCGGCGGCGTGGCGAGCGGAGGGACGTCGTCCGGCGGCAGCGTGGCCACGGGAGGGCAGGGGACCGGCGGCGCTTCGTCGGGCGGTGCGGCGTCCGGCGGCGCGGCGTCCGGCGGTGCGGGGACCGGCGGCGCGGGAACGGGCGGGAACGGGAGCGGTGGCGGCTCGAGTGACGGCCCATGCCCGACCGACGGCCCCTGTAGGATCCTTCCGCTCGGCGACTCGATCACCGAGGGCCTGATCGGCGGTGTCAATACTTTCGACGGCGGCTATCGCGTGGGCCTGTTCGATCGGGCGGTCACGGACGGTCACGACATCACGTTCGTCGGCACTCGGATGAACGGTCCGGACATGGTGGCTGGCCAGCCATTCCCCAAGGGCCACGAGGGGGAGAGCGGCATCAAGATCCAGGCACTGGCCAACAAGACCGTCCTGTTCAACGGCGATCCGAACATCGTGCTCCTGCACATCGGTACGAACGACATCTTCCAGAACGACAACCTGGCCGGCATGCCTGACCGCCTGGAGGCGTTCGTGGACGACATCTTGGCGCATCTGGAGGAAACCCCGGACAAGCCGCAGGGCCTCTTGGTGGTTGCGAAGCTCATTCCGATGCCGGGGAACGTGAGCCAGCTGGCCACCTACAACGCCGCCATCGAGGCGCTCGTTGACGAGAAGGCGCAGGCCGGTGCGCCCATCATCTTGTGCGATCAGTTCACGGGGTATCCCGACGGTCACATGCCCGACAGCATCCATCCGGATCCGGAAGGCTATGACTGGATGGGCGGCACTTGGTACGACGTGATCGGGTCCTACCTGCCCTGAGCCGCGCTCGGCGCGCCCCGGCCTCCACTACTTGACCACGATCGCCGGATCGAGGGGATCCAGCTCGCGCACGTCTGCGATACCCGTGGCGGCATCATAGGCCACCGCCCAGGACTCGCTCTGGGCACCGACGGGCACGATGGCGGTCAGGTCGCGCCGCCAGAGAGCGTACTCGTCCGCTACGAGCTCGCCTGCGGAGTCCGGGAAGTACGTTTCGATGGCACCGTCCTCGCCGTGATAGAGGGCGAGCCCCGCTTCGCCGCGCATGGGGAACGTGGCCGCCAGGGACCACCCTGGCGATGCCTGCAGGGTCAGGACGATCGGGTCGCCGAGCAGGCCCGCCTCGATGGGGACGAAGGCTGCCTCCCCGGACGCGCTGTCCAGGCGCAGAAGGCCATCCTGCTCACTTTGTCGGAAGGGTAAGAGCTCGGTGAAGCTCGAGTCCCAGGTCACCGACGTGACCAGCGGGTCCTCGGCGCTCGGATTGGCCGGGCCGATGCGCACCAAGCCGGCGACGCTGTCCGCGGCGATCAGGAACGGGTCGCTCGGGTCACCGGCTAGCAAGAGGTGGGTCCAACCGGGACTGCCCGCCTGGGAGTCCGTCTCGAAGGCGTCGTCACCGCTCGGCGCCGGGCCGTAGGCCACCAAACCCGACGGCTGGTCGTAGGCGAAAAGCCACGGCACACTGCCCAGCTCCGGCGAGTAGAGGAAGTCGGCTTCGAAGGTCGTGAGCTGCTCGCCGAGCAGGTCGGGCTCGAGCAGGTCCAAGCGGTAGCTCGCGAGGCTCCCCGTGGCCGGGTCGTAGACCCAGAACGCCCCCGTATCGTCTCGCCGATCCGGGCCGAAGCCATGCCAAGTGCTGACCACGAGTGCGTCCGTCGGCCACGTCACCGGATACTCGTCGCTGAACTCGGGCGGCGGCGGTGGCGGCGGCGCTATCTGGTCGCCGCCGGTTCCGAGGTCGATGGGGCTGCCCCCGCTGGCCGAGGTCTGGCCGCCGGTGCTGCCGCCGGCGCCGAGGGTCCCTCCGTCGCTGGCAGCCCCTCCCGACGCTTCTTGCTCGAAGGTCAGGCCCCCCAGGCCCAGCATGTCCGCGCAGCCGAGCGTCGAAAGAGCCCCAAATAGGGCCGAAGCGAAGCGGGCCGTCACTCCGGCAGAGTAGCACGGGCGAGCCCGGCGGCTGGGCTGGGGGTCTCTGGGCATCGGGAGCGTGACCATGCGAACGCCGTGCCGACTCGGTCGGTCTCGCTTTCGCCGGGGTTTTTCCCCGCCCGGCGGCGGACGCTGGCACTCGGCTGACCACCGGCGTGACCACCTCGGGCGTCTTTCAGCCCTTCCGGCTGTTGACCGGGGGGGGTGGGTGGTTATGTTGCTGTGCAGGTCGCTCGATCCCGAGCGTGTAAGTGGCTGACAATAAACAGTTTTTGCTGTTGTGTCGGCACTCCGCTCGGCCTATGCGGGTCGGCGCCCCAGACCCTGGGGCACCCTCCGCCAGGGCGGGGGACCGTCCACCACCCCTTCGCCTCAATTCACTCGGGCCAGCGCGGCCCCCCCTCGGAGACTAGAGATGGGAAAGATCATCGGTATCGACCTCGGCACGACCAACAGCGTGGTCGCGGTCATGGAAGGCAAAGAAGCCAAGGTCATCGTCAACGAAGAAGGCGCCCGCACGACGCCGTCGGTGGTGGCGTGGGATGACAAGGGCGAGATCCTGGTCGGACAGGTGGCCAAAAGGCAGGCCGTCACCAATCCCGAGAACACCATCTACTCGTCCAAGCGTTTCATCGGGCACCGCTTCGACGAAGTGACCTCCGAGCAGTCGCGTGTTCCCTACAAGCTCGTCAAGGGCGGCAATGGCGACGCGTGGATCGAGGTCCGGGGCAAGCCGGTGGCGCCGCCGGAGGTGAGCGCCAAGGTCCTGCAGAAGCTCAAGAAGGCTGCCGAAGACTACCTCGGTGAGTCGGTGACGGCTGCGGTCATCACCGTGCCTGCCTACTTCAACGACTCGCAGCGCCAAGCCACCAAGGACGCCGGCAAGATCGCGGGCCTCGACGTGAAGCGCATCATCAACGAGCCGACGGCTGCTGCACTCGCCTATGGCCTCGACAAGAAGGAAAACGAAGTCATCGCCGTCTACGACTTCGGCGGCGGCACCTTCGACATCTCGATCCTCGAGGTCGGTGACAACGTCGTGCAGGTCATCTCGACCAACGGCGACACGCACCTCGGTGGCGACGACGTCGACTTGGCCGTCATGAAGTGGCTCGGCGACGAGTTCAAGAAGGACACCGGCATCGACGTGTCCAAGGACAAGATGGTCATCCAGCGCCTCAAGGACGCGGCGGAGCAGGCCAAGATTGAGCTGTCGAGCCGGCAGGACACGGTGATCAACCTGCCGTTCTTGACCGCGGATGCCAGCGGTCCCAAGCACCTGCAGAAGACGCTCACGCGCGCCACGCTCGAGCAGATGATCCGTCCGCTCATCGAGCGCACGATCGAGCCCGTCAAGAAGGCCCTGGCCGACGCCAAGAAGACCCCGGCGGACATCGACGAGGTCGTGCTGGTGGGCGGCTCGACGCGCATCCCGCTCGTGCAGACGACGGTGCAGGAGTACTTCAAGAAGGAGCCTCATCGCGGCGTGAACCCGGACGAGGTCGTCGCCATCGGCGCGGCCGTACAGGGTGGCGTTCTGGCGGGCGACGTGCAGGACGTCGTGCTGCTCGACGTGACGCCGCTGTCGCTCGGTGTCGAGACGCTGGGCGGCGTGATGACGGTGATGATCCCCAGGAACACCACCATCCCCACGCAGAAGAAGGAGACCTACTCCACCGCGGCCGACAGCCAGACCTCCGTGGAAATCCACGTTCTGCAAGGTGAGCGCGCTCAGGCCGGTGCCAACCGCACGCTCGGCAAGTTCCACCTGGAAGGCATCACGCCCGCGCCCCGTGGCATGCCGAAGATCGAGGTGACCTTCGACATCGACGCCAACGGCATCCTCTCGGTTTTGGCCAAGGACACCGCCACCGGCAAGGACACGAAGATCACCATCACCGCTTCGAGCGGCCTGTCCGAGGACGACGTGAGCCGCATGGTGAAGGACGCCGAAGCTCACGAGAGTGAGGACAAGCGGCGCCGTGAGGAGGTCGAGCGTCGCAACAAGCTCGACAATCTTTGCTACCAGCTCGACAAGCAGCTCAGCGAGAACAAGGAAAAGATCGGCGAACCGACCGCATCGGAGCTCACTGCCCTGATCAAGGAAGGTCGCGACGCGGTCGAGAAGCAGGACGACGCCCAGGTGACCTCCGTCACCGAGCGCCTCGAAAAGAAGGCGCACGAGCTGGCGGCCAAGCTCTACGAAGCGGCTCCAGCTGGCGCACCTCCGGGTGGGCCCGCCCCGGGCTCCGAGCCGGGCGACGGCAAGAAAGACGACGTCATCGACGCCGAATTCGAAGAGTCGAACTGACTCTTCGAATCAAGCAGGCCGAGCGAGGAATCGAACTGATTCTTCGCCGCTCGAGCCCGAGCAGGAGCAGCATTGCCCCCGTCCAAACGGCGCCCAGCGTGGCGCCGTTTGGCATTGGGGCGCCCGGACCGGCAACGGAACACCCAGCGCCCGGACCGCTCGGACTTGGGCCACCTTCGCCGCCCGCGCCTGCGTCCGTCGGCTCCGGCGGGTAGAGCGCGCACAGTCCCTCTTCGTCGTCCTCCTCGAGCGTGCTGAGCTCCGCGACGTAGCCGACCACCGCCTCGGCTTGCATGGTCGCCCCGCTGACGGAGCTATGTGCAAGGCCGAGGGCGTGACCGAGCTCGTGGGTGAGCACTGCTTGCACGTCGGTCTCGACGCCGTCCGTCGCCGTGCCCAGCAAGAAGTCTTCAGCGTTCAGGGCGATCGTGGCGCGGACGATGGTCCCCGTCGTGAGGCCGAACTCGAGCGTGGTGCGCCCCACCGCTGACGCGTCGTAGAGCCAGCCCTCTTCGATCACCTCGACGACAACCGCGTTCTGTTCCTGGTCCGTCGACGGCTCGTCGACCAAAAGGAAGTTGATGCTCGGAGCCTCACCTTCACACGCTGCCGCTTGCCAGGTTCCCACGGCCGCGCTGAGCGCCTCAGCCGTGAGCTCGTCGCAACCAGTGCAGATGACGGCGACTGAAGCGTCGAGCGGCCACGCCAGCGGCACGCCGTCCACCGCACAGCCCTGCGCATCCGTCTCGCATTGATCGTCGGGCAGGGCTCCGCAGGTCGTGGCTCCGCAGTAGGCCAGCGTGCTCTCCGTGCGCGAGAGCAGGAGAGAGGCGAGGATCCAAGGAAGTGCGCGTTTCATGTGGTGCCGTTGGGGGTCACTGTCGTAAGAGTGTTTCGATCCTGCGCCGCGTTTCGGCGGCACGCTCGTCTTGCCCGGTTTGGCGCAGGCTGCGCTCGAGCGCTTGCAGGGATAGAACGTCGTTTGGATGGTGGCCAAGGGACGCATCGAGGATGCGGATCGCCTCGGCATGGCTATCGGCCCCCGAAAGCGCCACCGCCAGCACATAGCTGAAGCGCGCATCGGCTGGGGCGAGCTTCACGGCTTTCCTCAGACTTCCCTGCGCAGCAATGGAGTCGTGAGCGCGCACCTGCCAGAGGCCGAGGGCGTGATGCGCGGCAGCACTCTCCGGGTCGCACGCGAGCGCCGCCCGAATGGCGCGTTCGGCAGCGGCCTCGTCGCCCTGTGCGCGCTCCAGGTCGGCCAGGTTGAGGTGCGCTTCGGCCAGGCAGGGCTGAATGCGGAGCGCCGTAGCGAGCGAGGCTCGGGCTTTGTCGACCTGACCGCGTGCGAGCTCGAACGCGCTCCGTTCGACGTGCGATCCTGCCTGCGAGGCGCTCACGTCGAAGCTTTCCTCCAGCTCGCCAAAGGCACGCTCGAGCGCGGACCTCTTGCCGACAGGCAGCTCATCGAGGCGCACGTCAGCGAGGGCTTGCGCTGCGGCGATGCGCACGGCGCGGATTCGGTGTGTGACGGCGGGCAGGAGGAGCGTCCTGCGCTGGTCCGGGGGGAGCTCGGCTGCGCCGAGCACGGCACCATAGACCACGAGTGGCTCGGGATTCGAAAGGGCCGCTTGGAGCGCGCGGAGGTTCTTTTCTCCGGGATGCCGACCGAGACGATCGAGCGCGGTGGCGCGGGCGATGGCGGGGGCGCGAGAGTCCTCTGCAAGTTCCCGCAGCGCGGGCACTGCGTCGGGCGTGCCTGTGCGGTCCTTGGCGAGTGCCAGGCCGAAGTGAGGCCGGGCGAGCAAAGTCGGATACCACTTGGCCGCCGCGTCGCGTGCCCAGGTCGAGGATTCCTTCGTGTGGCAGGCATTGCAGGCGTTGGGTGTGCCGAACTCCACACTGCGATCGGGGCGCGGGATGCGGATCGAGTGGTCGCGCCGCTCGTCGATCTGCATGAAAGTCTTGGGCGGCATGTGGCAGTCGATGCAGCGGGGAGCGCTCGTGCCAGTGTGATGCGAGTGCGCTTCTACGTCGAAACGCGCAGGTTCGTGGCAGCGAACGCACAAATTGTTGCCCTCGGCGAGCGGCTTGCCCGAATGCGGACTATGGCAGTCCGAGCAGCGCACTCCCGCTTGGTACATGCGGCTCTGCAGGAACGAGCCCCACTCGTACACCTCGCCCTCCACCTGTCCGTCGGCGTGATAGCGACCGGCCCACAAGAGCTCGGGTTCGAACGAGTCCAAGAAAGGATCGCTGGCGATGAAGCCTTCCTTCAGCGGAGTCCGCCGACTGTGGCAGGGCGCGCAGACCGTGACTTCCACGCCATCTTGAGTGTGCGGCACCGGGCTCCCGGTGGTGCTCCGCACCCACGGGTCGGAGGCCTTCAGGCGCGCGGAGAAGGGAGCGATCGGGCCGCCTGCCTTTGCGGTTCGGACGTGCTCCGCTCCGGGGCCGTGGCACGCCTCGCAACCCACGGAGAGCTCGGCCCAGCGCGTGTCGAAGCTGTCCGCGCTGGCGTCGTAGCGGCGTTCGACGAGCGTCGAATGACAGTCCGCGCAGGTGTGGTTCCAGTTCTGGCTGGCCGACGTGAAGAAAAGCGAATCGCTCGGAGCGATGCCGTCCGGACCGTAGACGTGGAGCCAGCGATTTCCGCCTTCGGATTTGGTGCGGCTGTCCCACACCACGCCGAGCGACTGGAGCTTGCCGCGCTCCGCCTGCACGACGTATTGCTCGAGTGGCCAGACACCAGATACGTACGAAATCGGCAGCGTTTGGGCCTTTGCGTCGGCACCCGGAGTGGTCACGACGGGGGCGCCGTCCTTCAGGGCGAACTTCGTCGCGCCGCCGAGCTTCGAGCTGAAGTGGCTGCCGTCGAAGCGCTCCTTCGCTAGCTCCTGACTCGGGGTGACGAGGGCCTTGGCGTGATGCGAGCCGACGTAAGCGTCACTCTGCGCCTGGTGGCAAGGTGCGCAGGTCGCCGAGCCGACGAACGCGTCGCGTCCGCGAGCCGGGACCGAGCTCGCCGGCGTGGGTGCCGGGGTCGCGGCCAGGGGAGGTTCCTCTTCCTTGGCTCGCTTCGAGCACGCGGCCCCGAGAACCGCCAAGGTAAGAGCTAGTGCAAGAGCAAGTCTGTTTCGCACGGTCGGAGCTTAGTGATTCGGAGTCGAAACGGGTAGCGCCGCCCCCGACCTCTCGGACGGGAGCGATGTCACACTTTCAGTGAGGCTTACGGGAAGTAGCCAGCTGGCGCGTTGGGTGCGAGCGCAGCGATCTCCGCCTCGAGAGAAGCGCGCACGGCTGCGTGTGGCCCGCTCGAGTACAAGTCCGTCGTCTCCAGCGGATCGGCGATGAGATCGTACAACTCTCGCACCTTGTTGTTGGAGACCAGCTTGAAGCGGGTGTCGCGGACGGCATAGCGCTGGGTCTTGCCGTCGGCGCTCGCAGTCTCCGTGAAGGCGTGCGTGCGGCCGCTGGGGGCCGTTTCGTCGCTCAAGAGCGGCTTGATGCTGTAGCTGTCTTCGACGTGACTCGCAGGGATTCCCGTGAGCTCCAGTATGGTTGCGAACAAGTCGTTCGTAACGACTAGGTCGTCTTCGCGACCGCGGCGTGTCACGCCCGCACCTGCCACGATCAACGGCACCCGCACACCGCCCTCGTAGACGCTGCCCTTGGCACCCCGAACCCCAGCCCCGGTGTCCTTGACCGTGGGTGGAGTGCCGTTGTCGCCCACGAAGACAACGGTCGTCTCCTCGAGGTCCACGTCACGCAAGAGTCGTCCGATTTCGGTGTCCAAACTCTGGACCTGCGCCTTGAGGATGGGGACGTTGGCGCCGATCGCCCCGGGCGGCGGGTTACCCACCGAGCTCAGGTCCACGGAGTGGAGCTCAGCAGGGGGTACCTGGAGGACCTGGAAAGGAACGAGGGAAACGCCATGCGGTGCATTGTAGGCCTGATAGACGAACCAGGGCTGGTCGGGCGTCTTGGTCTCGTGGTCCTCGATGTACTCGAGTGCGTAGTCCGTGAATGCCGTTGTCGTAAAAGTCGTGCTCGCGACGGGCGGTGCGTCGCTGGAATACGAGGTCCAGTTGAAGAAGTCGCTGACCCCTCCAAAGACGATGCCGTGGAAGTAGGGCACCCCGAGGGCAGTGACGTGCTGAACTGCGGTCGCATCCAAACCAGCAAGGTGATACTTCCCGATCAGGGCCTGACCGTAGCTCGGGCTCTCGGCCGTGATTCGATCGAAAATCGAGACCGTGTCCGTCGGGAGTACCGCGTTGACGTAGGTAACGCCGGTGCGATGAGCATATTGGCCGGTCACTATCGTCCCGCGCGTCATCGAGCAAGCCGGGCTCGACCAAGCGTTGTCGAACACGAGACCATTCTCTGCGAGCTCCTCGATGTTTGGGGTCGACACTGCACCGCTGTCACCCACGAGATCGGGATAGAGGCTGACCGATTCGGAGCCCAGATCGTCTGCAATGATGAGTAGGATGTTGGGCTTGTCGGGACCGGTGTCGCCCGTGCCTCCGGCTGCTTCACGCTCGACGAACTGGATCGAAGTCGACTTGGTCGTAGCGAGCTCGCCGTCGGAAACAGTCAGGCTAATCGTGAAGGTGCCCGGTGTGTCGCTGGTCAGCGTAGCGCTCGGGGCAATCGGACTGTCGATGACGCCGCCCGTGGTCGACCAGTAGTAGCTGAGAGCCGAGGGTGCCCCGTCGGGATCCGTGGCGGCGCCACTGAGCTTGACTTCGCCGCCTACGAATACGGTTAGGGGCGTGGCAGTCAGCTCGTCGATGATCGGGCCCACGTTGAGCGTGCCATTCACGGACACGCTGCCGTTGTGGCTCGCGCTCGCGCCATTCAAATGGATCGTCACCGAAGTGGTCTGGCCGGCAGTCACATTGAACTTGGCCGAGCCAGTGAACGTCGTGTCTCCCTCGGCTGACGTCGCTGTCAGTGTGATTGTGTAGCCGCTGCCCGTGGGAATGCCGCCGATCGTCCCGCTGACAATGGGAGAATCGCTGGTGTCGATGGTTCCGGTCTTCTCGAAACCGTTTCCAGTGATGAGGTATGTCACGGCGTCCAGGGTCACGCCGGGCGCCACCGTCAGCTCAAAACCGACCGTGCCAAGGTCCGAGTCGACGTTGTTCTCCGCGTCGCCGACGCAACCCGCGAGCGGCGCGCTTGCGCCCAACGCAAGCAAGATGAGAGGGACTCTGGACAGTCTTGCGACCAGGCCAGCTGTGCTGTGCCAATGCTTCATTGATCTACTTTCTCCCGTTGAAAGTCGCCGAGCGGGCCGCCTTGCGGCGCCTCTGGCGACTAGGAACAGTGATCAATGCGCATGGGGGCTCTCTTATACGAGCCACCCTCCACTTTGCAAGGCACGACCCTACGGGCGGTGTCGATGAGGGTGGCGTCGCCCCCGCCTTCGCGGACGGGAGCGACGCTGGATTTTCACCCGAGTCTCACGGGAAGTAGGCTGGCGCTCCTGCCCTGAGCACGGCGATCTCGGCCTCGAGTGTCGAGCGCGCCGCGGCATACGCTGGGTTGTTGTACAAGTTGGTCGTCTCGAGCGGGTCGGCGACGAGGTCGAAGAGCTCGCGCTTGCCCGGGTTCGAGACCAGCTTGAAGCGCGTGTCTCGGAGTGCGTAGCGGCGATTGTTCGTTCCGTTGGAAAGCTCCGAGAACGAGTGGGTGCGACCGCTCGAGGCAGCTTCGTCCGTGAGGAGCGGCTCGAGACTGTAGCTGTTTTCGACATGACCGATCGAGAGCCCAGCTCGCTCCAGAATCGTCGCGTAGAGGTCGGTGGACGTCACCAGCTGGTCTTCACGCCCGCGACGCGTCACTCCCGCACCCGCGACGATGAGAGGCACGTGGACGCCGCCTTCGTACACGCTCGTCTTTCCATCTCTGACGCCGGATCCGGAGTCTTTGACGTTCGGCACGGTGCCGTTGTCACCGATGAAGATGACCGTCGTCTTCTCCAGGTCGACCTCCGTTAGCAATCGCCCGATTTCCGTATCCAGGCTTTGGAGGATGGCTTTGAGGTTGGGGAGGGTGTTCGAGAGTTGCCCTGGCTGCAAACTCCCCAGATCCACCGAGTGCAGGTTGGACGGCGGCACGTAGTTCGAGAACTGGTGCGCCGCGCTGTGAGCTAGCCAAACGAACCAAGGATCGTTGGGACGTGTGCTCTCGTGCTGGTGGATGAAGTCGATCGTGAAGTCCGTGAGGACCGTGCCAGCCCAGCCGGGGAACGGGACGGAGGGCCCGTTGATGTCGACGGCCGTCCAGTTGTAAGGGGAGTTGAGCGAAGCGCCCATGTAGCCACGAAACACCGGGATGCCCAGGTCGCGGACATGCTGGAGGTTCGTGCTGCTGTTGCCGGCGAGGTGGTATTTGCCGAACAAGGCCTGACCGTAGGCGGCGGGGCTTTCGGCAGCGATGCGATCGAAGACGGTGTTCGTCGAGGTGGGCAGCGTGTCCCCAGCGGTCGTGACCCCGGTGCGGTGGCCGTACTTTCCGCTGATGATGGTACCGCGCGTCGGTGAGCACATCGGGCTGGCCCACGCGTTGTCGAAGACGAGGCCATTTTCCGCGAGTGCTTCGAGGTTGGGCAGGGGCACCTGGCCCGTGTTGCCCGCCAGCTCGGGATAAAGGCTGACTGACTCGGCACCAATGTCGTCGCCGATGATCAGCAGGATGTTGGGGTTCTCGGGGCCCGCGTCGCCGGGGTTTTCCACCTCCTCGCGTGCGACGAACTGGATCGTCGTGGACTTCGTGGCGGTGAGCTCGCCGTCGGAGACGGTCAGGTTGACGGTGAAGGTACCGGGCGCATCGCTCGTGAGCTTCGCATTCTTCGCGACCGGACTGTCGATCGTGCCCCCGGTGGTCGACCAGTAGTAGCTCAGGGCCGACGGTGCCCCGTCCGGATCCGTGGCGTCGCTTTGGAGGGTGACTTCGCCGCCCACGAACACCTTCGTCGGTGCGGCGGTGAGCTCGTCGATGACGGGGCCCACGTTGAGCGTGCCATTGACGGACACGCTGCCCTTCTTGCTCGCGCCCGAGCCCTTCAGGTGGATCGTGACGGAGGTCACTTGACCGGCAATGACGTTGAAGGTGGCCGAGCCGATGAAGGTCGTCCCGTCTTCTTCGGACACGGCTGAGAGCTGGATGGTGTAGCCATTGCCAGCGGGGATGCCGCCAATGAGACCGCTCACGGTCGGCGAGTCAGAGACGTCGACGGTTCCGGCTTTGGTGAACCCGTTGCCCGAGATCTCGTAGGAGACCGAGAGCAGCGTGACCCCTGGCGCGACCTCCAAATCGAGGCCGAGGGAGCCGATGTTTTCGCCTTCGGCGCTGTTTTCCTCGTCTCCTGCGCAACCGGCGAGGGGAGCGCCGACGCCGAGAGCAAGGAGGAGGACGAGTGGAATCGTGGCAGGCTTCGTGACGAGCCCGCGCCGACCGCGTAGGTGTTTCATGGAAATCGAACCTTTCGTGTTCTTGGGGAGTCGTCGCGAGGGGACCGTTACCGGGCCTGCTCGGACGACCCGCTACAGCGAGCGGTCGTCATGGGCTGTCTCCGTCGTGAGCTTGGTGGAGCCGCCGCTCCCGCCCTGATGGACGGAAGCGGCACTCGTCGCTTAGCTGAGACTCACTTCCATCACGGGAAGTAGGCTGGGGTCTCTGCCCTGAGCTCCGCGATCTCGGCATCCAGGGTGGCTCGCACTGCTGCGTACGCCGGGTTCGTGTAGAGGTTGGTCGTCTCCAGTGGATCGGCCACGAGGTCGTAGAGCCCGCGCTGCTGCGAGATGGCCACCAGCTTGAAGCGCTTGTCTCTCACTGCGTAAGAGCGATTGCTCGTACCGTTCGACACTTCGGTGAAGGAGTGCGTGCGACCGTTCGTGGCGGTTTCGTCGCTGAGCAGCGGCTTGACGCTGTAGCTGTTGTTGACGTGGCTGGTTGGAACTCCCGAGAGATCGAGAACGCTCGCGTAGATGTCGCTGACGACGAAGAGGTCATCCTCGCGGCCTTGTCGCGTCACGCCAGCGCCTGCGATGACCAGAGGCACGTGGACGCCGCCCTCGTACACGCCGCCCTTGGAAGCGCGCACCCCGGTGCCGGTGTCCTTTACCCCGCCCGGGGTGCCGTTGTCGCCGACGAAGATCACCGTGGTCTTCTCGAGATCCACCTCGGCCAGGAGCCGACCAATCTCGGTGTCCAGGCTTTGCACGAGCGCCTTGTAGACCGGGATGCTGGTCGCGACCGTCCCCGGCGCGGGGTTGCCCGGAATGTCCACGGAATGGAGCTCGCTCGGCGGGACCTGGAAGGGAGCACCACCGCCGATGATGGCGTGCGGCGCGTTGTACGACTGATAGACGAACCACGGCTCGTCGGGCTTCTCTTCTTCGTGTTCGTGAATGAAGTCGATCGCGTAGTCGGTGAGCGCGGTCGTAGCGAAGGTCGTGGTCGTGGCCTCTGGCGCGTTGATGTCCCAGGTAGTCCAGTTGAAGTAGTCGTTGATGCCGCCAGCGAGGATGCCGCGGAACGTCGTGATGCCGAGATCGCGCACGTGCTGGAGCACCCCGGGCGCCTGCGGATACGCGGCTCCGGGCAGGGGATCGACGCTCGAGCTGTTTCCTCCGCCGACGTGGTACTTGCCAAACAGGGCATGCTCGTAGGTGGGGCTGTCCGCCGAGAGGCGGTCGAACAGGGTGACGGTGGAGGTTGGCAGCACGTTTCCGACGGTCGTCACGCCGGTGCGGTGGCCGTAGAGACCGCTCAAGATGGTGCCGCGGGTCGGTGAGCACACGGGGCTCGCCCAGGCGTTGTCGAACACGAGGCCATCTTCTGCCAGCGCCTCGAGGTTCGGGATCGGAACCGCGCCGCTGTCGCCCACCAGGTCGGGGTACAGGCTGACCGACTCGGCGCCGAGGTCATCGGCGATGATGAACAGGATGTTGGGACGGTCTGGGCCAGAATTGCCGCCTCCGCCGGCCGTTTCTTCGCGGACGAATTGGATGGGGACCGATTTGGTCGTGGTATTTGCCCCGTCCGAAACGGTCAGCTCGACCGTGAAGGTGCCGGGAGTGTCGCTGGTCAGCGTCGCGTTCGGGGCGATCGGATTGTCGATGAGCCCACCAGTCGTCGACCAGTAGTAGCTGAGCGCCGCAGGGGCGCCGTCGGGATCGTGGGCGAGGCCCGTCAGCGTGACGTGTCCACCGACGAATACCTTCGTCGGTGTGGCCGTGAGCTCGTCGATCACGGGACTGGTGCTGAACGTGGCACCGACGGAGACCGCGCCATTTGCGCTTTGGCTGGAGCCGGTCAGATGAATCTCGACGGAGGTCGCATTTCCGGCGGTCACGTTGAACTTGGCCGAGCCGGTGAAGACGGTCTGATCTTCGACGGACACGGCGGAAAGCTCGATCGTGTAGCCGTTGCCAGCCGGGATCCCGCCGATGGTGCCGCTGATGATGGGCGAGTCAGAGACGTCGATGGTGCCGGTCTTGGCAAAGCCGTTGCCCGTGATGGTGTAGGAAACCGAGAGCAGGGTCACTCCCGGGGCCACCTGCAAGTCGAGCCCGAGGGAGCCGATGTTTTCACCTTCGACGCCGTTCTCCTGATCGCCCACGCAACCGCTGAGGGGGGCGCCAGCGCCGAACGCGAGCAAGAAGACGAGTGGAATCGTGGAGGGGTTGGTGGCGAGCCAGCGCCGACCGTGCAGGTACTTCATGGGATGTTCGAACCTTTCGTGTTCTGGAAAAGTCGCCGCTAGGAGCCTGGTCGGGCTCGCTAGGACGACTTGCTACAGAGAGCGCTCGTCATGGCTTGTCTCCTTCGTGCACGATCAAAGGGCCGCCGCCCCCGTCCGGTGGACGGGAGCGGCTCATCGTTCAGCTGAAATTCTCGCCTGCTGGCCTCACGGGAAGTAGGCCGGCGCGTCCTGCTTGAGCACGGCGATCTCGGCCTCGAGGGTCGAAAGCACCGCAGCATACGCGGGGTCCGCGTAGAGATTGGTCGTCTCCGACGGATCGAGAGCGAGGTCGAAGAGCTCGCGCGTACCGACGTTGTAGACCAGCTTGTAGCGCTTGTCCTTGATGGCCCAGCGGCGATTGCTCGTGCCGTTCGAGATCTCCGAGAAGGAGTGGGTGCGGCCATTGGTCGCAGACTCGTCCGTCAGCAGTGGCTTGAAGCTGTAGCTGTTGTTGACGTGGCTCACGTTCACCCCAGAGAGCTCGAGCACGGTTGCGTAGATGTCGCTCGCAACGAAGAGGTCGTCCTCGTGGCCGCGACGCGTGACGCCAGCGCCAGCGACGATGAGTGGCACGCGAACGCCGCCCTCGTAGACGCTACCCTTGGAGTTACGGAGCTCGGTCCCCGTGTCCTTGACGGGCGGTGGGGTCCCGTTGTCGCCCTGGAAGATGATCGTGGTCTTTTCCAGGTCGACCTCGGCCAAGAGCCGTCCGAGCTCGGTATCCAAAGCCTGGATATTCGCCTTGTAGATCGGAATGTTGGTGGCGTTCACTCCGGGCGCTGGATTGCCCACCGAGCTCAGGTCCACCGAGTGAAGATTGGCGGGCGGAACTTGGAACGGGCTGTTGGCTCCGGTGGCGTGCGGCGCATTGTACGCCTGATAGATGAACCACGGGTCGTCGGGCTTCTCCGCCTCGTGCTCGTTGATGAAGTCGACGGCGTAATCCGTGAGTGCCGTCGTCGCGTACTTGGTGTTCGTGAAAGTCGGAGCCTCCGTGCTGGCGGTCGGCCAGCTGAAGTAGTCGCTCACCCCGCCGCCGAGGATGCCCTTGAAGAACGTGATCCCGAGGTCTTTCACGTGCTGGACGTTGGTGCCGACGTGGTACTTGCCGAAGAAGGCCTGATCGTAGGTCGGGCTTTCAGCGCTGAGTCGGTCGAACAGGGTGACCGTCGACGTCGGCAGCACGTTGCCGACTTGCGTCACACCCGTGCGATGACCATAGAGGCCGCTGATGACGGTACCGCGGGTCGGCGAGCACACGGGGCTCGCCCAGGCGTTGTCGAAGACGAGGCCATTGTCCGCGAGGGCCTGGATGTTGGGGGTGGGCACCTGGCCACTGTCACCGGCGAGCTCCGGATAGACGCCGATTCCTTCCGCGCCCAGGTCGTCGATGAGGAGGTACAGGATGTTGGGTTTTTCTGGACCGGTGTCGCCAGGATTTTCGCTCACTTCCTGCTCCACGAACTGGATCGTCGTGGACTTCGTGGCCGTGAGCTCCCCGTCTGAGACCGTGAGCTTGACCGTGAAGGTGCCGGGTGTGTCGCTGGTGAGCTTCGCGTTCGGCGCGATCGGATTATCGATGACACCGCCCGTGGTCGACCAATAGTAGCTCAAGGCCGAGGGTGCTTCGTCGGGATCCGTGGCGACGCTGCTCAGCGAGACTTGTCCACCCACGAACACCGTCGTGGGCGTGGCAGTGAGCTCGTCGAGCACCGGGCCGATGTTGAGCGTGCCATTCACGGACACACTGCCGTTCTTTCCGGCACCCGAGCCCTTCAAGTGGATGGTGACGGACGTCGTCTGACCCGCGGACACGTTGAAGGTGGCGGAGCCGGTGAAGGTGGTTCCGTCTTCGACGGACACGGCCGAGAGCGCGATGGTGTAGCCGTTGCCGGCGGGAATGCCGCCAATGATGCCGCTGATGGTCGGCGAGTCGCCGACGTCGATGGCGCCGGACTTTTGGAACCCGTTACCGGAGATCTCGTACGAGACCGAGAGCAACGTCACCCCCGGGGCCACCGCCAAGTTGAGGCCGAGGGAGCCGATGTCTTCGGATTCGGCGCTGTTTTCCTGGTCCCCCACGCAACCAGCGAGCGGGGCGCCGGCGCCGAGTGCGAGCAAGAGGACGAGTGGAACCGTGGCGGGCTTCGTGACGAAGCCGCGCCTACCGCGTAGGTGCTTCATGGACGTTAGAACCTTTCGTGTTCTTGGGGAGTCGTCCTGAGCGAGCCCTGGTCGGGGCCGCTAGGACGACTCGCTACAGCGAGCGGTCGTCATGGCTTTTGTCTCTTTCGTGCGGCGTGGCACTGCCGCTCCCGCTGGAGCGGGAGCGGCGCCACGTACTGTTTCGAACTTCACTCGGCAGGTGAGCTGACGAACACCCGGGCCTGTCGTTTGACGGCCGAAGCGCTCAAGGTCCCGCCCAAGGAGGAGGGGAACAGGAACCCGCTCTGACCAGGGACGTACGGTTGTCCCCACGAGAAGAGCTGCTTTCCGTCGGTCACCGGCCCGAGCCAAGCTCCCGCGGGCCCGGACGTGACGGTCGGGGTGTTAGCGACCGGTAGCTGAATGGCGAAGAGCGCGTAGCCCGACGCGAAACCAGACTGTGGGGCCTGTGTGGAGGAGTCGAGCCCAAAGCTGGTGCCGGAGGGTTGGCTCGTGCCGAGCGCTTCGACTGCGATCGACGCGCCGTGGAAGAAGAATGCCGTAGCTCCCGTCGTGGTCGCGGTGGCGCTCGTCCAGGTGAGGCTGGTGTGATCACCGACTTTGCCGAAGCTGAGGCTGTGCTGCGCCGCGGCCAGCGCAGTGGTCGAAAAGCCCGCTGGAGAAGCCACCACGGCCGAGTTTCCCGTGGACAGGACGAAGACCACAGCCGTGTCCTCCGGCGCGACACCGGGAGGGATCTGGATCACGGTGGACGTGACGCCCGCCGTATTGGGCGCGATGGCCGTGGTGATGAGCGCCAAGGGACCCACCTCTTCGGCTCCCGCTCCCCCCGTTCCGCTTGCGCCGCCACTGCTGGTCTCGCCGCCGCTACCGAGGGCTCCACCGCTGCCGGTAACGCCGCCACTGCTGGTCTCACCGCCGCTGCCGAGGGCTCCACCGCTGCCGGTAACGCCGCCACTGCTGGTCTCGCCGCCGCTGCCGAGGGCTCCGCCAGTGCTGGTTGCGCCACCGCTGCTGCTCGTCGCGCCACCGGAGCCCGCCGTTGCGCCCCCGCTGCCGACGCCGCCCTCCGCACTCACGAACGTGACCGTGCCCGTCCTCGTGCTGGTGAGCTCGCCGTCGCTGACGCTGACCGTGACCGTCACCGTGCCCGGCGTCACGCTCGTCAGCTTGGTGACAGGCGCCGTGGGGTCGTCGAGGACGCCGTTCGTGGTGGACCACGCATAGCTGAGCGGTGACGGCCCGCTGTCCACGTCCGTGGCGCCCACGCTGAGCGTGACGTCGCCGCTCGTGAGCACGGTGAGGGGTGTGACGGTGAAGTCGTCGATGACGGGCCCCACGTTGATGGTGCCGATGACCGACACGCTGCCCGTAGCGCCGCCCTGGGTGCCTTTCAGGTGCACCGACACGGCGGTCGTTTGACCAGCCGTCACGTTGAAGTTCGCCGAGCCGGTGAAGGTCGTTTCGTCTTCGACGGAAGTGGCCGAGAGCGCGAGTGTGTAGCCGTTTCCGGCCGGAATGCCGCCGATCGTGCCACTAATGCTGGGCGAGTCGGTGACATCGATCGTGCCGGTCTTGGTGAAACCGTTGCCGGTGATCGTGTATCCGACCGAGAGCAAAGTGACGCCAGGAGCCACTTCCAGGTTGAGACCGAGGGATCCAACCTGCTCGTTGCCAGAATTCACCTCCGGATCACCGGCGCAGCCCGCGAGCGGCGCGCTCGCGCCCAGTGCCAAGAGCAGGACGAGGGAAACCGTAGCGGGCCTATGGACGAGCCCGCGCTGACCGCGAAGGTGCTTCATGGATGATTCAGACTTTCGTGCTTGGGAATCGTCCCCGGCGGCCCGAGTTCGGAGCCGCTAGGACGACTGGCTACAGCACGCGTCGATCATCACGGCGGGCATCCTGGGAGAGTCGCGTCGTGGACGCAAGGCATTTCGTCCGCGATCAGCTGATCTCGTCCTTTCGCGCCGAGCGGCGCTCGAGTCGCCGTGCCCCATGCAAGAAGACCGTGCTCGGTGCCAGGCGACCGTGACCGGTGCAAGGGCGCGCATCGGCATTTCCGTGCACGTCTGCTACGAGCCTGGACGTGAAAGCTCTGCTCTTCGTCGGCGCTGTCAACGGCTTTCTGGCCGTGGCTCTCGGTGCCTTCGGCGCGCACGGTCTGCGCGCGCGCTTTGCGGCACTACCGGATGTCGCGAAGCGACTGGAGTGGTGGGAGACGGCGTCGCGCTACCATCTGGTTCATGCCCTGTTCATCGTCGCCTGCGCTCTGGCCAGCGAGCGGCTGTCGGCGCGCCTGCCGACCCTAGCGGCATGGGCTGCTGTTGCCGGCATCCTGTTATTTTCCGGTAGCCTCTATGCAATGACTCTGACGGGAGTGCGAGCCCTCGGCGCGGTCACACCCGTGGGGG
>Ga0247744_1000065_pt1 | contig 24030 bp, 19 predicted proteins | sample UWRJS154409C5_FD_180946 | JGI IMG/M metagenome (GOLD analysis project Ga0247744, IMG submission 180946) | Soil microbial communities from Arlington Agricultural Research Station in Wisconsin, United States - UWRJ-S154-409C-5 | ecosystem: Environmental > Terrestrial > Soil > Agricultural land... | reverse complement strand
CCTGTCGCTCAGGAAGAACGACCCGGTCGCCCAGGCGCAGTGCATCGATGCTCTCGAGCGCGAGGGTGCACGCTTGCAAGAGCTCATCGATCGCCTGCTCGACTGGGGCCGGATGGAGTCGGGCCGGCGCGAGTTTCACCCGGTGACGACGGACGTGCGCTCGATCATTCAGGGCGCGGTCGAAGCCTTCGAAACGATGCGCGTCCGCCGCAAGGTCGAGCTCGAGGTGCGACTGCCACCGGAACACCTGGTCGTGAGCGTCGACCGTGGTGCGCTCACCGACGCGCTGCTCAACCTCCTCACCAACGCAGCCAAGTACGGCGGGGAGCAGCCGAAGGTGGAGGTCTCCTGCGCCGAGTCCTCGCGCGCCGTCTACATCAGCGTCAAGGACCATGGGCCCGGCATCCCCGTCGCAGAACACAAGCAGATCTTCCAGAAGTTCTACCGCATGGATGACCGTCTTTCCCGCACTCAGGAAGGGTCCGGCCTCGGTCTCGCCATCGTCAAGCACGTGATGAAGGCACATCACGGCCGCGTCGACGTGCAAAGCCAGCGCGGAACTGGCAGTACCTTCTCGCTGGTCATTCCGAAGCTGGGCTCGGCCAAGGTCGAGTCCCGAGACCATCGCGCAGCCGCAAAGGCCGTGGGATCGCCATAGGGGCTGCTATACTGGCCCGCTCGGAGGAAGCATGTCGCCCGCAGAAGATGGCGCCACGGTTCTGATCGTCGAAGACGATGAGAGCATCTTGCTCGGTCTCAAGCTGAATCTCGAGGCCGAGGGCTTCGTCGTGGAGACGGCGACGGATGGCGAAGCGGGTCTCCGCTCCGCGCAAAGTACCCCACCGGACTTGATGATACTCGACGTGATGCTGCCGCGGCAGAACGGCTTCGAGGTCGTGCGTCAACTGCGTCAGGCCGGCGCGAAGTTTCCGATCATCATCCTGTCCGCGCGCAGCGACGAAGGGGAAAAAGTGATGGGGCTCGAGCTCGGGGCCGAGGATTACATCACCAAGCCGTTCGGCGTCGCCGAGCTGTTGGCCCGCGTGCGGGCCAATCTCAGGCGTGATCGCCTCCTGCGCTCCGGGGCAGGAACGCCGAGCCGGGTCGTGGCGGGTGATTTGGTCATCGACGCGGCTCGGCGCGAGGCCCATCGCGCTGGCTCGCTGGTCGAGCTCACGGCCACCGAGTTCGACGTCCTTTGGTGCTTGGTTGCAGCCGGCGGCCAGGTGCTCAGTCGTGAAGAGATTCAGGCCCAAGTTTGGGGGCCCGACCACCATGGCACGCTGCGCACCATCGACAACTTCCTGCTTCAGCTACGCTCCAAGCTGGAGGAGGACCCTAGTTCACCCAAGCACTTGCTCACGGTGCGGGGTGTAGGGTACCGCTTCGGGCGCTAGCTGGCCTTTTCTGGGAGCTGGCCTTTTGCGAGCCAACTCTTTGCGAGCCCAACCTTAGCCGGACGAACATGGACCAGACTCTCCTCCGCTCCTACATGGCCACGGTCTACGAACTGCCGGTCCAAGGCGGCACGATCCGCGCGTCCTTGGATGGCGAGGTCGTTCGCGACACGACCGATTTGCCGGAGCTCCTGCGCAGCCCCTTCGCCATCCTGACGGCCTACAATCCGCGGTCGATGCTGCTCCCACGCAAGGTCAACGAGACCAGGCATCAAGTGCTGCGCGACCTGCTCATCCTCGGCTGCTACCGGGTCGAACACTGCGTGGGCTTCGACGACGAGGACGAGGCCCCATGGCGCGAGCCAGCCTGGGTCGTGCACGGCATCGACCGCACCGAGGCGATCGTCTTTGGTCGAACCTTCCGTCAAAACACCATCGTCGTGTGCGACAGCGGACGCCCCGAGCTCATCGTCACGGATCCAACCTGCGACGAGATCGGGCGAACCTTCCCCGGCAACTGGCGGACGAGACAGTGAGAAGGACGCCTGGTCTCGGACCAAAGGCTAAACAATCATGACCAAATACAACGGAGGGCGTCCGCGTGATCCGCAGGATTTTGCCCGGGATCTCCTCGGCGACCTAGGCCGCCGCTCGCAGCGACTCGGGCCGATCTTGCTGGTCGTGCTGCTCGTGCTGCTTTCGGGCGTGGGCTTCTACCAGGTAGGCCCAGGCGAGGTGGCCGTCATCCGCACACTCGGCAAGGAAACCGGTCGCGCCGGTCCGGGCCTGCACTTCCGGGTGCCCTTCGTGCAACGCAAGGACATCGTCAACACCTCGCAGATCAGGCGCTTGGAGGTTGGCTTCCGCGGCGACCAGCCGATGCCGGACGAGGCACAGATGCTCACCGGCGACGCCAACATCGTCGAGGCGCAACTGATCGTGCAGTACCGCGTCGCCGATCCATCGAAGTACTTGTTCCGCCTGGCGGACCCCGATGACACCATGCTCGCTACCGCAGAGGTCGCCGTGCGCGCCGTGATTGGGCGCACCGGCATCGACGACGCAATCACCACCGGGCGCGGTGAAATCCAAGAAGAAACGCGAAAGCTCCTGCAAGAGCTGATGGACAAGTACCAGAGCGGTCTCTCGGTCACCGAGGTCAAGCTGCAGAGCGTGGGCCCCCCCGCCGAGGTCAAGGAATCCTTCCACGACGTGGTGCGCGCACGGGAAAAGAAGGAACAGCTGATCAACGAAGCCATGGGCTACAGCGAAGACGTGATCCCGCGCGCGCGCGGCGAAGCAGAAAAACAGCTACGCGAGGCAGAAGCCTACCAGGAGAACCGCCTCTCGCGTGCACAAGGTGACGCCAAGCGTTTCAACCAGGTCTACGCCGAGTACGCGAAGGCGCGCGATGTCACACGCAAGCGGCTGTACCTGGAGACGATGGAACGTCTCTTGAAGCGCATGCCGGACAAGACCATCGTCGACTCTCGCTTGCCTGGTTCGACCCTGCCGGTCCTGCAACTCGGCCCCAAGGCCGTCGCCGCCGGCGCCACGGGGGTGAGCCCATGAGCCGCTCCCGCATCGCACTCTTGCTGCTCATTCTGGCTTGGATTGGCTGGGACAGCTTCTACGTCATCCAAGAAGGTGAACTGGCGATCGTCACCCGGTTTGGCGAGTACCAGGTCAGCCGGCTTGCGCCAGGGCCCTACCCGAAGGCTCCGATGGCCGACACGGTCGTGCGCATGGAGCGGCGCATCTTGGTCAGCGACACGCCTCCCGCCGAGTATCTCACCTTGGACAAGAAGAAGCTCGTCGCCGATCCGATCACGCGCTGGCGCATCGTCAAGCCCATCACCTACTACAAGACAGTCAAAGACGAGTCTGGGGCCAAGGCCCGCATCGACGACATCGTCAACAGCGAGCTGCGGGCCGAGATTGCCAGCCACGAGTTCGGATCGATCATCGGCAATCGGCGGCAACCGATGATGGATAGCGTCGCGCTCAAGGCGCGAGCCAAGGTTGCCGAGTTCGGCATCGAGCTCGTCGACGTGCAGATCAAGCGTGCGGACTTACCGAACGAGGTCCAGGAAAGCGTCTTTTTGCGTATGCGCGCCGAGCGCGACCGCATTGCCAAGCGCTACCGTTCCGAGGGCGAGGAAGAGGCGCAGAAAATCCGCGCTCAGACGGACAAGGAGAAAGCCATTCTGCTGGCCAAAGCCTACGAGAAGGCCCAGGTCATGATCGGCGAAGGCGACGCGCAGAGCGTGGCCGTCTACGCCGAAGCTTACGGCAAGGACGCGGACTTCTACGCCCTCGTGCGCAGCCTCGAAGCGTACGAAGCCTCGTTCGACGAGAAGACGCACGTGGTGCTCTCGACGGGCAGCGAGTTCCTCAGGTATGTCGATAGCCCGCGCTGAAAGGCGCGGGGTGTCGACTCCCCGCGCTGAGCCGAGCTTCTCGCTAGCGGTCAGCTACCAGAGCGTGCGGCCTTCGTCGCCAACGCCCAGCTCGAGCACCAAGGCTTCGAGCAGCATGGCGCTGGCGATGGCGTAGGCCGGGCTGCCCCGCCCCTTGTGGGGAGCGTCCCCGTCGGCGGATTGAGGCACGTAGCCGAGTGCCGATCCGCCGGGGAGCGCAGCCCGGATCACGTCGCGCAGGCGACCGAGGTCCCCGCCTTCGTGTTTGACGGCCCGCACGTAATAGAGGAGCAGGTGGGGCCAAACCGCGCCCAGGTGGCTGGCACGGCTGCGCTCGGCGATGGTCCCGCCGGCGTGCCCCATGTAGCGCGGATCGGCTGGATCCAGCGTCCGCAGGCCGCGCGGCGTGAGCAAGCGCTCGTCGACGCGAGCCAGGATCTCCTGACGCTGCCAGGGCTCGAACAATTCCGGCGCGACAGCCAGGGCGATGAGCGCGTTCGGACGCACCGAAGCGTCGGTCCAGCTCTCCGCTGCGTCGGAGCGACCAGCGATACAGTCGAACGGATAGCCGCGATCGTGCGACCAGAAACGACGCGCAAAGGAGCCGCGCACTTGATCACGCCGGGCGCGCGCTCGATCGGCGAGCTCGAGCTGGCCCTCGGCTTCGCAGAGTTCGGACAAGACGGACGTAGCGCGGTACCAGAGGGCCTGCAGCTCGACGGCCAGGCCCCAACGGGGTGTCAGGGCTTTTCCTTCAGCGCGCGAATCCATCCAGGTGAGCGGGTAGCTGGCGGCGTTCTCGACGAAACCCTCGCTGTTGACCCAGAGCACGCTGCCTGGGGACCTCTCCACTCGCTCGAACACGCTGGACAAGGCTCCCAATATCCGCCCCCGAAATCGCGCATCGCTCGGATCGGCGTCGAGCACGGACTGGCCGACGTCGAACAGCCACAAGCTGGCGTCGGCGGAAGCCACGCGAGTCCCCTCCACCTTCAACCGCTGCGGCAAAAGGCCATCTTCGAGTGCGTCCAGGACTCCTTCGAAGGTCCGTTTCGCCCGCTCCAGTTGGCCCCGCGCCAGGTAGGCTCCTCTGAGCGAGAGCAGCGTGTCGCGCGACCAGGCGTCGAGCCAGGGGTAGCCAGCGACGACGGCATCTCCGTCGCCCAAGACGAACGTTTCGACCCCGACGGCGAGCGAGCGCACCTCGGGAGCCAAGCGTGGATTCGGATCCCGTGCGAGCTGCTCTTCCGCAGCCGAAAGCACGAGCTCGCGGGCATCCTGGGGCGGGGGCTGACCCACGAACGCCACCAAGTACGACGTCTGCCGCGACTCCAGAGCGAGCTCGAGCACACCCGGAGACCACATGTCCTCCTGAAAATCGAGGTAGCGCCCGCGGTCGGCCAAATACTCGAACTTGCGCCACCAATCGGGGAACCCCATGAAGATCCCGCTGTGCCGCAGCACGACCGGCGGCAGGTGGACGGCCGGCTGCACTTCGACCTCGCCGCCGCGCAAGACCACTCGCTGCACCATGCCTCCGTGTTCCCGACAGAGCTCGTCGGACGGCCGCATGGGCAGAAGTGGTCGGAGCGTGACCCGCGCCGGCTGTTTTCCGGTCCAAGTGAGGGCGATGACCACGGCGTGGTGACCCCGCACGAGGCTGACGGTTCGTTCGACGGTGCCGGTCGGCAGCCGGAAGACCCAGCGCGGAAGCGGGTCCTGGGTGAACGACTCGAGCGCCAAATAGCCCAGCGTCGGGGCGGTGTTCGGGAACTGATGGGTGGAGAGATTGTGGGTACGACCGCCGGTTTCGAGCGTCATCTCGAGGTGGCTCAAGATGATGTGACGCTTGTCCTGTCCTTCGACGTAGGTACAAAGCAGGCCATGCTGACGCCGCGTGTGCATCAGCGCCAGCGTGCTCATGGCATACGTGCCGACGTCGTTGGAAATGAGCCACTCTGCTTCGGCACGCTCGAGGTCACCGCCGACGTAGGCAACCGGCCACGGACCATCGAGGGGACTCGTCCAAGTGTAGGCGGACCCGGTCTTCATGAGTCGAGCGCATTCTGCGCCGCCTCGAGCAGGGGCGCGCGGGGCGGCCGCTGACCGAACCAAATCTCGATCGCTCGCGCCGCCTGCTCGATCAGCATGCCGAGGCCGCCGACGGCGAGATGACCGGCGGCGCGTGCGGCAGCCAAAAAAGGCGTCTCTCTGGGGTTATAGACCAGGTCGTAGGCAATCGACCGCGGCAGCTGGGAGAGCTCGAGACTCTCGGCGAGCGCCTGTCCACCGGTGGTGCCCTTCATTCCAGCCGAAGTGGCCTGGATGACGGCAAGGATTCGATCCCGATCGGCGTGCCAAGCAGCCGCTTGTAGAGGCACGCAGCGTGCGCCCAGGCTTTCGAACTCAGCGGCAAGGGGCCAGGCCGAACGAGGCAGCGCAGCCGACCACTTACGGGCCGCCACGATGACCAGACCGAAGCCGGCGTAGCTGCAGGCGCGGGCGGCCCCGAGCGCAGCGCCACCGTTGCCGATCACGAGGGCCGTGTCGCGGCCAGCAGAGACGGGGCCGAGCTCCCTGCGGGCCAGCTCGAGCTCGTCCGCGAGTCCCCAAGTATCGGTGTTGTAGGCCACGACCTGACCGGTCGGGCTGCGAGCCAGGGTATTGGCGGCATGGGCTGCGCGGGCCGACTCGTCCAGGACGCCCGCCGCGCGCAGGGCCACCTGCTTGTAGGGCACGGTGACGTTGGCGCCGTCGAGCTCCCCACGCTCGATGCGCGCCACCTGGGCCAGGACGTCGGCCTCGGTCGGACAGTCGCGCAAGGTGTACTCGGCGCTGACGCCCAGACAGCGGTACGCGGCGCCGTGGATGGCCGGCGAGACGGAGTGGCCCAGCGGATGGCCGATCAAGATGAAGCGCCTCAAGGATGGTCTCTCCCGCCGGAGGACTCTTCCTCGAAAGGCGAGCCCATTTCAACCGGCCGAGGCTCGGGATCGACGGTGACGCCAAAAGTGCCTCGATGCACGCGCACCGTGAGCGCCTGGCCAGGCGAGACGAGAGTGCCGTCGCGCACCAGGGCACCCGAAGAGTCGCTGACCAGCGCGTAGCCACGCTCGAGAATGCCCACCGGGGACAGCGCCTCGAGTGCCCGCACCGTCTCGCGTACGCTCGAGCGCCTGCGCTCGATCAGCGCTCGTCCAGCGACGAGCAGCCGTTGTTCGAGCGGCAAAATCTGCGTTCTGGCCGTGGTGAGCACCACCTTGGGGTGCCGCGCATCGAGGCGGCGCCAGAGGGCCGTGGCCGTTGCCCGCTCGCGTAAAATGGTCCGCTCCATGGCCCGGGCTGCACGCCGGCTGAGCTCTTCCTGACGCTGCTCGTGCTGCAAAAGCACGGCGCGCGGGTCACCCATCCGCCGGAGCACCTTGCCCAGCCGAACCTGTTCACGGGCCACGCGCGCCCCCGTCGCTTGACCGAGGTGTCCGATCACGCGCCGCAAACGCTCGCGCCGGGCGTGCGCGTCGGGCACCAGGAGCTCCGCAGCCTGCGACGGAGTGGCGGCACGCACGTCGGCCACCAAATCGGCCAGCGCTGTGTCCACTTCGTGCCCCACCGCGCTGATCACCGGTACCCGGCAAGCGGCGATGCGACGCACCACGCGTTCGTCGGAAAACGCGAGCAAGTCCTCCTGCGAACCGCCACCCCGACCGACGATGAGGGCATCGATGCCGGCGACGCGTTCGATCGCATCCAGCGCAGCCACGATGCTCGCCGGAGCCTCGTCACCCTGCACCAGAGCCGGAGCCAACAGGATGCGGACCCTGGAACGCCGCAGCGCGACTTTCACGACGTCGAAGAACGCCGCGCCATCGCGGCTCGTGACCACCCCGATGAACCGAGGATCAGAGGGCAACGGGCGCTTTCTACTCTCGTCGGTCAGGCCTTCGGCAATCAGCTTGGCGCGCAGCTTGGCGAGTGCTTCGAGCAGCGCTCCCTGACCCGCCGGCCGCACGGCGTCGGCGATCCACTGGAGATTGCCACGGGCTGGATACAGGCTGGCGCGGCCGCGTACCTGAATCCTCGCGCCTTCCGTCAGGTGGCGCCCGAAACGCAGCACCTCGCGGCGGTACATGACCGCAGACACCATGGCTTCTTGTCGTTCGTCCTTGAGCGAAAAGTAGACATGCCCGCTCTGCGGCCGACTGACGGAACCCACCTCGCCCTCGACCCAAAGGCCAGCCGTCAGGTCCTCGAGGGCATGCTTGAGCTCCCGCGTGAGCTCGAACACACTGAGGATCCGCTCCACTTCGCCAGGCATGGCAAGACCTCTGGCGAACAAGCTCTAGCGCTTGAGCTCGCGCACGAACTCCCAGTCGACGATCAGGTGCTTCTTGAGCAGAAGCGACAAGAGCGCCGCGAACATGCGCTCCCAGTTGACGTCCTTGCCGAGCACCTCGGATGTGTCGGCTCCACCGGCCTGGGCGCGCAGGGCATCGATCAGATCGCGCGCCGTAAGGCCCTCGCCCACGGGGGTACCCGACTCCGCCTTGCCCTTCTTCAGCGGATTTCGCGGCAGGGCAATCTGAGTTCCGTCGAGCATGGTCAAGGTCACCATGGCCGGTCCACCACGCGGGCGGGGCAAGTCGGCGCCGCGAGACGGCAGGGCATCCCCCACAGGCGGCGGCGGGGGGATCGACACGCGGGGAGCAGGCGCCACACCAGCAGCCGGCTGGGAAATGACGACCTCGGCGGGCGGCGTGGGGGCGGGCGCGGGCGGGCGCGCGCTCGGCGCCTTTGGCGGCAGGCTCACCGGCTTGGCTGGCGGCAGGTGGACCGACTCGACCGCGACTTCCTCCTCTGGTGGCAGCCCGAGGTAGTAGGCGCGAATGGCGGCACGGATGTCGGTGGCAGGTGCGATCATCGGCCGCACGGGCACGCCCGCGTGGGCCTCGACCTCGAGCAGGGGAGCGAGGTCGCTCGGGTCCTCCATGGCGACGTACAAGGTCTCCTGCCGATTGCGTGAACGGCGCACGTAGATGGGAACCATGCCGTGCTTCTCCGCGAGCTCCTTGGGCACCAGGTTGAGCAGCTGCCGGGAGAAGTCGATGTGCTGAAGGGAGACCCAGGGTACGCTGAGCTGCTGGCTCAGGACCTGAGTCACCTGGGACTCGGTGAGGGCGCCGCCATCCACCAGAAGCTCGCCCAGCCGACGAGGGTCCTCCTTCTGCCGTTCCAGCGCCCGGGCGAGATCCTCCGTGCTGACCAGGCCGGTCTCGACCAGTAGCTCCCCCAGCTTCAGCCGCTCGTTCATGGCTAGCCACTCTACACGATCGGGGGCCCGGCCACGCCCAGGGCTGCTGAACGGCTGGACAATTGCCCGAGCGCCCAAGCTCAGCAAGAATCCCGGGACGCTGCCGGGTGGTTACCTCCCCACCCGTGGCGCCGTGCATGAATTCCGCCGTCACACCTGGCCAGAGCGTGGGCGAACCAACGCGGTCGTGTCCGCACTGCAACAAGCCCTGCACACCGGACAGTCGCTACTGTCCATCGTGTGGATTTCCGGTCGGCTCCGTGCACGCGCAGACGGGGGACCGCTTCATCGGAACGACCTTGCCCGCCGGCTATCACATCGTCGACCTCATCGGCGTCGGCGGCATGGGTCGAGTCTACCGTGCCGAGCAAGCGGTGCTCGGACGAACGGTAGCGGTGAAGATCATTCATCCGCATCTGCTCGCCGAGGAGAACTCGGCGCTTCGATTCTTGACCGAGGCTCGCGCCGCCAGCCAGCTCAACCACCCGAACAGCATTTCGGTCTTCGACTTCGGACGCACCGACGACGGACAGCCGTACCTGGTCATGGAGCTGCTCCGCGGCAAAGACCTAGGCCTGGTCGCGCACGAAGAGGGCCCGCTGGCCCTGACCCGCATCGTCGACATTCTGCGCCAGGTGCTGGCCGCCCTCGGTGAAGCGCACGACCTGGGCATCGTCCACCGTGACCTGAAGCCCGAGAACATCGTGCTCCAGCCACTGCGTCGCGGAGGCGACTTGGTGAAGGTGCTCGACTTCGGCCTGGCCAAGCTCAAAGCCGATGCGCCCGGACCGGGGGTCACCAACCCCGGCATCGTGTGCGGCACGCCGGACTACATGGCGCCAGAGCAAGGACGCGGCGATCCGATCGATGGGCGCGCCGACCTCTACTCCGTGGGCGTGATGCTGTTCCAACTGCTGACTGGCCGTCTGCCGTTCGAGGGCGACTCTCCGACCCAGGTGGTCATGATGCACCTGACGACACCGGCACCCGACCCGCGACAGGTGGCGCCGCGGCGCGACATTCCCGTGTCCATCGTCGAAGTCGTCAAAAAGGCGCTCTCCAAGAGTGCGGCGGAGCGCTACCAGGATGCGCACGAGTTCTCCGAGGCGCTCGCACGCTCGCTCAAGGAGCTCGACCAGCCCTCCTTCGTCCAGTCCAGTCAGGATCGCGTCGGTCCGACCTTCATCAACGGAGAGACCATCACTTGCGAAGCGTGCGGCTACGAAGTGCCGCTGGCGCGCTTCTGCTGCGAGTGCGCGGCGCCCCTGCCCCAAGACCGCTCGGCTCAGTTTCCGGTCCCCTTCATCGGCCGGGGTGAAGCCATGTCGTGGCTCTCGTCGCGACGACCAACCACGACGACGCTGCTCGGGGCTCGCATCGTGGGGGAACCGGGAGTCGGCAAGACGCGTCTTTTGGAGGAGTTCTCCCAGATGGTCAGCGCGCAGGGCGACCAAGTCGTCCTGGTCGAGCCCGATCCGTACGGCTGCCGGGTCGCCGGCCATGCCGTGGCCTCCTGCATCCGCACGCTGGCCCGGCTGGACCGCGCAACGGCCGAAAACGGCGCTTTCCCCGACGCCACGCCCGACGCCATCAAGGGGCTGAAGGATCTGTTCGAGGGTGTCCCCCGTTCCGATCACCGCTCGCCGATGGAGCGTCGCCATGGTCTGGCGGCAGCTTTGCGTTGGGCCCTGTCGCGGGCCGCCAAGCGAAACGCAGGGATGCCGGTCGTGCTGCTCGACGGCATGGACAGAATGGACGGACCGTCCCTGCACGCATTCGCGGACGTGATGGGAGACCCGCCTCACGTGGCCAGTCTGTTCGTGGGCGTGCATACGCCCGGCGTCGACGTCGGCTGGGGCGCCGAACGCACCGGCGTGCTCATGCTGCCCGGGCTCGACCGCCGCGACGTGCAGGCTTTCAGCGGCAGTGCGCAGTTGCCGCCGATGGACAGCATCCTGCCGCTCTACCTCGACCAGGCGCTACGTCTGCATTTCGAGGGCGGCGGGGCCCCGCCGACACGCCTCGGCGATCTCATCGCCCAGCGCATCGACACGGTTGGCGCCGAGGCTCGGCGCGTCCTGCAAGGCCTGTCCATCCTCGGATTTTCGGCTCCGATTTCGGACGTAGCGGAGCTGGCGGCCCTGGACGGCATCGAAGAAGCCATCAACGCACTCTTGTCCAAAGGCATGGTCACCGTCTCGGGCGGCCTCGCTCGCGTCAGTCATCCGCTGATCCGCGCCGTGGTCTTGTCCGGGATCCCGGTCGGGGCGCGACGCGAGCTGCACAAGCGGGCGCTCCGCATGCAGGACAAGCGCCGCGCTCCCATCGAGGTGCGCGCAGAGCACGCCTACAGCTGCAACGAGGCCTTCCAAGCGCTGCTCCTGCTCGAACAGGTGGCGGATCGCGCGACCGCGGTGGGGGACACGCAGACCGAAGTCTTGGCCTTGCGCCGCGGCCTCGAAATCGCTCGCCGCGAAATTTCGCGCGGTGAGCTCGACGATCCGATCAAGGCAGTGCTCATTTTCGGCCGCAAGCTAGGCGCTTCCCTGACTCGTGCTGGCGATTTCGCCGATGCCGACGGCGTACTGCGCGAGTCGCTGGATTTGGCCGGTCCGGCCGGGACCGATCGAGCGAAGATTCTCGGGGCCCTGGCGCAGGTCAGCTTCGGCAGGCGGCGCTACGACGAAGCCATGAAGCGCCTGGACGCCGCGATCAGCGCCGCGCGAGCCGCCAAGGCCGAAGACCTGGCGCTCAGCTTGGAAGAGACGAAGAGCGCCTGGGGACCGTGACGTCTGCAGGGCCGGCGCAGCCTCCGCGCTTGATCACGCGCTGGGACCTGGACAAGACCTATCTGCGCAGCGACTTCTATCACCTAGGCGATCTGTGGCGCAGCCTGACGGAGCGCCCCGACCAAAAACGGGCGGTGCCGGGTGCCGCCACGTTGCTCAGAGTGCTCGGAGCCGACACCGTCCACGTCCATGTGCTCAGTGGCAGCCCCCGCCAGATGAAAGGCTCCATTCTCAAGCGCTTTGCCATGGATGGTGTGCGGGTCGACCGCCTGACCTTGAAGCCCAATGCCTCGAACCTATTTCGCCTGCGCGTGCGGGCCCTGAAGGATCAGCTCGGTTACAAGCTCTCTTCCTTGCTCGAGGCCCGCTCGAGCGAACAGGGGGAGTTCGGCGACGGGGTTCCCGAGGTCCTGCTCGGCGACGACTCGGAAGCGGATGCCTTCGTCTACTCCCTGTACGCCGATCTCTGCGCTGGAGCCGTGGATCTTCACCTGCTCGAGCAGGTGCTGTCGATCGGACACACCTACCGGGACGTGGCCACACGGACCCTCGAGCTGGCGAGCCACGTGACGAGTCACGCGTCGGAAGCTCCGGTGCGCATCCTCGTGCATCTCGAACGGCAGAGTCGGCCCTCGCGATTTTCCACGTTCGGGCCGCGAGTGGTCCCATTCCACAACTACGTGCAGGCGAGCCTGCTCTTCCTGGAGTGGTCGTACCTGAGCGCCTCGGACGTGTACGCCCTTTGTCAGGAGATGCTCGAGCTCTACCGATTCGATCTGGACGCGATGGTCCGCTCGTACGTCGACCTCGAGCACCGCGGCCACCTGAGCACGCAGGCGCTCGAGCGCCTCGAGGCGGGTGCACCGAGCGCAACTGCCGAGCTCCACTCCCTGTCCAGCCGCATCCGCGCTGCGCGTGCGTCCGCCCGACCGGCCTCACCTCCGAGCCCGCTGGCGCAAGACCTCGACTACCTGGCCCTGGCGCGGGAGTACCGGGGCGGTCACGGCCGCCGCTGAGAGCCCACCCGCGGCCAAAACAGGCGCGCACCGCGCCACCTTGCGATCGTTTCCGCCGCTACTAAAACTGAGCGTCTCAGGTGCTTTCGGGAGTAACGGTTTGGACTCCGACCTCGCAGAATCGGTCGACGCCCTCAAGCAAGCGTTCGATCGCCGGCGTGTCCCCATTCAGCTCGGGCGGGCTACACCAGCCCTCATCGAGGAGCTGAAAGTAAAGCTCGCGATCCCGCGGCGTTACCGTGACTTCCTGCTTGCGAAGAACCCAGTGGACTGTGAAACGAAGACACCGTCGGAGCGCGTTCGGCTGTTTGCCGCCGAGTCGGTGCTCGGCGAGCAGGCGGGCTTCGCCCTGGACGACGGACAGCTCATCCCGCGCCCGCGGCCGAGCGGCTGGAAGCCATCGTGGATCATCATCGGCCATTCCACCCTGCTCGGCGATCCCTACTTCCTCGACGTCGCCCAGCGGGACGCCGAAGGCGACTGTCCCGTGTACTCGGCGATGAGTGGAACCGACGCTTGGCAGCCGAGGCTCTGCGCTTCGAGCTTTGCGCTCTTCCTACGCGTGCTGGCAGTGACGATGGAGGTCGCCGATGGCTTCAGTGAGGTCGAAGTCGACTACGACGACGAATTCGTGTTTCGTGAGGCCCTCGGCCCGCGCATTCGCGACTACGATCCAGCGGCGCTGAAGGCAGGCCACTGGACATGACGAGCCCCCCACTTTCCATCGTCCGCACGGGCAGTGAAGCCTTCTCGAAGCTGCTGTCGCAACTGGCCCGCCGCGGGGAAACCGACTTGGACCGCGTCGAAGGCCCAGTCCGCGAGATCCTCGCCGCCGTGAGGCTCGGCGGCGACCGCGCTGTCCTGGACTACGTCGCGCGCTTCGAAGGTCGACAGCCAGCGCAGCTCCTACGTCGGGACTTCGGCGGCAAGGAGGCCCTGGCCTCGCTCGAGCCGACTCTGCAGCGGGCGCTCAGCACCGCAGCCGAGCGCATCGCGAGCTACCACGCGCGCCAGGCGGACCAACTGCGCACGTTCGAGTACGACGACAACGGCGTCACCTTGTCGAGCCGGGTGACACCCGTCCAGCGAGCCGGCATCTATGCGCCGGGTGGCAAGGCGTCCTATCCGTCCAGCGTGCTGATGACGGCCGTTCCGGCCCGAGTCGCCGGCGTGCCCGAAATCATCGTGGCTTGCCCGGACACCGGCGCTGAAGTGTTGGCCGCTTGCTACTTGGCCGGGGTGACCGCCATCGTCGACGCCGGCGGCGCCCAGGCCATCGCTGCCCTCGCCTACGGCACCGAGTCGGTGCCACGCGTCGACAAGATCGTCGGGCCCGGCAACATCTACGTCGCCGCCGCCAAACGCCAGGTTTTCGGCCAGGTCGACATCGACAGCATCGCGGGCCCGAGTGAAATCCTGGTCTTGGCGGACGACAGCGCTAGTCCGGCGGTCGTCGCCGCGGACCTGCTGTCGCAGGCTGAACACGACGAAGACGCCTATCCGCTGCTCGTGTGTCTGGGCGCCGACGTGGCCACCCAGGTGAGCGCTGCCGTTCAATCCCAGCTCAGTGCCCTACCCGAACGCGATGGCCGCGGCCGGACCAGGCGAGCCGTGGCCGAGGCGTCCGTTGCCCGGCATGGCGTCGCCCTCGTGGTCGAGACGGTGGATGACCTCGTGGCCATCGCCAACGAGCTAGCGGCCGAGCACGTCTCGATCCAGATGCGCGACGCCCGTAGCATCGCGGACAGAATCACACGCGCTGGCGCGCTCTTCGTGGGACACGACACCCCGGAGGCGGCAGGTGACTACCTGGCCGGCCCGTCCCACGTTCTGCCCACCGGGGGCGCTGCCCGCTTCGGCGCCCCGCTCGGCGTCTACGACTTCGTCTCGCGCAGCAGCTTGATCGGCTACACGCGTGGAGCGCTGGCCGCCCAAGCGGAAGCCATCACGACCTTGGCCCGTGCCGAAGGTCTCGAAGCGCACGCCCGGGCCGTCGAAGTGCGCCTGGCTCGTTGAGCACGCAGGCCCGTTGGGCACACAGGCTCGCTAGGCGGGCCCTCACATGATCTCGAGGTAGCCGTTCTTGAGCAGGATGTGCACGTCCTGGGCCGTCTCGAGATCGGTGCGCGGTGAGCGATCGAGGGCCGAGCGGAAGTCGGGTGCACTGATCACGGCCTGGAGCACCTCGAGCTGCGGCTGAGCCAAGTTCTGCAGCGGAGACCGCAGCGGCGTCGACAGGCCAAGACGAGCGTCCAGGCTCGGCAGCTTGGACAGCAAGTTGTTGAGCTCGTCCATTTGCCGGATGCCTTCCATCAAAAACGCCTGCGCGGTCAGATGAACGGAGGAGGGCGCCTTCTCGTCCTCGCGTTCCAGCGCGAAGGTGCCGCGGGCCCAGGCCAACATGCGATACGCCGCTTTCAGAGCGGGCAGCTTCAGCTCACCGATCGAAGCGTGGATGATCTCCCCGCTGCGCAGGTGGAGCTGCCCCACTTTTTCGGCGTGAAGCACCAGGGTTCCGCTCTTTTTGGAGGTGCCGAGCAGCTGCATCAAGTCGGGCAGCGGAATCTCGTCCAGGTTGCCCGTCATGCGTACGGCCGTGTTTTGGCCGGTTGGCCGCGCGAGGGGTTCCTTGCCGGGTGTGGCCCGCACGGAGCCCGGGGGGCGCTGGCTAAATGCGCCAGATTGCTGTTCATCCACGACGACGAGCTTCAGGATGCTCGTGCCGATCAGCAGCCGATCGCCCTCCGCCAGGGAACCGCTATTGATGCGTTCCCCATTGACGAACGTGCCGTTGGTCGAGCCGAGGTCTTCGACCAAGACGACGCCCTGACGGAGCTCGATGCGCGCATGGCGCCGAGACACCATTTCCTCGACCAGGACCATGTCGAGATCGCTCGAGCGGCCGACGATGATGGGAATTCCCTCGGTCAGCGGGAACTCGCCGCCTTGGTACTTGCCCGAAATGAACCGCAGAGCCAACTGTTGCCCAGGGGCCAGCGCTGAGCGTCGCGATTCTTGCTGGGGCGAATCCATGATGGTTGCGGACGGCGTCCCCACCAGTCGGAAAGTCCTGGCGGGTGGGAGCACCTCTATGGCCGGACATTGTAACGTCCTTCGGATGGCCGTCACCCGAAGGACGAAGAAGCCGGAAAAAGAGCGGGCGACGCAAAGATAGACGGCCTACGCTCTCTTGGTCAACGCAAGGTGCCGGCGAGCGGACGGCCGCGCCGAGCGTCATTCTCGGCTGACGGCTCGGGGCGCGACGCTGCCCGGCACGACACTGCCACCCCCACCCAAGCGTTCGGGCGAGGGACCGGGCGGCCTCAGGCTGCCTTCGGCGCCGGATGGACCGACCGGAAACACGATGGAGAAGGTCGTGCCCTCACCGGCGCGTGAAATCACTTCGATGCGCCCGCCCATCTCCTCGACGATGCGCTCACTGATGGCGAGGCCGAGGCCCGTGCCCTTCTGCTTGGTCGTCACGAACGGCATGAACAGGCTATCACGCACCTCGGGAGCAATGCCCGGACCTTCGTCCTTCACGGTCACGACGAGCCAACCCTCCTCACCGTCGACCCGCGTCGGCACGCGACCGCTCGGCAAGAAGCTCGCGCCGATGCGCACCGTGCCCTGCTCACCCATGGCTTGCACCGCGTTGCGCACCAAGTTGATCAGGACTTGCCGGATCTGTTCGGCATCCGCCCGCACCTTGGGCAACGGCCCATCCAGCTGCACGGTGAGCTCGCACCCCGAACGCTCGGCGTCCAGGAATCTCACCGTCCGCTCGATGACCTCGCCCACCTCCACTTCACCGAGCTTGCTCGGCGCCGGCCGCGCGTAGTCGAGCACCGAGCCAACGACGCGATCGAGGCGATCGACTTCTTCGAGAATGATCGACACGAATTCGTGATCGGCAGTCTTGAGGGCGCGGACGCCGTCGAGCAATTGTGCCGCTCCTTTGATGGCTCCTAGAGGATTCTTCACCTCGTGGGCCAGGCCGGCGGCCATCTGGCCGAGCACGGCCAGGCGGTCTCGAGCCTGCAACTGCCGGTACTGACGCGAGTTTTCGAGCACCACGCTGGCCTGGAGCGCCAGGTCCTCGAGCAGCGCCACTTCGTCGAGGGAATAAGCGTCCGTGGCGCGGTCGTCGGCCACCAGGAGTAAGCCGCCGAGGCCAAATCGTCGACCGCGCAATGCCAAGACCACGCCGCGCCTGAAAGGCCCCAGGACCTCGGCCGCGGCCAGCGCACGAGCACCGGCATCGGCATCCTCGCTTCGGCCCTGACCCCTGGCCTCCTCGACCTCGAGCTCGAGCGCGTCCAAGGCGATCGAATGCTGCTGCTCCAAGCGCTCGAACAGTGGCTGGGCCTTGGCGCGACTGATGAGCTCGGGCGTGGCCGGGCCGAAACTCGCGACCAGGTCGAAGCGAGGTGCCATGGGATCACGCACGTAGAGCGCTGCGCCCGTCGCTCGGCGCGATTCCTCGAGCGAGGTCATGATGACCTGGCCCATGTCCTGCACCTGCAGCACGTGCACGAGCTCGCGCTTGGCTCGCGTGACCGCGCGTTCCAAGACGGCACGTTCGCGAAAGAATAGGCTCTGAATCGCCAGGTTGGCCTTTTCACGCAGCGGCTCGAACACGACCAAGATCACGATGGTGGCCAAAAAGGCCGCCAGGTACATGGTGTCGAAGCCACCGAAAAGGCCGACGAAAACGTAGAAGATCGCGGCCAAGCAGCTCGACAGTGCAGCGGACAGCATGACCTGGCCCAGCACGTCGTAGATGTCGACGAAGCGCTGCCGGATCAAGGACTCGCTGAGCACGAACAGAAACAAGATCGAAAAGGCCGCCCCGATCGGCGGGATCTTCAGATCGAGGAACCAGAGGAAGTCAGCCAAGCTCGCGGCGACGGCCAAAGCGCCCACGATGACCAGAAAGCGCACGCGCCGCTGCGTGCCCCGGGATTTCGAGTCGCGGCTACGAGCCCACAGGGAATACAGCCCCGCAACGAGCAAGCCGAACACGTAGAGAAACACCGTTCCACGTACCCACCAGTGCTCGAGCGGTCCGAGCAACGCGAGCAGTGCAACCGGACCAAGCAGAATGAGCGCGGTGCGCGGCAACACCGAGCGGCGCTCCTTCTCCGGCATCAGCGCCTCGAACAGCCGGAGGGCGAACTGGGGCAACAGCACGGCCAAAATCGCGGTGAAGCGGGCCCACACGTCGGCCAGAACGAACAGGTAGAGCCATTGCGCCAGGTACCAAAGGCCGGTGTCTGCGGCGAAGAACGCGAACCAGATCTGTGGCATGCCTGGGCGCTTGCGCAGCAGGATGGAGACCGCGATGGCGATCGCCAGGGCGCCACAGAAGAGCGAGGTGCGTGTTCGAAGATCCACGGCTAGTCAGCGTATAGCTCTGCCGAGCCACCAAGGATCGAAAAATGGGCCTTACGCCGGCAAGTACAGCCGACGAGCCTCGATTTGTCGCAGCACCGCCGCCGGGACGGCGCGGCCGAGCTCGGCGAGGGCCGCTGGGGCAGGTCGCTCCTGGAGCCAGCGGCGCACCGTAGTCGACGAAACGTCGGGCAACACCGCTGGGTAACCTGCTGCCCCGAAGCCGACGCGCCCGAGCACGAGCAGAGGCGCCAGGCGACACACCTCGTCGAAGCGCACCCAGCGCTCCACGTCTCCGAGCACGTCGGCGCCCACGAGGAGCCGCAGCTGGTCGCCTGGATGGCGGGCCGTGAGCTCCTCGAGCGTGCGAACGGTGTAGCTCGGCGTCGGCAGCTGGCTCTCGACGTCGCTGACGTCGACCCCTGGCAGCTGACCAAAAGCGGCCCGCGCTAGCTCTAGCCGGTCTTCATAGGCAGCCATGTCCTTGTCGAACGCGTGCGAAAAGACGGGAACCACCAGCACGCGCTCGGCCATTTCCGTCGAGAGAACGTACTGTGCGGCCAGGACGTGCCCGACGTGGGGCGGATCGAAGCTGCCCCCGAAAATAGCTAGGTTCCCCACGCGTCGGTTGGCTCCCTCTTGGATCGCGTTCAGCCGGCACCGAGCGCGCGCATACGCAGGGCCTTGGGTGCTTGGAGAATCCGGGTCTCGCCTGGCTCGAGCGTCCCAGAAAAGACGCTGGCGCGGATCTCGCCGTCGTCGTCGTCGAGCAGCATGACCCCGTGTTCGGGAAAGGAGCCCGGCGACAGAAACCAACGGCGCCCAATTTGTTTGAGCAGCGGCTCGCGGCTCTTGCCGAACACCAGTGCCGAGGCGGGCAAGATGTCCTCCTCCTCCAGGTAAGCCTTGTCGTGGACCAGGACCGCGACCTTGCCCGCAATGAGCTCGACCGAGCGCGTGGTGCTGCCCGGCAGCGACTCGAACATGCGCAGCTCCTCGCGCTCCTGCTCGTGCTCGATGAAGAGCCCAATCTTGTCGGCCGGAGCAGAGAGGCAAACGGCAGTGGCGCGGGCCATCAACGTCTCGTCCGTGCCCTGGCCTCCCACCAGATCCACCGCCCAGCGGCCCACCACCAGGTCGAGTGCGCGGTCGGCGCCGAGGTACACGACTCGCTCCGCACCGTGCCGTTCACGCAGGCCTCGCGCTGCTGTTGCCAGCTCGCGTTCATGCCCACCACACGGGCCTAATAGCCCCAGCCGCATGGCGGCGATTATAGAAGGCTTCTGCTCAATCTTCCACGAGTGTTCCGAACAAGGAGAGCCCGGCTGCCAGGAACACCACGTCGAACACGAAGATCAGCCGGAAGTGCAGACCAAGCTCGGCCAGAGGGGCCCCTTCGAGCAGGGCCCGCGTGGCCGCCACGGCCGTCAGCAGGACCGGAAGGAGCAGGGGGAACAGCACGATCGAGAGCAGGAGGTCCCGGGCGGAGGTCCGCACGGTCATCACACCGAAGAGCGTCCCGGCGGCGGCGATCCCCGGCGTCGCCAGGCAAGTCAGACAAGCGAGACCGAGAGCGTACCTCGGCAGGTCGACCGAAAAGAACACGGCGGCCACGGGGAACACCACGAGCTCGATCAGGACCAAGAAAGTCGACAGCACCAGAGTCTTGGCCAGGAAGAGCGCCGCCGGAGCGAGCGGCGTCATGAGCAGTCCAGTGAGCGCGGCCCCCTCGCGCTCGCGGGACCAGCTGCGTCCGAGCGCCAGTACGGCTGCAAAGGCCAGGGCCACCCAGAGCACGCCCGACAAGACGACGCGACCCGTCCGCGGGCCACCGTGGAACGACATCGAGGACATGACCACGACGAGCAGCGCGAAGAACGTACTGGTCAGGGTCACTTCGCCGCTGCGGGCCTCCAGCACGAGGTCCTTCCTGGCGACGATCGCGATCTGTCGAAGGAAGCTCGGCGGCCGCGGCATTGCCTCCACGATACCGGCTGCGGGGCCGCCGAAAAAGCTGGGCCTTCCGCCCGTCCCCGTTTCGCTGCAGCCGACAATTGCGCTAGACAGGCGCCCTCATGAGCGAACGCGCCCGAATCGTGCACGATTTCGACTGCACAGAAGCCACCTTCTGGAACCTGTTCCTGGACGACGCCTACAACCAGGCGCTCTTCCAAGGGTTTCTGAAGTTTCCGCGCTGGGAAGTGCTGGAGCGGACCGAACGAGGCAGCGAGCTGCATCGCGTGGTCGAGGTCGAGCCCTACGTGGGGGAGCTGCCCGGGCCGATCAAGAAGATCGTGGGAGAATCGTTCAGCTACCGCGAGGTCGGCTACCTCGACCGCCAGAAGCAGCGCTACTACGTGCGCGTCGTGCCCTCACGCTTGGCCGACAAATTCAGCGTCGAGTGCGAGCAGTACACGGAGCCGCTCGACGGCGGCAAGCGTTGCCGCCGTATCTTCGTGGCCAACGTGGGCGTCCACATCTTCGGCGTGGGCGGCCTGATCGAGCGCCGCATCATCACCGACCTGACGAAGTCCTACGACATCGGCGCCAAGTTCACGAACGACTACGTGAAGCAGCACGGACTGGCCTGAAGCGCCGTCCGCTCAGTCGACGGGCGGGCCGTTGTAGACCAAGAGCTCGTCGTAGTAGCAGAACTCCCCGGCAGCCCAGGGCATGAAATACACGGTATTCAACGATCCGAGATTACTGACCATGAAGGCGCCAACTATGGCGACGGCACCGTCGACGTAGACGTCGAACGTCCCAGCCGTCCAATCGATGTTGCGATACTCGACGCGGTGCCATTGATCGGCCTCCTCCGCGTACTGGAAGGCGTACCCCGCGGCCACGACCAGCTGGTTTGCGGTCGTAGTGCCCACCGCGTAGTCGAAGGCATAGTTCACGTAGTCCCACGCGGTGCCGAGGCTCGCGTTGTTCTGTCCGAAGAGCAGGTAGCACGCGTCGCTGCCAGCGAGGTCGGACCGTGTCTTGAACGAGATGTACGTCGGATTCTGGGCGCCCGGTGGTACGGCAATGCCAATTCCTCCGTAGTTCAGCCCCGTCGCGCTGGCTGGATGGAAGACCGTGCCTTCGGTGGAATCGGCCACGAAGGAACTCGCTACGACCGAACCGTAGTTGCTGGCGTTGCTGATGATGGCGAAGTCGTCGCCGGCGACGTAGAGGGCCGGCGCATAGTCGCTGGCTTGGAAATCGGGGTACGCGCCGGCGTACGCCGCACGCTGGTACACGGCCACCGAGGAGAACTGACCGAGTGACGTCAGCGCACCCGGGCTGAAGAGCGCCGGGGCCGGCGGGGTAGGACTGATGGTGCCACTGTGGAAGAGATCGACGATGTTGCTGCCGTCCAGTTGGTCGCAAACGCCGAAGCACAAGTAGACGCTCGCCGCGCCGGTGTCGAACCAGGTCACGGGTCCACCCGCTAGGAGCAACGAACCCGCATTGTTGCCGTTGACTTTGCCGGCGAAGCGCTGCTCCTGGCCTGGTTGAAGCACGACTGCTGGTAGCGCGGAAGGCGCGAAGCCCGAGTCGTCGACCAACGCCAACTGCAGCCGAGAGAGGTCGAAAGAACAAGTTGGGTGCGTGTTCTTCAGCACGACCTGCTGTTGATACAGCGTGACGCGCTCGATCTTGATGAACGAAACGACCTGTTCGATGGCGCAGAGCTCGACATCGATGCCGATGTCTCCCTGCTCCCCTTCCTCCGCCCCATCCACGACCACCAGGTAGGTGCCGGCCGCAGCGTCATCAATCACGACGCGTTCTCCTGCGGTCGATCCGCCATCGTCGACACACACGCCTGCGTCGGGTGAGCCGCAAGCGTCGGCTAGCGTGATGCGCATGATCGCATCGAAATCGGTCGAGAGGGTGAGGTCGAGCTTGCCGTCGAGCGGTACATCGATCGAAAAAACGCGATCCGGACCGGCACCGGAGCTCAAACCCGCGCAAGCGCCGGCGGGAACGGTGCCGCCGCCGCCGAATGACGCGGTTTCGACCGATCCGCTGTAGATCACGCCGTCGGTGTTCAGGTCGATGGCCACGGGATCGGAGCAGGTGCCCTCGATCTCGGCACCCGCGGAGCAACCGTCCCCGTCGTCGAAATTGCCATCATCGCACTCTTCGCCGAAATCGACCGTCCCGTTCCCGAACAAGGTGCACTCGCTCGGTTCGCCCGTGCATACGAAGGGAGGCTCGATCTCGCAGGTCGAGCTGCAGCCATCGCGACTCCGCTCGTTCGCATCGTCGCAAGCTTCCCCGACATCGATGTTCCCGTCCCCGCAGTAGAACGTGATGACGCCGCCGCCACCGCTGCCACCGCTGCCACCGCTGCCCGGACCGTCGCCCCCGAGGCCACCTAGGCCCGACCCTCCAGTATCGCCGCCGCTCCCGCCCTCGCCGATGGCACCACCCGTCTCACCGCCACCGGCGCCCCCGGGTTCACCCACGAAGCCAATGGTGGTCGAGCCACCGCAGGCGGCCATCCAGCCACCAAGGACGATTGCTAGCGCAAACGAGGAAGTGCGAAACGTCATCTGCTGCTCTTTTTGTGGATCAATGATGGTTCAAGCGAAGGCGCGCGAACGCCCCCGGGTAAGCCGACGTCGCGTAGTACAAGTAGCCAACCTCGGAAACCATGCACATCGAGCCGTTGTCGTGGACCTGGGGCAACAGGGGGAGCTCGGTGAACTCATCGCTCGCCACGTCGTAGCGGTACATGAGCTGGGTGTTGAGGAGACTACCGACGTAGACCCCGCCCGCACGGTCTTGACAGGTGTTGTCCCGAAAGTTGCCGTAGGGGCTCGTGCTGCTGGCCGAAAACATCTCCGAGGCCAGATCGTAAATCAAGAACGCGGAGCCGTTATACCCAGACATCAGGATCCGGTTGGAAATCGGATCGTAGGCCATGTGCGCGTCATCGTCGGGGAAGCCGCCATAGTCGGCTGCGTACGACAAATGCTCGAAACTGCCGTCGCTTGGGTCGTACTTGACCAGGGTATCGCTCCCGCTCGCGTACCAAATGAAGCCGTCGCCATCGAACACTGCGGTGCTGTAGACCGCAGCGCCGTCCGGTAGGCCCGGAATCTCAAGGTCGGTCCAGGTCTCGCTGGCCAGATCGAACTGGTACATGGTGCCGCCGCGGGGCACCCAATAGGATTCGCTATCGACGGCGCCGCTCTCGTATCCCCCCGCCGTAAACGGCGGCGCGCTGAGCGGGATCCAAGCATCCTGAGCGATGTCGTAGCCTCTCTGCGCGTAGAAGTCGTAGATGACCTCGGTTCCCGCGTACTGGAAGCCGGGCAGAGCCGGCAAAGAGTACGGATAGAGATCGTAGGTGCCCGCGGTGGCATTCGGCGCGAGCAGCTCCCAGGGACTATCCGTCCCGAGCACGTTGTCGGTCCGCCAGGTCCCGTCGAGATCCGCGCCGTAGACACAGGTAGGCCCGCAACGCTGCCAGACGTCGAGGTCAGGGTCAGGCTCACACGCCTCGACGCGCGAGTTGAAGTAGCCGTCGCCGCACTCTGCGAACGTGCAATCGGAGTCACAAGTATCGGTCTCACGACCGACGTCGCAGTCCTCGTCGCCGTTGACCACGGAATCACCACATGAGGCCTCGACGCACGTGCCGTCGATGCAGACCTCGCTGTCGCAGTCGACGGGAAAACTGCACGTCGCGCCGGCGGCACAGGG
>Ga0247744_1000064_pt1 | contig 24118 bp, 20 predicted proteins | sample UWRJS154409C5_FD_180946 | JGI IMG/M metagenome (GOLD analysis project Ga0247744, IMG submission 180946) | Soil microbial communities from Arlington Agricultural Research Station in Wisconsin, United States - UWRJ-S154-409C-5 | ecosystem: Environmental > Terrestrial > Soil > Agricultural land... | reverse complement strand
GCTCGCGAACTGGCCGAGGTGGTCCATGCGCCTCAAGACTTCGGGGTTCTTGATGCGGGGTTGAGCGCATTGACGACGAGGCGCGGAACGCATGATCCGTCTGCCGTTGTTCAAGAAGTTCGCCGGCAACGTGATATTTCACCCGATTGCACCGCATGGTTCCAGGAGCTGGCGCCCACACACCCGATGGTATGAGCATTTGAATAGTCAACCTCCGTAGCCCGTGATAAGCATCCAGCTAACTATGGGGATGAGTCAGCATGGCGACACGACTGCGATCAATGGCTTGCGGCGGCATGATGGAAGCCGTCCGGTAGGAGACGGACTCACAAGACGCCTTGTAGTACTGGTGTCAGCTGCAACGATGACATTTGCCTTGCCGACCTCGGCACAGACAGATCTTATTAATGGTACACCGCAAAACGGCACGGATATGGACTCCGCCGAGGGAGTGTATTGCGTGGCACCCGGCGCGGCGGTTACTGGCTTGCTGCCTACTTGCAACGACAATCAGGGCGCCACATGGGTGGTGCCGGCACTTGACGGCGCGGATCGCGTAGCCCTGGATTCCGGTCGGCTTTGGATGGCCAGGTACCTGCCAAAAAACCGCCACCGGGTCTGTTCGTCGAAGTAGACGATGAAGCGGTGTTGGCCGCGGACCTACCCCCACTGCCAAGCGACGACTTCGTCGACTCGTTGGTGTTGATAGGGAGCCCGGAGATGCGCGCCCTTCCGAACGGGAGAGTGTTGCCCCTGCGGACCCCCGTGATTCTTACTGCCAAGAGGCGCCTATTCGTGCACGTTTGGTGGACATCCGCGGCAGATCATCACATCAATGCAGCCGGATTTCCTGTGTCTGCCGGAATCGTCTCGGTGACGCCAGGATGGTACGAGATTACCAATTACCTCACCACGACGGGGTCGTGGTTCTCGGTGGGTATTGGAACAGCGGCGACCGGCCTCCCAACTAGTAGTCCGGCGCTCGCCGATACCTTTGCAACACTTGGCCACTCACCGGGCGGCTTGGGCCGAATTGCGACGTTCTTGGGGTTTGACGCAATGACCTACTGGATGGCGGCGGTCCAAGCCACTATCGATGGAGCGCCTGCCTTCGGGTTCTATCAGATTTCCGACTCCGCCATCCCGAACGACGACTTTGAGGTGCACGATTCGTCTGATCCGCAGCCAGCGGGCCACCCCTTCTACGGATCCCGTCGGGCGTGGTCGGCAAAATACTATGTGTCAAAGTTTGACTGGTTTAACGTCGAACCAAACGTTCCGTTTTCGAACTGGATTGTTGAGGGCCCGTTCATCCTGGAGCAAGGTCGGCCTCCGCAGGTCGAGGGTTACGATAGCCGTGGAAGCTGGACGCTCGTCCCCAGCTTTGGTCCTGAAGGTGACGTGGCAGTTGATGGCATCAGCAAGGAGGTATTCCTTCCGTATGACCTCGGAAATTCTGGCGAGGACATCGACTACTTTCGGGCCATGTACAAGGTTGTTCCTGCGGATGAACCGTTTCTACAGTGGGGCATCGGAAACAATGTCAGCCTTTGGATACTTACCGAGTACTCGCACATCTACGGCGTGCAGATCCCGCCAACGCCGCCGTCGTCGCAGGACCTGCGGCGAATAGATCCGTGGCCTGACGCGATGCCCGAGAGCCACGACTACCGCGCGGTTCCGGATTCGACATGGGGTACTGTCTACGAGAAGTTGAGAGCCGGGTACGCCGAGCTTCCCTCGGAGCCGCTCCCCACAACCAGGCTTGCCTTGCCGAGGGAGTTGCTTTCTCTCGATGTATTCGTTCCAGCCAATGCGTCCGGTTGGGTCGGGGACGTTCAGATGACCTTCGAACTAGCCGCCGCTGGTATCCAAGAATCATACGTTGGGTACGCCAGCCTCAGTGGCCTCACCAAGGGGACCTGGTCCACGGTGACATTCGACCTCCCACTTCAGTGGAGGCAGGCGCTTCTTGGTGATTTTCCGGGCGTACGTTTTCGCACTTTCGTGAACACGGCTTCATCTGGGGTTCGCCTTGGAGGGCTGCGCTTCGAGGGCGCCGCGAGCGCGGCCGCGCGGGCCCCCCATTCAGCACGCCTGGCCAATGTGCGGACGACTCCAGCCCTCGACTTCGAGACAACGCCCGGTTGGACCGGACCCCGGGTCGAGGCTGCCAGGCTCGCGTCGACTGGTACCTACTCAGCAAGAATCACATCGTCGGGTTGGACAGAGTTCACAAGCCCAGCGTTTTCGACGAATTCGCTCCCTGCGATCGGTACGAAGCTCAGCGTGGATGTGTTCGTCCCAACGCCCTCCCCCGCATCCCACTGGACGGGTGACATTCAGGCGTTCTTGACTTGCCAGAACACCTCGGTTCAGAATGCATGGATCGACTGGACTGGGCTCCAGAACCTTTTCTCGAACGAGTACAACACGGTGACCTTGGACATGCCGGCCGCCATTCGAAGCGCGCTACAGGTGCCCAATCGGGTGTGCACGATTCGTTTGACCTTGAATACCGCTCCTACATCCTCCGCAGCGTCCTACTATGTCGACCGTGTGGGCTTCCGCGACTAGCACGGGCATTGGCCCTAGGGCGCTCTTCTTGCTAGCGGCCCTCGGCGCGGCTTGCGGCGGACGAGCGATTGAGGACGAAGGGAGCGGCGGCTCGGCGCCTGGTTTGGGTGGCATGGGGACCGATGGTACTGGGAGCCTGAGTTCTGCAACCGGAGGCAGTCTTTCGACGGGAGGAACGGGTGCGACCGGAGGCCTCGGGGGCGAGGATGCCGACTGCAACCTCACCACTATCGAGTGCACGAGCGGCTTTTCCTGTGCCTGCCCTGGGGTTTTCGAAGGTTGCTCGCATACGAGCATTCATTGCGAGCGCGATGCCAACGGTGACCCGACCAATTGTGTTTGCGGGGAACCGGAAATCGGGGTCGATGAGTGCGACTACGCTATTCAGTATCGCTGCGATCCACCGGAAGCCATCGGGTGGCTTAAGACATGCACTTGCGATCCGGCCCTCCCCACGGACGAAGAGCCGTGCCGATATCATCAGCAGATGTATGACTCCTTGGGTGAAGACCGAACGTGTTCTATGGTCATCGCGGACACCGAACCCAGCGAGAAGTACAAGTACTACTGCTCCTGTATCCCTTCTGAGTGACCTTGCCGTGACTTGCTGAGCAAACTCTGCGGAGCCACGGCGTCCTGGGGTTCATGCGGCCGTCGTCAAGGCGTTCAGCCGCGCTTCAAGAACCCGGGCTTCAGGCGAAGCACGACCGCCGGCAAAAAGGCGATGGTGGCTGCGCTACAGGTGACCATGGTGAGCGCCACGAGGACGCCGAGCAGCACGTGGACCTTGAAGAAGGAGAGCGTCAGACAGAGGTAGCCACCGGCCACGGCCGAGGCGACGTAGGCGATCGCCTTGCCGGAGGTGGTGAGCGCCCGCGCCACCGCTTCGCGCAAATCGACGTCGCTCGACCTTAGCTGCTCGCGCACGCGGAACACGAAGTAGATGGCGTAGTCGGCACCGATGCCCACGGCCATGGCGGAGATGGCGGCGGTGCCCATGGTGAGCGGAATGCCGAGCCAACCCATGACGCCGAGGTTGACCAAGGCCGAGATGGCGAGCGGAAGCAGGACGAGTAGGCCGCCGAGGAGGGATCTCAGCGCGATGCTCGTGATGACGAAGACGAGGAGCGAGATCTGGATCAAATTGTTGATCTTGCCCTTCACCATCGTTTCGTTCAGCGCCACGGCGTTCGTCACGCCGCCGCCGACCGAGACCTTGACGGGCATGCCGGTGAACAGGCGCTTGGCCTCGTCGTCGACCGCGGTGACGAGCTTCTTGATGAGCTTGTGGTCGTCGGTCTTGAGGTAGATGGTGATGACGGCGCGCTGGTACGACGAATCGACCAGGCGGCGTAGGTCGTCGTCGTCGCCGGACATCGAGTAGAGCAGGAGGTACTGCGCGGCGGCTTCAGGGCTCTCTGGGAGCACCTCGCTGCCCGGCTTGTTGTCGTCGATGACGCGGTTCATGACCTTGAGCACGTCGACCAGGGACACCACCTTGCCCACCGGCAGCTTCAGCTGGCTGGCGAACTTGCCGAGCTGGTCCATGCGCCTGAGGACCTCGGGGTTCTTGATGGCGTCTGGGGCAGGCCCTTCGACGAGCACCTGCACGACGCGCGTACCAGCGGTGCGCTGGTCGGCCAGACGGAAGCCGGGCATCGGCCCTTCCAGGAAGCGGCCGATCACGGGCATCTTCGTGTCTCCGTCGAAGAACTGTGCGCCCAAGGTATTTCGGGTTTCGAGGCGCAGGACGCCGATGGCCGAGATCGCGATCAAAGCCAGGGACACCCACAGGAACGGCGCCTCCTTTCCCGCACGCACGACGTCGGCGATCTTCTCGATGATGGGGTCGAAGATTTCCTTCTTCTGCTCGCGCTCCGTCTGATGCGCGCTCGGCGCGGGCAGGAGCACGCGGATGGCGGGAATGAAGGTGAGCTCGATGACCAGCGCAGCCATGATGCCGAACGACGTACAGAGGCCGAAGTTCTGCATCGAGGGCACTTTCATGGCCAAAAGCGAGAGGAAGCTGAGCGAGGCGATGCTGCCAGCGGCCAGCATGACCGAGCCCATCTTGGTGGTGGCTTCGATGACGGCCTCGCGATTGACGTCGGAGGGCGGCTTATCGGGACTCTCGCTGCGAATGCGGCCGAACTCCTCGTAGTAGCGCTTCAGGATCTGCACCGAGTGTCCTGCGCCGATGGCCAAGAGCAGGATGGGCGTCATCATGTTCCACGGATCCATCGGCACCCGCAGAAGGCCGACCAGCCCGAGCGCCCACACCACACCCAAGAGGGCAGTCACGAGCGGGATGAACATGCCCTGCAGCGTCCGGAACGCGCGGTAGTGCAGGTAGCCAATCATGGCGAGGGTGAGCAGGAAGAGCCCAGCCACTCGCAGCGTGTAGCGGCTCAGCCAGTAGACGACGGTCGGCGCGCCAGCGGCAACGATATCGAGCGTCGGTGTGCGCTCGGGCCCGATGATTTTCTCCAAGGCCGGATAAAAGCCTCGGGCACCGCCGGCTTTTTCGAAGTCGTCGAAGTCGACCATCACCGTGGTCGCTTCGCCATTGTCCGACACCAAGAGGCTCGTGATGGCGTGGTTGGCCGCTACACGTTCTTTGAAATTCGCGACCTCTTCGGGTGTCTTGGGCGCCTCGGTGGCCAGGGGCTTCACCTCGATCGCAAAATCGGTCGAGCGGATGTCCTTGACCTGACGCGACATCAAGGAAATGACGCTCGTGCGTTTGACGCCGGGCATGCCCTCGAGCGCCTCGGTGACGCGCTTGACCTTGCCGAGGACCTCGGGCGTGTAGACCGTGCCGTCCTTCGGGTAGAAGCCGATCACCGTCAGGTACTTGCCGCCGAACAGGGACTCGAGGCGCTTGCCGATCATCACGAGCGCGTGGCCCTGGGGGATCTGCTTGTCGACGTCGAGCTCGACGCGCAGCCGTGAGATGGAAGCGCCCAAGGTCAGGCTGATCAGCACGACGAGCGCGATGATGGACTTCGGGTACTTGACGACGAACTCGACGTAGCGGCGAATCATGGGGAGAAGCTCGTTTACCGGCGCCTGAGTACCACTCGGTCTTGCCTCGGCCTAGCAGAGGCCCCTACTCGGCTTCGGCAGCGCGGTAGCGCTCGTAGTTCTCGAGCACCTTGACCACGTAGCCTTGGGTCTCTTCGTACGGCGGGATGCCGCCGTAGCGAATGACGGCGTGCTCGCCAGCGTTGTACGCGGCCGTGGTGAGGTGGATGTCACCGTTGAACTGGTTCGCTAGTATGCGCAGATAGCGCGCGCCACCGAGGATGTTCTGTCGCGGGTCGTAGATGTCCTGCACCAGCATGCGCTCGGCGGTGAAGGGCATCAGCTGCATCAGGCCAATCGCGCCCGCCGGCGAGACGGCGCGGGGGTCGTAGTTCGACTCGGTTTGCAGGATGGCGCGGATGTAGGCGGCAGGGAGCCGGTAGAGGGTGGCCGCCTCACGGATGTGCTCGTCGTAGCGGCTGAGGCGCCCTGGGGAGGCGTCGCTCGGCATGTGGACGTCCGGTCCGGCGCTACTTCCCTTCGCCGGTGCCCCCTTGGAACGGCTGCCGCCGCTGATCGAGATCACGCCGTCCGCCCCGACGCTCCGCTCGATCTGCGCCAGGGCCGCCGGCCCGGGCAGGCTGGCTGCGACCGTGGCGGCGAGACCGGCGGCGAGAAACGGGAATGCTGCTCGGGGGCTCATCGTAGGACCAACGCTTGGCCCGAGGGCCCGTCTTCCCGAAACATTGCCGTATCGCGCCCGATCAGGAAATGGCCTAATCTATTCAAGCGTGGGAGGTCCTGTCCCAATGCAGACTGCAGTCGATACTGGCTTCCATCTCGATCACAATCTCGGCGGATATCTGCGGAGCGTGGTCCAGGAGACGCTCGAGCACCGCAACGTCCGGCCCGAGCCCTTGGTTCAGGAGTACCTCCTTGGTCTGCTCGAGGACGCCGGGGCGACCCCCGGTCCCGTCGTGCGCGCGGTCGACCGACCACTCGGCTTGCAGCTGGCCGAGGCGCTCGGCTCGCACCCCGCCACTCGCTTCGAGCGTTTGCGACAGGTGGGGGACGGCGTCTTGCTCATCGGCGGGCTCTATCGGGGCTACCTCGAGCGACACGGCTTGGACGACGGCTACGTCGTGAACGTTGGACGTCGCGCCTACGGTGCCGCGGCCGCCTTGCTCGATGTACCGGTGGCACCACGAGCGACGACCGGTGCGCTCGATGTGCTCTCCGAGATGTCGCACGCGTTCTTCGATCTGATGGTGCTCTTGCGCGACGTGGCCCTCACGCTCGCTGCACGTGCGGCCCGATCCGCCACCGACCTCGCGCGGCTGTGTGAGATTTGGATCCGCGAGCGCTCGGAACACCTCGAGCGTCTGCTCCGCGCGCGCGGAGTCGTGCTCGGCGCGGTGAGCGCCGACGCAGCGCTCGTCATCGCGAGCTGAGGCGTTCGGTGCGATCGCGCAGCTCTGCGTGGCTCGCCGCGCCATAGGCATTCCTGCCTATTCCGACGCAGAAACAGGCTCCCGGGCCGGTGCTGGAACTCGCAAATATACTAGGCATCGCGCCTGGCGAGCTGCAGTGGCAAAGGCGCACCATCCGAGTGGCCGAACTCGGTCAACCGCTGTGTGAATTTCCGATGCGTGATTCGAACGCGAGTCGTGAGCGCACGCAGCATGACCGTCAAAACGTGCTCGTGCGTTGCACAGTCGTCGACGTGAAACGATCGATCTGGATTGCTTCTGGAACGAGCGCTCGATGTAGTGATGAAACCATCGCATCCGACGGTTCGATTTATTTTCGATCGCTACCCGTGATGCGTTGCACGCGCTGTGCGAGATCTGTATGTTCGCAGGCGACGGAGACATACACGATTCATGGCTGACGAAATCATTCGCACAGTTGGAGAGAAAGCAGCACGGCAGCTTTCGAACACCACGAAGACGCCGCCTCAGTGGCTTGGCGCAAGTCCGCGCTGGCTCGCGCAGCTCTTGCCGTGGGCACCGGTAGAGGCCGGCGTCTATCGAGCCAACCAGGCGATCGATGACGATTTCCAGGTCAAATGCAGTCCTGTGCAGGGTGAGCCGCTGCCGGTGGCGTTCATCAACTACGAGGAGCAGCCACGCGAGTACGTGCTGAGCTCGATTGCGACGACCTTGCAGGTCGACACGCGCATATCGGATCTCTTTCGCAGTCCGATGGACCAGGTGAAGGAGCAGCTGACCTTGGCCGTCGAGATGCTCAAGGAGAAGCAGGAGAGCGAGCTGCTCAACAATCGCAACTATGGCCTCCTCCACAGCGTCGACCCCGATCAGCGGATCCAGTCACGCAAAGGGACTCCTACTCCCGACGACCTCGACGAGCTCATCAGCAAGGTGTGGAAAGAGCCCGCCTACTTCGTGGCACATCCCAAGGCGATCGCGGCGTTCGGTCGCGAATGCACGCGGCGCGGTGTTCCACCACCAACGGTCAGTCTGTTCGGCTCGCCGTTCCTGACCTGGCGTGGCCTCCCCCTCGTGCCGTCCGACAAGCTCCCGATCAAGGACAACAAGACGGACATCCTGCTCTTACGCGTCGGCGAGCGAAAGCGCGGTTGCGTGGGCCTGTTCCAGCCGGGATTGCCCGGCGAAGTGAGCCCGAGCCTCTCGGTTCGCCTGAAGGGCATCAATCAAGCCGGTGCTGCCGAGTACCAGCTCTCCCTCTATTGCTCGGTCGCGGTGCTCGTGCACGACGCGCTCGCCGTGCTCGAGGGAGTGGCGATCGACCGCTACCATGAGTACGCCTGATCTTTCGGGCCCACCGGCCGAGCTGCAGGTGGGCGCGGGTCAGCTGCCCCACCTGGGCGAGATCCCGACCGCGGGTGCTCCGAGTCCGGGGATTGCCGTCGCCGCGGCGCGCCTCCCCGGGGGACCGACCGCATCCGACGGAAACCCGCAGGACCTAGCGGTCCTCATCGCCCAGTTCGCCAACAGCGTGTTCCAGGCGCCGGTCGCGCCGCCGGATCTTCCGGCGACCTCCGGGTCCTTGGCCGGCGGAGCGGGCTCGCTGACGCCGCCCGCGGGATTCAGCCCAGCCGCGAGCGTGCCGGTGCTGCCGGGAGCGGACGCCGTTCCGGATGCGTCGGTGTCCCAGGCATCCCTGCCGGAGGGGCTGTCCGTCGTGCCCGGGATCTCGCCGGCCAGCGCCGCCGCTCCTTCTGCCGCAACCCCGTCGACGGCGCCGATCTCGGCCGGGTCGGTGACACCATCGAATCCGTTCGACGCTCCGCTGTCTTTCGGCGGGCTCGACGGGTTTTCCGCCGACCTCTTGGCCCCGCTGGGCTCGGGCGTACTCGGCTTGGAGTCGAGCGACAGCGCGTCCCAGGCGACGGAGGCGCCCTATTGGGCACCGACGGGCGCTAGCGCGCCAGCTGTGGCTCCTGCTCCCGAGCCCACGCCCGCCCAGCCGCAGGCCACCCAGCCGCAGCCCGCCCAGCCGCAGCCCGCCCAGCCAGCATCCGCGACGGGCCGCTCTTGGGAGCTCGAGCCGTCGGCGGCGCCGCGCACCAGTAAAGATCCCTTCGACGCTCACGCGATCAAGCGCCAGTTTCCCATCCTCAGCGAACGGGTGAACGGCAAGCCCTTGGTGTGGCTCGACAACGCTGCGACGACGCAGAAGCCGCAGGCCGTCATCGATCGCCTGAGCTACTACTACGAGCACGAGAACTCGAACATTCACCGCGCCGCCCATACGCTGGCGGCACGAGCGACGGATGCCTACGAGAACGCGCGCGAGATCGTGCGGCGCTTCATCAATGCGCCTTCGAAGAACGACATCATCTTCGTGCGCGGCGCGACGGAGGGCATCAACCTCGTCGCGCAGAGCTGGGGCCGGCGCAACGTGCGGGCCGGCGACGAGATCGTGCTGACCGAGCTCGAGCACCACGCGAACATCGTGCCGTGGCATCGGCTGTGCAGTGAGACGGGCGCGAAGCTGCGCATCGTGCCGACGGACAGCCGCGGCGTTTTGATCCTGGAAGAGTACGAAAAGCTCCTGTGCGACAAGACGCGCCTGGTCGCGTTCACGCAGGTATCGAACGCGCTCGGGACGATCACGCCCGCCGCCGAAATGATCGCGCTGGCGCATCGGTACGGCGCGCGCGTGCTTCTGGACGGAGCTCAGGCCGTTTCCCACAAGTCCGTCGACGTGCAGGCGCTCGACTGCGATTTCTACGTCTTTTCCGGGCACAAGGTGTTCGCCCCGACCGGGATTGGCGTGGTGTTCGGCAAGAAGGACGTGCTCGAGGTCATGCCGCCCTGGCAAGGCGGCGGCAACATGATCCAGGACGTCACCTTCGAGCGCATCGTCTATCAGGGCCCACCGGCGCGCTTCGAGGCAGGCACGGGCAACATCGCCGACGCCGTCGGTCTTGGTGCCGCCCTCGATTGGCTCACGCAGATTGGCGTGCACAACGTGGAGCGCTACGAACACGAGCTCCTCGTCTACGGCACCGAGCGCTTGCAGACCGTGCCCGGGCTCCACTTGGTGGGCACGGCGCCGGAAAAGGCGGGCGTGCTGTCGTTCGTCCTCGACGGTCAGAAGACGGAGGAAGTCGGCGGCCTGCTGGATCAGGAAGGCATCGCGGTGCGTTCCGGTCACCATTGCGCCCAGCCCATTTTGCGGCGCTTTGGTCTCGAGGCCACGGTTCGCGCCTCGCTCGCGCCGTACAACACGTATGGTGACGTGGATGCCCTTGTTTCGGCCTTGCATCGACTCCAGGCGGGTCAGATTGGGAGGAATGGTGCAAAGTGAGAAGAATGATCCACTCGCTTTCGCCGGCGGAGACCCAAGACTTCCTGGGGGGCGACGTTGACGTCATCGACGTCCGCGACCCCGAGGAGTTCAAAGGGGGGCACGTTCCCGGTGCACGCAACGTCCCGCTCATCGTCTTTCGCAAGAATCCTCGTCAGTATCTGACGGGCAAGAAGACGCTCTTCGTCTGCGCACGCGGCCTACGCAGTGAGACGGCGGCCCGCATCACCGAGGAGCTCGGCCAAAAGGACGTCTACCACCTCGACGGCGGGACGCAGGCTTGGCTCGGTGCCGGACTTCCGGTGGACCACCCGAAAGAGCCGAGTCAGCCCTCGTCCCCGGCAGCCCATCCATCCCAACCGAGCTCGGAGGTTTCCGCCGACCCGACCTGCGGCCTGCCGGAGCCTGGGCTCGACGGCGTCGTCGGCGGCAACATGCGGGACCTGCGGATGAAGCGGAATCTCACGCTGGACCAGCTGGCGCGCACGACCGGCCTCAGTCGCAGCCTGCTCGGTCAGATCGAGCTCGGTAAGGCGCACCCCAACGTGAATCAGGTGTGGCGGATCGCTCAGGCCTTCGACGTGCCGTTTTCGGCCCTGCTGGCCACGGCCGGCACCGTCGAAACGACGGTCCTACGTCGCTTCGACGCCAAGCGTCTGGTCAGCGCAGATGGTCGCTACTCCTCGCGTGCTCTCTACCCGTTGGCCGAGCAACCCCAGGCCGAGTTCTACGAGCTCTACTTGGCTCCCCACAGTCGTGAGGATGCGCAAGCTCACCGCCCGGGCACTCGTGAGAACCTGGTGGTCACCGCCGGCAAGCTGAAGCTGCGTGTCGGGTCCCAGTCCTATGAGCTCGACACCGGGGACGCCATCGTGTTCATCGCCGACGTCCCGCATTCCTACGTGAATCAGAGCAGCGAGGAGTGCTGGATGTACCTCGTCATGACGTACGCTTCCGCCGGAGTCCAGTAGGGCTCATCCGGCCGTGTCGTACTGGCAGCCCCCCGGCGTCTCGTAGCAGCTGCCTCCCACGCAGTAGCCGCTGGGGCAGGCCGCGTCGCCGGTGCAAGTGTTGGCGCGGCAAGTCTGGTCGCTGCAGGTGGACTGCTCCGAGCATTCGCTTTCCCCTTGGCAGGGCTGGGGTACGCAGCGCTGCTCGCTTCCGCATATGCGATTCGGACCGCATTCTGCGTCGGTTTGGCAGCCTGGGATGCACGCGCCGTCGCTCGAACAGACGCCCGTGACGCAGTCGGCCGTCGTGCTGCACTGACGGCACGCGCCGACGCTGGCATAGCAGTAGGGGGTCTGCTCCGAGCAGTCCGCCTCTGTCTTGCATTGGTAGCAGGTGCCGGCCCCGCAGTAGGGCAAATTCTCGCTGCAGTCGTCGTCCGCCAAGCACTCCGTGCACACGTTCGTGTCCGGATTGCAGACGCTGGCGGCGCGCAAGACGGTGTCGCTCACGCTGGGGCAGGGGGGGCCCGACTCGCTACACGCGTTCCCACTGCCTTGGGGGACAGTTGGCATCGCCGGACAGGTGCACAGGCCGCACCACTGGGGTGCCCCGCAGATCGCCGGTGGGTCCACTCCTGGCGCATAACAGGTCGCTCCTGCTCCGCAGCCGTAGGCGTCGGTGCACTGGTTGCCCGTGAGGCCGCCTCGTCCCCCGCTGCCCGAGACGCTGCCGCCGCTGCCCTGGGCATCGCCCGAGCTCTCACGTCCACCGCTAGCCGTCGACCCGCCGCTGCTCGTCGCGCCGCCGCTCGAGCCGTCGCTGTCCGTGCCTGGAGGGGCGCTCGAGCAGGCAGAACCCGCCATCAGAACGATGGCCAGGAGCGCTGAACGCCGAGCCGTGGGGGGCACCATGCAGCCCATTCCAGCAAGGGCCATGCCGCTGCCCGTGGCACACATCGGCGCAGCCGGCGCATGGCTCCACTGGAAAATTGCGACGAAGAGGGGCTGAAACGGACCTCTCACCGCCGCGGCTCACGCGTGGCATGCCAGGTCGTGGCCTTTTCTCCTCGCAGGGCAACCTTCGCCGCACTCGTGCTCGCTAGCTGCGGCGGCAGCCCGCCCGGTGGCCCCGGTCCCAGCGGCGGGGGAGGTTCCGGAGGAGCCACGCCGCCTGAGACCGGCGGGGGGACCCAATCCGACAGCGGCGGCACGGTCTCCGGCCCGAGTGGCGGTTCGCTGGGAACCGGTGGGGGCAGCGGGGGCGCGGGCGGCAGTCCAGCCGCGGGGGGCACGACCTCTGGCGCCGGGGGGAGCTCCACTGGCGGTGTGCCAGCGGTGTGTGCCTCGACGTATGACAATCCCATCATCTGGGAGGATCTGCCGGACCTCGAGGTGACCCGCGTCGGCGACGCCTACTACTACACGGCCTCCACGTTTCACTATTCCCCGGGCGCGCCCGTCCTGCGCTCGTACGACCTGGTGCACTGGGAATACGTGGGCCATTCGGTGCCGGTGCTCGACTTCGACTCCTCCTACGACCTCGACGGCGGCCGCGCCTACGTGAACGGCATTTGGGCCTCGAGCCTGCGCTACCGGGAGAGCAATCAGACGTTTTACTGGATGGGCTGCATGCACAACGCCGGAGGCGGCTACGTGTTCACGGCACAGTCCCCGGAAGGACCCTGGGAAAAGCACCAGAGCCAAGCGTGCTACTACGACATGGGCCTGCTCATCGACGACGACGACAAGATGTACGTGGCCTATGGCAACGACACCATCAGCGTGGCCCAGCTGTCGGACGACGGCTTCAGCCAGGTCCAGGCGCAACAGGTGTTCGACACGCCGAGCAACCTGTCCGGCCCGCTCGAAGGTTCCCGCTTCTATCACATCGGGGACAGCTACTACATCTTCACCACCCAGTATGCGAACGGGGAGTACGTGCTCCGCTCCACGAACGGGCCCTTCGGTCCGTACGAGCTCCAGCCGTTTGCGGTTCAGGTTCCCTTCGCTGGGGCCGGTGCCGGCGCGTCCCCTCATCAAGGGGGCATCGTCGAGACCCAGGAAGGGGACTTTTACTATTTGGGCTTCAACGACTCCTATCCCGCTGGGCGCATCCCGGTCATGGCCCCCATCACCTGGGAGGACGGTTGGCCCGTCCTAGGGCGCGTCGACGGCAAGTGGGGAGCTTCCTATCCGTTCCCGAATCTGCCGTGCGGCGCGGGCATGGTCAGTCCACCGCCGAACCCGAATACGTTCTCCGAATCGACACTCGGTCCCGAGTGGGAGTGGAACCACAACCCCGACAATACCAAGTGGTCGAGCGGGGAGGGGCTCGTCCTCGGGACGGCTACCGTCACGAGCGACCTGTATTCGGCCAGAAACACGCTCACTCGTCGGATGCCCGGACCGACGCCCACCGCCACCATCGAGCTCGACTATTCGAGCATGCAAAATGGCGACGTCGCGGGCCTCGCGGCCTTGCGTGACGTCTCTGCCTGGATCGGCGTGAAGAAGGGAAGCGATGGCGCCACGCGAGTCGTCATGACCAGTGGCGTGGACCTGGACTCCAGCTGGAACACGAGCAGCACGGGCAGCGAGGTGGCGAGCGAGGCGATCGACGGCGGCACGATTTGGTTGCGCGTGGAGGCCAACATTCGCACCGACGCTGGCGGTGGCACGGCGCGCTTCCACTACAGCACCGACGGGACCACCTTCAGCGAGCTCGGCAATACGCTGACCATGAACAAGAACTGGACGTTCTTTCTCGGCTACCGCTTCGGCATTTTCAACTACGCCACGACGGCCCTTGGCGGCTCGATCACGGTCAAGTCCTTCGCCATCACGCAGGACTAGCGCGCTTGCGCCAGGTCCGGCCGGGAGGCATCGTGGACGCGATGGCCCGCGTGCTCGTTCCCGTGGCTCCTGGCACCGAGGAGCTCGAAGCCGTGACGATCATCGATCTGTTGCGGCGAGGCGGGGTCGAGGTCGTCGTCGCCGGCCTCGAGCCGGGGCCCATCAAGTGCTCGCGTGGCGTGGTGCTCGTGCCGGATGTGCTCTTGAGCGAGGTCATCGGCGAGGATTTCGATCTGATCGCGCTGCCCGGGGGCGGGGAGGGCAGCCGACGCTTGGCTGCCAGCGAGGCTTTGAAGGAGGCGCTCAAGACAGCGCTGGCGGCGGGCAAGCGTGTGGCGGCCGTGTGCGCCGCGCCCGAAGCACTTCGGCAAGCCGGCCTCCTGGAAGGTCGACGGGTGACGAGCTACCCCGGGTCGCTCAGCGCGGATGATCCGTCCTTCACATACGTGGAGGAAAGTGTGGTCGTGGACGGCCAGGTCACCACCTCGCGCGGCCCGGGAACCAGCATGGATTTCGCACTTTCGCTCTTGGAGCAGTTGGTTGGTAAGGACAAGAGGCAGAAGGTCGAGCATGGGCTCATGCGTCCGCCGAAAGGAAGCAAGACGAAGTGAAGCAGTATCAGGACTTGCTCCGACGCATCCTCGCCGAAGGTACCGACAAGAGCGATCGCACGGGCACCGGTACCCGCAGCTTGTTCGGACACCAGATGCGCTTCGATCTGTCGGCGGGTTTTCCCGTCCTGACCACGAAGAAGCTACACCTCCGTTCCATCATCGTGGAGCTCTTGTGGTTCTTGCGCGGGGAGACCAACGTCGCCTACTTGCACGAGCACAACGTGTCCATTTGGGACGAGTGGGCGCGCGCGGATGGTGAGCTCGGTCCCGTATACGGCAAGCAGTGGCGTTCGTGGCAGACCGCGAGCGGCGAGACGGTGGACCAGATCAGCCAAGTCGTCGCGCAAATCCGCCAAAATCCCGACTCGCGCCGGCTCATCGTCAGCGCCTGGAACGTCGGCGACATCGGGCAGATGGCCCTGCCGCCCTGCCATTGCCTGTTTCAGTTCTACGTGGCCGGCGGGCGCCTGAGCTGTCAGCTCTACCAGCGCAGCGCGGACGTCTTCCTCGGCGTGCCATTCAACATCGCCAGCTACGCACTGCTCACGCTGATGATGGCGCAGGTGACGGGCCTCGTACCCGGAGACTTCGTGCACACGTTCGGGGACGTTCACCTCTACAAGAACCATTTCGAACAGGCGGCGCTGCAGCTCGAGCGCGAGCCGCGATCACTTCCCACCATGAAGCTCAATCCCGACGTCCGCGATCTGTTCGCGTTCACACCTGCCGATTTCGAGCTCACCGGTTACGATCCGCATCCCCACATCAAGGCGCCCGTCGCCGTCTGAGCGGACGATCCGCACGTTCCATGCGCGTCAGCCTGATCGCCGCGGTAGCCGAAAATGGCGTCATTGGCAGGAGCAATGACCTGCCCTGGACCATCAAGGACGACCTTCGCTTCTTCATGCAGAAGACCAAGGGCCATGCGGTGATCACTGGGCGCAAGAACTTCGACGCCATGGGTAAGCCCCTGCGCGAGCGCGACAACTACGTGGTGACGCGAAGCGGTGGCGCGTTCGAAGGCGCGCACACGGCAGGGACCGTCGAGGAGGCGCTGTCCAGCGCCGAGGCGGCAGGGGAGACGGAGGCCTTCGTCATCGGCGGCGCGGAGATTTACGCTCTGGCCCTTCCGTACGCGCACACGTTTTACAGAACGCGCGTCCTCGCCAGTGTCCCAGGTGACGTCACCTTCCCCGACTACGATTCGAGCGAGTGGGAGGTGCAGGAGCTCTCGCGCGGCGAGCAGAGCGAGCGCAACGAGCACGCCTTCGTGGTGGAAGAGCTGAACCGGCGCACCGCTCCGCGGCCCTTTCGCTGAGGCGGTTCGCGGCTATTTGCCGAAGGCGAAACCGCCGAAAACACCGATGAATGCCTGCGTGCCGCTGTAGGCGACGGTGTTTCCGAGCACCATTTCCAGCTCGTCTGCGGCCGGTCCCGCCGCGGTCAGGTCGGGAGCAATCGTCACCGTGGGCGCAAACTCGACCCAGCCCATGATGCCCAAGGTCAGCACCGACACCATCACGACGCCTACGTCGGCGCGCAAGACCGGCGCTACGTAGTCCTGGAACGAGCCGTCGAGACTGCTCACGTTCGAGAAGATGGTGCGATACAGGAACCCGACGCCGGCGCCCGTGCTCAGACGGAAGGAGCCAGGCGGTGTCTTGAGACGCGCCATGCCGCCCCCGCCGATGCCGAAACGACCGAGATGCATCTGCGTCACATAGCTTGGCAGGCCGGGAACGTTGGGCGGCGGGTTCAAGGACGCGTTGACGTAGTCTCCTGCGATCTGGCCGTAGAGCTCGGCCCCAAACAGCCCCCACATGTAGCCGAAGCGCCCTTCGGCGCTGACCCCCACAGCGGGCGTTGCCGCGCAGCCGGGTGCGTAGACGGTCCCATTCACGTTCGCGACGGGACAGCCGCCGCTGGCCCAGGCGTGACCCGACGCGGGGCTGATGGTGATCGCCCCGACCATCGCCATACCGAAGCCCTTGGGGTCCTTGCCCTTCACTGGCTCGAGCGGCTCGTCGCCCAGCTCGTCCTCGGTCGACGTGGCGGGCGCCGCGCTCGGAGTTGCTGCAGCCGCGGCCGTGGCAGCCGTCGGGTCGTTCCAGGTGCGGGGTTCCGTGGGCGCAGGGGCCGGTTCAGCCGCTGGCGCGGGCGCCGCTCCCGCTGCATCGGGGAACGTGCCGACGGCTTCGCCGGGGGCCCCCTCGGCCGGAGCAGGTGCGCTCGGGTCGGTGGGTGCGGGGGGCACCTCGGCGGGGGGCGCCTCCGGGGCCGGTACGGCGGGGGCGGGCGCCTCGGCTGCTGGGGATTCCGCTGGTGGGGCAGCGCTTGCGTCCGTGGGGGGCTCCGGTGCGCCCAGGACGACGACTGCCACGAGTGCCAAGGTCCAAGGATCAGGCAACATTGGTCCCTAGGGGGTACACAGTTTCAGCAGGTTTGTCATCCCTGCACTGGAACCTTCCCCGTTTGGCGAGGTCGGGGATCTAACCTGCTGACGGCCCATGCTGCGCCTTGTTTCCCGTCAGAAGGGCTCCCCCTTGGCCCCTACGAGCGAGCTGTTCGAGCGCTACGGCTCGCTCGTGTACGTCCGCTGTCGACAAATCCTGGGCGAGCACGAAGCGGCCGACGCGACGCAGGAGGTGTTCATGAAAGTGATCGAGCATCGGGCCACGTTTCGCGGGGACTCTGCCGCCTCGAGTTGGCTCTACGGGATTGCAACGCTGCACTGCTTGCAGTCCTTGCGCAATCGGCAGCGACGTCAGGGCAAGCTCGAGGCGGCATCCACGCTGTGGCCTGGAGACACCGGACCGAGCGTTGCCGACGAGCACATCAGCGTGAGGCGCCTTTTGGAGGAGCAGTCCGAGGAGCTGCGCTTGATGGTCTATTTGCGCTGCGTCGACGGCCTGACCGTGGATGAGGTCTCTGCCGTCGTCGGACGGTCGCGCAAGACGGTTGGCAAGCACGTGAATCTCTTCCTCGAGACCGCCCGCAGAGCGCTGGGATCCACCCCGGTGGAGGGCTCGCCATGACGCGCTCGAGCTCTTGTCCCAGCGTGTTTGCCCTGCAGCGCTTCACGCTGGCCGGCGAAGATCGAGGGGGCGACATCGGCGCGCATGTGTCGTCGTGCCCTGATTGTCAGGCACTGGCGAGGCAGCACGAGCAGTGGGGAGCCGAGTACATCAGCTCGCCTGCGGCTCGCTCGCTAGGGCAGCGACTGGCGGAACTGGAGGGAGCGCGGTCACCGCAGCGCGACGGGTCGACCCGAGCGAAGTGGGCGTGGCTCGGCAGTCTGGCGGCAGCCGCTGCCTTGGCGCTCACGGTCACCCTTTCCGGAGACCCCCACGTCAGCTCTGACGACGCGGAAGTCGAGCTCCTTCGCCCCAAGGGCGGCGCGCAGTTGTCGCTTTGGGTGGGGGACGAAGGTCGAGTGCAGAGCGAGCTCGACGAAGGGGCGGTGCTCTCCCCAGGTGACCGGGTGCAAGTCGTGTTCGGTGGAACCGACCAGGGATTCGTAGCGGTTTTCGTGACCACGCCGGCAGGACAGCTCATTCGGGTTCATCCGGCGACTGGGGTGTGGGCGGCAGCGCTCGAACCGGGGGCCCCGGCCCCACTCGGGCCGAGCTTTCGCCTCGACGAGGAAACGGGCCGGTACGAGGTCACCGTCTACTTTGCCGAAACGAAGTTCCCGACGGCGCCCCTCGTGGACCCCAGAGGGCTGGTGCTGACGCGTCGCTTCGAGGTGCGCCGCTAGTGAAGCCGTCGGTCGCGCGGGCCCTGGTCATCGGTGGACTCATGACGTTGCTGTGTGGTCCGGCACGTGCGTCGTCGCGCCACGCGGTCGTGATCGGTTCCAACCAGGGCCTTGCGGGGGAGCCGGTGCTCGAGTTCGCGGAGCAGGATGCGCGGCGCATGGCGCAAATCTTCACCGACGTGGCCAGTATGCCGGCGGAGCACGTGCACTTGCTCGCTGGCGCTCCTCTGCAGGACATCAAGGCCAGCTTGCGTGCCTTGGCCAAGGCACGACCGGACGAAGTGTGGCTCTTCGTTTCTGGTCACGCTGATGCGCGAGGCCTGCACGTCCACGGCGAGATCTGGCCCTGGCGCGAGCTCAGGGAAACCCTGGAGCAGCTGCCTGCGAAGCGCCGCCTCGGCTTCGTGGATGCCTGCAATAGTGGGGCGATCCTGACGGCCAAGGGCATCAGCTTCGAGAACCAGCTCGAGCTTTCGATCGAGCCGAATGTTCGAGGCCTAGTGCTCCTGACCTCTTCGGGAAGTAACGAGCTCTCGTACGAATCGCGAAAGCTCGCCGGGTCGCCGTTTGCCCACTTTCTGGCCTCGGGCCTGCGCGGCGCCGCAGACGAGAACCAGGACGGCGCGGTGACGTTGGCCGAGGTCTACACCTACCTGTACGCGCGCACCGTCGCCGCCAGCCTGAGCGGCCGTCAGGGCCCGCAGCACCCGACGCAGGCCGGCTGGTACCATGGCCAGGGCGAATGGACGCTGTCACGCAGGTCGACGAACGCTGCAACGCTCCGGCTCGGCGACGAAGGCCTCGGACAGTGCTTCGTTCTGGACCACGCCGAAACGGCCGTGATCGCAGAGCTGCGCGCGGGTGACCCGGCTCCGGTCCAGGTCCCCGTCGGGCGCTATCGGGTCAAATGCATCTCCGGAGCCGGCGCGTTCGTCGCTTCGGCGGATCTGCATGCCGGCACGACCGCCATTGAGTCGCTCGCTTTCGCATCGACCGAGCGGCACGAGGTGATCGCACGTGGGCCGGCCCTCGACGTGCACAGACGTTTGGCGCTGGCAGGGGGCGTTAGTAGCGAATCCGACGGACCAGAGGAGTGGCTGACGCTAGCGTGGGTGCACGATCTCGGCGCTTTCTCGGGCGAGCTTCAGGTGGGCGTCAGCCACGTGGGACGGTTCGCTCCCAAGCTGGGCCTCTATGGCCACCTGCCCTGGTGGACCGTGCTCGGCACACGCCTCGACGTGGGGCTCTCGGCTGCCTACCGGACGAAGTTCGAGGACGCGGGTGAGCTCACCTTCGGGCCTTTGCTGCAGCTCAGCTTCGAAGCGAGCCAGCATTTGCGGGTGTTTTTGCGCCAGGAAATCTCGACCAGCGTCAGTCTGACCTCCACAGGCCAGAACTCGCTGCCGCTTCTCACCACACTCGGCATGGATTGGAGCTTCGACCCATGATCCGAGAAAAGCTGGCGAGCGCTTCACCAAACCCGACCTGCAGGGATCACATCGGTATGACCTCATCAATCAGTCTCGTCCTATCCACCGTCGTCCTCTCCATGCTGGGCAGCACGGCCCACGCCCAAACGAAGCCTTTGGTCACGGTGGCGCCCGGTGAAGCGTCCGCGCAGTCGCCGGAGCTGGCACGTGCGCTGGCTCCACTCAGCTGGAAACGAGCGCCCGGTCGAAAGGTTGGTCTTGGCTTCGAGGAGGGGCTCTGGGGCAAGTCGTGGGGTCAGGGGCTCCGCGTCACCGTACCCTTCGCCGCCAACTTCGGCGTCACGCTGCGTGGCCTCTACCTGATGGACATGACCATCGAGGGTCCGTTCACCGCCGATGCGGGTGGTCGGCTCGACTTCATCGGTCGCTCCGACGTCTACTTCAACGTACTACGCCTCTACGGGGGCGGCGGCGTCCAGCTGCTCGCCCCGGCCGCCAACACCGCCGGACGCGAGGTGCAGGTAGGAGGCGGTGGCCAATTTGGCTTCGAGTTCTTCTGTAGCCCGCACTACGCCTTCTTCTTGGAGGTGGGTGGCCAAGGCGGCTTGCCGTCACCCGGAGCGACGGTCTTCGCCGGCATCAATTTCTACCCCTGGACGCGCTGAGGGCCTCCGGCGGTCAGGCGGGAATGGTGCCTGCTGTAGCTGAAGTAGACGACGAAGCCGATGACCAGCCACACGACCAGGCGTAGCCACGTGTCCGGAGGCAGACCGATCATCACGAACAGGCACGCTGCCGCGCCGAGGCTACCGACCAGCCACGGCGCTTTGACGCGGAAGGGACGGGGTACGTCCGGATCCGTCCGTCGCAAGATGGGTACGGCGGCGCAGACGATGACGAACGCGAGCAACGTGCCAATCGAAACGAGCTCACCCACCAGGGCCATCGGTAGCAAGCCGCCGGCGAGGGCAACGAACGTGGCTGTGACCACCGTGGCGATGTGCGGGGTGTGAAAGCGGGGATGGGTCTTGTGGAACCAGGGCAGCAGGCGATCCGTCGCCATGGCGTAGAAGATGCGCGTTTGCCCCAGCATCAAGACCAGAATCACGCTCGTCAGGCCGGCGAGCGCACCGAGCTTCACGCTGGCGGTGAAGGCGGCTCGGCCTGTCGGGCTGAAGTGGCGGAGCTCCGCGATCCGGTCGATGCCCACGGCAATGGGAGCCGGCACACCGAGCTCGGAGTAGTGCACGACCCCGGTCAGGGTGAACGACACCAGGATGTAGAGCACCGTGCAGATGGCGAGTGAACCGAGGATGCCAATCGGCAGGTCCCGCTGAGGGTTCTTGGTCTCTTGCGCCATGGTGCTCACGGCGTCAAAGCCGATGTAGGCGAAGAAGACCACGCCGGCACCGGTCAGGACGCCGCCCCAGCCCCAGCCGAAGCGCGTCGGCTCGTAGCCAAACCAGGCGTGGAAAAGGCTATCCAGACCGGACCACTTGTCCGGATCCAGTGCTTGGACCGGTGGCACCAGACGCGAGAGGCCCGTCGCTGCCGGGTTGGCCCACAAGTTCTCGCCGCTGACCAGGCCAATGCCGAGGACGATGAATGCGCAGACGATGGTCACTTTCACCGCCACGATCACGTTGTTGACCCAGGCGCTCTCGCGGATGCCTCGATAGAGCACGTAGCCGCAGCCGAGCGCGACCAGCGCGGCCGGTACGTTGAAGTGGCCAAAGGTCTTGGCGCCGCTGGCGAGCTCCACCGTTTCGTACGGACCTTTGGTCCAGAGTAGGAGGGCATCGGGCAGGTGGATGCCGAGTGAATGAAAGAGCTGGAGCAAGTAGCCGCTCCAGGCAATGGAGACGACGACTGAGCCGAAGGCGTACTCGAGGATCAGGTCCCAGCCGATGATCCAAGCGACGAGCTCACCCATGGTCGTGTAAGCGTAGGTGTACGCCGAGCCGGCGACGGGGATCATCGAAGCGAGCTCGGCGTAGCAGACGCCGGCCAGCGCGCAGAGCACGCCACCGAGCACGAACGAGAGTGCGATACCGGGACCGGCGTAGCCGTGCGCTGCCGCGCCGGTGAGCGAGAAAATGCCGGCGCCGATGATGCCGCCGATACCGAGCAAGGTCAGATGTAGCGCTCCCAGCGAGCGTTTGAGGTGCCCCGTTTCCTCGCTCAGGTTCGGGTCGGTAGCTTGCTGGATGACTGCTCGGAGGGGCTTGGTGCTGAGCAGGGACGGCCGGTTCATGTTCGAAGGACCGTGGCCGGCCGGGGCTCAATCCGTCAAGTACGTATAGCCGCCCAGCGAATCTTCGTAGTGGCGCATCAGGGTTCGCATCTGTTCGTTGTCGAGACGCCCGGTGCGGACGGCGCGTTCCGCTTGGCGACGCACGTTCTCGACCATGTCCTCGGGGTTGTACTGCACGTACTTGAGCACCTCGGAAACGCTGTCGCCCTTGACGACGTGCGTGATCTCGTAGCCGTCGTCGACCAGGCGCACGTGGGCGGCGTTGGTGTCGCCGAACAGGTTGTGCAGGTCGCCGAGGATCTCCTGGTAGGCGCCGTTCAAGAACATGCCGAGGTAGTAGGGGGACTTCCCGTCCCAGGCGTGCACGTCCAAGATTTCCCGTTCGTCTTCGACGTCGATGAAGCGGTCCACGACGCCGTCGCTGTCGCAGGTGAGGTCGGCCAAGGTGCAGGTCTCCGTGGGCTCCTCCTCCAAGCGGTGCAAGGGGATGATCGGGAACAGCTGATCGATGGCCCAAATGTCGGGCGCCGACTGGAAGACCGAAAAATTGCAGTAGTAGATGCTGGACAGAGTGCGCTCCAGATCGAGCAGCTCCTCCGGAGTGCGCTTGAGGCGGCCCAAGGTGACGCGGATCTTCTCGCAGCAGTGCCAATACAAGCGTTCGGCATGCGCGCGCGAGCGCAGGTCGAGGTAGCCGTACTTGAACAGGCTCTGCGCCTCTTCCTTGGCTTGCCCGGCGTCGTGGAAGCTCTCCTGCACGTTCTTGGGCACGATCGCTTCGTAGGTGTGGAAGAGATCGTGGAGCACCCGATGCGCCTGCGGCTCGGGTCGCACGACCTCGCCGTACCGCACCTGATTCACGCCCACGACTTCGAAGGCTAGGACCGAATGGTGGGCCGCCACGGCGCGCCCGCTCTCGCTCACCAGCGTCGGATGAGGGACGTTGGCCTTGTCGCACGCGGACATCACCGCATCCACGATGTCGGTGGCGTACTCGGCCAGATGGTAGTTCTTGCTGGCGTGGAAGTCCGTCTGCGAGCCGTCGTAGTCGATGGCCAGACCGCCGCCGACGTCCAGGTATTTCATTGCCGCGCCCATCTTGGCGAGCTCGGTGTAGATGTTGGACGCCTCCTGCAGGGCATTCTTGATCGGGATGATGCTCGAGATTTGGCTGCCGATGTGGAAATGCAAGAGCTGCAAGGTGTCGAGCATGTCGACGGCGGCCAGCTTGTCGACGAGCTCGACCATTTCGGCACTGGACAGCCCGAACTTGGCGCGATCGCCGGCCGATTTGGCCCAGCGTCCCACGCCCTTGCTGGCCAATTTCGCGCGCACGCCGAGCTGCGGCCGGATGCCGAGTGAGCGCGCCGCTTCGATGGCCACGTCCACTTCCTCGATGCGCTCGAGCACGACGATCACCGTCTTGTCGAGCCGCTGCGCCAAAAGGGCCGTCTCGATGTAGGCGCGGTCTTTGTAGCCGTTGCAGATGATGAGGCCGCTATTTTTGTGCATAGCGGAAAGCGCAATCAAGAGCTCCGGCTTCGAGCCGGCTTCGAGGCCGTAGTCGTAGGGGCGACCGAACTCCGCGATGTCCTCGATGAGGTGGCTCTGTTGGTTCACCTTGACCGGGAACACGCCTTGGTAGCGACCCTGATACTTGTAGTCGGCGATGGCCGACTGGAACGCCTCGTTGAGGCGCTTGATGCGGTGGCTCAGGATGTCGGCGAAACGGAGCAGGAGCGGCATGTTGAGGCCGCGGGCCTTGAGCGAGCAGATGAGCTCGTGCAGATCGATGTCGACCGGCTGATCCGGGTCGGGCGTGACATGCACGTGGCCGTCCTCACCGACGTGGAAGTAAGGGC
>Ga0247744_1000063_pt1 | contig 24351 bp, 24 predicted proteins | sample UWRJS154409C5_FD_180946 | JGI IMG/M metagenome (GOLD analysis project Ga0247744, IMG submission 180946) | Soil microbial communities from Arlington Agricultural Research Station in Wisconsin, United States - UWRJ-S154-409C-5 | ecosystem: Environmental > Terrestrial > Soil > Agricultural land... | reverse complement strand
TCGCTGTCGCCTGGATCCCACAGCTCCCCGTTTTGGGCCGGGTACTCCGTCTTGACCTCCGTGTAATCGGGCGCGTTCTCGGTTAGGCCGATGTAGACGTCGTAGCCGGCTTCGGTCGCGTTCGGCCCGATCTCGTCGTCCACCAAGCGAATGCGCAGGTTGAGCTGCTTGCCCGTGTAGTCGACGTCCGTGCCATTGATCACTTCGAGGTTGAACTGCGTGTACTCGTAGTTGGCGTCGGCGAAGTCGCCGTAGCCGGGCTCGTGCGGCCACGTGACGCTCACGAGCGCAACGGGGCACTCGAGTGCGATCTGGACGGCCGAGGCATCGAAGTCGCCGTCATCCCAAGTGGCGCCTGTATCCGAGCGAGCCTGGACTTGCATCGTGGGCAGCTCCGATACGCAGGGCCCACCGCCGCCCATGCCGCCCATGCCGCCGAGGCCCCCTTCGCCACCGAAGCCGTCGCTGCCGCCACTCGCTCCCCCGGTGGAGCCGCCCGTACCCGCGCCGCCGGTGCTCGCGCCGCCGGTGCTCGCGCCGCCCGTGGCGACGCCACCCGTGCCCGCGCCACCCGTGCCGGTGCCGGTGCCCCCGCTGCTCGTGCCGCCGCCGCCATCCGGCGCGGTCCCGCCGCTGTCCGAGCTCACGCTGCCGCCGGTGTCCGAGCTGGCGCCGCCGGTGCCATCCATTTGATCGCCACCGCCGCAAGCGGCGGCGATCACGCCTGCCAGAGAGAGGGTACCAACTCCAAGAAGAGATCGCGTTTTCATGAGTTCACCGTCGACGGGAGCCTGAGGCCTTGGAGATCGCTCACCGATCGTCGTCTTCGGCAGCGAGCTCCGCTTCCAATCGGGTGTCATCGATCCGTTGCTCGAAGTCGATGGCCGCACCTTCGGGGCCTTTTTCTGCCGGGGTCGCGCTTTTGCCGGGCGCAGGTGCCCGCAGGCGGAGGAAGATTGCGGCCAGAACACCCAAGCCGAGCACCGTGAACGCGGCCGGAACCCAGTAGCTGGAGTCTCGCGCAGGGCTGCCGGACAGATTGGATCCGGCCCGTCGTTCGAGCTCCTGCTGGATCTCGGCGGGCGAGCGGCCGGCGGCGAGCATGTGGCGAATCTCCTCGCGCCACTCGGTCGCGTACTCCGAGGGGCAATCCGCCAGCGTGCGGCCCGGACAGAACGGGCTCATCGTCTGCTTCGCAATCGCAGTGGCCGCCTTTTCCTCTGCGGGGGACAAGGGACGGGTGGTCGAGTCCTCACTCATGCGCGGCGCAGCCTACCCCTTACAGGGTGCTGAGGAAGTCCCTTTTTCCCAGGTGCGGATCAGAGGCAAACGTTGGCTGGGAGGTTGAACCCGCCTTCTTGGCAGCTCAGGCCTTCCGGACAGGTGCCCGGGTTTCCGTCACACGGCAGGTGGCACTCGCAGACCGTGTCACAGCTCGCGATCCCACAGATCTCGAATGAGGTCGGTGTGAGGCCATTCGGACAAGACCCAGCTTCACACGGTGTACCGAGATCCTCGGGGTCGAAATCGCCCGGAGCGGTCCCGCCGCTCCCGCCCACGCCGGCGCCGCCCGAGCCAGGACTTCCGCCACTCGCGGTCGTCCCGCCGGAGCCAGGACTTCCGCCACTCGCGGTCGTCCCGCCGGAGCCCGTCGTTCCACCGCTCCCGCCGCCATCATCACTGCCGGCGCCGCTGCAGCCGACCAGGAGAGCCCAGAGCAGGCCCAGCCCGGCGCCCACGTACGGTCGATGCATCTCACTCATGCCATCCTCGCTCGCCAGTCAGCGTAGCACGTGTCGACCAGGCGCTCGTGCTATTGGCTTTGTCGCTCGCCGGTGGAGCAATCAGGCAGGAGGTCTCCGTGCGCAAGCTGATGTCGAAACAGAGGTTTGCCGACGTGATGCTGCTCGTGGCGCTGCTCTCTGCGTGCAGCTCGAGTGAGGTGCTCCCCGGTGCCTCCGGTGGCAGCGGCCCAGCGGCGTCCGGAGGCAGCACGGGCGGTGGAGGCCAAAGCTCGGGCGGAAGCGCGGCAGGCGGAAGCTTTTCGGGTGGAGGCTCGAACGGCGGAGCAGGCGGGAGCTCGGGTGGAGCTCTCGGTGCGATGACTGGCGGAAGCGGGGGCGCAGCTCCGAGCGATGGCGGGTCGAGCGAGTCCGGCGGCTCCGGCGGCTCCGGCGGGGTGACGGAAGGGTCCGGTGGTGCCGAGAGCGAGACGCCCTTCGTGCTCCACCCGGTCGACTTTCCCACCGTCGACGGAACTCTGGCGTTTCCGGCTTCTGCGGTGTCCCCGAACGACGTGTCCCCGGCGTTCACTTGGGAGGGGACGCCGAGCGAGGCAGAGAGCCTGGTGTTCGTCTTTCGGGACATCGGGATCAGCGCCATCAAGTGGGTGGTCTGGGACGTCCCTCCCAGTGTGGACCAGCTTCCCGCCGACATCTCGGACGAGCCTTCGCCCGCCGAGGTCCCCGGTGCATCCCAACTCGGCAGCCTCGACCACACCGGCTACGCCGGGCCACAGCTCGCCAACGAAGAATACGATTTCACGCTCTACGCGCTGAAAGTCGATCACTTGGAAGGGACGGACGGCCTCACCACCAAGCAGATCTTCGATACGGTCTTGCCCGCCCAGGTGATTGCCCAGACGGACCCGGTCGTCGTCGTGAACGCTCAATGAGCGGTCGCCGCCGAGCCCTTTACGGGTAGTTCGCGCCGGCCGCGATCCAGTCGTACAGGGCTTGGAGTTGATCGGCGGTCATCGTGGTGCCGCCACCCGGCGGCATGGAAGCCGAGTTGCATGGCTTGTTCGCATCGACCGGCGTGCAGGTCACGTCTGCGGCGGTGCCGGATGCCTTCAGATAGAGCCAGCTCGCCTCGGGATTGCCCGGCTCGACCAGCTTGTACTGGCCGCCATCGTTCGACGCGCGTTTCAGTCCATCGATGATGCACTGGCTCGACACTTGCCCGCCCAAGGTTAGCCCTGCGTAGGGCGACGTGGATTTGGGACCGTGGCAGCTCGCGCAGTGGTTGGTCTCGGTTTCGAAGATGGGCCGTACCTTGGTGTGGAAGTCGCCGGTCTCGTCGACGTCCGGCGGGCAATCGAAGACCGGCGGATCCGTCGGCGGGCTCTTCAGGATCTCGATCTCGATGTCCATTTCGTTGCAAGACTGAGCCAGATCTTGCGTGTATTTCTTCATCTCCGGGGAATCTGGCGTCGTCAGGCCTTTGGCCACCCGGTATTTCTCCCACACGTTGTCGATCCAGCCGTGCAGCTTCCAGAACATGTAGTTGGTGATGTTCACCTGGCCGTTGTTGAGGCCGTGTTCGCTGGCCGAACCGCGTGACCACTCGTTGTGCAAATCGAAGTGCAGGCCGACGTACGGCATGTTCACCGCGCCCGCGAGGTTGCTGCCGGTGGGGCATTGCAGCCAGAAGCCGAGAGTGCCTTCGTCGGGGAAGAGATCGAGATGGTCCTCGATGTGATCCGCGATGTCGGCGGCCTCCAGCGTGTCCGCGCCCCACGTGGGATCAGCTTCGTTCCAAATGTTCGGCAGCTCCTCCTTGGTCGTCGGGAACTGGGAGAAGCCCTCGAAATCTTCGGCGTGCTTGGGCCAGAGCTGCTGCAGCGCCTGCTTCATGTGGCGATGGAACAAGAGGAACTGGTAGCCGTCTCCCGCCGTCTTGCAGTTCTGATCGGTGGGAATCAAGAACGTGTAGTCCTGGCAAATGTCGGGGTAGCCGAGCGGAGCCAGGAGGCCTGTTGCGCTGCCGTCGACGCAACCACGCACCGCGTGCCAAACGACGTGAGCTCCGGTCCACTTGTTGTCGGCCATCCATTGCAGGACCTCGGGCTGCACGGTCGTATCCGGCTCACCGCCGCTGGCGGGATTGAAGACCGCAGGGCCCGCCGCCATCGTGTCGTCGGACGGCAACGGGTCGTACCCGTACAGACAATGATTGGAGACGGGGTGGAGCTCCAGCGATCCGCCCGCGCCGGTCGTGCCGCCACTGGTGGCGGAGTCGCCGCCAGCCCCCGTCGCGGTGCTGCCCCCGACTCCCGACCCGCCAGCAGATATCCCGCCTCCCGCACCGGGCACGGGAGTCGTCGCGCCGCCGGAACCGGTTGGCGAGGTCGTCGTGCCTCCCGCGCCCGTGCCGTCGCCCCCTCCGCTCGTTCCACAGCCCGCGGCGAAGGCGAGTCCCGTCAACGTGGGGAGCACAAAAGCTCGAAAACCCTGGCCCCGGGGACGGTTGAGATGAGTGGAAAGACTGAGTGGTTTATGGGATCGCATGTTCGTCGTGTCCGAAGCTTGGTGATCGTTACCACGATGCGTGGTGTCGCGTCGCCGCTGGCCGATGGGTTTCGCTCGGTGCTCGTGCTGCACCTGGACGAATGCCCCCGTCGATGCGGAGACCGGCCACTCGGTTTGGTACCCGCTCCCGCCAGGAGCCGGCAGGAACAAAAAGTTGGACCAATTTTAGCGCAGCGTGACCAGCTCTTCGGCTGCCGTCGGGTGGACGGCGACTGTCCGGTCCAAGTCGGCCTTGGTCGCGCCCATGCGCACGGCGACGGCGAAGCCCTGGATGATTTCGTCCACGCCACGGCCCACGAGATGAATCCCGATGACGCGCTCACTCGGTAACAAGGTCACGAGCTTCATCACCGTGGCGGGGCGCCGTTCGAGGAGCCCGCTGTACATATCGGTGAAGCGCGTCTGGTAGATGCGCACGAGGTCATCGCCGTGGCGCGCGCGGGCCTCGGCTTCCGTGAGGCCGACGGTCGCCAGCGGCGGATGAGAGAACACGACGGAGGGAATGTCGTCGTAGTCGAGCTTCGCGTCCGCCTGACCACCGAACAAGCGGTCCGCGAGGCGCCGCCCGGCTGCGATGGCGACCGGCGTGAGCGGCATGCGCCCAGTGACGTCCCCTAGCGCAAATACACCAGGCACGTTCGACTCCTGTTGGGCGTCCACCACGACGTGGCCGCGTTGGTCCAAGGTCACTCCGAGTGCTTCGAGGCCGATGTTCCGAGTGGCCGGCTGCCGGCCGATGGCCCAAACGACTCGCTCGAAGCCGCCGATCGTCTGGCCCGAGGCCCCGCGCAGCTCGAGGCCGCCCTCGCCTGTCGTCAAACTGCTGCAGGTGAAGTTCGGCACCAGTTGGACGCCGGAGCGCGACATCTCGTCCGAGAGCACGCTCGTGATGCTGGAGTCGAACGAGCGCAGTGGCCCCTCGCCGCGTAGGCAGAGGGTGACCTTTGCGCCTAGTGCGGACAGCACCCCCGCCAGCTCCACGGCGACGTAGCCAGCGCCGACGATGGCGACCGACTGCGGCAGCTCCGTCCAGGCGAAGAAGTCGTCGGACGTCTCCCCCAGCTGCGCGCCGGGCACACTGGGCACGAGCGGTCGTCCGCCGGTCGCGATCAAGATCGCGCCGGCCGAGATGCGTTGCTCGCCCTTGCCGGCCGAGGCCACGGATAGTTCGCGGGGCGTTACCAGCCGCCCGAATCCTTCGATCAACGTCACGCCGTCGTTTTCCAGGTTCCGTCGATAGATCCCGCGCAAGCGTTCGACGTAGGCGTCGCGCTTGCGTTTGAACGCCGGAAAATCGAACGAGGAGCTGGAGACGAAGCCGTAGTCGCTCGAGTCTGACAGCGAGCGCGCGAGCTCCGCGGCGTTCCAGGAGATCTTCTTGGGTACGCAGCCGACGTTCACGCACGTGCCGCCGAGGTCGCCTGCCTCCACCAGCGCCACCTTGGCGCCATGGCGTGCGGCGCGTCGCGCGGAGGCCAGGCCGCCACTGCCGCCCCCGAGCACGACGTAGTCCAGCGAAGGCAGCTCCATCGCGGAGGTCACGCGTCGCCTTCGGCGCTCTCGTTCAAGTCGTCGAGGTCGCCGAGGTCGTCCAGGCCCGTTGCGCCAGAAAGCGGGATGGCTCTCGCCAGCGCCACACGCTCGAGCGTGCGTCCGAGCCCGGCGCGATCGTCGACCTTGGGCAGGAACTCACGTCGCCCGTCCCAGAGGTCCACACTGATCGCCCCGCTCGGCTCGAAGATGATCTGGTCGATCTGCGCCCAGCGAAACTTCTTCACGCGCGGCCACAGGCTGCTGATGACGTCCCGGTACTCGACCCAGTCTGGGCGTACCCGCACCCCACGCATGCCGCCCCGGATGAGGGAGGCCGTTCCACTCACACCGAATGCGGCTGCCAGCATGTGCGCATCAATCAGGTGCTCCCGCCGAAACATGTAGGCGTACAGGGCCGACCCGGGGCGCCGCTCGACCAGCACCACCAGGACGATGACCGCAACTGCCAGCGCTGCATGGAGAAAGGAGGGTACCCGGGCCCACAGGGGCGGGCCGAAGAACTCCTCCTTCGGCCGGTAGGTCATGTCGAAGCCCGGGGGTCGGGACGGGCGCGCCATCTCGGTTTCTCCTACTCTGAAAGGCCTGACCTCTCAAACGCCCTTGCCTCTTCGGCCAGGCGGGATATCTGAGGGGTGCGAAAGGGCCCTCTAAGTGAAGATTTTCATCGATTCAGCAGACATCTCCGAGATCCGCGAGGCCGCGGCCATGGGCGCCATCGACGGCGTCACGACCAACCCCTCCCTCCTGGCCAAGGCCAAGGTCTCGATGCAGAAGGCGCTCGAGCAGATCTGCGAGGTGGTCGACGGGCCGATTTCGGCCGAGGTCCTGTCGACGGACACCGCGGGCATCTTGGAGGAAGGCCGCAAGCTGGCGGCCATTCACAAGAACGTGGTCGTGAAGGTGCCGCTCATCATCGACGGGCTCAAGGCCGTGCGGCAGTTCACCTCGGAAGGCATCCGCACGAACGTCACCTTGTGCTTCTCGCCGAACCAGGCGCTCTTGGCGGCCAAGGCTGGCGCCACGTACATCTCGCCGTTCGTCGGCCGTCTGGACGACCAGAGCGAAGACGGCATGGACCTGATCGAGAAGATCGTCACGATCTATGGGAACTACGGCTTCGGCACGGAAGTGCTGGTCGCCAGCGTGCGCCATCCGGTGCACATCGTGCAGTCTGCTTTGATGGGGGCTCACGTCGTGACCGTTCCGTTCAAGGTGATTGCGCAGCTTGCGCACCATCCGCTGACGGAGCGTGGCCTGGCGAAGTTCTTGGAAGACGCCAAGTCCATTCCGAAGAGCTGAGCCGAAGAGCTGAGCCGAAGAGCTGATGGCCGTGCTCATCACACGCCGCGCGCCGGGGTCGGCTCCCGTTTCCGTGCGCGCGGTGGCCGCCATGGCGCGCGCCATGCTGGCGGAGCTCGAGCTCGACGCCTCGGAGCTCAGCATCCTGCTCACCAGCGACGAGGGCATCCAGCGCCTGAATCGCGAGCACCGGGGCAAGGACCGCCCGACGGACGTGCTGTCCTTCCCGCAAAACGAGTTTCGGCGTCCCCTGGTCCCCCGCCGCGGCCACGACCTGGCCGTCCTCGGCGACGTCATCGTCTCCCTCGACACCGCCGCCCGGCAGGCCCGCGGGCGCCGCCGGCCGCTTTTGGACGAAATCCGCTTCCTCTTGGCCCACGGCCTTCTTCACCTGCTGGGCTACGACCACGCCACGCCGGGAGAAAAGAAGGTCATGACGGCCCGGACCCGAGCGCTCGTGCGCGCTGGTGCCCGTAGTTCCTCACGAAGCGCATCCGAAATACCGAGCTAACCATTCGGTTCTCTTGGAAATCTCCGCGCGGATCCACCTGGTTTTGCAAGACCTGGGACCAGGACGATCGCGCTCGCAGCTAAAAAAAAGCATGATCGGACGCCACGTTTGATCGTTTCCTCTTGATAGCCTGATTTTACCCTGATAATCGTCGCCGTGCGTCCCCAGGCTGCATCATACGTGCGGTACCAGGTGCCAGACGGCGTACAGATAACGACTTCCAAGGAGAAAACTCATGGCAGGCAAGCGACTGACCAAGGCTCAGATCATCACCGAGCTCGCGAACGCGACCGACCTCGACAAGAAGACCGTCAACCGGCTGTTCGATGAGCTCTTCGGGCTCATCAAGAAGCAGCTCGGCAACCGCGGCCCCGGAGAATTCGTCATTCCGGGCCTCGTCAAGCTCCGCGTGGTCAAGAAGGCCGCGACGAAGGAGCGTCAGGGCATCAATCCTTTCACCAAGGAGCCCATGACGATCCCCGCCAAGCCGGCGACCAAGAAAATCCGCGCGACGCCCCTCAAGGCCCTCAAAGACCTAGTGTGAAGCGAGCGCGGGGGCAGCAGTCACTCGACTGGCACCTTCGTCAAGAAAACCCCGACCACCCTTGGTGGTTCGGGGTTTTCTCTTTTTCCGCGCGCTGCTCGTGATAGATGCGGCGCGCATCCGCCCAGCATCACACCATGCTTCCGCTTTCCTCCATGCCTGACGCCGAAATGGCGCGAATCAGCGGGCTTTTGTTCGATCTGGACGACACGCTGCTCGACCACGGTCGCCTGGCGAGCAGCACCTATGATGCTCTCCACAGGCTCGCTAGTGCCGGTTTCTCCCTCATCGCCGTCACGGGCCGCCCAGCGCGCTGGGGCGAGCTCTTGGCGGGACTCTGGCCGGTCGACGCCGTGGTCACCGAAAACGGCGCACTGGCGTTTCGCCGCGAACGCGGCCGCGTCGTGTGCATCGACACCGTGTCCGAGAGCGTGAGACGAGAGCGGCGCGAGCGTTTGGACGATTTGGTGGGTGCGGCGCGGTCGACCTTTCCGAACCTGGTGCCCGCCGACGATAGCTGGGGAAGGCTGTCGGATTTTGCTTTCGACATTGGCGAGTACCAGCGCGCGCCCGAGACAGCGATTCGCGAGGCCGTGGAGTTCGCGCGGGCGGCGGGGGCGCGGACCACGCGCTCGAGCGTTCATCTGCACTACACCTTCGACCACCACGACAAAGCCAGCGGCGTTCTGGCATTTTTGAGCTCGAACGGCGTGGATCCCACGGCGGCGCGCTATCGCTTTGCGTACGTTGGCGACAGCACCAACGACGCCCCATGTTTCGCCGCCTTTCACAGCACGGTCGCGGTGGCCAACCTGGCCGGCAGCTTCTCGCTCCTCCCGCGCTACGCAGCTGGTGCGGCTCGCGGGGCAGGATTCAATAACCTGGCCGACCGCCTGCTTGCCTCGTCGCGCGGCTGAGCGCGGCTGAGCGCCGCGGAGGCCGAGACTTGTTTTCTGCCGGTGGCGTGCTTCTTTGAGCAGCCCGGCTACGCTCCGGACCCGAAAAAATGAGCGCAACCCAAGACCTTCTGACCGCAGCCGACACGCACCTCTACCAGAACTACGGGCAGCGTTCCGTCGTTCTGGAGCGCGGCGAAGGCTCGCTCGTTTGGGACAGCGAAGGGCGCAAGTACATCGACCTCTACGCCGGTATTGCCGTGAGCGCGCTCGGCCACGCTCATCCGGCCCTGACGCGCGCGATCTGCGAGCAGGCGGGAAAGCTCCTGCATCAGACCAACTACTTCTTGACCGTGCCGAACGTGCGCCTGGCCGAGCGCCTGTGCACGCTGACCGGCATGCAGCGCGCTTTTTTCTGCAACTCCGGCACCGAAGCGAACGAGGCGGCGCTCAAGCTGGTCAGGCGGCACTTCTACGACCTCGGCCAGACCGAGCGCTACCGGGTGATCGCCTTCGACAACGCCTTTCACGGACGCACCCTGGGAGCCCTGAGTGTCACCGGTCAGGCGAAGTACAAGGAGGGGTTTGGCCCAGTGGGTGGGGTAACCCACGTGCCGTTCGGTGACTTGGAAGCCACCAAGCGTGCGATGGGGCCGGACGTGGCGGCCATCATCACCGAGCCCATTCAGGCCGAGGGAGGCCTGTTCGTGGCGCCGCCGGGCTTCCTGGCAGGCCTGCGCCGCCTGTGCAGCGAGTCGGGCGCGTTCCTCATTTTGGACGAGATCCAGACCGGGATGGGGCGAACGGGGACGTTCCTCTATTCGCAGGGAATCGACGTGCGGCCCGACGTCGTCACCATGGCCAAAGCGCTGGGTGGTGGCGTGCCGATCGGGGCGATGCTCTGCCACGGGGCGCTGGCCTCGGCCTTGCCCCCGGGGTCGCATGGCACGACGTTCGGCGGAAACCCGCTGGCCAGCGCCGCCGCGCTCGCCACGCTCTCGGTCCTCGAGGCGGAAGGCCTGGTCGAGCGCAGCAAGCAGCTCGGTCGTCATGTGCAGGAGCGGCTCGACGCCATCGTCCTCGGGCGCTCGGCCGTGACGGAACGGCGCGGGGTGGGCCTCTTGCAAGGGTTGGTGCTCAAAGACGGCATCAATCCCAAGGATCCGCTGACGCGCCTGCGCGACGCCGGCGTCCTGGTGACCATCGCCGGGGGCAACGTGCTGCGCTTCACGCCGGCCCTGAACATCGCGCCGGACGTGCTCGAAGAAGGCTTGGACGTGACGGATCGTGTGCTGGGAGAGTTCTCCTGATGAAGCATTTTCAGAATCTCGGTGACCTGGGGGGCGCGGACGGGCTCTTGGCCGTGCTCGGCGCTGCGGATCGGATGAAGCGTGATCGCGGCGCGAGCCCGGCGCGGCCCCTTTCCGGCAAGCAGGTAGCCCTGGTCTTCGAGAAGGCGTCGACACGCACACGGCTCTCGCTCGAAGTGGCCGTCAGCGAGCTCGGAGGCCACCCGGTCGTCCTAACCAGCAGTGGGTCGCAGATGGGGCGGGGCGAGCCACTGCGCGATACGGCCCGTGTGCTGTCCCGCATGGTCCATGCCATCACATTTCGCACGGCCGACGAGAGTCGCTTCCGCGAGATGGCCGAGTATTCCACGGTCCCGGTGCTCAACGCCCTGACCGACCAGAGCCACCCGATGCAACTCTGCGCCGACCTGATGACCGTGCGCGAGCGTTTCGGTCGGCTCCAAGGCCTGACCTATTGCTGGCTGGGTGACGGCAACAACATGGCTCAGTCCTGGATCGAGGCTGCGGGCATCCTCGGTTTGACCCTGCGGCTCGGTTGCCCCGAGGGCTACGATCCTGGGGCGGCCTGGATCGCCGCTGCGCGCGCGCAGGGCGCCAAGATCGACATCCTGCGGAGCCCCGAGGACGCCGTCCGCGGCGCGCACGTGGTGTCTACCGACGTGTTTGCCAGCATGGGGCAGGAAGCCGAGAGCGCCCGTCGCTTGGCTGACCTCGGCAAGTATGCCTTGACCGCGGACCTGCTCGCTCGAGCAGCCAAGGACGCCATCGTTTTGCACTGCCTGCCAGCCCACCGGGGCGAGGAGATCGCCGAAGAGGTTCTGGAAGGACCGCAGAGCGTCGTCTGGGATCAGGCGGAAGCGCGTTTGCACACGTCCAAGGCACTGCTCGTGTTCTGTCTCGGGCTGAGCGGTCTCTGAAGCAGAGCATCAGCCGAGCGTCAGCTGGCGAACCGGGATGACGACGGAAAGATTACGAACTCTCGCGCGGGCGCGCTGCGCGACGTGCGGCACGCTGGTCGATCCGCTGCGGGCGCCGGCGATTCGCATGACGACCGATGGCGTCCTCGTCTATTGCAGCCTCCTGCATCGGGAATCGCCCGCGCCGACAGCTTCGCTGCCCACTCCGCCGCCGCCCGCCGCCCCGTCGGAGCCAGATCGGGCTTTTCACCCCGAGCTCGACGTGACCGAGCCGGAACCACCCGCTCCCGTCGTCGAATCACCGTCGCTGCAGGCGCCCGTCGAGGTCGCGTCTCGAACGCCGGCACAGGCGGTCGAGCGCCCGGATGCAGGCGGGCGGTCGCTGCGAGACCTTGCTCTGCCTCTGATTTGGCTCGGCCTTTTGGCCGTCGTGCTCGCTGCCGCCGGGCTCGCGTGGTCGCGGGGGCGGAGCATCGCCGCGGAGCTCGGGTTGGCTGGGGTCATCGCGCTCTTCGCGACGGTCGGTCCACGTGTCGGGCGGACGCTGGGCAAGACGCGGGACGAACAAGGCCAGCGACTGCGGGCACGATTGGGCAAGCGCGTGCGCCGGGTCCGAGAGCAGGAGGTCAAGTGGGTCTCGGTCAGGGCCCTGCGCCCAGGCGAAGGATTCATCGTCGAAGCCGGTGAGCATGTCCCCTGCGACGGGGTGGTCCTCGAGGGCGACGGGACCGTCCAGCCGTTTGCCGACGGATCGGCGCTCCTGACCGTCGAACCAGGCGTGCGCTTGTCGGCCGGGGCGCGGCTCGAGGCCGGAAAGATGCATGTCGTGTGCACGGCGGCGGGTGCGGATCGCACGTTCGACGCTTTGCTGTCGGGCGTGCGCAGTCAGGAGACCTTCCTGGTTCGCACGACCCGCGGTGTCCGTGTACGTGCTGCGCCGCTGGCGGCGGCCGGAAGCTTCGTCATGGGCGTGTGGCTGTCGGGTTCTTGGCTCACCGGCATCCTCGTCGCGGTTGCCAACACCGCGGCGCTCCTCTCCCCGCTGCCCGAGCGACTGGTCACGTTGCTCCAGGACGTGTGGCTCTACCTCTTGGCGGAGCACGGGGTGGACTTTGGTGCTGGCGCCCTCGACGCGGCCGGACACGTGCAGATGGCAGTCTTCTGCGCACGCGGGACCTTTCTGGCCGGCGAGCCCGAGGTCACGGACGTGGTCGTTCTGGCCGATGCCGGCGAGCAGGCGATCCTTGCCCTCGCGGCTGGGGCCGAGAGTGTGGCGGCCCATCCGGCAGCCGCCTCCATCCGCCGTGCAGCCCACGATCGCCACGTGAGCCCGGAACCCACGCGTGGCCATGACGTGCTCGGCGGCATGGGGGTCACCTGCTACTCGGCCGACGGCCATCGGGTGGTTGTCGGTACGCGCGAGCTGATGATGAAAGAGAAGGTCAGCATTGCGCTGGCCGAGGACGCCTTGCGCAAGATGGAACAGCGCGGGCGAAGCGGCATCCTGGTGGCGAAGGCCGGACGACTCATCGGCATCCTCGCCTTGCACGATGCCCTCCGCAAAGGTGCACGCGCCAGCGTGCAGCTGCTCCTCGACGTCCACGTCGAGCCCGTCCTGCTTTCCGGCGAGGCACGCACGTCGACCGAAGCGCTCGGGCGCGCACTGTCCATCGAGCACGTCAGGCCGGAAGTTCCGGCGCGGGAACGGGCGGCCGAGGTGCGGCGCGTGATCGAGGGTGGTGCGGCAGTGGCCGTCATCGGGCACAGTCCGCTCGACGACTCGGCCCTCTCCGCCGCTTCCGTCCCCATCGTCTTGGACGGTAGCGCCCTGACTCCTCGCGCTCGTAGTGTGACGGTGCTCGGCGACGACGTGCTGACGGCGGCGCATGCACTGGTTGCCGCACAGGTGACACGTCGCGATGGCCTGGTGACGACCGTGCTGTGCCTCGCCCCCGCCTGGCTGGGCGTCCTCTGCACGTCGAGTTTGCTCTTCCCGCCCGTCGTGGCCCCGCTCGCCGCGATGCTCGGCTGCGCGGCCGCCGCCGTTTGGGTGTGGTCGCGGCTCGATAGAGCGCGCCGATTTCGTGAAGGTCTGCCCCGCAGCCTCGACGGCTGAGCAGTCTCACGGCGACCCGAAGGCCTGGTCGTCGCAGAACAGGCTGTCATTGTCCGCTCCGATGTGGCACACAGGTCCAGGTGGGTGAACGAAATCTGGACCGTCTGCGGCAGAACCTCGACGACTACATGTCGGGGAAAGGGCTGCGCACGACCGAACAGCGTCGGCTGATCGTCGCGACGTTCTTCGAGACGAGCGATCATCTCACCATCGACGAGCTGCTCGAGCGGGTGCGGGCGATCGACCATCGGGTCGGGTACGCCACGGTGTATCGCACGATGCGCATGCTCACCGAGGGCGGCATCGCGAACGAGCTCCATTTCGGTGATGGCGTCACCCGCTACGAGATCGCGGACGAAGACGCCCACCACGACCACCTGATTTGCGAAGAGTGTGGCCAAATCATCGAGTTCGAGGAACCGCTGATCGAGGAGCTACAAGGTCGCGTGGCGGCCGCCCACGGCTTCGTGGTGACGCACCACAAGCACGAGCTCTATGGCCATTGTGGCGACCGGGTCGCCTGCGCGGAGCGGCGGCGGTCCTCCCATTCCAGGCGTTCCGACTCCGGTCACGGGTCGCGCTAGAGTTTGCTCGCGAGGCGTTTGCTCGCGAGGCGTTTGCCCGCGAAGGCTAGCTCGGCCGCAGGATGCGTTCGTCGGTCACGACGACGTCGCACGCGACGTCGTGCTGTTCACTCGGGATTTCGGCCAACAGTTGGAAGTCGAAGACGACGATCGCCGTCCGGGCGGGCGGCGCCACATCCATCAAGGTTGCATCGTAAAAGCCCGAGCCGTAGCCGAGGCGGTGCGCACGCCCATCGGCCGCCAGTGCCGGTACGACCACGACGTCGATGTCGCCCGGGACGGCGACGACGGCATCGGCGGGCGGCTCCAGGAAGCCCCGTCCTTGCTCGTTCAGCTCGGATAGCGCTGAGGTCAGGCCAAAGCCGGTCTGGTATCCGCCCTTCGCGTTGGGCCGCATGAACGGGTAGTACACGCGCACGCCAGCGCCTCTCAGCCATTGGTCGAGCTCGGTGAGGTCGACTTCTCCGCGCTCCACGATGGGGTGAAAGAGCGCCACACCGCGTGCGCCCTGAACTTCTGGGAGTTCTTGCAGCTGTTTGACGATGAGCGCGCTCCTACGGGCGAGCGCGGGGCGCGGGTGACTGCTACGCAGCCCCCGCAGGCGCTTGCGAAGTTGCACTTTGGCGCGCCGAGTGATCTCGAGCATGAGCTGGGGGTCGAGTGGGTCGGTCATCAGGCCTCGGCTATCTTCTCCCACGGGCCGTGGTGTGGCAAAACGGACGCGCGATGGGGGCCTACGTGATCCCGGCGTTCGAGGCCGAAGCGACGATCGCCGCGATTGTTCGTGAGCTACTGTCGTCCACCCCGCCGGGAGTCGCAACGCCGGTGGTCGTGATCGACGATGGCTCCAGCGATCGCACGGGGGAGCGCGCCGGCGAGGCGGGCGCAATCGTCCTCGTGCATCCCAAGAATTTGGGCAAAGGTGCTGCGCTCGAGACCGGCCTACGCTGGGCCAAGGAGCAGGGCCATACCGTGGTGGTGACCCTCGACGCCGACGGTCAGCATCCGCCACTCGAGGCGGTTCGCCTTCTCCAGCACCCCGCGAGTGCAGACAGCCTGCTCATCGGAGTGCGCGATCTCGCCCGCGCCGGCGCGCCGACGGCCAATCGGCGCTCGAATGCTTTCTCCAACATCGTCCTGTCGGGCATGGCTGGGACGCGCCTCTTGGACACGCAATGCGGCCTGCGCCGCTACCCAGTGGCGCAGACGCTGAGCCTGGGTGCGACGGCGCGAGGTTTCGCGTTCGAAGCGGAGGTCGTGCTGCGTGCCGCGCGTAGAGGGTGGCCCATCGTGCACGTGCCGTGTGCCGTGATCTACCCGCAGGATCGGAAGACTCATTTCGACTCCGTTCGGGATCCGGCTCGCATCGTGGCTCGGGTGGTCAAAACCTGGTTTTTGGTCCCGCATCGGCGTTGGCAAAGGCGAGTGATCGAACGAGCGGCGCAGGCGCTCGGGCTCCTCGCCATCCTCGCGTTCGTCACCCACATGGTGATCGGCAGTTTGGCGCGAGTCTCTCCGCCGACGGTTTCCATTGGTCGTCCGGCGCGCATCGACGACGGAGCACGCCGGACGGTGGGTCGCTCGAGCGCGCTGCGGCGCCAGGGCATTTGGGAGGTCTTGTTACGCGGGAGTCCGGCCGAAATCGGCTTTGCGCACTCCACGCTACTCCGCGAAGAGATGGTGCTCACGGAGCGTTCCTTGCTCGGCACCTTCGAGCACTACGTGCCCACGACGCTCGCTCGTCAGCTCTTGCTCGATGTTGCCTTGTTCAAATTTCGCGACGTCCATCGCGGCATGTCGGTGGCCCGGCTCGAGGAGCTCGCAGCCGAATCGGCCGCCTTCACGCCCGATCCGTTCGAGGCGTTTTTGCCTACCTACCAGCGCTTCGTCTACCTGAACGCGCTCTACGACATTTCCCTTTCGCTCGAGCACTCCCCGCTGCTCGGTTGCACGACGTTCACCGTCGATCGGCCTGGCACTGACTCCGGCCCGCTTCTGGCCCGGGTATTCGACTTCGAAGTGCACGACGTGTTCGATCGCCAGAAGGCGGTCTTTTTCGTGGCGGAGGAAGGACAGCTGCCGTTTGCGTCCGTGGCCTGGCCCGGCCTGGTGGGAGTGGTGTCCGGCATGAACGTGGCTGGGTTGGCGCTGGTGGTGCATGGCGCCCGCGGGGGCACCTTCACCAGCGCAGGGGAACCCGTCGTTCACGCGGTGCGGCGAGTCCTCGGACGAGCACGTACGACCGAGGAGGCCTTCCAGTTGTTGCTCGAGCAGCCTGCCATGGTCAGCCACATCATCGTCGCCCAGGACGCTCAGGGTCACGCGGCCCGCATCGAACGAGCCCCAGGCCGGCAAGCGACCTTGATCGAGCTCGGCAATCTGGCCGTCAGCAGTAATCATTTCGAGGGGCCACTGTCGGCCGACCCGAAGAACTTGCGAGTGATGCGAGAGACCTCGACACTGGCCCGGCGCGCCCGCGGGGACATGCTCATTCGAGCTCAGCGCGGTCCGGTCAAACCGAGTACCCTCGCAGCCTGGCTGCGCGACAAGAGGGCGGCGGATGGCGCCGAGCTCGCGGCCGGCGATCGTCGAGCGATCGACGCGGGCATCGCGACGCACGCGGTGATCGTGGACACGGCGCAGCGAACCTTGTGGGTCAGCCAGGGTCCACACCTGGACGGAGACTTCGTGCGCTACGACCTGACCGAGATCTTTGGGCGTGAGGAGCTGCTCGAGCCAGCTGCCCTGCGGCCCAACCTCGGGCCCGGTGACTGAACCCGGCGCGCGTCAGGTCCGTTCCAGGCCGAGCCAGGCTCCGATACACGCCAACGTGAGGCCGATCGGTGCGATAGCTAGGGCAATCACGACGGCCGAAGGCTCGGTCACGCTGAATACGGCGAGGACTGCCAGAATGGTGGCACCCGTCGCCCACGCGGGCTCGAGCACGCTGGCGACGCCGCTGGCGCGCGCAATCAGATACCCGGAACAGGGGAAGGCCAAGAGGAGCGCCGTGACCAGCAATGCCACCGGCAGCAAACCTTCCAGGCCGTCTTCGTCGGCGAGCGCGAAGTCGATGCCCCAGGAGTGACCGAGGTACACGGCGAGCCCCAGGAAGACCAGCGTGACTCCGGAGGTCACGAGCACGCCGAGCAGGATCCAGTGCAGCATGACGGGACGCCCGCGGCGCGACAGGGCGCTGCGTACGGACGACACGCTGGCGTACTCGAGCAGCGAGTAGGCGGTCGACGCTCCGTGCGCCGGGTCACGGCGAGCGCGCAAAAGGCGCGTGGTGGCGAGCGCGAGCAGAAGCACGACGGGTAGTGCGACCACCAGGAAGGCCGCACTGCGCACGAAGATCAGGTGTTCGTACGCGCCGCGGAGCGTGGCGCAAACTAGCCAAACCAGGCCAAAGTAGCGGCCCTGCCGCTCGAGCCCGAGCATGTAGCTCCAAATACCGGACAGCAGGAAGTGGCCCGGCAACGATAGCCCGAGGCGCACGAGGTTCGTCCAGGACCGATCGACGCCGAGCACTTGCCAGAGTACGCACTCGGCGCACGCGTAACCGGCAACAATCGCCGTCACGTGCAGCAGCGCGCTCCGCCCGCTCGACAGGCGTCGGGACAAGTACAGTGGCCAGGCCACCGCCACCTTGAGCGCCTCCTCGAGTGGCGCGGCGAAAAGGATCGAGAACAGGGACAGGCCAAGCTCGCTGCCGGGCTGCGCCGTGACCTCGAGTTCGGCGAAGTCCAGTGCCTTGGCTTCCACCCAGCTGGCCAGAGCCGCCGCCAAGGCGCCGAACACCGCCAGGACGACCGCTCTCCGCCACGGCAAGTGAACGCGTGCGCCGCTGCGCAGCCAGACCCAGGCCGCCAGCGCGAGGGGGAGGAGCGCGAGCAGGACTACGACGATCGTCACAAATGGAATCCAATGCGCGCCGTGAGCGCCAGATTCGTGCCGGTTCCGCTGCCCCCAGTCGCGTACACGGGGTCCATGGTGCCGCTGAAAGCGTCGGGGTCCTGCGCGGGTCGGCCGAGGAACAAGAGCCCGAGTCGCGCACTCATGCCGAGCGAGAAATGGTCACTCAGGTAATAGTCGGCACCCAGGCCGAGGTTCAGTCCTAGACCAGAGACGTCCGCCAGCCCGCCGGGAGCGGCCTGCTTGGCCAGTCCCGACACGCTGACGTAGCCGACGTCGAGCAGCAGTAGTGGTTCCAGGTTTCCGAGCGGCAGCTTCATGCCCAGCTCGCCGCCGCCACCTAGGGTGCTGAGATCCCCAGCGCTGGCGCCGGCGATTCGCGCGCCGAGTGTGAAATAAAGAATGCGCACGCCGAGCCCGCCCCCGTAGCCGAGGCCGACTCCACTCGACGCGTCACCGGGCGCCAAAAGCTGGCCACGGTCGAGGCCAGCCGCGTCGACGACGCCGAGTCCGAGATCCCCAACCAGCCAGGCGAATTCCAGGCCCCGGCCGGAATCTCGCCGATCCGCTTCTTCGAGCTCGTGCTTGACCTCGTCGCCCTGCTCGTCACCGGCCTGGACGTTTTCCGGCACGTGTAAGCCGCCAGCCGACAGGCCCTCCTCCTCCGGCTGTGGCTCCGTAGCTTCACTCTCGCCCGGTTCGACGGCGTCCTGGTCCTCGTCGTACGAATCCGCCAGCGCTGGTGTCGCGAGCGTGAGCACCAGGAGCGACACGAAGGCCTCGCAGGTCCGGGCTACGAGACGAGGTCTCATCGCGCCCATCATACTCGAGAGACCTCTCCCAGCCAGTCGGCGTCCCACTCCGAGGCAAGAGCTGCCAAGCGCGCTCGATCGAGCGGGCCTGGACGGAGCTCATCCCAGGTCGTGACGAGCTCGAGATCGACCTTCAACGTGGCAACGGTCTTGTAGAGCTCGGCGTCGCTGCGCCGTTCACGGAGGATTGCGGCGAGCGTATCCACTCCGCGCAGGCTCGAGATCAGGCGCTCGTCCCAGTCCCGGGGCTGATCGGGGATGTGTTCGAGATGGCCGTAGATTGCGAGGACGCGCGAGGCCGCTTTCGCCCCCCAGCGCGGGAGTCCCGGTATCCCATCGGCAGGATCGCCCACCAGCGCCAGGTAGTCGGGCACGGATCGTGGCGCGACGCCGAGCTTCTCCTGGACCGCGGCCTCGTCGTAGTACTTCTGCCGCATGCGGTCCCAGGTGACCACAGTTGTCCCCTCGACGCATTGCATCAGATCCTTGTCGGGGGTGGCCAAGATCACACGCTCGAAAAGCCCGGATTTCGAGCCGGCCCTCGCGAGCGAGGCGAGTGCGTCGTCGGCCTCGTAGTCGATCATGCTCAGCACTTTGATGCCAAGAGCCCGCACGATGTCTTCAGCCCGGGGGAACTGCAGAAAGAGGTCCGGTTCGATGCCTTCGCCCGTCTTGTAAGTGGGCAAGAGATCGTTTCTGAACGACTCGATCACCGTGTCGAAGGCGACGGCCAGGTGGGCGCCGGGATTCTTGCGAGAGAGGGCGTGCAGGCTGCGGCCGATGCCGATGGTGGCGCCGACTTCCAGCCCCGAGGGGGCCTGCTGGCGCGGAGCGCCATAGTACGCCCGGTAGAGCTCGTAGGTCCCGTCGACGAGCAGGAGCTCCGGGCGCGGGGTCATGGGGCCTGACCCGGCCTCTTGGCAGAGCAGCCGGTGACGTTTCCGCAACGGCGGGCCCGTTCTCCCGCTTCTGCTTGCTTCTCGCGGCCGAGTGATGAAAATCCCGGGACCGTTCGTAGCCAAGGTTCATCGTTCATGCGCTCTTCCCTCGTCCTTTTGCTCACCACCGCCTTGGCCCTTTGCATGGCCCTGGCCAGTTGTACCCTCATCACCGAGGTCGACCGGGGGCTCATCGACGCGGGCGGGGCTGGCGGCCTCGGTGGGGCGAATCCCTGAGCTCGGGACGGAGCGGTGCGCGTCGCCAAACGGCGAGTGTCAGGAGTCCGGCGGCGAGCAGGCCGAGCCACAGGTAGTCGCCGTGGACGTGAGGCTTGGGCGCTACGTGTGACGCGCCGCAGCCATACACCGCCTCGGGCGGGCAGATGTCGGCGCTCGGTGAGCTGGGGCCCTCCGGCACGTTCGGGTTGGTGGTCTCTTGACCGAATTCAGGGTGGATCTGCTTCTGCTTGAGCTCCTCGAAATCGGGAACGCCGTCTCCATCCGCGTTCGTGGGCGGGGTCGCCGTCATGGCGGCGTTGAGGGCCTTGATGAGTTGAGCCGAGTTGCTACCGCCCGTGATTCCGCCAGCATGGCCTTGCAGCATGCGCCGGAATGGTTGGTCCGCGGGGCTGTCATTGCCCGGGCTCGCAAGGTGACAGAGCGTGCAATCGGGCGTGCACGTCATCTTCACGGTGTCTTCCACGACAGTCGGGTAGTCGGGGGAGGCCAACGTTGGCCCTGCTCCGAGGCAGAGCGTCACCAGCAGGCGCGCCGCCCAGGCGCGGCGGAAACGGACTGACGGCGCGTGTGAGTGCATGGAGCCTCCCCGGAGCCCCCAGCATAGCCCAACCTTGGACTCTCAGCGTCGCCGCTGGGGCGCGCGCCGCCACAGGGCGAGAGCCAGGAGGCCCGAGCCGAGCAGACCGAGCAGCAGGTAGTCGCCGTGGACGTGAGGCTTGGGCGCGACGTGTGCCGCGCCGCAGCCATACACCGGCTCGGGCGGGCAGATGTCGGCGCTCGGCGCGCTCGCGCCTTCCGGCACGTTCGGGTTGGTCGTGTCCTGATCGAAACCAGTCGGAACTTGCTCGCCCTTGAGCTCGACGAAATCGGGCACGCCGTCCGCGTCCGAGTCCACGGGTGGGTTGGCCGCCATGGCGTTTTCGAGGGACGTTCGAAGGAGGTCCGGATTGCCGGCCGAAAGCCCGCCGTGGGCGGCCACCGAGAAGGCGAAGGGCTGGATCACCGGGCTCCCATTGCCTGGGCTCGATTCGTGACAGAGCGTGCAATCGGGCGTGCACTTCATCTGCACGACGTCCGCCACGACGCTCGGGTATTCCGGCGAGGCCAAGCTCGTCCCCGCCACCAGGGACAGCGTCGCTAGGAGGCGCAGCGCAAAGCCGCGCGGAAGGGTGGGTAGTGCGGGCGGAAGCATGAGGACCCTTACAAGTAGAGGTGCAGCTGGGCGAGCAACGTGAACGGGTCGTCCTGCCTGACCATCGCGTCGACCCGCATTTCCATCTGCTTGAAGAAGAACCAATCGGCGCTGAGCCAGCCGCCGAAGCGCGGCTCGCCCTTGCCTGGCGTCGGCGCCGTGGTGCTGCTCACGTAGCGCCCTTGGTCCAGAATCTCGCCCGTCAGGATGAAGTGAAGGCCGGTGACCGGCTCGTAGTCCATCTGCCCGAATGCGACGTAGCCGGCGTCGGCGTTGACGCGGAACAGCGCATCGAGCTCCGCCATCATCACTAGGGCTTTGGCAGGTGCCCAGCGCCCGAAGATACCGTGGGCCTGGCGCAAGGTGTTCTGCTCCGGCATGAGGCGGCTGCCGTTGGCATCCGTGACGGTCACCCGTTCGTAGAGGTCGTACTCCGCGAACGTCACCTTGGAGCTGACGCCAGAGGCGAACGACGAACCAGCGATGCCTTCGAGGAACATCGAGTAGCCACGCTCGCGGAACGCGTCCGGGCCGACTTGGTAGTTACCGGCGATGGCCATGATCTCGCCGCGCAGCTTCTCGCTGACGTAGGAAAGCGTCACGCCGACCTGCTGGTCGCTTTCGCGGTCCGTGCGCGTTGCCTCGCGGACCCAGGCATTGTGTTCGGGGATGCGAAGGCCAAACGGCTGGTTGATGCGGCCGCCGCGCAGGAGCCACTTCTGGCCCAAATCGAAGCCCAAAAAGTACGACCGGGAGACCAGGTTGTACCCGTCCTCGTTGGTCGTGACCTGAGCCAAGCGCCCATTCGTCGAGCCCGGGCGCGAGCGACCGAGACCGAGGCTGCCACCGATGCGGAAAATGCCGAGGTGGAGCTGACCGTAGAGGTCCGCCTGCATGGCCGGGATGAACGAGTAGCTGATGGGCGTCGAGGTCTTCAGCACCGACAGATTGCGGTAGGCGCCGCTCAGGAGCAGCGCATCCGGGGGCGTCCAGAGTCCCCACAACATGCCGGGCGATGGCTCTTTCGTATCCGGCCCGCGCTTCTTGTACTGCATGCGCAGGATCATGTCGGCGGTGACGCGGCCGTACTGCGTCAGGAGCTCGCCGCCGCTGGGATCGGCGTGGCAGGTGGAGCACGCCGTGTAGCTGTGCCGAATCATCCAGGTGTAGGCGGAGGCTTGCTCCGACCACGTCGAAAGCAGGACAAATGCGCACAGCCAGAGTGCGAGCCGCAGGGCCCCACCCCGAGCGCTTCCGTGTGGCAGGGCGCCCCGCGACGCCCTGCGGGTCGTATTCATGGGCGAAACATCGCTGTCCGAGACCCCTCCGTCAATCTTTCGGGCGGGGTCCGCTGGTCGTTCTCCGGCCACGCCGCGCTGACGACCACCCCGGTCACGAAAGCGAGCGGAAATTTTCACCACTGCGCTGCCCGCACCACGAGCGAACGTGCGTGTGACGACGGGTGGGGGGGCGTGGCGCGTCCCGGTCGGAGCGGGGCGACCTGTGGAGCGAAGGTCCGTCACTCGCGGAGCTTGAACTGGACCTTGACCTGCACGTCCTTCTCGACACAGACGCCCAGGTAGCAGGGCTTCTCGATGTTGAAGGTGGTGATGTCGATCTGGGTCTTACCCTGCACGTGGTAGTCGCTGCCGGTGCGGTTCACTTTGTAGTCGAACTTCACGTCCTTGGTGACACCGTTGAGCGTGAACTTGCCGGTCGCGCTGGCGGTGACGGCCTTGCCGTCTTCGGGTACCTGCAGGCTCGAGCGGGCGACCGCCAGCGATGCCGTCGGGTGCTTGTCGGCGTTGATCGCCTTCTTCAAGTGATCGTCGCGCAGGCTCATGCCGGTCTTCAGGTTGTTGACCGGCGCCGTCACGGTGAGCGTCCCCGCGGCCTCCGACGCCTTCACACCGGTCCCGGTGCCATCGATCTTGAGTCCGCCGGGGCCAACCGCGCGAAAACCGCTGCTGCTTTCACCGACACTGGTGAACGCAGCGTGCGCGGCGAAGGCACAGGTCAGAACGAGAGCAGCTGAGAGCAGGCTTTGGCGAATCACGGGACGGTACTTCATGTTGGTTCTCCTCCGGGAACGGTCGCTCGACCGAGGGATCTTGGTTCAGGTATTTCTGGCACAGGGTGAGCGTTGTGGCTCCCCAATACGAGGTGTTCCGAGAGCGGCGCGGCTCGCTCGGGCCACCTCATAGCGGGATACGAGCAGCGAAAAAAGATTCTTCCCTCGATGCTCCACCTGGAAACTTGTCGGCGCGGCAGAACTTCGGGCCGGCCCGATGCGAATTGACTAGAGCTGCCATGACCAGGCCTCAGGGCTGCCGGACCAGCAGTGCGACTTGGGCGCCGAGGTAGGCTCCCCCGAGGCGCGTCTCCGCGCCGCCGAGCGCGATCGGGATGGGACGAAGCAGCGCACCCGCTCCGAGCCCGAAGCGGACGCGTGCACCCGGACCGATCGCTCTGGAAACGGCGAGCTCCGCGCCGAGGCGCGCCGTCCAAGTAACACTCTGGTGCGCGATCCCGTCGACGCTTGCGCCTCCGCCCACGTCGACGAGCGTGAGCGCCGTGAGGCCACCGACCTCGCCGGTCCATTTCGTCCCGAGCTCTGGGGCCCAATAGACTCCTGCGTGCGCATCGAGCCATGACGTCAGGGGCGTCTCGGCGGTCGCGATCGGGGCCTTGTCAATTTCGCCCGCAAGGAGCGATAGACCGGTACGGAACCGCAACGGCAGCTGTTGATTGAACTCGAGCCCGATGCTGGGCCCGAGCAGCCAGGCGCCTTCGGGCAGCCAAAGGAACCGCAGGCCGCTCTCCAGGGCCAGGCGGCGGCGGAGGGCTTGTTGCCGCTCGATTTGGCGCTCGGTCTCGCTGTCCCGCTCGCGTTTGACCGCAAGCCGGCGGTTGCGGGTGCGCAGCGCCGCCAGCTGCCTGACCAACTCGGCGGCTGCCAAGGCGACGCGACGGCCGATGGTCGTGGGGTGCCCTGCTGCCGAGACGCGTCTGGAGCCGGCGAGCTCACCGCGGTCCCACACTCGGACCAAGAGCCATTCTTCTGCCCCCGTCTCCAGGTGCTTCGACTCCACCGTGACCGAGATGTGGAGCTGTACGTCATCGCTGGCGTCGCCAATCCGCAGCGGGTCTGGCGGTACGACGATACCTTCGAGCTCCAGCGCCAAGGTGCGTCGGGCAGAGACCTCGCTCGGG
>Ga0247744_1000062_pt1 | contig 24364 bp, 17 predicted proteins | sample UWRJS154409C5_FD_180946 | JGI IMG/M metagenome (GOLD analysis project Ga0247744, IMG submission 180946) | Soil microbial communities from Arlington Agricultural Research Station in Wisconsin, United States - UWRJ-S154-409C-5 | ecosystem: Environmental > Terrestrial > Soil > Agricultural land... | reverse complement strand
CAGTTGACCTGCATCCAGGGCGTCGGCCATCGACTCCCCTTGGCTCCTGGCCTGCGACGCCTCAGCCAATGCACTGCCCGGGATGCGACCGAAATTCGGCAGCGCCTCGAGGCTCTCGCGCAGCTCGGCCGATACGCGGTTGAGGTTCTCGTTTCGTCCGGCGTCGGACTCGGCTGCGCGCGCGGCATCCTCCAGCAGTTGCTCCAGTTCCGTCTGCTCCTGTGCATGCTGTTCGGCCAGCGAGCGCACCCGCTCGCCCAACTTGTCGTAGTCGGATGGTGCGCGCGAAAGGGGACCATCCGATCCGGCGGATCCGGATCCCCCGCCCGATTCGACTCCAGCGTGTTTGGAGCCAAAAGATGGCGTGGCGCGGCGCAGGCGCGCGGCGAGATGGGCGAGCGCTGCCGCGGCGCGCGAAAGCTCCTTGGCTTCGAGGAGACGTCGTGCGCGAGCGAGGTCGGCCCGTGCCACGGATCCCAGGTCGAGCCCGCGCGTCCCGACCTCCTGCAGGCGCATGGCCCCCTGCTCGATCATCGCCAGCGAGGCCAGCAGGTCCTGCTGCTTGGGCGCTATCTCGGTCGCTTGCGCGGCGTGCACGCGCGCTCCGAGCTCGGCCACGACGTCGCCCAGGTTCTGCGACAAGCGCTCGGCGTCGCCAGCGGCGAGCTCCGCTAGGAGCACGTCGGTGGCTAGAAGCACAGCCTCTGGCTTGGGCGCCGACGCCCCGGCACGCCCCAGGCTCGCCAGCTGGGCCCGCAGGAACTGGAGCGAACCCCGCGGAGGCTCAGCCGACTTTTCCAGGCTGTTTTCCAGCTGGCCGAGCGCGTTCGTCAGCTTGGTCAACGCCGCCTGACGGGCCGGAGCGCGAGCAGCACTCGGTCCAGCCTGAGCGCGCTGTGACTCGACTTGGTAGTCGACCACGGCGCGCCGAAATGCGCGCATGGCCAGGTGGCGTTGCGCTAGCGACTCGCCGATCGGCTCGGGAATGAGGACGATGGGTTCGCTCTTGCCGAAGCGCGGTCCGGTCACGAGGTCTCCATCACGAGCCTCGACGGTCACCACGACCGGTTGATACGCGCCCTCCACCAGGGGGGTCTTCCTGGTCAACGCCGTCGCGCCCCGGTACGTGCGACGCGCTCCGTCGAGGCGGGCAAGCTCCTGCCTTTCCTCCTTGTCGCCGCTGCGAACGACGAGCTCGACCAGCGAAAGTCCATAGTCGTCCTGCGCCACGAACTCGACGGGGAGCCGTTCGAGCTCGGAGATCTTCAGTTCCCGCGGACCGCCCAGCAGCGCCACGGTCGGCTCACGGTCGATGATGGTGTCGACGCGCACTCGTTCGCCATGGAGCACCTTCACGTCGCCGAACTTGGCAGCAACACGCACTTCACTCGGATCGTCGACGCGCAGTCGTGCCACCCAGGCGCCCTGGCCGTCGCTCACGAACGGCACGTCGCGGAGGCCGTCGGTGACGACGAACTGCCGATCCAGCACACGAGGAATCATGCGCCAGGTGATCTCCGAGCCTGCTGGCAGGGTGATGTCCTCGTAGTAAACGGGAACCTTTCGACTGCCCCCACCAACGTAGAGCGGCAACTCCGCCTCGATGACCGATTCTTCCAGGTAAGCGATGTCGAAGGGCGCCGTCCCTCGGCGCGCCAGCAGTACGTCCAGTCCTTCGACGATGCTCAACGTCCGACCGAAGGCGAGAAGCACGATCAACGCCAAAAGTCCCAGGGCCAGCCAACCGAGACTGCGACCACGCCGACGAGCGGATTGATCGAGGTCGGTGAGCGAAACACCGGCGAGCACCCCGTCCAAGTAATACCGCGACAACTCAGCGGACTCCCCGGACGTCGACTGCGTCGTGCTCACGGCCAACCGCGCGGCGCGTCCGAGGCGAGCCGAAAGAGCAGCATCCACCGACTGTACCGCACGCATTGCAGCATCGAGCCAGCCACGTTTGCTCCGACTTGCGCGGCTCGCCGACAGGCCGAGCAAAAGGGTGGGAACGACGATGATGACCGTACCCAGAGTCCGCGCCCACGGAGTACCGAGGCGGCCGAGCAGCGCACCCAGCGTGACCAGAACCAGGAGCCCGTAGAGCACCAGGAAGAAGCGCGGGCGTCGACTCGGCGCCTGATAGCGGCGCGCGATGGCGCGAAGTCGATCCTGAACGTCGGGCGACAGTTCGCTCACCAGCGCAGCATAGCAGCGGCGCCCGACACGCAACTGGCCGCTCGTGCGCGCGCACGCTGGCCGCGTGCCCAGCCGGCAGGGCGCGCGCCCGGGGGAAGTTGGACCGGCTTGTGGTATCGTTCGGCCCATGAGCGTGGAGCGAAAGGCCTTCGAACGAGGCGAAAGGTGCAAGACCTGCGTGGGCACGGGTGAGTCCGCAACCGAGTACGGTGTGGTGGACTGCCCCGATTGCGGCGGCTTCGGAACATTGCCGCCGCGCAGCGAGCGGACCGCTTGGCGCGTGAGCGACATCGAACGCGCCATCGAGGGTGGACGCTCGATCGAACCCGAGCACGTGCGCTGGGCCCTGAACGAGCTGCGGATGGCACGCGGTGCCTTGCGTGAGATCATCGCTCTGGCGCACGACACGGCGGACGCCGACGCGATCGGTCTGCGCATCCGCTTTACCGCCAATCGCGCCCTGGGTCTGTACGACCCCTCGCCCGTCATCGTCCCCGGGGAGTCCATGGATCCGTGAACGGCTCGGAGGACACGGCTCGCCTCGTCCGTAGTCTGGCGTCGCTGTCCGACTTGACGATGCGCGTGTCGTGGCTCCGCGATCAGCTGGGTCGACTCGGGCCCACCCTCTTCGCGAGTACCCTGGAAGACGTACTGTCGCTGGCGCAATCCGGCCAGGCCGAATCGCGCCAGGCGCTCCTCGCCTTCGCCATCCTGCTCGTGATCGATCGCCGCTCGCCGGCGCTCACCGATCTCGCGCGCGAGGCAGAGCGCAGCGCACTGCTCGGCTTGTCGCGCCTGCTCGCCCCGACTACCCCGGATTCGACTCTGCCGGCCGAGGACACACGGGCCGTGACCGACGGCGCAGGCCGCGAGCTGACGGTCGGTGAACGCCGCTCCTTGGCCCGTCGACCTTCGCGAAAGCAACTCGAACGCCTGCTATCCGATCCGCATCCGCTCGTTTTCGAGACGCTCCTGCAGTGCCCCACTTTGACGGAAGCCGATGTGCTGCGCGTCATCACCAAGCGACCGGCGCGCCTCGTAGCCATCGAAACCGTCGCCAATAGTCCACGCTGGTTGGCGCGGCCGACCGTGCGTGTCGCCCTGATTCAGAATCCAGGGTCGCCGCAGAACATCACGCTGCCGCTTCTGGCCACCTGTCTCAAGGAGGACCTGGTGTCGGTCCTCGACGCAACCAGCCTGGATCCCGTGATCCGCAATGCGGCTCGCGAAACCCTGCTGCGGCTACCACCGCTCAGGCCAACCTCAGTGACCCTGCACTGAGCACGCGCGGTGAAGGACCTCGACCACGTCGAGCGTACGCACCTGGTCCTCGCGGCCTTCCGCCTTCACGCCGTCCGTCACCATCGTCATGCAGAACGGACACGCGACGGCCAAAGTTTCTGCGCCCGTCGCCAGGAGCTGCTTCGTGCGCGCGACGTTGACGCGCTCGTTGTTTTGCTCCTCCATGAACATCTGCGCGCCGCCGGCCCCGCAACAAAGGCCCTTCTGGCGCGAGGCTCCGTCCACCTCCACGACCTCCACGCCTGCGATTGCGCGCAGGATGTCACGCGGAGCATCGTAGATGCCGTTGTAGCGGCCGAGGTAGCACGAGTCGTGGTAGGCGACTTTCGCCTTGACCTCGTTCTTCGGCAAAAGGCGCTTCTCTGCGAGCAGCCCGAGCAGGAAGTCGGTGTGGTGGACCACCTCGAACCGCGCACCGAAGTCCGGGTACTCGTTCTTCAGCGTGTTGAAGCAGTGCGGACAGGTCGTGACGATCGTCCGCACACCACCTTTTTCCTGATAGCCGCGGAGCGTTTCGACGTTCGCTTCGGCCAGCATGGAGAACAGGTACTCGTTGCCAGCTCGCCGCGCCGGATCCCCAGTGCAGGATTCCTCTTCTGCCAGGATGGCGAAGTCGACACCGGCCGTCAGCAAGAGCTCCGCCGTCGCCCTTGCGATCTTCTTGGCCCGATCGTCGTAGCTGACCGCGCACCCGACCCAGTAGAGCACGGAGGCCGTAGGGTGGTCGGCCATGCGCTTGATCGGCAGGCCTTCGGTCCAGCTCGCGCGATCCAAGCGCGACAGGTTCCAGGGGTTACCGTTGGTCTCCATGCCCTCGAAAGGTTTGGCGAGCTGCGTCGGAAATTCTCCGCGCATCATCACGAGATTGCGACGCATCTGCACGATCTTGTCGACATAGGTGATGCCGACCGGACACTGCTCTTCGCAGGCACGACACGTCGTGCAGGCCCAGAGCACGTCCGGATCGATGCGCTCGGGTACGAGCGCTGCCTTGCCGGTGACGCCCCCAGCTGAGGCCTGTGCCGCCTCCGTCTGCAGCGAGTAGATTTCGCTCCGCAGATCGAGGCTGAGCTGCTTGGGCGACAGCTTTTTGCCCGTCTTGGCCGCCGGGCAGTTGTCCGTGCAGCGACCGCATTCCGTGCAGGTGTAGAGGTCGAGCAGGTCCTTCCAGGTGAAGTGTTCGATCTTCGAGTAGCCGATGCGCGCAGCTTCCGGATCGCTCGCCTCGCTCGCCTTCTCGACACGCTCGAGCAAGAGCTCCGTCGTCTTGGCCATCGGCCGCAACCTTCCGGGCGCCGTGAGATCGGAGAGGAAGACGTTCGGAATGGCGGTGATGATGTGGAAGTGTTTGGAGTACGGCAGGATGTTCAAGAAGACGAGCACCAAGCTCGAGTGGATCCAGAAGCCCAGCGAGGCCACTGGCACGAGGAGGTCCAGGTCGGCGTTGGCCAAGGCGAGCGCCACGAGGCTGGCCGCCGGCTCGCCGAATGGGTGAAAGGCGAGGTCCGGGGTCGCCGCGAACGGAGCCTTGATCAGTCGCGCTCGATCGCACAGCGGCGCCCACGCGTCTGGAGTGCAGAACTCGCCGTAGCGAGCGCTGATCACCATGCCTGCCCCGTCGTAACTCATGTCGGCCAGCATCATCGTCGCGATGATGCCGAGAATGACGAGGCCCTCACCGCTGAGCGTCATCCGCTTCTGCGGCCGGATGACCCGGTAGTAGACGAAGACCGTGACGCCAGCCAAAACGAGCAGCGCAAACACGTCCTTCACCCAACCATAGAGCTGGCCGAGGGCGGTCTCTGGCCCGAGAACCCAGAGATTGAAAGCAGGGTCGAAGCCCCGGCCCCACAGCACCAGCGTGCGCAGGAGGAGCACGCCGAACCCCGCAAAGATGGCGAAGTGCGCCAGACCCGCCAGCGGGTAGTAGCGCATCTTCTTCTGCAGAATGGCGAAGGTCCACACCCGCGCCAGACGCTCGATCAAGCGATCGGTGCGCTCTTCCCAAACCGGCGCCCCGACGAGCAACAGCTTGCCACGCCGCAAGGCGCTCACGCCGAAAAGTCCCACCAGCCCCACCAGGAGCACGGTCATTCCGATTGCGCTCATGTCAGTCGTCTCCCTCGCTCACCGTCGTCCACGGAAAGATCATGTCAAACGGCCCTCGTCACATCCAGCCAGAGAACCAGAGCAGGAACACGAAGAGCAGGCTCGTCAGCACGACCATGAGCACGATGCGCCCCACGAGCCGCGCATCGGCTACCTTGCCCGAACCGTGGGACAGCGCTCGAACTCCGCGGCTCGGCTGATCCCCAGCCCGGACCGCCAAGATCAGCTGGCCCCGCGGTTGCTCTGGGTCCGCGCCCACGGCGCCCCACCCGGGCAACCGGACACGCACGATGCCCGCCGGCTCCGCCACGCTGGGCAACGTGAGCTCGAGCGGCTCCTCGCCCCTCGGCACCAAAAGCGCCCCACTCTTGCCGCAGGTGTCACACCCGCCACCCCCACAGCTGGCGCAGCCGAGGCGTTCGGGCAAGTCGACCTCGATGCGAGAGCCATCGGTGAGCCATGCGGCAGGCACCACGATGTCGCAGACGACGTCGGGACCGCGCGGGCCTTTAGTGTCCAGCTCGAGCTTGGCGAGGGTCTCACTCACTGGTCGAGCCTACAATGGCCGTGTCCTCGACCGTAAAGTCCATGCGAAACTCGCGCGCGAATCGAGAAAATTCGATCTCGCGAGCGACGCCGACTCCCGGCAGACGCGCACCGAACCGCACGAGCAGAGGTCGCTCCGGCGGCCCCTGATCCAGAACCACCACGCGCACGTGGTAGGTGCCCGGCGGAACGTCGTCGTGATCCAGATGAACGCTCTCGAAGGCCTGACCATTACAGGCGGCCCCTGCCCGCGGGCAGTCGTCGGAGAGGACGAGCCCGAGCGTGGAAGGGACCGTGGGCCCCGCGAGCGAGCCGGAGGGATCCGTGACCAAGAGGTCCACGTCGACGGCCGCCTCGGGCCAGGCGATCATGAAGTGCACCTCGCCCTGCCGCACGTCGCAGCCTTCGTCGAGGAGCCGGTTCCCGTTGTCGTCGGTGGCGTTGAAGCAGGTCTCCGGACCGCCGAACGACGACGGACCGAGGTCCCGCACGACCGGCACGGCCGGGGCGCCGGGCTGGGGAGCTCGGGCTGGCGGCTCGGCGGCTCGACTGCACCCAGCCAGGAGCAGCCAGACCGCCCAGCCCGCCGCGACCCTCACTGGGCGCTAGCTGGCGTGGCGACGGCGCCAGCAGTGGTGAGACGCGGGTTGACGATCTCGAACGCGGCTTGCGCTGCCAACTTGGCCGCGGGTGCCGAGCTGTCGCGCACCGCCATCAGCACACCGAGTTCCTTCATGAACTTGAGGGTGCGGATCGCGCCCGCAGCTTTGTCGGCGTCACTTCCGGACGCCATTTGAAGTAGGCGGTTACGCAGCACGACCCGCGTGAACGAGTGAGGCCCGTTGTCGAAGATGAGGTTGTCGAACTGGCGTTCGAGCAGCTGCGGCGCCCACATCTGCGGCGTGGCGTTGATCTCCACGTGCGAGATAGCCGTGGCGTTGTCGACGAAGCGGAAGAGCACACCGGCGTCGAGGTCGGCGACCGACCAGAAACCGAAGCTCTTGAACCACAGATCCTGGAGCTCCTCGAGCGCCACCTTCGGCTTGTCGGCGAACAGGGCCACCGCGCGGGCTGCCGATTCCGGACTGCCACCCAGGACCAGCGCCAAGATGGCGTGATTCATGAGCGCTTCGTTCTTGGCCAGCTCGAGCAGCTTTGCCTCGGACTCCGCATCGATACCCGCCTTGGCAATGGCGCGCGCCACCTGGACGCGCGTCTCGAGCGCCTGCTCAGGCGTGAGCAGAGCAAGCAGCGCCGGCGCGGTGCCGGGCACGGGCTTCTGGACCAACGCTTCGACCAGACACCTGCGACGGAACCCGTCCTGCGGATCGGCGCCGGAGAACTCGCTGATCTTTTCGGCCACCTTCTGCAGCGACTCGGCGTCGGAAACCCAGGCGAGGGCGGCACAGGCTGCCTCGCGCGCGTTCTCGTTCTGCTTGACGTCGACGACGAACTTCATGAGCGGGTCGAAGGCCTTCGGATCGCCCCATTCGGACAGACCGTCGGCCGCACCCTTGCCAATGGCGTTGAGCGACATGCCGAGGATCGCCAAACCGCCCTGGTACATCGACTCGTTGGCAATGCTCAGATTGGCCGGCTTCTTCTCCAGCATGTCGAGCAGGACCTTGAAGGACGACTCGTCCTTCAGCATGCCGATGTAACGGAGCGCGCTCTGCGCCACCACCCACTCCTGCGGCATGGGAGGCTGTTGGCCTTCCTTGGGCAGCGGGACATCGGGGTTGGACCACTCGCGCAATGCCTTCAGGTCTTTGTCCGAGCCCATGAGCGCGAGCGCCCGCAAGCCGTTGGCATGCGGCGAAGGCATCTCGTGACTCCACAGGATGACCGCTTCCTCCGCCTGGTCCTTGATCTGCGGACGCTTGTCGGGATTGAGCACGGCCAGGTCGGCGATCATGCGGGCAGCCTCGATGCGCTCCTTGTCGTCGCGCTTGAGCAGCATTTCCCAGTCGTATTGGTCGCTGTAGATCTTCAGCGGGTCCATGCGCAGCCGCTTGGCCAAAACGGGAACGGCGCGGACGTCGCCGAGCTCTGCCATCGCACGCGCAGCGCGGTACTGGTAGTGGATGTGCTCCTCCACCTGCATGTAATCGTACAGAGAATCAGCAGCGCGCGGGTCGTTGATGCTGTCGATGAGACCGAAGATCTGCTTTTTGCGGAACCACTTCGTCTCGACGTTTTCCTCGTTCAAGAACGCGTAGAGGGCGGTGACCAAGCCCACGCCGCCGCTGCCATTCTTGATGGCTTCGAGGTACTTCTCCCGCGAATCCTGGTCGGCCGTCTTCAGCTTGGCGATGAGCGGATCGCGTGCCGCCTTGTCGCCGATCTTGCCCAGACCCGGTGCAGCCTGACGGGCCACTTCCTGATCCGGATCCTCGAGCAGTTTGAGCAACGGCGCCGTCCACCGCGGCTCGGCGTTGCGCGACAGCACGGTGGCCACCAGCTGACGCACCGCAGCACTCTCGTCGGTGTGGAGCTCGGCCAGCTTCTCGATGGTGATCATGGCCACGAGCTTGCTGGCGTCGAAGGCATTGCCGCCACCGAGACGCTGCACGTTGGCCAAATGCCCGGCGCGATAGAGCGCGAGCACGTCGTTGAATGCTCCTGCTTCACGCAGCTCGATGAGTGCCCAAGCGATCTGCGGCTTGGCGCCCGCGCCCGCCGTCTTGAAGGCAGCGAGCAGGTTTGGCTTGGCGCCATCGGCGCGCGGCGAGCCGTAGTAGGCCAGCACCGTCGCCGCCATGCCCTGGAGCTTCTCCGACGGCGAGGTGAGCGCGGCGGCAGCCAGGGGCACGCCTTCCGGGTCCTCGGCCCACGCCAGCTGCTTGAGCGCCTCTTGTTTCAGCTCCGTGATCCCGCCCGAGTCGCCCGGGCTGCTCGCCCATTTTTTCCAGGCGGTGAGCTGCTCGGCCTTGGGCAGGACGAAGATGTTCTTCATCTCCGCTGCAGCCTGCGGGACGGTCATCTCGATCTCGTCCGGCTGAGAGCCCGTCAGGAAGTACCCGCCGACCCCCAAGGCCGCCACGAGGGCACCGATAGCGATCAGACGGCCCTTGTTGCCCTTCTGAAAGTTCGTTTCGCCAGGATCATAGCCACCAGGCGCGCCGCCCAGGGGAGCACCCGAGCCACCGGGTAGGTCAAAATCGTCGGGGGGAAATTTCGCCATCGCGGGAACGGACCTTACAGGGAAGGGCTCAACCTGTGTAGCCTCGCTGAACGTGGTAGGGCGGCCGGTGGTCAACGAACGTGCTGGAATCTTGCAGTCTGTTCACCCGGCCGGGTGGGGGTTGGCGGTTTCGGCGCTCGCTGCCCTACTCGGAAGTCAGTTGCCCCAGGCGTGGGCCGGAGCCGCGGTCGCGGGGCTCTTTCTCGGCAGCGCCTACTGGCTCGCGCTCTGGCCCAACCAGCCGGCCAAGCCTTGGGGCCTGGCGCTCGGGGGCCTGCTCGAAGCCGGGCCGCTCGACGCTCGGCGCTGCGCCCGGGCAGCACTCAGCGCTGCCGCGATCGGCAGCCTCGCGCTCCTCGTCGTCGCGCCGGGCTACACCGTCGGCTTCGTGCTCTGGCATCGGCCCGAGCAGCCGTTCGAGCTCGAGCGGGCGCTCTTCCTCGATCAGGGGCCCGTCGGCCTTTGGTCGCTCCTCGATCTGGCGCTCGGACACCTGCTCGTCGTCGCACTGCCCGAGGAGGCGTTCTTTCGCGGCTATCTCCAGTCCGCCCTGGATCGCCGCTCCGCGCCCAAGCTCGAGCTCTGGGGCGCGAGGCTCGGACCAGGACTGCTCGTGACGAGTGTCCTTTTCGCGCTCGGACACTTTCTCAGCATCCCGGACGCAGGCCGATTGGCCGTGTTCTTCCCGTCCCTCCTCTTCGGCTGGCTACGCGCCAGAACCGGCGGCATTGGGGCCGCCGTCGTCTGTCACGCTCTGTGCAACCTGTACGTGATCGTGCTGGGCAGAGGCTTCGGCCTGTCGCTCGGCTGAGCTGCGACGAATCAATAACCGAAGTCGCGACTGCTGGACTTCTTGGTGCCGGTCGTCGACGTCGCAGTGGTCTTCTTCGTCGCCGTGGCCGTGGTCGTCTTCTTGGTCGTCGCCGTGCTGGTCGCCTTCTTGGTCGGCGTCGCGGCTACGACCTTCGGCTCTACGGCGGCAGCACTAGCGGCCGGCGTGCTGGTGGCGACTGGCTCCGCCGTGACGGCTGGCGCGGGGGCCGGCGTCGGAGGGGGCGCCGCCTCCGGTTGCGGTGTCGGCACCTTTTCCGGCACAGCCGGCGCAGCCGTGGTGGTCGGGGTCTTTTCCTCGGCCTTCGGCTCCTCGCCACCACCACCGAAGAGAGCGAACGCAGCACCAGCGGCGACGAGCACCGCTGCACCAACTCCAGCGAGCAACTTGACGTTGGGTCCGGAGGCCGGGCGCGCGTCGCCATTGGTCTGAACCCAGGCACCACCCGTCTTCGTCTTACTCGTACCGCCATTCAGCGTCGCCGGGGCATAGGCGGTCCGACCGAGATCGGCGCCGACTCCCATCGAGCTCGCCACGTCGCGCAGGTCGATGGACGACGACGAGTCACGACTGCCAAAGCCGTTGTCACTGAGCCAGCCATCGATCGTGCGAATGAAATCGTCGGCCGTTTGGAAGCGCTGGACCGGATCGCGCGACATGGCTCGCTGCACGATGGCTCGGAAATCCTCGGGGATGCTGTCCGGCAGCGGCGGGGCGTCCGAGAGGACGATCTTGAACATCAGGTCGTTGAACGAGGTTCCCTCGAACGGAACGCGCCCGGTGAGCGCCTCGTACATGATGACGCCAATGGCGTAGAGATCCGTCCTGGCGTCCACGCCGGCCGCACCTTTGGCCTGCTCCGGAGACATGTAAAACGGCGTGCCCATCACGGCACCCGTCGTCGTCATGCTCATGTCACCCGTGAGCGCGTTGAACTTCGAGATGCCAAAGTCGATGATCTTCACGTAGTCGGAGTGACCGGCCTTCTCGCGCAGGATGAAGATGTTGTCGGGCTTCAGATCGCGATGAACGATTTCGGCGGCATGAGCGGCCCGCAGGCCGACCAGCGTCTGCCGCATCAGAGACGCCAGCTGGCGCGGCGGGATGATGCCCATGCGCTCGATGCGAGCGGACAGTTCCTCACCGTCCAAAAACTCCATGACCATGTAGCGGTCGCCGTCCGGCAGGGTGCCCAGGTCGAGCACCTCGAGAATGTGATCGCTGCCGATGCGCCCGGCCGCCTGCGCCTCGCGCTCGAAGCGCTTGAGCACAGCTTCGTTTCCAGCCGCTGCCGAATGCAACACCTTGATGGCCACGCGGCGGGAGATGAAGGTGTTCTCTCCTTCGAACACGCTCCCCATGCCGCCCTCACCGATCAACCGGACGATTCGATACTTCCCATCCAGGATCTGACCGGGTTCTAAAGCCATGACCATTTGAGATTACCTCTAGTACGCTGGGAACACCAAAAGGATCCCTCGACCGGGTTCCTCGGGCAGGCAATACAGTGAGACTCGAAGGCCTGCTCCGGGAGCCGGCCTCGTGTAGGGTCGTATCCCCGTGACCATCACGAAACAGTTGGAACAGTTCGTTGCTCTGGCCCTGGCGGAGGACCTCGGTGGTGGCGACGTCACGACCGAAGCGACCATCGGCGCGGAGGGCATCGCCACGGCCGGTGCCTTTGCCAAGTCGGAGCTGGTGCTCTCGGGAAGCGACGCTTTCTCGATGTGTTTCCATGCGGTCCACCCCGGTTGCCGGGTCGAAACACTCGTGCGTGACGGGGAGCTCGTGCCGGCGGGAACGGAGCTCTTGCGGGCCGAAGGGCCCACGCGGGCGCTGCTCATGGCGGAACGCACGGCCCTCAACTTCCTTCAGCACCTCTCGGGTATCGCGACGCTGACCCGGCGCTTCGTCCAGGCCGCCCAAGGGCGCACTCGCATCACCGATACGCGCAAGACCACACCCGGCCTGCGCCTGCTCGAGCGTCAGGCCGTACGACATGGGGGCGGGCACAACCACCGCAATGACCTAGGCTCCGCCGTCTTGATCAAAGACAACCACATCGCCGCCGCCGGCAGCGTCACCCGAGCCATCGTGCAAGCGCGCGCCTACGCCCCCCACACGACGAAGATCGAGATTGAAGTGACCACCCCGGCCCAGCTCCAGGAAGCCCTGGCTGCCCGGGCCGAGGTCATCATGCTCGACCATTTCGACGACGACGGCGTGGCCAAGGCAGTGGCCGAAGTGGCTGGTCGAGCGCTGATCGAGGTGTCCGGTAACGTCACGCTCGCGCGCGTCGAGCGATTGGCGGCGCTCGGCGTCGACGTGGTGAGCGTGGGGGCGCTGACGCACTCGGCGCCTGCCGCGGACATCAGCCTGCGCCTGACCCCCGTCGGCCCGCCCTCGTCCACATGACCAGCCCACCCTGGTTCGACGGGGCACGCTTCGAACGCTTGCGGGCCGAGGCCGGCGCCGCTTGGGGGCGGCCCATGCGAGTTCTCGACCAGACCGAGTCGACGAACGACCTCGGCTTGGCCGCCATTCCGCGCGACGACAAGACGGGCATCGTGTGGGTGGCCCGTGAGCAGACGCGGGGTCGTGGACGTCGGGGGAACGCATGGGTCGCGCGCCCCGGCGAGGCGCTGTTGATGTCGACGCTCCTGCGCTGGCCGGCGCCAGCCGAGACCACGACGGGCTTGGGCTTGGCGGTCGGCCTGGCGATTCTGCGCGCCTGCCAACTGCGGGTACCGGCGCACGAGCTGGCCATCAAATGGCCCAACGACGTCGTGTGTGAGGGTGCCAAGCTGGCGGGCGTTCTGATTGAAAGCCGTTCGGACGGACGCGGCGCGGTCGGCATCGTTCTTGGCCTCGGCATCAACGTGCGCTCGCTCGCGTTCGACCCGGGCGCAGGCCGGGCGACGTCCCTCGCTCGCTTGGGCGCCGATCCCGGCGTGCTCGAGCTCGAACCGCTGCTACTCGACGTGCTGATCGAGCTCGAGCGGGTCGTGCCCCGGGTCTTGACGGGTCACTTGACCGAGGTGATCGCCGCCGTGCGCGGCGTCGACGCGCTAGCGGGTCGCCCCGTGCGCATCGCGGGCGACGCTGGGAACGGGGCGCGCGGCGACGAGCAGCCAGAGCTCGTGGGCGTGGCGCGTGGCATTTCGGATGATGGACAACTGGAAGTAGAGACCGAAGCAGGCGTGAGGCGAGTCATCACTGGGCACGTGGCGTGGCTCGAGTGAGCTTCGATCTCGAGACTAGCGAGCCGGCGGCGGACCGTAGAGAGTCGGACGGAACCAAGCGTAGCCAACTCCGCCCAGGCCCATCCCCATGCCCACGCCGCCCGTGCCAGCCGAGAACGTGTAGCTGGCGACGAGCGACTGGTCGGGCGAAAGCTGATGGATCGCGCCGGCGTTGCTCGCCGTAACCAAGAAGTTTCCGTTGGGCAGATACTGCACGTCCCCCTGCGTCATCGAAGCTCCGGCATCCGAATACTTCCAATCGAGGGCCGCGCTCTCCCCGACGATGGTGTAGTGGAGCATCGCCGAGCCGCCGGAGGCGCTGTTGGAGAACACGAGCAGCTTGTCGTCCGCATACAGGTGGTGACCGTGCTGCACGTTCCAGTCCGTGTTGGCGCCTTCGGCTTGAATGTGGCTCGTCCAGTCGCCCGTCGGCGTCTTGCCGATGGACCGAAGGGGAGTGCCATCGCTGGCGAACACGCCGAGGGCATTCTTGTTGCGATCCGAGATCGTGAAAAAGTCGCCATCGGCGAAGTAGTGCAGACGGTTCGCGTGACAGAGCTCACTACCGACGCCCATGCCAGTGGCAGGAAAGAACTCGAAGATCTCCCAGATATCGACCAGCGGCGTTCCGTCCGTCACCTCGTCGCTCGCCGTGTAGATCTGATCACATTCTCCCGCCGCTGACTTGGCGATGTAGGCAATCCCGCCGGGAATGGCGTCGAAGTCGTGATGGTCGCCGCCAAGCGCATCGAGCGTCACGAGACCGGTACCGTCCATGGCGACGCGATAGAACGTCCCGCTATTGCCCGAGTCGAACGGGCCAGTGTCCCGAGCCAGCACATGGAGCCCGTCCCAGGACATGTGGGCAGAGAAGACGCTGCCACCCATGTCCATGGCCCATACGACGTCCCCATCGCGGTCCAGGATGAGTGCGTCGCTGCCGCGTGACAGGACGATGAATCCGTCGGCCACGCCCGCCTGCACCGAAACCGTCGGTGCCTCCGTGGCCAGAGTGCCCGTATCGATCGTTTGGTCGGCGCCGAAGCACACGCTCGTTCCGTCGGACACGGCGACGCGATAGTGATAGGTCGAGTCCTGCTTCATGCCGAGGAGCAACGTGCGGTAGTCGGCTTGCTCGAGCTCGACCGGTGCGATCATGCCGTAGCCCTCGTCGATCCCGAACTGGATCTCCGCAGCACTGAGGCCCTCGAGCGTGGTCGAGAAGGTGATCACACCCACGGTCTCGATGGCTGCAAGCTCGGCTCCGAGAACGGTGACGCCGCATTCGGTCTCCGGCAGGTCGATGATGGATCCCGATCCACCGCTCGCGGTGGCGCCGCCCGTAGCGTTTCCACTGCCGCCTGCAGACGCACCGCCGCCTGCAGACGCGCCGCCAGCTGGACTCGCGCCCCCGGAGCTCGTGCCGCCGCCCGGACCTGCAGGCGACCCTCCGCTGGCGCTGACGCCGCCCGCGGCCGTGAGGCCGGCACCACCGGTCGCGCCTGCGCCATCATCGCCCGCTGGTGGCCCCGAACAGGCTAGAGCGAACGGAAGCCCAGCGCCGAGCGCGCCGAGCACGAGGGCCTTGGCCGCGCGGCGAGACGAAACGACGGAGGCACGAGGCGATACGCGAGTCGCCGGAAGCAACAAGAGCATGAAGTGGGACTAGTAGCCCTGGCTGGCCGCGAGCAGGCTGACAATCCTCTACTGAGTCGCCCACGACCTCGACCGTCAGTCCCGGGGCTCGAAAATACTGCTCACACTGGTTCGCTGGGCATCGCTCGGACCAAGCCCCGATCAGGTCGTCACGCCGATAGTGCAGCCGGCTGGCCCTCTGCGAGCGGAAACTTCCCCCGGGAGCGGTCCTCGAGCGCCAGGGCCAGTCGAGCTCGCCCTCGATGCAGGCGGCTCATGATCGTACCGACCGGAACGTCCAGAATCTCAGCCGCATCACGGTAGCTGGCGTCGCCCAGGTCGACCAAGCGCAGGGTGACTCCGATGCGGGGCGGCAGGTGATCGAGCGCAAGCTCGAGCGAGGGCATGAGTGCAGGCCTCTGGACGCTGGGCTCGCCGCTCGTCCAGCCGTTCGGGTCGTGTGCGGCTTGTTCGAGCACGCGACGCTCGATCGTACGGCGGCGGCGCGTGCTGATGAACGTATTCGACAGAATGCGCATCATCCAGGCGCGAAGGTTACTGCCCAGAACGAAGGAACGTCGAAAACGCAGCGCGCGCTCCAGGGTATCCTGGACGAGATCCTCCGCCGTCGCGGAGCTCTCCGTCAGGCGTCGCGCGCGACGACGCAGGTCCGGCAGCAAGCGGGCGAGCTCAGTATCGAAGTCGATGTCGATGACGTGGTCGGTGAGCGAGTGATGGGAGGAGCGTTGCATGCCCCTTTCCACTTCAAGTCGCGTGCCAACTTCGTTCGGCCAGGCCAGCGAGCGAATAACTCATCGATTCCCGCGCATTTGGCCGCCTCGGGTCGCAGCTTTGCCGGCGTGCGACCGAGCCCTTTTGCGTGTCAGATTGGCAAGAGTGCCTCAGGGGGAGACCTCGCCGACTGACACCTCGTCAGGGGCCAGCCAGCAAGCGGGCACGCACCGCCGGCAAGCCGTCGACGAGGTCCGTGGCCAAGAGGCCGGCATCCCCACCGGTTTCGGACCACTGCTCGGCCGCCAAACCATGCAGGGCAGCCCCAAGCCAGGTGGCCTCCAGCAAACGCCGTGAGGCTGGTGCCGTCTTGTCGCTCGCGGCAAGGCCGGCCACGATGCCCGCGAGCACATCGCCGCTGCCCGCGGTGGCCAGTGCGGGGGTGCCGAAGGCACTGATGAGCACGCGACCATTCGGCTCCGCGATGAGCGTGCGGGGCCCTTTGAGCAGGACGATGGCGCCCGTCGCGGCGGCCAGCCGTCGTACCGCCGAGAAGCGGTCCTGCTCGACCTCCGCGGCCGTGACACCCAAAAGACCAGCTGCCTCGCCGGAGTGCGGCGTCAGCACGAGCGACGGGTGCGTAGCGAGCGCACCGAGGTTCCCCTCTACGGCCCGTAGGCCATCGGCGTCGAGCACGGTTGGCCGCCCGAGGGCCAAGACGGTCTGCACCCGCTCGCGCGCTGCGGCACTGCGACCGAGGCCGGGTCCCACGACCAACACGTCGGCGCTCCCCAAAAGCGACAGTGCCTCGGGCCCAAACGGCTCGGGACTCTGCTGGGTCATCAGTGCCGGTAGCTCCCCATTCTGGCCCCAGCTCACGTCGGGTGGCAGAAGGACGGTGACCAGCCCGGCGCCAGCCCGGAGCGCGGCGCGACCGGACAAATTGGGCGCGCCCGTCATGCCGGCACTGCCGCCGACGATCACCACTCGGCCCGCCTGCACCTTGTGCAAGCTCGGATCGCGCGGAGCCAAATGGGCGCGCACATCGCTTTCCTCGAGCAGAAAGGCCGAAGGCGTGACCCCGTCGGGCAAGCGCGCCGGCACGCCCAGATGGGACAAAGTGACGCGCCCGCCTGCGGAGAAGCCGGACGTGGTGAGCAGTCCGGTCTTCAAGAAGCCGAAGGTGACCGTGTGCTCGGCGCGCACGCAGGCGCCAAACTGGGCTCCCGTCGTCGCATCGAGCCCGGACGGCACGTCGAGGGCCACGACCGGCCGCCCGCAGGCGTTGATGGCTTCGATGGCCAATTGAACGGCTCCTGTCGGAGCACGGCTCGCTCCTGTACCCAGCAGCGCGTCCACCACCAGCCCGAATTCGCCCAGGCGCTCTGCGAGCCGAGCCTCGCTGGCCGCGTGAACTCGGCCGCCGACGGCCCGAAAAGCAGCCAAAGCCGTCCGCGCGTCGCCCGCAATGCGCGACTCGTCTTGGGCCAGGAAGATCTCCGCGTTCGCGCCCCGGGTCAGGAGGTGTCGCGCGACGACGCTGCCGTCACCACCGTTGTTACCAGGCCCGCAGACGACGGCCACGCTGACCCCGTCGAGGGCCCGTTCGTCGGCGCAGCGCACGCAGGAGCCGCCGAGCGTTCGCGTTCGTGCAGGCGGAGTCCCTTCACTCACGGCCCGCGGCCGGTCGCGGAGACCAATCAGATGCGCCGCCCCGCGGCCAGCATTCTCCATCAGCACGATCCCTGGCACCCCGGCCTCGATCAGCTGCGCGTCGACAGCGCGCATCTCGAGGGCGGTCAGCACCGGACGCATGGACTCACCCCACGACCGTGGCCGCCGTGATCGCGGCACGCAAGCGCCGAACTGCTGCCGCTAGCCCGTGGAACACGGCATCGGAAATCACGGAGTGCCCGATGTTCAGCTCCACCATGTGGGGGACCGCGGCGATGGGACCAACGTTGTCGACGGTCAAACCATGTCCCGCGGCAACCTCCAGGCCCAAGGAGTGAGCCAGCTCGGCTGCCTGAACGAAGGCGCCGAGAAGGGCCGGCTGCTCCGCCTGCGCCGCGGAGCAATAGTGGCCGGTGTGAAACTCCACCTGAACGGCCCCGAGCTCCTGGGCCAAGCGCACCTGTTCGAGGCTCGCCTCGATGAATACGCTCACGCGCGTGCCCACCTGGGCGGCGCGTGCGGTCAGCCGGGCAAGGGCCTCCTGACCCACGCGGAGGTCGAGTCCCCCTTCCGTGGTGCGCTCCTCGCGACGCTCCGGCACCAAGGTCACGGTGTGAGGCGCGAGCAGCGCCATGATGTCGGACATCTCCTGGGTCAGGGCCATTTCGAGGTTGAGTACCCCGCCGGCCAGGACTTCCTTGACCCGCCACACGTCGGCATCGCGGATGTGCCGACGATCCTCGCGCAAGTGCATGGTGATGCCGCTAGCGCCGGCCGACATGCAGAGTCGCGCTGCCTCGGCCGGATCGGGGTAGTTCGTATCCCGTTGGTTCCGGAGCGTGGCGACGTGATCGATGTTGATGTGCAGGCGAATCAAGGCCCGACGAACTCCCAGTCTCCACCCAAGAGCTCGGACTTGGGCGTGGGCAAAGCTTCTCCGGACGGCCCGTCCTTGCGCACGAACACCGCTTGCGCCGTGGCGGTGTCCTCGTTCTGTCTTGCCACCACGATGATGCGGTTCATGCCAGGAGACAGCGGCACGTCGACCGCTACGTCCAGGCGCGACCCACCCACCTTCGGGTTGGGCGCGTAGTAGACCTTGCGATTCCCCACGTAGACGTAGGCGTCCTCGATGCCGCCACTACCATCGTTCGCCGTGGCCTCGATGCGGATCGTGTCCTCTTTGGTGGAGAGCGCCGCCGGCTTGACCGACAACAGTGGCGGCGAATGGGAGAGCTCGGGCGCATAGGCGACCTCGTGGGGAGCTTTTTTGGTCGACGCCTTCAGGTCGGCCGTCTTGGCGAATGCCAGGCGATCCGCGCGCAGCCGCACCTGGGTAAACTCGCGGTACTCGGCGACCGCGTCCACGACCGCGCCCTCCGGCAGACGACCGACGACGGCCGCCCTCTCGCTCGGCTCCGCCAACAAGAGGGCCGCATGGGCCGCCTCTCGCGCACCGCTGGTCGCCGCCAGGCTGAGCGCCCGCCGGCCATCGACCACGGGGAACACCAGCTTCTCCGAGGCGCCCGCTCCCAGGTCGTGATCGACGACGCTCAAGCGAACCTTGACCTCCGGTGAGCGCAGCGAGCTGAGCACGTCGAACGTGAACGCTACCTCACGCTCCTCCCCTGGGCGCATGTTGGACAGGTCGAACCGTCCAGCCCGGAGCAACAGTCCATCGCCCGTCAGGTTCTCGAGATTGGCCTGCGACTCGAGCGACGGTCCCTCTCCGATGTTCTTCACACGAAGATACAGGGTCGCTCCTTCGCCCCGCTCGAGCTGTCCGTTCTGATTCCCACCGCGGTTGTCCAAAACCTGGAAACTGTAGGCGAACACCGGGCGCGGCAGACTCTTGACCGTGGGCCGGAGCTCGAGGTCCCGGGGCGCATCGGCCTGAGCCGCGTGGAAGCGAATCGTGAGCACGTCCTGTCTGGTCGGCGCATCCACCGGCAACTTGCACGCCCGGCGCGCATCGAGCGGCACGGGCTTGGTGGAGCCAGGCTTTTTGCCTTCGACGTCGCAGCGGCCCAGGGCCACCTTGCGTTCGAGCGTCTCCCCGGGCAGCACCTTGCCGAACACGACTTCGCGCTGGTCGTAGTAGTAGGCGTCGCTCTTGGTCAGGCCGTACAGCCGATAGAAAGGCACCTTGCCGCGATTGGTGACCTTGACGACCAGGTTCATCCCCTCACCCGCGGTCACTGCCTGCTCGGGGCGATCGATGGTGGCGCTGACGTCGAGCAGGTCGGGTTCCGCACCGAAGCCATAGTTCGAAGGGGGCGGACTCCAGTCGATTCCCAAGCGTCCGAGCTCGCTGGTGACGTCCGCGAGCTCCCGCTTCTGCAAGACGTCGATCAGCTCTTTCACCGCCTCCAGCTGCTTCTTGCGCGCCCCCGGCTTCATCGACGCGGCGAGCTCCCGCGCGATGCGGAGCGGGCCGTCGATGACGAACTCGTCGTCGAGCGTCGTTCCGCGCTCGCGGATTTCGGCGCGAACCGACTCGGGCAAGGAGTACTTCAGATTGTAGGTGGGCGGAGCCTGAATGCGGATGCCGCCGGCACCCAAGGTCTGGCGGAGGTCCCGCTCCTTGAGGTTCCCTTCGTCCTGGAAGAGATCCATTTGCAGCATGTCGACCGTCATCGGGTCGAGCTCCACGTCGGGCGTGACCCCGACGCCCTGAATGGAGATGTCTCCAGGCGTCAGGTACTGCGCGATGGTGAGCTTGAGCGCGGCACCGCCGGGCAGGTCGTTGAACACCAGCTGCACGCTGCCCTTACCGAAGGTGGTCTGGCCCACCACGAGGGCCCGATCCTGATTCTTCAGAGCACCGGCCACGATCTCGCTGGCGCTCGCACTGCCGCCATCGACCAAAACGACGATCGGGTAATCGGGCTGGGTGCCTGCGCGGGTCGCCCGTTGCTCGTGACGGCCTTCGCTGGCCCCCACGGTCGCATAGATGACGCCCTCGTCCAGGAACATGTCGGCCACCTTGCCCGCCTGATCGAGCAACCCGCCCGGGTCTTCGCGCAGGTCGAGCACCAAGGAGCGCAGGCTGTTCTGCGTCTTCAAGGCCGTCAGCGCCTTGGTCAGTTCCTGCGAAGTGGTCGCTTGGAACTGCTTGATGCGCACGTAGCCGACACCGCCGTCCAGGGCATGATGATCCACCGACGCGACCGAGATGACTTCTCGCGTCAGGTCGAAGGGGCGGTCGCCGGACCAGCCCTCGGTGCCATCGCGATGGATCCAGACGGTGACTTTGGTCCCCGGATCGCCGCGCAAGCGGCCCACCGCGTCGTCGAGCGGCATGTTGAGCGTCGACTCGTTGTTGATCTTGGTGATGCGATCGAGTCGCTTGAGACCCGCCCGGCCGGCCGGGGTGCCCGGCATGGGGCGCATGACGGTGAGCGTCTGATCGCGCATGCTGATGACGATGCCCAAACCGCCGAAATGACCGGAGGTCTGTACATTCATGTCCTCGTAGTCCTCGGGCGAGAGGAACGTCGAATGCGGATCGAGCGTCCGCAGCATGCCGTTGGCTGCCGCGTACTCGACGTCCGGCAAGTCGACCTGTTTGCCCTGCAGGTTGGTCTGCAAGAAGGCGAAGACCTCCCGCAGTCGAGCCGGAACGTCCCAATGGCCCTGAATGTTGTCGACCCGGAACTCCGCCTCCGCGCTGCCGACGCGCACCTTGACCGTCGGTGACTTCTCTTCGTGGGTCACGATGACCTGCGCGACCTCTTGCTGAATCGCATCGAGCGCGCCGAGGAACATCTTGCGCGGCTCCACCCGATCCGGCTGCACGTACTTCTTGCGAATGTGCTCGAGCGTCGGATTCACTGCCCGCAGTTGGGTCAGGTCGTAGGGAACCTCCGCCTGGCCACCGACGACCGCGTGCGCGGCGCGCAGGCCGTGGAAGAGGCCACCCGTGCCATGCTCCAATGCGTAGTGCGAAGCGAGGCCGAACAAGCTCAAGAGGAGCAGGGTTCGTCCCACGCGCGAAATCCAGGGCATGGCCCGGACCATAGCAGGCACGGCGCGCCGGCGCGCCCGAGAAGGCACCGCCCGAAAAAGCAACGTCAGGGGGTCGTAGCGGCGGCCGAAGCCCCGGTGGAGCTCGACGGAGCCGTGGAGATTTCGCCTGCGGCCTTGCCGCCGCCCCCGGTCCCAGCATTGCCCGAACCCGAGCCACTTGGATCGCTGACCCGGCCAGCCTGCTCTTCCTGGCGAATCGAGTAGCGCACCAGCGCCCGTAGGGACCGGTTCCGGCCGACGTTGCCGAGCAGCACCTTGATGTCCTCGTACACGGACGGATCGGTCAAGAAGGCGCCCAGGGTGCCCTTCCCTTGCCGCAGGTCGGCCGTGATGGCCGACAAGTCGGCCGAAGCGCGGTTCAGGTTCTCCACCATCTTCGCGCTCTCGGCTTCGTAGAGGAGATTGTGCGCCAAGCTGTCGCCCTGACGGATGCCGCGCAAGGCGAGCGCCAGCTCTTCCGCCGCCCCGCCGACCTGCGCCAGCGCCTGAGATCCACTTTCTCCGTACACCACCTCGTGCGCGAAGCCTGGTCCGGTCTTGACCTGATCCACGACTGCCCGCGAGCTGCGCAAGAGCCCCTCCAGCTCCTGCGCCGACTTGCGAAAACTAGCGATGGTCGTCGACAGGTTGTCTGCTTCTTCTTTCGAATGGATCAGGCGGCCGACGTAGCCCTCACCGGTGTCGATCGAGGCCATCACCTCGGTCAGGTGGTGCATCGTGGCCTTCACGTCGTTCGTGAACGTCTCCTCGGCGAGCGCATTGGTCGTGCGTTCGAGGTTCTGCATGACCTTGCCCGCGTCCGCCGCGGCGTCTTTCAGCTTGCCGATGATGGCTTCCATGTCCTGCGATTCACGCGACTCAATGAGCTCGCCCTCGAGGATCGGCGCACTGGTCATCGACCCCGGCGTGATCACGACCATCTTGTCGCCGAGCAGGCCCTTGCCCTCCACGGTTGCGACCGAATCACGGCGGATGCGCTTGGCCTCATCCGCCACCACCAGGATCTCCACGAAGATCGTGTGGTCCTCGGGATTCGCGCCATAGGCAACGCCGACCACGCGGCCGATGTCGACACCACCCATGCGCACGGGTGAACCGCGCGAAAGGCCCGCCACGTCCTTGAACGACGTGCGCATGTCGATGTGCCTTTGGAAGATTCTCCGCTCGTCCCCCAAAAGGAAGATGACCACACCCATCACGACGAGCGAGATGAGTACGAAGGCTCCGACCTTGATCTCACGGGATGCCATTGGTTCGCGCTTGGTCCAGCCTCAGCTTGCCCGAAGTCAGGCATTCAACAAAGTCTGCACGTCCTCCTGCACGGGCGCACGACCGTCCACGAAATCGCGCACCCGCAGGTCCGCCGCGTTCCGGAATTCATCCACCGTTCCAGAATAGATGACCTGCCCGGAATGGACCATGGCCATGCGATCGCTGATGGAAAATGCGCTTTTCATGTCGTGGGTGACCACGATGCTGGTGATGTTCAGGCGCTCTTGCAGACCCATGATCATGTGGTTGACGCGGGCTGTGTTGATGGGATCGAGTCCCGTCGTCGGTTCGTCGTAGAGAACGACTTCCGGCCGTACGGCAATTGCCCGGGCCAGGCCCACCCGCTTGCGCATGCCGCCAGACAAGTCCGCGGGCCACATGTCCTCGATACCCGGCAAGCCCACCAAGCCGAGCGCCCAAGCGACGCGATCGTTCTGTTCGCTCTTGGACATCTTGGTGTGGAAGTGCTCTTCGAGGCCATAGCGGACGTTGTCCCCGACCGAGATGGAGTCGAAGAGGGCAGAGCTCTGAAAAAGCATCGCGATGCGCTGCCTCACCACGCTAAGCTCCGCCTCGTCCATTTTGGTGACGTCGGCGCCGTCGAAGAAGATGCTGCCGGAGTCGGCCTTGAGCAGGCCAATCAGCATCTTGAGCATGACGCTCTTGCCCACCCCGGAGCCACCAACCACCGTGAAGACCTCGCCGCGGCGCAGGGAAAAATCGAGCCCGCGGTAGACGACCTTGCTGCCGAAGCGCTTCGTCACCCCCGTGAACTCGATGAACGAATGGGACGCCGAATCGCTCACGGTGGCCATGATAGCAGGACGGCCGGCAAACGTGGCCTGCCCAGCGAAATGCTTCAGGAGACCAGGCTGCGAACCAAGAGCTCCACGGCGTCCCCGCCGCGGTGGCGATCCGGTCTGAGCTCACCGGAAACCCGCACCTGCCCTCGCAAGTCGGCACCCCGCTGTCCGAGGTTCGGTCCGAACGCTTGCAAGGTGGCCCCACTCGGCAGCAAGAGCGACAGCTTGAGATGCCCGCCCCGCACGCTGCGCGCCTCGCGTACCGTGCCCTCGACCTCCAGCGCGGGTAACGGATTCTTGGCGCCACACGGCTCGAGCAGCCAGAGATCGGCGAGCACGTCGGCCAGGCTATCGTCTGGGTGCAGCGTCAGCCCGGGGGGCGCCTCTTTGGTCTCGACACGATCGCGCTGGGCGCGGCAGGCTGCGTCGAACGCGACCCCGAGCTCGGCCAGGGCCCGACGCTCCACGGTCACCCCGGCTGCTGCCTGGTGTCCGCCGAAGCGCACCAGATGCTCTGCACAGGCTGAAACGGCGTCGTAGAGCGGAAAGCCTGCGGGCCCGCGCACCGACCCGCGACCCACGTCCCCTTCGAATCCGATCACCATCGTCGGCAAGCCGAACTCGTCCGCCAAGCGCCCGGCGACGATGCCGACGATGCCGTGGTTCCAGTCAGCCTGTCCGAGGACCAACGCAGCGCGACCGTCCGCGGCTTGCGCTACAGCCAAGGTCCGAGCTTGCTCCTCGATCTCGAGCTGCACGGCGCGTCGCTGACTGCTGGCCTGGTCCAAACGTTCGGCGAGAACGCGGG
>Ga0247744_1000061_pt1 | contig 24642 bp, 17 predicted proteins | sample UWRJS154409C5_FD_180946 | JGI IMG/M metagenome (GOLD analysis project Ga0247744, IMG submission 180946) | Soil microbial communities from Arlington Agricultural Research Station in Wisconsin, United States - UWRJ-S154-409C-5 | ecosystem: Environmental > Terrestrial > Soil > Agricultural land... | reverse complement strand
GATTGACGACCGCCGCGATGAGGACCGGCACGGACGAAGCTACGACGAGCGCAGCCAGTTTCCAGCGCACCGAGACCATGTTGCGGCAGTGTCCAGGATCTACGTCGCCCCCGCAATGGCGCCGCCGCGCGCTGCGTCCGCTGCGTTTTTCGCCTGGAGCGGCGGAAGGAACTGGCCTCACGCCCCAGGGAACACAGGCATCAATCGCCTTCGAGCTGCAGGTCGGCGAGCAGTTTCTGTGCGGCCTTCAAGCGGTCACAGGCCTCCACCATCTCAGCGGAAACGAGCCGCTTCTGTGTCCGCGGCATGACCTCGAGTTTCTCGCACAACGACTCGAGCGCGACGACTGCGACCTGGATGCCGAGCTGCGCCATCACCACTTCGTTCGGGATGTCGCGCGTCATTCTGCTACCGTGGTTGCTCGCTGGGAAATGCCAGCGCTCACCTTGCGCGCAACCGACGCGCAAGGCAAGCCACGCTGGGGCAATAGTCCGCGATCTTTCGCGTCTTTCCTCGGCAATGTTTCGGGGCGCAGGCGAGCAAAGCTGCGGATCCCGCACGGAGAAGTCCGCTCCAGCGCGGGCGGCCAGCCAGGGGAGGACCGAAATGGAACACGCCAACCAGAGCACCAGCAATGCGCCACGATTGGCAATTTTGGGCAATCACTTGCCCAGAAAATGCGGCATCGCGACGTTCACGACGGACCTCGCCGCGGCGGTGAGCAAGGTCGCCCCCGAGATGCGAACCCTGGTCGTCGCCATCAACGACGGCGGACAGGTGCACGCGTATCCGGAGGTCGTCCGCTTCCAGATCGCGGAGGATGAGCTCTCGTCGTACCGGCGGGCCGCGCAGTTCCTGAATGCGAGCGGCGTCGAGGTTGCCTCGCTCCAGCACGAGTACGGCATCTTCGGCGGCAAGTCCGGAAGTCACGTGCTGACCTTGCTGCACGAGCTGAACATGCCCGTGGTCACCACGCTGCACACGATCCTCACGGCGCCTTCAGCCGCGCAACGGGCGGTGCTCGATCAGGTGATCACCCTGTCCGAACGCCTGGTCGTGATGAGCGAGCACGGCGCGCGCACGCTGCAGGAAACACACGGTGTCCCCGCATCGCGCATCGACGTCATCCCGCACGGTATCCCGCTGGCCGCGGGAGGAACGCGCGGCAAAGCTGCGCTGGGCTTCGACGGCCGGCCGATGATCCTGACCTTCGGCCTGCTCTCCCCGGACAAGGGCACCGAGTTCGTGATCGAGGCGATGCCTGCAATCCTCGCCCGGCATCCGAAGGCCATCTTCGTCGTGCTCGGTGCCACGCACCCCCACGTCAAGGAACGCCACGGCGAGGCCTATCGTCAGTCGCTCTTGCTCCGCATTCGCAGCTTGAATATCGAGCGCAGCGTGGTCTTCCACGACCGCTTCGTCGACGACGACGAGCTCGCCGGTTTCTTGGCCGCCGCCGACGTATGCGTCACCCCCTATTTGAACCCGGAGCAAAGCACCTCGGGAACGCTCGCGCGCGCCGTCGCCGCAGGGCGCGCCGTCATCTCGACGCCCTATTGGCACGCGAAGGAGCTGCTCGACGACGGTCGAGGCATCCTCGTTCCCGTGCGCGACGCGCCGGCCATCGCGGAGGCCGCCATCCGCCTGCTCGCCGACGAATCCCAGCGTGCTGCCATTGGGGCGCGAGCCCTCGAATACGCTCGCAGCAGCTCCTGGCCGGTGGTCGCTGGCAGCTATCTGCGCAGCTTCGACCGCGCCCGCGAGGGCCAGCGGGAGCGCCGCAGTCTGCCACCCGCGTGGCCATTGGCGCAGCCGGCAGACCTGCCCGAGCTCAACTTCGACCATCTCCGAGCACTCACGGATGACACCGGGCTCTTGCAGCACGCCAGCTTCGACGTGCCCCGCTACGGCGAGGGCTACTGTTTGGACGACAACGCGCGGGCCCTCATGCTGATGACATTGCTCGAGGAAGGCAGCGCTGCACGTCCTGCCGAGGTGCGGGGAGCTACCGCGCGCTACCTGGCGTTTTTGGCCTACGCCTTCAATCACGACACCAGGCGCTTCAAGAACTTCATGTCCTACTCGCGCCAATGGCTCGAAGAAACGGGCTCGGAGGACAGCCACGGTCGCGCCGTTTGGGCGCTCGGCACCGTGGTCGGGCGCTCGGCGGAGCCAAGTCGCCGTGGCCTCGCCCGAGAGCTCTTCCAGCTGGCCTTACCGGTGCTGGCCGAGTTTTCGAGCCCGCGAGCGTGGGCATACTCGCTGCTCGGCATCAACGAGTACTTGCGAACCTTCCGCGGCGACAGCAGCACGGAAAGCCTGAGGCAAGTGCTGGTCGACAAGTTGTGCGGCCTCTTGGACCGCAACGAGACACCCGACTGGCGCTGGTTCGAGGAATCCCTCACCTACGAAAATGCGCGGCTGCCCCAAGCCTTGATTGTGTCCGGCGAGGCGCTCGGTTCGCAGGCCATCTGCTCCAGAGGCCTCTCCACGCTGGACTGGCTCGCCACCCATCAGGTCTCGGCTGACGGCCTGTTCTCCCCCGTCGGCTCCAACGGCTTCTTTCACAAGGGCACGGCCAAGGCCGAGTTCGATCAACAGCCCGTGGAGGCAGCGGCCATGGTTTCCGCGAGCTTGGATGCCTTGCGCGTGAGCAAAGACGCGCGCTGGGCTCATTGCGGACGCAGCGCCTTCGACTGGTTCCTCGGCTACAACCACCTGCGCTTGTCACTCTACGATGCTTCGACCGGTGGCTGTCGGGATGGCCTGCACGTCGAGCGCCTGAACGAAAATCAGGGCGCGGAGTCCACGCTCTCGTTCTTGACCGCATTGCTCGAGCTGCGCAGTCTCGATACCTCGCCCGGCGTCGGGACGTCGCCGGTGTGAACGGCGCTCAGCTCGGAGCGAGCGCGGCGAGCAGGTCCGAGATTCGAAGTGTCGCGATGCGCGTCCCGACGTCCGAGAAGCCGTAGGGCAGCACCAAGAGGTCGCCGAACGCCATGGCGCCACAGGCGTAGACGACGTTGGGGACGTAGCCATCGCGCTCGTCCTCGGCCGGCTCCAGGAACGGCTTTTCGAGGCAACCGAGCACGCGCGAGGGGTCATTCAGGTCGAGCAAGAGCGCGCCCAGGCAGTATCTACGCAGCGGGCCGACACCGTGCGTGATCACGAGCCAGCCGGCCTCGGTTTCGATGGGCGAGCCGCAGTTGCCGAGCTGAACCAGCTCCCAAGGCGCCGTCGGCGTCTGAATGATCTGCTGCTCGTACCAAAAGCGCACGTTGCTCGAACGGATGAGGAAATTGTTCTCGCCGTCGAGGCGGCCAAGGGCCACGAACCGGCCATCGATCTGACGCGGAAAGAGGGCCATGCCCTTGTTCATCGCAGCGCTACCGTTGAGGGTCGAAACCCGGAACGTCATGAAATCCCGCGTCTCGATCAGCTGGGGCAGAATGCGGAAACCGTCATAGGCGGTGTACGACGCGAAGTAGGTGACGCTGCCATCGTCGTACTGGAAGCGCACGAAGCGAGCATCCTCCATGCCGTGGCTCTCGCTCGGACCTGACGGGAAGATCACGCGCTCCGAAAGCTCCGACTCGCCGTGAAAGGTGCTCTCGTAGTTGGAGGACGCGAGCCAGTGGATGGTGCGCATCGCCTGCACGACCGCCTGATCGGCGGCGGATTCCTGCTCGATCTCGAGGAGTCGAGCGTCCAAGAGCTCGATGCTGAAGCGTTCCGGCAGGTGCTCAATCACGCGTTGCGCCGCTTCCGTGTAGCCGTCGATCTCGATCAACTTGGTGCGAAAGACGTTCCGCTCGTAGGTTGGGGGTCGATGCAGCGCCGTCCTGGCGAAGCGCGTCGGCCGGTCCAGCGTGATGTGACCTTGCTCGTCGACGATGCCGCTACGAAACTGAACCGAAGAGATGTGTCCCTCGCCGATGGCGCGCAGGCTCATGACGAAGCGCAGCGCATTCGGCGCCACACCCTCCTGATGGGGGGCGCGCACCATGGACGGATTGGTCAGCGCCGCGGCGTCGATGGAGTACTCATGGGTGAAGTAGGCTCCAATCAACTGCCGCCGCTCGACCGAGAGCTGCACGGCGTCGGGAACGTGCCGAGCGGCGAAGGCGAAATGTCGGTCGAGCACGGAGGCGAAGTCGAGGTGTCGCTCGTTGAAGCGCTCGTACACGCCCTCGAGCGTCGCCCCGACCTGCTCGTCGGAGAGGGCCAAAATGCGCTGCAAGATGCGGTCGACACGACTCTTGCCATCCGGAAAAACTCCCGGAAGGAAAGGCTTGGAAATCACCCTGCGCGGCTCCGGAAGCAGTCGTACTTCGGAGCGAACGACCGGCACTGGGTTTTGTCGCAATCCTGTTTTGGCCTTCTAGCCTCTCAGTAGCATCGAAAGCGGGGGGCACCTATCACCACTTGCGGTAGGGCGTGGTGTACCCGGCTCGTTTCAGCTCGTGGGCGTCGAAGTAGGCGCCCAGCAGGCCCAAAAGCTCCTCGCTTCTGGCATCACCCGGCGAGTACAGGTTCTCTTCTTCGCCCGGGTCCCGTTTCAGGTCGTAGACCTCCACCGCACCAGAACGTGGATCTTCGATGACCTTCCACAGGTCCCTGCTGACCAGCGCCTGCTTCAGGCGCGCTTCGGACACGATCGGCCGTGTGAGCGGCTCGCTGCCCCCGGCCAGGATGGGCACCAGACTCTGGCCAAGCGCGTGACCAGGCGCGCTGAGGCCGTAGAGGTCGACGATGGTCGGATAGAGGTCGAGCAAGGACACGGGCTCATCCACGGCCCGGGCCGCGATGCCTGGCCCGGAGATCAAGAGGGGCACCTTGATCATCGGGTCGTAGAGGCTGGACGCGTGCCACGTGAGGTCGTGCTCGCCGAACGCCTCGCCGTGGTCGGCATACACGATGACGATTGTGCGCTCGAGCAGGCCTTTGTCTTCGAGCAGTGCGCGCAACCGACCGAGCTCCTCGTCCACCAGGCCGAGCTCCTTCAAATAGCCCGCGTACGGTGACTTGGCTTTGCCGGCGCTCGTGTACGGCGAGTGCGCGTCCATGAAATGGACGTAGGCGAAGAGCGGTCCTCGCTTCTGCTTCCTCAGGCGCAGGCGCAGGTGCTTGCCGGCGCGTTCGGCCGATGGATACGACGAAGGGCCTTGGCTCTTGGACCTGCGCCGGGCATCGACCTCCGTCGAGAACCCTCGTACGAGCTCGAAGTGGTTGTTCAGCCAACCCGTGGTGTCCACGTTGAAGGTCCACACCGACGCTGCCCTGAGCAGATCGGTGAAGCGCGGCGTCTCGTCTTCGTGGGGGAAGACATCGGAAAAGCGCCGATCGTGGTGGGTCCAGTACAGGGCCGAGTACGGCTTGCCCGCGAACATCGGCCCGATGGTCGTGGCCGTCGAGGCCCCCGGGGAGCGCGCCTGGCGAAACCACACACCTTCGTCACGCAAGCGAAAGAACTCGGGCAGTTTCGGCCTGAGCTTTTCGTCCTCGAGGACCGCCGCCCGCATGGAATCCACGCCGAGGAGGAGCACGATCAGGTTCTCGCGCGGCAAGAGGGCGGAAGTAGCAGGAACGCCGGGGTCCGCTGCGCGCGATCGAAACCACTCGCCCTGCGCCTGAGCCGACCTCGAGCGAGACTGCTCTCTTGCCCACACGGGTCCCAAAAACGGAGCCCACACAGCGCCCGGTTGGCGCTCCAGCATGACCAAGACGTCGTTGGACGGCGTGACGAACACCGATAGCGCACCCAGGACCCCCAGCGCCACCAAGGCTGCGCGGGCGTAGCGTCTGGACCCCGCGCGCATCGGCAGCCCGATACCGTGCAGGGCTGCGCCGCTGACCAGACCGACACTCGCGGCGACGAACAGGTGGACGCCCGTGTAGCTGAGCGGTGCGATCCAGGCATTCACGAAGGCGATCGGCGCCGTGGCCAGCAGCGCCGCGAGTCGGAGCCAGCCGCGGGCGAGCCAGGCTCCCACCATCTCGCGCGCCACGGCCCAGAAGAGAGCCCCGAGCAGGGCGACGATCCAGTAGGACACCTCCGGAATGAGCGGCGACGAGCGGCCAACCGGTCCCTCGAGGTCCGTCTCCAGCACCACGCGCAAGAGCGGCGCCACCAGCACGGTGAAGAGCAGGACCCTCAGGCCCAGCGAGTCACGACCGAACCTGCCCCAGAGGCTGCCGCTCGCCCAGACGAGCATCCCCGCCAGAGCCATGTGGCCGAACGCGTAGAGCTGTGTCGGCAGATCGGCCGGGGCCCCCCGCGAAGCCATCGCGAGCGCTTGGTACGAAGCTGCCAGGAGCCAGCCCAAGAGCTCGGCCACCGGCATGGGCACGGTCGCTCGGGAGGACGCCTGTTCCGGACTCACGAACCGGAAAAACTAGCCCAAATCGAGCGATTGTGAACAATCGATGACAAAAAAGGCGACAGCGTGGCCGCCGCCCGCGGCGAGCTCACTCGCAGTAATCGCGGCTCTGCACCCGCACGAAGCTCGAGTCGAGCGCCGAAGCTGCCTCGAGAGCAGCGATCACGTCAGCGGTCATCGCGTTACCGGCCACGTCGAGGGTCGCCGTGTCGAGAGCGTAGAGCTTGAACTCGTAGACGTTGCCGCACGCGCCGGACCCAAAGTAACCGCCCTGGATCCCCGCCTGCTTGGCTGTGAACGGCGTCGTGACGGTCGCCCCCGTCGGCAGGCCTTCCGGGAGCGCCAGAGTGCCGGCCGGAATGTCCCAGAGGGCCCAGTGCGCGTTGGTCGCCGTCAGGTCGTGGAGAATCACTGCGTAGCTCAGCGTCCCGACGGGACCCTCGGGCCAGCTCATCGCCGGGGAGATGTTCTCCCCTTCGATGAACGTCGACACGTTCTTTTGCGGGAAGAGAGGGCAAGCGGCTTCCGCCCCCGCATCGCAATCGTCGTTGTCGACCGCAGCGATGCCGTCGATCGTCAGCTCGAACGCCGCTGTCGCGCCACCACCCGAACCACCTGTCCCCGCGCCACCGGTCCCTGCGCCGCCAGACGCAGCGCCACCGCTCGCAGCGCCGCCCGTCGCCGCACCGCCACTGGAGGTTCCGCCGCTCGCGGTTCCACCACTCGACGTGCCACCGCTGCTCGTCCCGCCGCTCGCCGCGCCCCCCGAGGCACCACCGCTCCCGACCGTGCCTCCGGACGCTGGCGCGCCGCCAGTTCCTATGGGCGGAGTCGTCGTGCTCGAGCAGGCACTCAGTCCGGAGAGGCCCAGCGAGGCGAGGCCAGTCAAAGACAAAGCTAGGGCGACCGTGTTCTTGGGGCGGAACATGGCCGGACTCTAGCCCAGTGGGCTGAGCCCGGAGAACACCTCTGCCCCGAGTTGGTCGAATTCGGGAGCGCCAGGCTGAAATCTTCAAGGCAGCATGATGCGACCGGGGGCGCCGTCGGTTCCTGCTTCCGTGTGGCACGAGTTGCAGTCGCCGTCGTCCTGCTCGCCCACCATCACCCGCTCGCCGTCGGCTGAGACCACCTTGGCAGTGTACGGCATCGTGAAACTATCCGGATCCTCGAGCATGAAATTGCCCGAGCTTCGGGGCGTTAGCTCGAACACGCGGCCCGCAGCGTCCGTGATCTCCACGTAGATGGCGGACGAGCCCGGAACGCCGTTACAGTCGCCGGGTTCATGAGCCGTTGGGTAGAGCGTCCCAGCGATCGTCAGATCGGGACCTTCGCGCTCCTTGGTGTGGCAAGAGATGCAGGCATCGCCCGGGTTCATGTTGGGCGACTCTTCGTTGCCGCCAGTCCAGTGGCTACCGCTCGTACAGACCACCGGCGTGTCGTACGGATCAGGGGGCGGCGGCGGCAGCTCACCCGAGCACGAGCCCTGAGGAGCGCCAGCGTTGACCCAGGCCGTGAAGGCCTCGATGTCAGCGGCTGGAGGGGTGGGCGTAGGCGCGGGCGGCATCTGCGAATCGTCGCCGGCGGCCAGGCGCACGAGCGACGCCTCGGCCAAAGTGAGCGTCGGGTCACCGCCGCTCGCCCGGGCGAGATCCGCATGGGTGATCATCGGCACGGGTGAGGCCGCCGAGTGGCAGCCCTGGCAGTTTTCCGTCAAGAATGCCTGAACCTCGCAGGGGAATTCGCCCGAGGCCATTTGGCCACCGGTGGAGCTGGAACCGTTGCCGCCGGTCGACACCGGCACGCCGGACTGGCCGCCCGACCCAGGCAGCGCCGACGGACCACCGTCCGGCCTGATGAGCTCCGCCGTGCAAGCGGAGAGAAAGGCCGCTCCGCCACCCGTGGCAATCAAAAGGATCGAAGCACCCACACGCTCGAACCAACGAACCGACGTCATAATGAGGCCGTGGCCAACGCCGCGTGGAGTCGTGATCCATCGAGAATTTTGCGCGCTGTCGGGCCGAAGCGCGCAGCCCTTGCGCGGTTGCGATGGGGCTCAGCTAGGGGGCGGAGAATTTTGCGCGGCACGCAGGATCGCGTCGGTGACGGCCGAGAGCCCATCTTCCATGCGAGCGCGCACACCAACCTCCCGCGCCGCCTCGATCACCTCGGGCCGCAATAGCGTTCGCAGGCCCTTTTCGAAGCGTTCCTCACTCCATTTCTGAAAGCGGAACGTCGCCCCGATCCCGAGCTTCTCGAGGCGCGAGCCCCACAACGGTTGGTCGGCGAAGACAGCGCAGATCAAGGTCGGAATGCCGCCGCGCAAGGTGGCATACGTGGTCCCGGCCCCGCCATGGTGCACCGCTGCGCGACAGCGCGGAAAGAGCGCATCGTGATCGACTGTGCCAACGAATTGGATGCGCTCGTCGGACGCCCCGTTCACTTCGCTCCAGCCGGCACTGATCACCGCACGCAGCTCCAAACGCTCGAGCACGCGTCGCACTTCGGTGAGCATCACCCGCGGCTCGAGCACCGGGATGCTACCAAACCCCAAGTAGACCGGCGGTGGCCCCGCACTCAGCCATGCCTCGAGCTCCGCATCCAGCCCGCTTTCGCCGAGCGCCTCCCGCATCTGTGGAGGGATCGCGATGCCCGGACAAGTGAGGACCTCGTCCCACCAATCGCGCGGCCGCGGAAAGAGCAGCGGGCTGTACGACAAGACGCCGGGCAGCTTCTCCTCCTCCACCTGGTGCGTGTACGGCCGCTTCGCCGCAGGTAGGCCGAGCCAAGCGCGATACTCGTTCGTGGCTTCCTTGGTGCCGCGCCAAAACACGAGGTCGACCAGCCAGTGCGTCAGCCGGTTGAGTGGACCAAGCGAACGGTTCGTGAGGGGGAACGCCGGATACTCGCTCGAAGGGACGAGGGGATAGAGATGGAAGGGGATGATGGGAACCTGAAAGCGCGTCCCGAGCGCGGCGATCAAGTCATCGATGAGAGCATGAGACACGATGGCGTCGGCACCCTCGGCTGCCGCAAAGAGCACCTCGAACAACTCCTGGCGGAACTTCTTCGACTCGGCGTCCAGCCACTTCATGAATGCGCCGAAGTCGCCCTTGGCCAGCATGCGCTGCGCCTCCGGACCGCTCAGCAGCTGCTGCCCGTCGAACGGGATCGGGAAGTACTCGAAGCCCAGTCGCTCCACGAACCCGCGCATGTTGAGCGGCGCGCACAGGCGCACCTCGTGCCCCCGCTTCCGGAGCTCCCAGCCGAGGCACGCATACGGCTGCACGTCCCCCCGCGACCCGTACCCCACCAGCGTGATCTTCACTGCGGGCAGGACTTTTAGCAGAATCGCATGCCTGGATCGCCCGCGGGTGAAGACACTGATCGACTTCGTGTTCCACGGCATTCACCCCTCATGGTGCGGGACTGCGGCCAGAGCCTCCTTGGAGCGGTCGCGTGCGCCCAAGTTCCGCCAGATTCACAAATTGCCACTGGGGAGCGAGGGTTTCGCTCGCCGCCCCTGCCCTTTGCCTCGCCGCTCCCAGGTGGCTCGGTTATCCTCTCAGGGCCTCATTGCGGGAGGACCATGTCAGGCGGACGCTGGACGAAGTTGCGCGCGGAGGCCGCCTGGCCGGGCCTTGCTGCGCTCACGCTCGCAGCGTTTTTGCTCGGCTGCTCGTCAGCTCCCGGAGACGGCGCCGTGCCGCCCGGCGCTAGCGGGGGCGCTTCCAGTGGAAGCGGTGGAGCCACGAGCCTCGGCAGCGGAGGCAGCCCCGGCGCGCCCGGTCTCGAGGCGCGCGCCTGGCGGCTGACGCACGAGCAGTACCGGCGGAGCGTGGTCGATCTGGTCGGGGTCGAGCCCGATCTCTCGAACTTCACCCCCGAGACGGGCAACGGCAAGTTCCAGAACTTTTCGTCCACCGCGTTCGTCCGCGTCGATTTGGCGGCCAATTACTACCAGGTTGCCCAAGACATTGCGGAACAGCTGACGACGCCGGAGCTGGCCTCGCTGACGACGTGTGACCTCGTCTCGGCTTGCCAGAGCACGTTCATCGACGAGCTCGGGGAAGCGGCGTTTCGGGCGCCGGTTCCCGCGGAGGTCGCGGCGCGGCTGAGCGCTCTCTTCGACTTGGCCGCGGCCGAGGCCGATGCGGAAGCTGGCTACCGCGCCGTGCTCACGGCCGTCCTGAATTCGCCGCTCTTTCTCTATCGCAAGGAAATCGGTCCCGCCGAAGACACGACCAGCCCCGAGCTGTCGCTCACGGCGCCGCAGATCGCCGAGTTCTTGTCCTACGGCTTGCTCGGCGGGCCGCCTCCGCCCTGGTTGCGGCAGAAGGCAAACGCCGGTGGGCTCGACGCGGCATCCTTGGCGGAGGTCGTCGCCGACCTCGTGGAAGATCAGGATTTCGACACGCAGCTCCAGACGTTTCTCAGCGAGTGGCTCGAAGTGGCCACCTTTCAGACGGTCGAGAAGTCGGACGTGTTCCCGGGGTTCGACGCGGTGAGGCCCCTCATGGCCCAGGAGCTCGAGCTGTTCCTCGGGCAGAGTGGCCGCAAGGACACGGGCCTAGCCGAGCTCTTGCTCGATCCGGTCCCCGCCGTTTCGCCGGAGCTCGATGCCTTCTATGCGTCGGATCCCAGTGCGCCCGAGCAGGCGACACGGCTCGGCATCATTGGGCTGGGTACGGTGCTGGCTTCGCACGCCAAGTCGTATTTGACCTCGCCCACCCTGCGCGGGCTCTTCATCCGTTCGCGCCTGTTCTGCCAGGAGATCACCCTGCCGCAGAACTTCACGCCGCCGCCGCTTTCGGAGACGGAGGCGCTCGGCATCGCGCAAACCACGCGCGAGCTCTACGAGCGTCACTTGAGCGATGCGAGCTGCTCGAACTGCCACCGGGCGATGGACAACCTCGGCTTCGCGCTCGAAGCCTACGATGGCGCCGGACGGGTGCGGACGCTCGACACGACGCAAGGCGCTTCGGTGGCGCTCGATACGACCGCCGAGCTGACCGACTCGGACGTCGACCGCGCGCTGACGGGGGCCGGCGATCTCAGCCAAGCGCTGAGCGAGAGCACGCTGGTCAAGGAGTGCTTGGCTCGGCAGGCGTTCCGCTTCTACTTCGGTCAGGTCGAAGCCGCGCCCGACTTGCCGGCTATCCTGGCCGGCTCGAGCCGCCTGGTTGCCACCGATGCGCTGGGCGAGCTCTTGGCTGGGCTCTTTTCCACGGACAACACCTTCGTGCGTCAAAGGGGAACCAACTGATGGCGCTCATTCGTCCCACCCTCTCGGAGCTGAAGCTCCACCGGCGCGGCCTCTTGAAAGTGGGGCTCGGCGCCCTCGTCCTGGCACCGTTCATCCGCCAGAGGCAGCTCTTCGCGCAGAACGCGCTGCCCAAGCGGATCATCATGGTCTTCACGCCCGATTCGAATCCGCCCGAGTGGTGGCCAACCGGTACGGGCAAGAGCTTCACCTTGAACGAGCCGCTCTTGGACTTCGTCGGCATGGAAGACCAGCTGCTCGTTCCGCGGCGCCTCGACCACTCGTGGACCTACGACAACCACCACATGGCCGGCATCGTGCAGCTCTTCACCGGTGGGCGCTTCGATGGCGACGAGAATCGCTTCTCCGACAGCCCGTCGGTCGACCAATACCTGCTGCAGAATACCGACATTCGCGGCGAGACGCCGCGCGCGTCGATTCATCTCGGGGTCGACGACGGTCGCACCGATCATCGGCACATCATCTGCTACTCGGGATCGGGCCAGCCCATTGCCGCCGAGGTGGACCCCACCCGGGCGTTCAACAACATCTTCGGCGACGTCAGCTTCGGCGGCGAGCCGACCCCCACCCCAGCGCCAACACCGACTGGGCCGAGTGTTGCCGTCCGGCAGGCCATCTTGGACGCGAATGCCGACGACGTCCGCTACCTCCAGCGCTATCTCGGCCAGGAAGAGCGCGAGCGCCTGGAGCTGCACCTCGATGCACTGGCCGAGCTGCGGACGCGGGTGGAAAATCAGGGGCAAAGTACGGTGGGCGGCTCGGCAGCCTGCGAAGAGCCGGACACGAGCGGCTTTTCGAATAGCCTCAAGAACGAGACCACGATGACGCGCTGGGCCCAGATCAACGCCGACATCATCGTGAGCGCGCTCGCCTGTGACGTGACCCGTGTCGCCAGCTACCAGTTCAGCTTCTCGGGCGGCCACCACGAAGGTTTGCTCGGCTTTTCCAAGAGCTGGCACGATGAGGTGGCCCACGTGAGCCAGACGTCCGACAGCGTGAGCGTCGGTGGCGAGGCGATGACCACGCGCGCTGCCTTCAATCGCTTCTCGCGCTATTGGCACGGCCACATCGCCTACCTCGCCAAGCGTTTGCAAAGCCTGCCCGAGGGCGACGGCACCATGCTCGACAACACGCTCATCTACTGCGGCGTCGAGAGCGGCACCAACCACAGTCACGACCCGAACGACATGCAGTACCTACTCATCGGCGGAAAGAACCTCGGTTTCCAGAGCGGTCAGGTGCTGGACGTCGGACAGACCTCCGCGCATCGCCTACACGTGGCGGTGCTCAATGCCTTCGGCGCCGACGTTCAGGTCTTCGGTAGCGCCGACGACGGCACGGGGCCGCTGAGCGGCGTCGTCGCCTAGCCGCTGCTAGGCTCGGGCAGCATGCTTGTTCCTCGTGGCCCGCTGGCAGGGCTCGTTGCCGCGGCACTCGCCTTCACTGCGGCCTGCTCCGCCGCCCCAGGGGCGGCCGGGCCCGGCACGGGTGGCAGCGCGAGCACCGGCTCAGGCGGCACGACCGCCAGCGAGCCGCTTGGTTACTTCGACGGCAAGAGCCGCCTCACTGACCTGACCGAAACGAGCTGTGAGGTCACCGTCACGAGCGCGGACATCGCCGAGGACATGGCGACGGTGGGCATCGTGACCTTCACGACGACTTTGCCAGGACTGCGCGCCGCGGAGATCCATTTCGGGCCGGACACCGAGTACGGCTTGGTCGCTCCGGTCGATCTGAGCGAGGAGGGCTACCGCACACTGCTCCTCGGGATGATCCAGAACGCCACCTACCACTTCCGAGTCGCCGTGAGCGACGGCTCGAGTGTTTGCTACGGCCACGACCAAACCCTCGATACCGGGACCCTGGCTGCCATCGATGGAGACGTCGTCGTCTTGACCGAGATCTCGACGAGCCCAGCCGCAGCCCCGGGCTTCATGGTCACCTCCCGCGACGGCGACGCCCTCATCTACGACAAGAACGGGGAGGTCGTGTGGGCGCACGCGATGGACTACGTCTTTTCGGTCCACATGTCGTGGGACGGGAAATACATGATCGGTCGGGACGGCGGTCCCTTCGACCAAGGCGACGGCGGCATGTTCTACCGGCTGATGATGGACGGCTCGGGCTCGCTCGCCGTAGACGCCCCCGGCGGCGATCATCACGATTTTGCCTCCATCCCGAGCGGCATCGCCTACCTCGCCAAGCCGGACGCTGGCGCGTGCGACCACGTCTACGAGGCCAGCATCGACCTCACTGACGGCGCGTCCGTACTCGACACCTGGCCCATTTTCGAACACTTCACGGACGAGGGCATGGCCGAAGGCAGCGAGATCTGCCACGCCAACCGCATCCACTACTCGCTCGAGCAGGATTCCTACACGGTTTCGGATCGCAACAAGGACGTGATTGGTGTGTGGGGCAGGAGCGGGACTCCACTCTTGTCCATCGGCAAGACTCCAATTGGTGATTTGCCGACTCACGTCCTCGCAGAAGGTGCGGGCCCGGGCGGTGCCTGGCACGTGCAGCACGGCCACCACTTCTACGCGGACGACGCGCTCGTGGTTTTCTCCAACGAGGCCGACGGTGGCTCGGCAGCCCTGCACTACACGATCACCGGCAATTCCGCTCGACTCGACTGGAAGTATTCCGGCGCCGGCGATTCGATGATCCAGGGCGACGTGCAGCACTTGCCGAACGGGAACTTCCTCGTCACTTCGAACCTCGGCAGCAGCATCGTCGAGCTTGGCCCGGATGGCCAAACGGAGGTGGGACGTTACGTGCTGGGCGGGCCGCGGGGGCCTTCTTACGGCTTCGGCTACGTCGACCACCGCCCTTCCCTTTACGGCGCGCCGCCGCCCCGCTGAACGAGCGGGCTGAAAAAGAAGAAGGGCCGGAAGACGTGCTTCCGACCCTCTGGTCATGCTGAGTGGACGAAGCTCAGAGCTCGCCGGTCAGCGTGGGGGCTTCCCAGTCGATGTGATCGGCAGGGTTGGGCGGGCTGGCCAGGTCGGTGTCGAAAGTTCCCGTGGCGGCCGCATCGTTGCCCTTGAGGAAACGATCGACCATGGCGTTCAGGGGAGCCGTGTAGTCGGTGCGCCAGCTGCAGTGGGCGCCGCTGGCTCCCTGATAGGTGATGTGGTCGCCGACGCCGAGCGCCTCGAAGATCATCTTGCCGACGTTGCCGGTCACCCAGGCCGAGTTGCGGTCGAGGCCGTTGTAGTTCGTGCTCGGGTTATCGACGATGTAGAGGCCGCGCGGCGCGATCAGGCCCATGGCCTCGTGCATGTCGATTGGGAGCTCGGTCGTCTGGTCGGCAGAGGCGTCGTTGCCCGTCGTGAACGCGCCGAGCGCGATTTCGGACATCCAGCGCACGTAGCTGATGGTGTGGTACGGATATTCGGTGTTCGCGCCCGAATCCATCTGGTGCACCAGGCGCATGGCCACCGTGCCGCCGATGCCCGACTCCACGGGAATCGTGAGCGCGATGCGGTTGTCGAGCACACCACCGACGAAGGCGCCCTTGCCGTTGCGCGAGCAGCCGGTGATGCCGAGATGCGTCGGATCGATCACGCTTGGATCTTGCTCCAAGACGTCGATGAGGCGGCTGATCTGCCAGGCCTGTCCGATCAGGTAGCCGGCCTCGTGGTTCGAGCCGTAGGCATCGAAGAAGGGGGCGTTCTTCGGGCCACTGCCACCGGACCCCTCGACGGGCGTGAAGGTGAGCACGGCCACGCCGCTCGGCGCGGGCATCGTGCCCAGGCCGCCGTAGCTAATGATCGCCGGGGCGGGCGCCGTCGCGCCGTTCATGTTCACGGTGACGCTGAACTGGGCAGTTCCCTCGGGGCCGTCGGCGGTCACCATGATGCTGCCGCTGCTCACGCTTCCGGAAACGGACCCTGCTTCCGGCACGGGCTTTTCGCCGTAGATGAAAGCGTGGATCTCCTGCTTGATCTCCTCGCGCCGGCAGAGCCACTCGCCCCGATCGGTCATGCGGGTGCCATCCAGCTTCGTGAACGGATCGGGCAGGTTATCGTTGGCAGTGAGCGAATCGCGCGTCGGCAGAGCGCCGATCGTGCAGCCGGCGCTGGGGTTCTCGACTGCCCCCCAATCGCCGCTCACTCCGACGCTGCCGCCACCGGTTCCGCTGCCGCCACCGGTTGCGGTTCCGCCACCGCTCGCCGTGACGCCACCTGTGCTCACGGTCCCGCCGACGCCCACCGAGCCACCGACGCCGACGCTACCGCCGACACCCACCACGCCGCCGCTGCCGATGGTGCCACCGGAACCGACGACGCCCCCCGTCCCCACGCTCCCGCCGGAACCAGGGGGTGGGGTGGACGAGCTGGGAGCACAGGCCGAGCCGGCTGCAACCGCCGTGAGCAAGAGGGGGAGGGAAATGGACCAACTGACAGACTTAGTGAACGTCGAGCGCATAGAGATTCATCCTTGGGCGAATGTGAGGCTTAGCGTAGGCAGTTTCTTCATGAGGGCAAAAACGTCCCCCCTCCTTCAGTCACTGTTTTTGGCGTGGCGAGCGCGCATCGACCTGCGCGCTACAGCACGGTTTACTATTTGCGTCTCCACCATCAGGCAGAGCTCCGACGCGCGAGTGTCACTCGAGCGTCGGGGTCTCCCAGTCCTTCCAGTCGGCTAGGTTCCCCATGCCGCTGGGGCCGGGATTGATCACGCCGGGCGCCTCTCCCTCGTGTTTGAGGAAGTAGGAGATGTTCGCGGCCAAGAGCTCCGTGTACTCGTCCTTGTACGCGCAGTGCCCCGTGTCCGGGACGTTCGAGTGGTAGCTCAGATTGCCGAGCACACCGAGCGCACTCCACACTTCCGCGCCGGCGATGGTCGCAGTGTGGCCCGCTGGCGCGCCCATCTGCTCCTCACCAGGATTCTCGAGCACGAGCAGCCCCCGCGGCGCGATCGCGGCGACGAGTGAATGCGTATCGATCGGAAGCTTCACGGCGTTCGAGGTGTTCGTCGTGTCGTCGAAGACGAACGGCTCGAAGTTGTTGCTCAGCCAATTCAGGCCGTAATAGTTGTGATCGGTGCGCTCCTTGCCCAGGATGTCGACCATGCGATAGAGCGGGACGCCCGCCGTGCTCGTTTCCTCGGGGATCGTGAGGGCGATGCGCTCGTCGAAGAGACCGATGGCAAAAGCGCCCTTGCCGTTGCGCGAGCAGCCCGTCACGCCGAGGCGGGTCCAGTCGATGACCGAACCGTCCGCTGCTTGTAGGACGTCGATCAAGCGGCTGGCTCCCCACGCCCAGGCCATGAGGAGACCGGCAGAGTGGTCGCCACCGTAGATGTCGTAGAACAAGCCCGGATTCGGGTCGCCGCGCGACTGCTCGGCCTGTCCCTCGGTGCCGATCTTGGCGTGGTCGTAGTAGATGACGGCGACGCCCTGATCGACGATGCGTTGTTCGCCCAGCGGAATGCCGCCAAAGCCACCCTGCGCGCCCACGTTGATGATGGCCGGGAACGGTCCATCGCCTGGCGGCAACACGATGGACGCCTGAAAGTCGATGGGCGTCCCTTCGGCCTCGACGTGCACCGAGATGGTGCTCTCGGTCACCGTGCCGGTGACCACGTCGGGCGTTGGCTTCTCGCCGTAGATGTACTTCTCGGCTTGCGCGCGGATCTCGGCCCGGCGGCAGTGCCAGTCGGCCTTCTTCGTGATGGGCGTGCCGTCGATCCTGAGGAACGGATTGGGCAACTTCGAATTGGACGACAGCGCGCTTGGATCGGCGAGCTCGGGTACGACACAATCGGTGCCGGTGTCCTCCACCATGGCGCCGTAGTCGTAGACGAGCTCGCTCGGCCCGGGTCCGCCACCTGCGCCACTACCCCCGCTGCCACCCGAGCCGACCGGGACGTTGCCGCCGGTGCCGACACTCCCGCCGCTCCCGCCGCTCGACACCGGCGCTCCACCGCTCGCGAGCGGTGCACCGCCTGCGGCGGGCGGCGTCGTGCCTCCAGCGCCAACCTGCCCACCGCTGCCCGAGGGCGCGTTCGCATCGACCGGGGCTGTGGTCGGCGAGCAGGCTGCCGCCGAGGCCAGGACGCCCAGGGACCAGAAATAGGCTCGAAGTCGCATCGATCGCCGACGTCCCGTAGCGATCCGGTCCGCCTCGAGCACCCGCGGAGGCGCTACCAACGACCAAGCGACGCAATTATCTCCCCTCCGCGATGAAAAATTTCAGGGTAGCTGAGCTACCTCCTCGGAGTGCCGGCTTGGTGCGGGCCAGGGTCTTGCGGCACCTGGTAGCCGCCCGCCGGCAGCGAGACGGGGGTCCCTGCGTGCGCCAACGTGCGCAGGGCATCGGTCAACGCTGCGTCGAGACTGGGGAAGGTCTTGAGCGCCGCGACCTCCGGATTCATCCAGCCGACGGCCGTGATGACCCCCCGCATCACGGCGCTGGTGATGACGATCACGTTGGCGAGCACGGCTGTTTCCACGGCCGGGGGGGTGCGCTTCTTCATGTCGGCCCAGAACTTGCGCATCTCGGGGCTCGCCTTGGTCGAACGACTGGCGTCGTGAATGTTCACGACGCGACGCCCTCGCGCGGCTTCGCGCAAAATCAAGCGGAAGCTCGTTTCCTCGTACCACTGCCCGAGCGGCAGATCGACTTCGCCCACGAACGTCGACACGAGGAGGGGCGCAAAACGATCGTCGATGACGACGGAGCCCACGTTACCTGCTCGAAACTCAGGCATCTGTCGGGATCGTAGGCCCGGGCGCCGCCAAAGCAACCGCAACATCCTCCCAGGCCACTCACAGGCGGAGTCATTCCGCGGCCGCAGGGGCTCCCAGGCGAAACAGCGCACTCGACGCCACTTTCGTCCACAGGGCGAGCAAAGGAAGCTCGTCGTCCTCGAGCAGGAGCGCCAGCTCGTCGACCAAGCAGTCGTCCTCTGGGCTCGGCGGTCGCTCGAAGGCAAAGGAAACGAGCTCTTCCGCGAATTGGTAGCGCGCGTACTTCGACGCCGCCAAAAGCTCCATGACCTCCCGCGGCGTGCTCACGGGCACGATGTCATCGCCGACGAAGACGTTCGCCAGCGGATCGATCGGCCCGCCCAGTGGGTCGACCGTCTGCCAACTGCCGATGGCGTCGTAGTTCTCGAGCGCGAAGCCGAACGGATTGACGTAGAGCGCATGGCACTCCTGGCAGTTCCTGGGCGACGTGAGCGCCTCGGTGTACTGGCGGTTGGTCTGATACTCGCCGTCGGGAGGAGCGCTGCCGATCGGCTCTGCGGGCGGCGGCGGCAGCTCGAGTCCGAAGCCCCGGGTCAGCAAGTAGCCCCCGCGGATCATGGGGGCGGTGCTGGCGGAGTTCGAGAACGAAGCAAGGAAGGCCACTCGCGTCAGCAGGCCTGGTCGAGCCTCGGGATCGAGCGCCACCGGCTCGAGCTCGGGACCGAAATCGCCCGGGTTCAAGCCGTAGACGGCGGCCAAGTCGGCGTTGACGAAGCCTTCCGCGCTCAAAAATAGGTCGGAGAAGGTGCCGCCCGACACCGTCACGGAGTCGGTGAAGCGGAGCAGCTCCTCGCGCGAGGCAGCCATCAACCCGGCCGTGAAGAGCGGGTACTTTGCCCTGTCGTGATCGCGACTGAACCAATAGGAGGTGTCGGAGTCGAGCAGCAGATAGTGGCGGAACGCATGCTCGATGCCGTCCGAGGCCTGGGGCGCGGCGAGCAGGCGCTGAATCTGGGCCTCGACCTGCTCCGAGGAGACGAGCTCGTCCGCGTCGGCCGCTGCAGACAGGATGTCGTCGGGCGTGCTGCCCCAGATGAAGTAGGAAAGTCGGGCGGCGAGCTCGTGGCCGGTGAGCTCGAACGCATCGGGAGATCGGACGACGATCTCGCGCTCGATGAAATGGGGCGAGTTCAGGATCGCGGCCAGGATCTCGGTGGCCGCCTGAGCGCCCTGGCCCGCGAGATCGGCTGGAATCAGCTGCGCGAGCTCTTGCGCCTCGCCCTCGGAAAGCGGACGCCGGAACGCTTTGCGACCAAAGAGGACGATCGTGTCTTCGAGGCAGCTGTCTTGCTCCGGATCGCAGGCGAGGAAGTGGGGGGTCAGGGCGGCATCCGCCATGACCTGCTCCGCGATCGCCCGAGCAACCAACCGATAGGCTTCGCTGGAATAGGTGTTGAGAGGCCCTTCGTAGTCGGGAAGAAGGAGATGTGACGGTTGCTCGCCGCCGTACTCGGTCAGGCCCGTCACGCCGAGCAAGTCACGCACCGTGTTGTCGTACTGCCAGTTGAGCAGGCGCCTGGCGGGAGTCGCTGGGATACCCGGCTCGCACTCGTAGGTGCCGAGCGGCTGCACCAGGGAGTCAGCGATCCGGCCGCCAGTACCGCTGCCGTCCGCCGACGTCCCAGCGCCGACGCCGCCGCCCGTCCCCGCTCCCCCGCTACCGATCGCGCTTTGCCCGCCGCTGGCCGATGCACCAGCAAGGCCCCCCGCAGCGTCCAAGGTCGTCTGGCCGCCGCAGGCCCCGAGCACCGTGCTGGCCAACAGCCCGACCAGGGACCTTTGCTTCAAACTTCGCTTCTGCACGGATCTGCGCCGCCCTCGTCCACCGAGGCGGGTGAACTCGCCGGCTGGATCGGGTCAGGAAAGTGCGGCTCGATCGGGAGCACGAGCAAGGCCAACTCATGCTACCGGGCGAGGAATGAAGAAGGCTTCTGCTCTGGTCCTCTTGGTGCTCGTCCTGCCCGGCTGCGGACTGTGGGAGAAGCTCACAGGCGACCAGGACGACAAGGCGGCCACGATACCTTGGAAGCAGCCGCCCCCTCCGCCCGTGCCGCCGGTCCCGCAGGACAAACTAGCAACGCTCATTCCCAAGCTGCCGGGCTGGGAAGGCTCGGTAGTCGGCAGTGTCAGCGAGGCCGGCAAGCAGAAGTTCACCAGTGCCCGGGGCACCTTCCAGCGCGAGATCGAAGGCAAGCATCAGAAGGTGACCATCGCGATCGTGGACGGTAGCTTCTCAGCCGAGGTGTTCGCACCGCTGACGCGTATGGTGCACTCCAGGCAAGGCGAGACCGACGTGCACAAGAAGGGGCTCGAGCTCGAGGGCAACCCGGGCATCGAGGAATGGCACACGGAGACGGGCGGCGTGACGGTCGCCCTGGCCGTTGCGCGCCGCTTCCTCTTCATGCTCGAGGGAGAAGGCATTCCTCCGGAAACCCTCGGCGAGTGGGTCAAGGGCGTGGACCTGAAGCAGCTCGCCGCGCTCGCCGGCAAGCCGCCTGCGGCCGTCGGCAGCACGCCCGCACACTAGAGGGCCCCAAGCTCGCGGACGTAGACTGCGCCTGCACGGCTCGCCGTGTTGTCGGCCTGGTCGCCATCGATGCCCATCGCTGCGCTGGCCTCGCGCGTCGCCCCGACGACCAGCGTCTCGCCCTGCGCAGCCAGGGCGACGGACCAGCCAAAGCGGTCCCCCGCCTGGGCGTTGGGCGCCTTGACGAGGGCGAATTCGGACCACACGCCGCCATCGCTGCGAAACACGTAGGCCGCCCCGGCTTCCGGCGCCGAGTCATCGCTGGGGCTATCGGGGCCTTTGCTCGCCTCGAGCGCAGCACCAACCGCTAGCGTCTGGCCATCGGCAGCCAGCTGGAGGTGATAGCCGAACTCGTCCGCGACTCCGGCGTTGGAAGCCGTGAGGCTAGTGACCTCCGCCCAGCCGCCGTCCCCCTTTTGGAACATGTGCACGGCGCCGGTGAAGTCCGCCTCGCCCACCGCGCCAACGGCGAGCGTCTGGCCGTCCGCGGCGAGCGATACCGCGGTGCCGAAGCTGTCCGATTCATGGCTCGATGGACCCTTCAGGTAGGTCGTCTGCTGCCAGGCACTGCCGCCCCAGCCAAAGAGGTAGACGGCCCCGGCACTATCGACCGAGTCGTCCTGATTGCCGCCCGTGCCCGTGGCGGCGCTGTCCTCCCAGTACGCACCCACCGCCAGCAAGCTGCCGTCGGCGGACAGTGAAACGGCGCCACCGAAATGGTCCCCCACTCCGGCGTTCGACGCCTTGATGTAGTCAGCTTGTTGCCAAGCTGCGCCGCTGCGGCGGAAGAGGTAGACGGCTCCGGACTCGAACGCCGTCTTGTCGCTTTCGTCACCGTTGATGCCGCTGGACGATCCGTCTTCCCCTTCGGCGCCGACGGCGAGCACGCTGCCGTCGGCCGACAGCGCGATCGAAACGCCGAAAAAGTCGTCCGCGTCGGCAGCCGACGCCTTCAGGTACGCTTGCTGCTCCCACGCGATGCCGTTGTGCACGAAGACGTACACGGCGCCGGCGCTGGGCTCGGTATCGTCGTCCTCGTCGCCGTCGACCCCACTCGATGCGCTCGCCTCGAACGGAGCACCGACCGCCAAAGTCGAGCCGTCCGCCGACAGCGCTACGGTGGACCCGAATGCGTCGCCCCCACTGGGACTGGACGCCTTGAGATACGCTTGCTCCTGCCAACTCCCGGCGCTGCGAGCGAAGACGTACGCCGCACCGGCCTTGGCAGCGGACTCGTCGGTCTGGTCGGCACCCGTGCCGCTGGCTTCGCTGTTCGCTCCGACCACGAGCGTGTTTCCATCGGCCGACAGCGTCGCGGAAAAACCGAAGAGATCGCCCGCCCCCGTGTTCGACGCCTTGAGGTAGCTGACACCTGCCGCGGCTCCCGACGCGCTGCCGCCGGTGTCTGCGGTGCTGCCGCCGGTCCCGCCCGAGGCCGCCGGGCCCCCGCCACTCGACGGCGCGCTCCCACCGCTGCCGTCGCCGCCCGTCTGACTAGAGCAAGCCGGAACCAGGCCGACACTACTCACGCCGAGCAGAAGAACAGCGACGAGCGTCGGACGCGGAGCAGCTCGAGCCATCTCACGGCCAGCCTAGCCTCGCCGGCTCACACTTTCGAGGCGCTCGCGTCGCGCGCGGACTTCTGACGCGGGCCGAGCGCCACCAGCTGCTCGGGCTCGAGCGCTGGCGCGGGCTCGGGACTGTCCAGCGGCTCCACCACGATCTCGAAGCGACCGCTGTCGAATGGCTGCCCGGGTGCCCGCTCCACCTGCACGAGCCTTTCCCGCAGCCCGCGCTGCGCGTGCTCACGGGCGCGAAAATGACAGTACGGGTTATTGCCAGGGCGACCGAGCAACGCGTGGGCCGTGAAAGTACAACCGCCGAGGCAGGTGGCCGCAAAAGGGCAGGTCGCGCAGTAGCCCCACAGATCAGCGGTCGTCCTTTTTCGCATGAGACCGAGCTCGGGCGCATCGTCCCAAATGCGCTCGAGCCCCTGCTCTCGCACGTTGCCCCCGACGTAGTGAGCGCTCTGGAGCGAGGGGCAACCCTTCACGGCCCCATGCGACTCGATCCCGAGCACGAAGCGCCCCGCCTGACAGCCCTGGAAGTGGTCCTGCTCGCCCGAACCGAGTGCTCTGAGCAGGCCCTCTTCCGGGCCAAAGTAGCCGAGATTGTTGCCGGGGGAGATGAGGAGCCCGCGCTCGAATCCCCGCTCCTTGAGGCGCGCAACCCGCGGCAAGAGCTCCAGGAGATCATAGGGCTCGAGCACCATCTGGGGCCGGTCCGCTGCCCGACCGAGCGGTGTCGTCAGCTGAATCTGCCAGCTGGTGACTCCTTCGCGCAGGAGGACCTCGAACAGTTCCTCCAGGTCACCGCGGTTGAGTCGATTCACGTTCGTGTTGGCGCTCACGGCGATGCCAGCGGCCCGGAGCGCACGTAGGGCAGACAGGCCGCTCTCGAAGCTCCCGCGCAGATTCCGCATCAGGTCGTGCGTCGCGCCCACGCCGTCCAAACTGACGGACACGCGACCGATGCCGGCGGCCGCCATGCTGCGGGCCAGCTCGGCATCGATACCGCGACCGCCGGTCGTCATCACGACGTGCACGCCGAGCTTCCGGAGTCTGGCTGCGACCTCGAGGAACCCCGCGTGCAGGTACGCTTCGCCACCGATGAGCACGACCTCGCGAGCGCCGAGGTCAGCGAGCTGCTCTGCCACCGCCAAGGCCTCCGTGGTCGACAGCTCGTCCGGGCGAGCGGCGCTCGCCCGGGACCCGCAGTGGGTGCACGCGTGATCACAGCGGAGGGTCAGTTCCCAAACGACGTAGGCGGGATGGAAGGGCGTCTGGGCGACGTCGAGCCGTCGCCGCTGCCGCGTGCCTTGCTGCGTCCAATCGGCCGGCCGCGTCCGATCGGCAGGGCCCGGGTCGCCCTGAGGAGTTTCGCCGTCGGGAGCGCCCATGTTCCGCGCCCTCTCCCCCTAGGGGGCCGCGTCCTGACCACCGAGGCCGCCGAGGCCACCGAGACCGCCTTCGCCGGCCCCGCCGCCCAGCGGAGAATTCCCACCTGCCGCTGGGCCGCCGCCAGAAGGCCCTCCGCCGGAAGCACTGCCGCCGGAAGCACTGCCGCCCGTTCCGGAGCCACCGGTGGCCGCGGGGGTACCACCAGAGCCGCCCAGGCCATCATCGCCGCCGCATTCGTCCGGCGGGCAGCCGTAGCAAGCCGCCAGGACCATGCTGGAGCCGGCAATCAGCGAGCCCCGAAGGGCGCGGCGAAGAAGGCGCACGCCTCGTCCGACCGGTACTGGAGCCGAACCAACATCGGAAACCGGCGTGTCACACACGCACTGGCAGTGCGGGCAAACAGCGGCACCTTCTGGAACGAAACCCGAACAACGAAAGCAAGTCGCGAGCATGTTTCAATCTATCTCACGCTTCGCTCACCACGCGCAATATGACACTCCTGTCGTAGGCTAATGTTTCACCTTGCCGCGCGGCCTTTGCTCTTGCCGCCCGCGCAAGGAGCGTGCAGGTTGCCGTCATGAGGGGCACCAAGACGTCAGCCTGGGTCCTTTTGGCCATACTGCCGGTGCTGGCACCAAGCGGCTGCGGAGGGACCAACGAGGGCCTGGACGCCGACGACCCCACCTTCGGCGGCGGCGGCGGTGCGGGAACCCCGAGCGTCGACGACGGCGATG
>Ga0247744_1000059_pt1 | contig 24992 bp, 21 predicted proteins | sample UWRJS154409C5_FD_180946 | JGI IMG/M metagenome (GOLD analysis project Ga0247744, IMG submission 180946) | Soil microbial communities from Arlington Agricultural Research Station in Wisconsin, United States - UWRJ-S154-409C-5 | ecosystem: Environmental > Terrestrial > Soil > Agricultural land... | reverse complement strand
ATCGAATCGACGGACGACTTCGTTTGGTGGCGAGCTCCGGTGGACCTCGCACGTGAGTTCCCGGGAAGCCAAGGAGCCATCTACGGCTCCGCGGTTCATGGTCGCTGGGTCGCGTTCAACCGCCCCGACAACGAGCCGTCCGGAGTGGGCGGGCTCTACCTGGCGTCGGGCTCGGCGCACCCCGGTGGTGGCGTGCCGCTCGTCGCTCAATCCGGAAAACAGGCCGCGCGGGCCATTCTTGGGCAGCGGAGGCTTTCGGCGTGAGGCTCTGGCCCTTGCTGGCGCTGCCGGCGTGCTGGCTCACGCTCGGCAGCGAAAGTCTGTCGGGCGAACGAAGCGAGCTCGACGGGCGCTACGTCTTGGTCCAGCGCACCGTCGTGGTTGCCGAAATACCAATTCTCCCTGACCTCTCCACCGAGACTTGGTCGGTGAGTCTCGTGGACCTGACCGTGAAGGAGGACCCTTCCGGTGCGCAGCTCCAGGGGCGAGGCCGCCTCTGTGACATCGAGATGCGCAGTAGCTCGAGCCTGGTACGCACCGAGCTGCCGGCCGCTCTCAAGCGGCTCTTGGCCGACGTTGACCTCGAAGCGCGGCTCATTCGACACCCAGGAGGACTTCGCCTTCGCCAAGCGCCCCGTTGGCTCGTCCTTGGAGCGAAGCTGCGAGATCCCGAGCACGATCGGCTGCCCGAGTCGGCCGCGGACCCTCGCGTCTTCGACCACGACGGAGATGGCAGCCCGGGGGTGACGGTTCGGGTGCGCGGTATCGTCAGCGGCGAGGTGCAAGTGGTGCAACGAGGCGCCTCAGCGCTCCACGGGGAGCGTGACCCGAACGGGTTTCACGGAGCCATCCATTTTCGCACGGAGGACGTGGTCATTGGCGCGACGAAGGCAGCGCTCCGGACGCGGACCAAGACGCATCCGGATCCTTCGCGCAGCACCTTCGTGCTGCGCAAGGTGAGGTCCGAGATGGAATGTGCCGACGCCTTGGCCGCAGCGCGGCGCGCGTACTGAACCGAAGGTCGGGGCATTCGCTTGCGAACACTCGTCTGGTTTCGGGGCAAGGACCTGCGCGTCGCGGACCACGTTCCGCTGTGGACGGCGGCCCAGCGAGGTGAGGTGGCGGCCCTGTTCGTCCTCGACCCGTACTTTTTCTTGCCGCGGCGCGCGCGGCGACTGCCCCACCGGATGCAGTTCTTGCTCGAGTCCATCGACTCCCTAAGGAAGAATTTGAATTCGCTCGGTCTGGACCTCTTGCTCGTCTCTGGCCCGAGCGTCCGCGTGGTGCCGGAAGTCGCGAGCAGGCTGGGGATCGAGCGTGTGCTCGCGCAACGCTGGGTCGAGCCGTTTGGCCAGGAGCGCGACCGGCGGGTGGCGGAGGCGCTCGACGTGCCGTTCGAGCTCCACGAGGGAGAGACGCTCCATCCTCTGGGTACGCTGCGCAGTACCTCCGGGTCGCCCTACGAGACGTACACGCCCTTCGCCAATGCCCTTCAGAAGCACTTGCGAGTGGGCGATCCGTTGGCCGTTCCCAAGGCGCTGCGCCCGCTGCACCACGATGTTCCGAGCGAACGTCTGCCCACGCTGGCGGACTTGGGCATCCAGGAGAACCCGCGCTTGATTCGTGGCGGTGAGCGCGCCGCCCGAGAGCGGCTGAGCGCGTTCTCGAAGGAAGGTCTCGCCGACTACGCCCTGGCCCGCGACCGCGTGGACCAACCCGGTACGAGCCGGCTCTCCGCGGATCTGAAGTTCGGCACGCTGAGCCCGCGCACTGTGTATCGCGCCGCTCTCGCTCGAGGGGGCCCTGGTGCCGAGCGCTTCATCGCCGAGCTCATCTGGCGCGAGTTCACGCACTCCACGCTCTGCGATCGGCCTGAGCTGCTCGAGCGCGCGTTTCGCCCGAGCTACGACAGGGGTTCGTGGCTCGACGGCAGTCCAGCGGCAAGCGCTTGGAAGAGCGGCCAAACCGGGATTCCCATTGTGGATGCAGCATCGAGGCAGCTCCTACAAGAGGGCTTCGTCCACAATCGGGCGCGCATGATCGCGGCGTCCTTTTTGACCAAGCACCTCCGCCAACACTACCGCGTCGGTGAGGGGCATTACTTGCGCTACCTGATCGACGGCGACTGGGCGCAGAACAACTTCGGCTGGCAGTGGTCGGCCGGGTGCGGCGTGGGCGCGCAGCCGTACTTTCGCGTCATGAATCCGGTGGCTCAAGCCGAGAAGTTCGATCCGGAGGGGACGTATGTTCGCTCGTGGGTGCCCGAGCTGCGCCGCTTGGAGGTGAAGTTCGTCCACCAGCCGTGGCTGGCTCCTCCCCTTGCACTCGAAGTGGCCGGTGTGCGCCTCGGGGAGACGTATCCGTATCCAGTCGTCGAGCTGAAGGCAGCTCGCGCCCACTACCTGGACATCGCGAACCAGAGCTTCAAACAGGCGCGCTGAGCCGACCTGCTCGAATGCGGTGGCCGTGATAGGATGGCTCCCACATGGCAAGGCCGGCGTTCAGCCCAACGGGCTGTAGTCAGGCGCTCCGCATCGTCAGCGCGGAGCGCCCGCACGACGAAACGCACACGCCATGGCTTCACTACCAGAGACGGTCCGCTACCTGAACGCGCGCAACCGCGTTCGCCACCCGAACCTCGTGGGAAGTGGCGAAGCACTGCAGACGCTGGAGGATCGCGTCCAAGTTCGCTTCGCCGGTCTCACCTTCACCAGTCAGTTCGACCCCATGATCGACGCGACGCGGGGGCGGATCGTCGCCCACGAAGCGCTCGCGGTCATCGAGCGCAACGCCGCGGCCGTCTCCAGCGAGACCTTGTTCGGTCGCAATCGAGAGGACGAGGAGGTCGTCTTTCTCGACCGCCTGTGCCGTACGATTCACGCCCTCAATTTCGCGGCCCAGCTGCCGAGCGCCAAGCAGCTGCTCTTGAACGTCACCGCTCGGCATCTCTTGGTGGTGCGGGACCACGGCACCGCGTTCGAAGCGGTGCTCAAGCAGGTGGGTCTTTCCACCGAACGACTCGTGATCCAAATGTCCGGCGAGCAGCTGGAGCTCGACGTGCTCCGGGCGGCCTTTCAGAACTTCAGGAGTCGAGGTTTCCGGGTGGCGCTCGACCATTTCGGGCGCGGGGCGTCGAACGTGGACCGATTGTGGGCCTTGCAGCCGGACATCGTCAGGCTGGATGGAGCGCACCTGCAGGCCGTCGCCGGCGACCGTCGCGTTCGCACGGCCCTCGCCCGCTTCGTGCAGGTGGCGCGTTCGCACGACGCCAAGGTCATCATCCCAGGCCTCGATACGGAGGCGCTCGTGGTCCTCGCCCGCGAAGCTGGTGCCGATTGGCTGCAAGGTCGCGCGGTGGTCGCGCTCGACTCGAAGTCGGGGCGTCCCGCGCAGTCGAGTCAGCCGGCGCGCGAGGCACGCCCCAGTGTTCGACCCTCGGGCTCCTTCAGCCGTGCTGCGCCCGATGACGACGCTGGAGGCATCGGGTAGAGCAGCATCGGGCGAGGAGGTCTACGCTCGCATGGCCTGAATGGGCGCCGTCCGGGCCGCACGCACCGCAGGGAAAAAGCCGCCCAAGAGGCCCATGAACGCCCCAGCGAACAGCGAGCCGCCGATGATGCCGGGCGACGGCCGGAACGAGAAGGTGATCTCCTGCCAGGTGGCGAAGTTCATCATCGAGAAGCTCACGCCGGACATGGCCAGACTGGCCAGGGCGCCCAGGCACGCGCCACCCACCGCGAGCACGATCGACTCGAGCATGAACGACAGGAGAACGGCGGTGCGTGAAAAGCCGAGCGCTTGCAGGGTGCCGATTTCGCGCGAACGCTGGCTCACGGCCGCATACATGGTGATGGTGGCGCCGATCATCGCGCCCATGGAGAAGAAGAGGGCGATGATGACACCGAGCGCCGTGATGAAGATGCTCGTGCCTTCCGACTGCTTCTCGTAGTACTTGTCCTCGCGAAAGACTTCCATCCCGAGCTGCTTGTCGTGCTCGACGGTGGCGGAAAATGCGTCGAGCTTGGCGGGGGATTCGAGCTGCACGACCACGGAGCTCACGATGCCCTCGCGGCCGAACGTGGAGCGCAGTGTGTCGATGTCGACCCACACCTCCGATTCGAACGCGCTGCGGCCGGCCTCGAACACGCCGACGACGGTCACCGAGCGGTTCTTCTTGAGCTCGACCTTGTCGCCGAGCTTCATGCCGGCGAAGCGGCCATCGAGACCTTTGCCGATGATGGCCTCGTCGGTGCCTGGCGTCGGGGGGCGACCATCGACGATCTTGAGCTCTTTGCGCAGCGCAATGCTGGTGGGCGTCACGCCGCGCACCTGCACGTTCGAGATCTGGTTTTCGGCGCCGCCGAACTTGGACGCAGCGATCACCACCACTACCTCTCCGGAGCCGAGGGGCGCGCTGCCATCCTTCTTGACGCCCGGCGCGGCCAGAATGATGCCGACCGTAGGCGTATCGAAGCTGCTCGACAGCTCGTTGTCGGCACCTTGTCTGAGCACGATGGCGCGGTCGCTCTGGCCGCTCGATACGAGCGTCTCGCGGATGCCCCGCGAGAGCATGAGGGCGGCGGCGAGGACGAACACCACGAGGCCGATGCCGAACGCGGTGGCGATGGTGGTCGTCTTGCGAACGAACAGGCTACGAATGCTGTAGGAAATCGGAATCAGCATGGCTCATCCAATCTTGCGCAGGGAGGCGGCCACATCGAGCTGGGACGCGCGGTAGGCGGGGATGATGGCGGCGCACACACCGAGCAGAATCGACAAGGCGAGCGCGATCGGCGGCGTTTTCGCGTCGATGCGGAAGTAGGGGAAGAAGGCGCCCATGTTCTCTTCCAAAAAGCGCCCAAGCCCCTGCTCCACGATCGGGTAGGAGATGACGAGGCCTGCGATGCCGCCCAACAGGCCCACCGTGGCGGCTTCGCCCACCACGAAGAGCACCAAGTGCTTGGGCAAAAAACCTATCGCTCGCAGCATGCCGTATTCGTGGGTGCGCTCGCGCACGCCCATGGCAATCGTGTTGCCGAGGATGAGCATCATGATGGCCAAGATGACGATCGACACCGCGTCGACCGCCTTGAGGACCGCGCTGATCATGCCCAAAAACGAGGTGTTGAAGGTGCGCTCGTCCTGGCTGAGCGTTTGCATGTCGCGCTCGTCGAATTTGGTGTCGATGGCCTTCGCCACGTCGGCGGGTCGGTGGCCTTTCTCGATGCGACTGATGATCCAGCCGACCTGGTCGGCGGCGCGCGGCCGTTTCTCCTTCGCCCACTCGTTCAAGTAGTCGTAGTGGAAGAAGATGCTCGACTTGTCGACCGACTGCCGCGTCGTGTCGTAGATGCCCGAGACGATGAAATCCCAGTTACCTGGGTAGATGGTGCCCTGCAGGGTGACACGCTGGCCCACCTGGTAGTTGAGCTTCTTGGCAATCGCCGAACCCACGATGATGCCGCGGCGCTCGGCGAAGAACGACTGTTTCTGGTCCTCGGGGACCACGACCTCGTCGTACACCTCGAAGAACTTGTGCGGGTCGACCGCAATCGTGCCGAAGAACTCGTTCGGATGATTGGGATCCTTGGCGCCGAACCACGACGACAAAAGGGCCGTCTTGACGCCGGGGGTCTCCGCGACGTCGGCGACGTACTTGCCTGGGAGCGTCATGATGAAGCTCACCTTGTGGCGGGTGACGACGCGATCCTTGGCGGCGAAGTCGGCGGCGACGGTCCAAGCCGAGAGCACCGTACGCAGCAGGATGAACGCCAGAATGGCCACGGCCACGCCCAGGATGGTGAGCGCGGTGCGAAAACGATTGCGGAGGACGTTCCGCACGCCGAGTGAGATGGCCCTCATACGAGTAGCCCCTTGTTCAGTCGGCGCACGATGGTGGCGCGCTCGGCGGCAGCCGGGTCGTGGGTGACCATGATGATCGTCTTTTCGAACTCGCGGTTCAGCTTCACCAAGAGGTCCAGGATGTCCTCGGCGCTGTCGCGGTCGAGGTCACCGGTTGGTTCGTCGGCAACCAGAATCGGGGGGTCGGTGACGATGGCGCGCGCGATGGTCACGCGCTGCTCCTGTCCGCCCGAAAGCTCGCGCGGATAGTGGTCCATGCGGTCCTCGAGACCCACGATCTTGAGCGCCGTCTGCGCGCGTTGGCGCCGTTCCGCGGCCGAAAGGCGGGTGAGGAGCAGGGGCAGCTCGACGTTCTCCTGCGCCGTGAGCACCGGCAGCATGTTGAACGTTTGGAAGATGAAACCGACGTTCTGCGAGCGCCATTTGGTGCGCGCGCTCTCGCTCAACTTACCGAGGTCGGAGCCTGCAACCTTGACCACGCCCGAGGTGGCCCGATCCAGGCCGGCGATCAGGTTGAGGAGCGTCGACTTGCCGGAGCCCGACGGACCCATCAGGGCCTCGAACGAGCCAGTCGGGATGTCGAGGTCGAGGTCCTTGAGCACTTCGACCGGCTCCTTGCCGCGGAAGTACGTCTTACGCACCTTGGACAGCTCGATCACGTTGCCCTTCGCTGCGGGCGCGCCGCTGCCCTGCGGCTTTGCGTCTTCGCCCTTGTCCTCGGAGCTGTCCATTTCGCGTGCGGTCTGGTCCATGCGAGTCTCTCGTTCTGGTTGTCTTGGCGCTTTGACCAAGAGCTGGGTTATTTCGGGAGCGGGCGTCGCGAGCAAACAGAGCCCGCCGCGCGAAAGTGGGGCGTCAGTCCTCGGCGAGCTTGATGGCCTGGCCGTCGGCGAGTGTCTCGGGCGGGTTGGCGATCACCTTGGTGCCCGCGGTCGGTCCACGCGATAGCTCGAAGCCGTCGCCGAACGGGGCCCCCACCTGGATGGGAACCAAGCGTGCCTTGCCTTCGTCGATGACGAACACGGCCTTCGCACCGGCGCGCTCGGTGATGGCGGAACCGGGGACGATCAGCTTCGGCGGTTCCTTCAGCTTGGCCTCGTCCAGGGCCTTGGTGAGGAAGCTCACGCGCGCCGACATGTCCGGCAAGACGCCGGTCGTCGCATCGACGAAGCCGACCTTCACCACCACCGTGGCCTTGGCGCGGTCCACCTGGGGCGTGATCTGCTTGACCACACCGCGGTAGCGCTGGGACGGATAGGCATCGAGCACGATCTCGACCGGCGCTTCCGGCTTGACCACGCTCAGGCGCGCTTCGGCCACGTCCGTCTCCACGATGAGCGTGCTCAAGTCGGCGACTCGAATGCCGCCCATGTCCTCGGTCACACCGGGCGGCTGCGGTCCGATGTACTCACCGATTTGAGGCGGGCGGTTGATGACCATGCCGCGGATCGGCGCGGTCAGAGACAGGTTGCGTAGGCCCGTCTGCAGCACGCTGACTCGGGCGCTCAGTGCTTGAGCCTGGGCTTCTGCCGCTACCGAATCCGCCTCCGCCGCGCTGACGGCTTGCTTGAGGGAAGCGACGCGCGATTCTAGGTCTTCAGCACCGGCGGTCGTTGCCACGCCTTGATTGGCGAGGGTCCGCTCCCGCGTGGCGCGCTTCTCGGCCTCGGCCAGATCTGCGCGCGATACCTCGGCTCGAGCCTTGGCGCTCTTCGATTGGGCAATCGAGGCCATGACCTCGCTCTGCGCGGCGCGGATCGACGCGGCATCGTCGGCTGGGTCGAGCTCGAGCAAGACCTGGCCGGCTTCGACCTGATCGCCTTGCTTCACATTGACCGACAGCACGCGGCCGGGGACTTTGGGGGCTATCCGCGACATCAAATCGGCTTTGACGTAGCCGGCGGCGGTGAGCTCGATCGAGGCCTGAGCTGGAGAAATCAACGTGATCTCCGTCTCCGACACCTCGGTCTTGAAGAGCTTCGCCTCGACGTACGGGGCGAGCACGAAATAGCCACCGACGGCGAGCGCTGCCGCACCTGCCCAGGCGATGAGCTTGGGCAGCGAGCTCGGCGGTGCGGGTGCGTTACGATCGATGCGGAGCGAAGCGAGATCGGAAGAGAGCTTGTCGGACATCGGTCACTTCTTGCTGGGTTGCCCGATTCGAGCAGCCGCGCCGAAGCTAGCAGTCGGTCCCAAGCCGGGCCAGAAGGCGTCGGTGAAAGCACGTGGCGAGTCGGTGAAGTGGAATCGTCACCTTGCCCAGACGGACTTCCTCGTTGTTTCGGAGCGCCGTGCCGTTTCAGAGCGCGGTCGCGACGACCTGCCAGGCGGAGAACAAGGCCGCATGGGCAGCGCGCCGCTGCACGTCCGCTCGTGGACCCGTGAAGCGTGCCTGGAAGGTCGACAGCTGATCCCGCCAGGAGATCGCCCAGTGCACGAGGCCGACCGGCTTTTCGTCCGAGCCGCCGTCGGGTCCGGCGACGCCGGTGATCCCCACCCCGACGTCGGCTCCCAGTGCTCGGCGGGCCCCGAGCGCCATGGCGCTGGCCACTTCGGCGCTCACCGCGCCATGCGCGGCCAGCGTCGCTTCCGACACGCCCAAGAGCGCGGTCTTCACACGATTGTCGTAGGCGACGACGCCGCCGCGTAGGTATCTGCTGGCGCCGGGCACGCTGGCCAAGAGCGCGCTCGCTCCGCCCGCCGTGCAGGATTCGGCCAGGCCGATCGAGAGCCCGCTGGTCCGCAAGAGGTCACCCAGCACTTGCTCGATCGGGGCAGCGGACTTGCTGAATACGGCCGGACCGAGCCTTTGAATCGCCGTGGCATAGGCCGCTTCCATGCGATTGCGCGCTTCGGCCGTGGTCTCGGGCGTGGCACGGACCAGCACCTTGACCTTCACGCTGCCCTCGGCAGCCCGGTAGCCGATCGTGACCTGGTAGCGTTCTTCGATGCCTGCCAGGCGCTGGCCGACCTCGCTCTCGGCCAGGCCCGCCGTGGCCAGATGCAGGGCGAGCCACGATTCGGCCGGCTGCGGCAGGCTCGGCTGCACCACACGCTCGAACATGGCGCGCATTTCGCTCGGCACGCCGGGCAGAAAATACGCTTGGGCCTGGTCGAGGCGGACGCCGAAGCCGGGCGCCGTACCGAGCAGGTTTTCCAGGATCGTCGCGCCCCGCGGGACGTACGCCTGCTTGTCGTTGTCCGGACCGAGCGTGCGGCCGCGCCTCGTGAGGGCCTGCTCGAGCTGTGTGCGCGCGAGCTCGCTTTGCTCCAGCGGTACGCCGAGCGTCCGCGCCACGCAGGCGGCCGTGCGATCGTCCGTCGTCGGACCGAGGCCGCCGGTGCACAAGATCAAGGACGCCTCGCGCCCCAGGCGGCGCAAGGCTTGTTCGATGCGATCGTCGTCGTCATCGACGGTCGCGATCTCGATGACCTCGTGACCGAGCCGGGTCAGATGCTCGGCCAGCCAGGCGCCGTTGCCATTGACGACTTCGCCGCGGGTCAGTTCGGTCCCCAAGCTCAGAATGGCGGCGGGCATGAAAGAATGGATACCTCACGGAACGGAATAGGCGCAGCGAAAGCCAGCCTCGGGCGAAACTCGTGCTGGCCGTTCCGACCAGCTCTTGAGGTCCCCCGCTGCGATGGAAGCATAGGACCCGCCACGCAGGCTGAGATGCCCGTCGTCATCCTTGGCCCATTCGGCCACGTTCCCGGCCAGGTCCAGGATGCCGCTCGACGTTTCGCCTTCCTTGCGGATGCCCGCCAGGTCGGGCCCCTGCGCTCCCTCGGTGCAGGGCCCGTCGACGCGACCGTAGGCGGCTCGGCGACAGACCAGGCCGTGGGCGCCCCATGGGTAGCGGCGCCCTTCCGTCCCCGCCGCGGCGAACGTCCATTCGGCTCCCGTGGGCAGGCGTCCACCGGCAAAGGCACAGAAGCCTTCGGCCAGGGTCGCGTCGACGCCGCTCACGGGTAACCCAGGCTCCCGCGCGGCGTCGCGCACGGGACACATGCCGGCCCGGGTGCAATCGGCGTAGCGATGCTCGGTCACCTCCGCGTGGTCCAGGTAGAAGGTATGCACCGAAACGATGCGCGTGGTCCGTAGGCTCGCCCCGTCCCAGTCCGTGGGCCCGAGTAGGACGCTGCCACCAGAGACCAGAACCTTCTCGGGCACGACGACGCAGCCGGGGGTGGGCCCGGACACGAGTCGGGTTCCGTCGGGGCAGGCGGTCGGCGTGCCGTGGCACACGCCGCCGCGCACCCGCTGTCCGGCGCCGCAGCAGCGGCCGCTTTCACCCGAGGTGCCGGCCGGACAGTGGCTGGGCTCGGTGCGCGCCCGCATGCCGACCAGTGCCGCCCAGGCGACGAGCGCAACGCCGGCCAAGAGCGCGGCCAGTCCCAGCCCCCGAACGTTCGGGTCGGATTCGAGCGTTCGGATCAGGGCCTTCATGGGACCGCTGCTGACTCTACCTGGGCGACCGTACGGCCCGCCAAGAGGTCGTCCAACTCCGCCTCCGACAGCACCTGCGTCCCGAGCTTCTTGGCGCTCGTGAGCTTGCTCTGCCCGACCTTTTCGCCAGCGACGAGGTAGGTCGTGCCCTGCTTGACCTTGTCGTGCACGGTGCCTCCGAGCTTGCGAATGTCCTCGTGCACGGCTTCGCGTTTGCGGCTCAGAACGCCGGTCACGCAGAAGCTGAGCCCGCGGAGCGGACCGGACTCACCCGACGTTTCGACTGGCTCGGCCGTGGAGACGCCGAGCGTCAAGAGGCGTGCGAGGAGCGCGCGCGAGGGAGGGTCCGACAAGTAATTCAGCAGAGAGTCGACCATCTTGGGACCGAAGCCCGAGATGTCGGCGGCCTGGCGTGCGGCCCCTTCCGGCGACTCTTCGAGCAGCGCGCCCAGGGTGCCGAAGTGTCGAGCGAGCTGGGTGGCTGCAACCTGCCCGAGGAGGTCGATGCCGAGCCCGGTGAGCAGGCGCGAGAACGGCCGCGTTTTCGAGCGCTCGATCGCTTGCGCCAGGTTATCGGCGCTCTTTTTGCCGATGCGCGGCAGCGCCTGCAATCCCTCGCTCGATAGGCCGTACAGATCGGCGACGTCTCGTACCATCCCGGTCGTCACGAGTTGCTCCACCAAGCTCTCGCCCAAGTGGTCGATGTCCATGGCGTAGCGGCGCGAGAAGTGGAGGACCGCAGCACAGACTTGGGCTGGGCACGTCGGATTCGGGCAGCGCGTGCGCGCCTCACCGGGCGTGCGCACCGCGGCCGTGCCACAGGCTGGGCACACCTCCGGCATGGCAAATCGCGGCAATTCCGCGCTGCGGGCGCTCGTCACGACGCTGACCACCTGCGGGATGATTTCGCCGGCTTTCTCCACGATCACCAGGTCGCCGGGACGAACGTCCAAGCGATCGATGTGGTCCTGGTTGTGCAGCGAGGCACGGCTGACCGTGGTGCCAGCAAGCTGCACCGACTCGAGGTTGGCCACCGGCGTCAGCGTACCGGTCCGGCCCACCTGCACGTCGATCGACGACAGGCGCGTGGTCGCGCGCTCGGCGCCGAACTTGTAGGCGATGGCCCAGCGGGGAAACTTGGCGGTGCTGCCCAGAATGCCCTGCTGCGCGTAGTCGGTGACCTTCACGACGGCGCCATCGATCTCGTAGTCGAGGGAAGCCCGCTGTTTCTCGATGTCGTCGATGGCGGCCATCACTTCGGCGAGCGAGGCGCAGCGGCGATGCAGGCGGTGCGTGGGCAGATGCAGCTCGGCCGCGTGCTCGAGTGCCTGATCGTGGCTCGGCGCGAAATCCTGCTCGAGCACCTGCCAAACGAACAAGCGCAGGCGGCGCTCGGCGACGACGGAGGGCTCGAGCATGCGCAGGCTCCCGCTGGCGGCGTTGCGAGGGTTGGCAAACGGCGGCTCGCCGCGGGCCTCCCGCTCTTCGTTCATCGCCCTGAGATCGCGCCGGTAAATGACGACCTCGGCCCGCAGCGTGAGCGGCCCGGCGTAGCCGATGCGCAGGGGCAAGCCGCGGATGGTGCGCAGATTGGCCGAGATCTCTTCGCCGCTCAGGCCGTCGCCGCGGGTGGAGCCGCCAGCGAAACGACCCTGCTCGTAGAGGATCTCGACGCTCGCTCCGTCGAGCTTCGGCTCCACGCAATAGTTGACGGCGGCGCCGTCCGGGAGGCCTTGCCTCACCCGACGATCGAACTCGGCCAGGTCGGCAGGCGAGTACGTGTTGTCGAGCGACATCATCGGCTGCTTGTGCGGCACGGTCGCCAGGTCTTGGCGCGTGCCGCCGACGCGCGACGTCGGTGACGCGGACAGGTCGAGCCCGGGCTGCTCCGCTTCCAGCGCTTTCAGCCGCTGGTAGAGCTCGTCGTACGCGCGGTCGTCGATGATCGGGTCGTCGAGCACGTAGTACCGATAGTCGTGCGCCAGAATTTCCTGCACGAGCGCTGCGTGCTCACTTGCCAGCGTGTCGGGTGACATCCGAGGGGGGGCCATCTTTTTATTGGGCGCGTGGGCGACTAAGGTAACGCTTGCAGATGAACGACGGCGAAGACGTGCAGACTTCGGAGAGCTGGCCTGCCCCACCCGACGTTCATCCGCCAGCCAGCGGCGAGCTGATCTGGCGAGTGCGAGGCATGGTGCGCACCATACGCCCGCACCAGTGGATCAAGAACGTCTTCGTTTTGGCGCCGGTGCTTTTCGCGAGGTCGATGTTCGACGTCGAGCTCTTGGCTACCGCGGCGGCAGCCTTCGCGGTGTTCTGTCTGTTGGCGGGCACCGTCTACACCATGAACGATCTGGCCGATCTGGACGCGGATCGCGTGCACCCGGTCAAGCGCTATCGGCCCATCGCGTCGGGACGGGTGCCGGTGCCATGGGCGAAGGCACTCATCGCGACCTTGCTCGTTGTTTCGCTCGGGGGCGCACTGATTCTCTCGCCGTGGTTCTGCTTGGTCGCGCTCGGCTATTTCCTGAACAACGTGCTCTACACGGCGCGCCTCAAGCACGTCGCCTATTTGGACGTGGGCTCAATCGCGCTCGGGTTCGTGCTGCGCGTCGTCGGCGGCGGTGTCGCCACCGGGATCGAGGTGTCGTGGTACCTGTTCGTGTGCACGGCGCTCATGGCCTTGTTCATGGGCTTCGGCAAGCGTCGCCACGAGCTCACCACGGCGCAAGCGAAGGCAGGAAAGCAGCGCGTCGCGCTCGAATCGTACACGGAGCGGGGTTTGGACTGGGCGCTCGGCATCACCGCGTTGCTGACCCTGGGCACCTATCTCACCTACACGCTCGACCCCGAGACGCTGGCGTTCTTCGGGGTGAACCATCTGTGGCCCACGACGGCCTTCGGCGTGCTCGGGGTCCTGCGCTTCCTCCACATCGTGCGCAATCGCCCACGGGCGGAGAGCCCGACTCAGGAGATGATCAGCGATGGTCCGATGGTGGCCATTGCGCTCACCTGGGTGGCCGGCGTCGTCTGGCTCGTCTACCACCTGAAGCCGACGTAAATTGGGCCAGCCGAAGGCACCCTTGCTAGCTAGGTGGGATGACCACGGCTCCGGCAGCGGAGGAATCCCTCGAGCGCTCCGGTCCCTGGACGGACCTGGCGCTCACGCTTCCGGTGTTCGTTGGCTACCACTTGGGCGTCGTTTTCTTGCCGATGCGCAACGCGGCGGACGTGCTCACGCGCAGCCTGCAGCAAGTTGCTGACTACGATCTCTGGGTCTACGCGGCCCTAACGCTGGCGATCGGCATTGCCTACGTGACGCCGCTGCTCTTGGCGGGCCGGGGCAAGCATTTGGACGCTTCCCGTTTTGCATGGCTGGGCACCGAGGGGCTCGTCTACGCCATGGTCATGCGCGTGGTGGCGGGCTACGCGGTGATGAAGCTCTTGCTCTTCGTCTCCGCCGAAGGCTCGAGCCTCGTCGGGCTCATGCGCGCCGCGCCGGCCTTGTCCAGCGCCGCGGCCGAGCTCGATGGCGCCGCGGACGTAGGGGCCCGCGTGACGGGCGCCATTCTGTCGCTCGGAGCGGGGTTCTACGAGGAGCTGGTGTTTCGGGTCGGCTTGTACGGCTTGGGTGCGGTGCTTTTGCTCTTCCTTCTCAACGTCACCGCGCGTTCCGCGCGCTTCTTCGTGCGCGTGGGCTGGGGCCTCACCGTCGCTTGCCTCTTCAGCGGGTGGCACTACTTGGGTGAGCTCGGGGAGGATTTCGATCTCACGACTTTTGCGTTCCGTGCCGTCTGTGGCGTGGTCTTCACGGTCATCTACCACCTGCGCGGCTTTGCCCCGGCCGTCTGGACGCACGCACTCTACGACCTTTGGGTGCTGGCGTTCTGAGGCTCGAAGGCCGGGCGGCCGTCCCGCGGGCCTGGGGACAACCTGGGGTTTCTGTGGACAAAACCCGACGATCCACGCGGACCTGGGTCGAGTGTGACCGTCATGAGTCGCGCTCGTGAATGGGCGAGGTCGAGCCCGTAGCTCTTGTGGACACGAAGCCGGCTTCCCGACCTGGAGGCCGCATCAGACGCTCGGGCGTCGGGCCAGGGCGAAGTGCTCGACGTTGCCCTTGGGACCGGGCACACGGCAGGCCGCGTCACCGAGCACCTCGAGACCGGCGCTCTCGAGCTCGGCCAAGACTCCGGCGATGGCGGCTTGTCGAATGGTGGCGTCTCTCACGACGCCACGCGTTCGTTTTGCTTCTTCGCGCCCGACCTCGAACTGCGGCTTGATCAGCGCGAGCAAGCGCCCCCCGCCCTTGATCAAGCCAGTGAGCGCCGGCAAGAGCTTGGTCAGGCTGATGAAGGACGCGTCGACCACGACGAGGTCGACACCGCCGCCCACGCGCTCCTTGTCCAGGTAGCGCGCATTGGTGTCATCGAGCACGACGACGCGCGGATCCTGAACGAGGCGCGCCGCGAGCAGTCCTCTACCGACGTCGATCGCGTACACCTGTCGCGCGCCGTGCCGCAGCAGGCAATCGGTGAAGCCACCGGTGGAAGCGCCCACGTCGGCGGCGACGAGTCCGGTCGGATCGACCCCGAGATCGCGGAGCGCGCCCTCCAGCTTGAGTCCACCGCGCGACACGTAGTCATCGGCGCCCCGCACCTCGAGCGGGCTGATTTCCTCCAAGAGTTGGCCGGCCTTCTCGACTTTCACGTCCAGCGTGGCGCCCGTGAACACGCGGCCGGCCAGCACGAATGCTTGGGCGCGCGCGCGGGACTCGGCTAGCCCTCGCGAGACGAGCAGCTGGTCGGCGCGCACCTTCTTGCCCGTCACCATCGCCGGCTCACTCGATGGACAGCCAGTGACTGTCGCGCTTGATGTCCAGATGCAGGTGGCTTTCGTGGGCCCGGTCGTGATTGGGCGTGAGCATGTGATGAAACCAGCCGCCGCGCGCCAAGTCGCACACGAAATTGCGGAGCAACAGACTGCGCCGGACCTCCAGCGGCGAAGCGGTATCGGGCACGTGCAGGCGCGCTTCGGGGCCGCAGGTCGGCGCGCCGAGCTTTCCGTAGAAATCCCGCTTCACGTCGAGCTCCACGCGCTCCCCCGTCGCTGGGTCCATGACCTCCAAGGTCACGAGGTCGAGGGCTAGGCCGTAGGCATGCTGGCTCTTTTTGCCCTTCTTGCCGCCGATGCGGGCGCCCTTGCGGTAAAAGCCATCGATTCTGAGTGATTTGACGCCCCACTTGGTGAGCTCGGGCGCGAGCTCGAGCAAGAGCACCGCCAGGCGACAGTCGAGCAAACCAAAGGAGAACTTGGGCGCTGGCACTTGGAGGGTGAGCTCGCCCACGGGCCCTTTGATGCGCGTGGGGCTGGCGATGCCGCTGGACGCTCCGGCAAAAGTCACGACGTGTCCGGTATCGAGCACCTTCAGTCGGCTCTTGCACGCCGCTGGTGACAGGTTGGCCGCCCGGGTGGCAGGGCCTGCCAAGCGCACCTCGCGACTGGGCAGCTCCTTTTGAAAGGCCTGGGGGGCCAGCGCCGGCGAGGCCGTGGTCGCCAGGAGCTGGAGCGCCAGAACCGACACGGTCTGGGATGGGACGAGGGAGGACAGCCAGCTTGGCATGATGGGCGGTCGCAAGCGCCGCGCCGACCTTGTCCCGACCGCCGCGCGCCTGCAAGTCCGCTCGCCAGCCTGGCGCGCCACCTTGGGGGTCCCTGACTTTCGGCGTGGATTTTTCTGGCCTCGGCCGAGGCACACCGCTTGCAGTCCCAAGACCCGGAGCTCCCGTCGTGTCGCAACGTGCCCCCGCCCCGCCAGGGCCACCGCTCGTCGGACAGCCCCTGGTCGTGCTCGGCGTCGCGGCCGTTCTGGGCAGCCTGGCCAGTTTGGCACCGTGGCCTTGCCTGCTCGCGCTCTTGGTGTGGCTGTGCAGCTGGGCCAGGGGGATTCGCTGGGCTCTCTTGTGCCTGCTCGCCTTCCTGCTCGCCGGCGTCCTTGCGGAGGGCAAGCGCCGCACTTATCGGCACAGCTGGCAGGAGCAGGCGCGGGCGCTGGCAGGACACCATCGCTGCGCACTGTCGGGAGTCGTCACGTCGAGCCCGACGGCGCGGCAGGCCCTGTCCCCCGCGGCGAGCGTCGGCAGCGAAGCGGCCCTGGACGAGTCCTTCCTCCTTTTGGCGACCGCCGGCGCCTGCGGGGACAGGACGATCCCGGCACGCACGCTCGTCGCCGTGACGAAAGGCGGTGCAGGCCAGGTCGCGCGCGGCGACGAGATCGAGCTGGTTGCCGATCTCGGGCCGCTCCGCCTGTTTCGCAACGCGGCGCTGGCCAATCCTTTCGATGCTGCGGCGCGGCGCGGTGCTGTCCTGTCCGGGCGCATCCTCACCTACGAGGTGATCCGGCGCGGCTCGGGCGTGGCGGCCGCCATCGATCACGCCCGCGCTCGGGTGCGGGCTCGCATCCGCGCCACCTACTCCGGCCCCGCGGTGGCCCTCGGCCGCGCCCTGGTTCTGGGGGAGAACGACCTCGATGCGCAGGACGACGAGGCGTTCCGCAAGAGCGGTCTCATGCACCTCTTGGCCGTCTCCGGGACACACCTGGTCATTGCCGTCCTGGCGCTCGTCGGCGGACTACGCGCTCTGCTCGTCCGCGTGGGTGGGCTCGTCGACCGACGCGATCCGGCACGTTGGTCAGCGGCCGTGGGCTTCGTGCTCAGCCTGCTCTACGCCGACTTCGCCGGAGGCAGCGGCTCGGCCTGGCGCGCCGCCTACATGCTCGCGCTCATGCTGGGAGCTCGGTCCTTCGGCGCGCGTCTGGGCGGTGGGGCCGCGCTCGGAGGCTCGCTCCTCGTAGCGCTGGCCCTCGACCCGCTCGCGGCGTCGGACGTGTCGTTCTTGCTCTCGGCGCTGGCGACGGCGGGCCTCATCGGGATCGGGCAGCCGCTCGGTCGGCTCGTGCTGCGCGGGCCGGTGGCCCGCTTTCCGCTCCAGCCTTTGGCGATGTGCTTCGTCGCCACGCTCTCGGCGACCATCGCCTGCGCGCCGCTCTTGGCCCTGCTCGACGGCCGAATGACGTTGGCAGCGCTCGGCGCGAACGTCGTGGCGGGGCCGCTCGGCGAGCTCCTGGCGCTGCCGGCCTGCCTGCTGCATGCGGTCGCCGCTGCTTGTCCGGCGCTCGAAACCGGGCTCGCTCTGGTGGGTTCGGGCGCGCTGCTCTGCGTGCGGGCCGTGGCGCTGTGGAGCGCGCGACAGGAGAGCGTCCAATTCATGCTGCCCATGCCGGACGTGTGGCAGCGGGTGGAGATCCTGATCGCTTTCGTCGTGGCGCCGCAGGCGCTGGGCTGCGTCGGGGCGCTGTTTCGGAGACCGGGCTCGGGGTGGCTCGGTCTGGTGGCAGGGTTTGCAGGGTCCCTCCTGCCCCTCGGTCTGCTTCGAGTGGCCGCCGGCCCTTGCACTGGGCCGGCGCGACTCGCCATCACGGCGCTCGACGTCGACCAGGGCGACGCGTTGGTCGTGGATTTTCCCGACGGACGCCTCGGGCTCGTCGATGGCGGCGGGTTTGCCACCGGGCTGCCCGACACGGGGCAGCGCGTGCTCTTGCCTTACGTGCGAGCGCGCGGCCGGGCAGCGGTCGATCTCATGATCCTCAGTCACGCCCACCCGGACCACCTGCTCGGCCTGGCGAGTGTGGCCGAAGCGCTCCCCGTGCGTGAGCTTTGGCTCCTCGCGCCACACGGCGGTGGCCCGGACGTCCAGCGCCTCGTGGTCGCCGTGCGGCGCTCGGGTGGCCGCGTACGGGGGCCGGCCGAGCTCTGTCCGGAGCGCGCCCCGGCCGCCGTGACCACGTTCGGGGGTGCCGAGCTGGCCGTTCTCGTCCCTTGCGATGCCGACCAGGCCTGGGCCAGCTCGGGCGAGAACGACCGCTCGCTCGTGGTTCACCTGCGCTACCGGGATCGCTCGGTGCTCTTGACCGGGGACATCGAGCAGGAAGGCGAAGCGCGACTCGTGACGCAGCACCGCCCTCGATTGCGGGCGGACCTACTCAAGGTGCCGCACCACGGCAGCGACACTTCGTCGGGCCAGTCGCTGCTGGACGGCGTGGGGGCAAGTGTCGCCTTCATTTCGTGTGGGGTTCGTAACCGCTTCGAGCACCCGCGACCGTCCGTGCTGGATCGGTTGCAGCAGCACGGTGTGCTCACGCTGCGGACCGATCGGCTCGGCTCCATCAGCTGGCTGACGGATGGGATGCGCACGTGGTTCCGCGGTTTCGAAGGCGAGCTCACTCTTGGCCGGCCGCCGAGGTAGGGGCGAGTGGGCGCCCCTCCGGAGGACTCTTGCCGACGACGCAGCGCCTCCGGCTGTCTGTCCGGATCGGGCAAAAAGCTGTTATTCTGCGGCCCATGACCGAAGAGGTGAAGCACCCAACCGACGGTGCCGTCATCGCTCCCTTGATCAGTGCGAGCGAGATCCAGGCACGCGTGCGCGAAATCGGGAGCGAGATTCGCGCGGAGTTCGGGCCAGGGGAGATCACCTTGCTCTGCGTGCTCAAAGGCAGCTTCGTGTTCATCGCCGATCTCGCGCGGGCCATCGAGGGACCGGTCAATGTCGAGTTCCTCGGTGTGGCGAGCTACGGCCTCAACACGGAGTCGAGCGGGGCCGTGAAGATCACGCAGGATCTGGCGTCGCCCATCGAGGGCAAGGACGTGGTGCTCGTCGAGGACATCATCGATACGGGCCTGACCCTGGCCTACCTCATGCAGATCCTCGCCGCGCGGCGCCCCAAGCGCCTGCGCATCGCCGCCCTCTTGGAAAAGCCATCCGGAAACTCCCCGGTCAAAGCGGACTACACGGGCTTCACGGTGGGTCGCGAGTTCGTGGTCGGCTACGGGCTCGACTGGGGCGAACGCTTTCGCAATCTGCCGTACATCGGCCGGGTCGAAGCGCCCCCGGAGCACTAGCCCATCCGGAGCAGACCTATTTCTCGCGCGGTGCTTTCCCGCGCTCCGTTTTCTCGCGCTGAGCAAAAATAGCGTCGAGCTTCTCCTTGATGGCGCGCTCGAGCCCGTGCTCGGTCGGATGATAGAGGCGCGTCCCCACGAGCTCGTCCGGCAGATACGTCTCGCCGGGCGAGTAACCGCGCGGATCCTGGTGCGGAGACACGTAGCCAGCGCCGTGTCCGAGGCTCTTGGCGAGCGCGGTCGGGGCGTTCCGCAACTTGCTCGGCACCGCTAGCGATCCCGTCTGTGCGATGAGCTCCCGTGCGCCGGCGAAGGCCGGTCCGACCGCCCCCGATTTCGGACAGCTCGCCAGAAACAGGCACGCCTGAGACAGTGCGTAGAGCCCTTCGGGCAGGCCGGTCCGGCGAAAGGCCTCGTCGGCTGCGATCGCTAGGGGCAAGGCCCGCGGATCGGCGTTGCCCACGTCTTCGCTGGCAAAGATGACCATCCGGCGCAGGATCAGGTTCGGATCTTCGCCGGCCTCGATCATGCGCATCAGGTAGTAGATGGCGGCGTCGGGATCGGTGCCCCGCATGCTCTTGATGAAGGCGCTCAAGAGGTCGAAATGCGCGTCACCGGCCTTGTCGTGACGTAAGGTCGCCTGCTCCAGGATCCCAGCCAGCGCCTGTTCGTCGAGCACGGGGGTGCTCTGCTCGAGCGCGCGGTTCACGACCATTTCGAGCAGCCCGAGCGCGCGCCGGGCGTCCCCATCCGCAGCCTTGGCGAGCAGTCCCAGCGTCGCCTCGGTGGCGCGGAGACCGTGGCGCCCGAGGCCGCGTTCCTCGTCCTCCAGGGCGCGTTCGAGCAGCGCTCGGAGCTCCTCCTCGCCGAGCGGCTCGAGGCGCGCCACCGTGGCGCGCGACAGTACGGCTGCGTTGACGGAAAAGGCAGGATTCTCCGTGGTCGCGCCGACCAAGGTCACGGTGCCGCGCTCGACGTGGGGCAAGAACGCATCCTGCTGGGCGCGGTTGAAGCGATGAATCTCGTCGACGAAAAGCACGGTGCCGATGCCGCGAAAACGTCGGTTCTCGTCCGCCTCGGCGAGCAACGTGCGTAGCTCCGGCACGCCGCTCAAGACGGCGGAGAACGGAACGAAACGGCGCTTGGTCGTCTCGGCTAGGACGCGAGCGATGGTCGTCTTGCCGACGCCCGGCGGTCCCCACAGAACGAGGCTCGGGAACGCATCGGCGAGCACGGCGCGCCGCAGCCATTTGCCGGGTCCGAGCAGATGTTTTTGGCCCAGCACCTCGTCCAAGCTGGTGGGCCGCATGCGCTCGGCCAAGGGCGGCTGCGGGGCGCCAGCGAGGCTGCCGACGCGAGCGGCCTGTTCCAGCAGCGTCTCGCCGCCCGGGGGCTTGGCGCGCGTCATCGCGGGCTTTCGCTTTCCATTCGCTGGCCGAAGATTGCAGACCCAATGCGGACCCAGGTCGAGCCGCAAGCGACGGCGATCTCCAGGTCCGCGCTCATGCCCATACTGAGCTCCGGCAATCGCGCCACGCCGCCGTGCTCTAGTCGCAACTGCGCCAGAGCCTGGAAATGCGGCTCGGCCAGGGCGGGATCGTCCGTGGCTGGGGGAACCGTGAGCAGCCCGCGCAGACGCAGCGCGGGCTCGGCTTCGATGGCAGCGAGGACCTCCGTCAGCTCGGCCGGGGCGCACCCGCTCTTGCTGGCCTCGCCGGCGACGTTCACCTCGACCAGGACGTCGAGCGGCTCCGCCCTGCCCGAAGCGATGCGCCGCTTGCCGAGCTCGTGGGCCAAGCGCGGGGAGTCGACCGTTTGCACGGAGCTGGCCACGCCGCAGACGGCCTTCGCCTTGTTCGACTGCAGGTGACCAATCAGATGCCAGCGCAGGTCGGTGAGGTGGGCGAGCTCTGTGGCTTTGCGCACGAGCTCTTGCACGTAGTTCTCGCCGAAGTCGCGTTGCCCGGCGGCGTAAGCCTCCTCGATGGCGCGGGCGGGCTGCAGTTTGGAGACCGCGAGCAGGCGGACCTCGCTGGGTTCCCGGCCCGAAGCGCGCGCAGCCGCCTCGAGTCGCGCGAGCTGCTCACCGAGACGGTCGGCAACGGTTTCTGCCATCGCGGGCCGAACGTACGCTGAGGGGGGGAGGTGGGCCAGGTCCTTCAGCGACCTTCGCCCGGGCGCTCGCTCGCGGGCTCGTGCTGGGCGGCCCCGTCGCGTCCCGCGGCTGCGGCCTCTCGATACGCTAGGGCAGTCCCCTGCACCATGCGCTCCAGCGTGAATTGCTGCGAGCGCTCGAGCCCGGCTCGCCTCAAGCGCTCGCGTTCCGCCTCGTTGCCGTAGAGCAGCACCATGGCGTCGGCAATGGCTCCCGTATCCTCGGGGTCGACCATCACCGCTGCGCCTTCTGCGATCTCGACCATGCTCGAACGGTTGGACGTGATCACCGGGCAGCCCGACGCCATGGCTTCGACGACGGGAAAGCCAAAGCCTTCGCGGCGGGACGCAAAGACCAGGCCGGTGGCGTGGCGATAGAGCGCACCCAGGTCCTCGTCGGTCACCAGCCCCACGGACACCACCGACGGTGCCAGGCCGCGGCCTTGGGACAGCGCATCCAGTTCGGCGCGCTCGCCCTTGCTGAGCGGTCCGGCCCAGACCAGGACGAGCTGCCGATTCTGGACCAACTCCTGGGCACGCTTGAGGCCGAGCAGGATGCCATCGACGTTCTTTCGCGCGTCGATCGCGCCCACACACAGCAGGAACGGCCCCCCACGCAGACCGAGGGCGGCCAGGCGTGGGCCATCGTCGGGCCTCGGCTCGGCCGACCAAACCCGACCATCGATGCCGTTGTGCACCACGCTGATGCGGTGACGTGGCACGTCCAGGCGCGCGATCAGCTCTTGCGCGGTGGCGCGACTGATCGCAATCACCCGTTCGGCCCGCTCGAAATGGCGCCGATCGAGATCGGTGCGACTTTGCCCGCCATGCCACTCGGTGGCGGCCACCGTCGAATCGAGATGGTGACAGGTGACCACTCGAGCGCAGCCGAGAGCGCTGCGCGCGCTGCCCTCGGGATCGAGGGAATGGATGACTTGCGCCCCGGCCCGGCGCGCCACTCGGCCGAGCTGGCGCCCGCCCCGCCCGGTCAGGGGCAATTTCAAGGTCGCGCTCGACCGGCCTTCCCAGGTCTGGATCGCCAGGCCGAGATCGCTCGTGTGGCGCGGCGTTCCGAAGAGCGGTGTGTCATAGGCCGCGATGACCTCGAGATCGAAATCTCGTTTCCGCTGCTCGAGCGCAGCGGCCAAAAGATGGACGTAGCGCCGCACGCCACGCGGCAGCGCGGGGGACGAAAGCAGGGACAGGTCCAGGAGTACCGTGAGCGTCATCGTGGCCCGGTTCGGTTGAGCAGGAGCTCCTCGCGAGCGCCCTCCGAGGCGCCGGGCGCGGCGTAGTGGAGGATGCCGCGCAGGAGGTCGCTATCGCGGTGCAGGACGGCCACGCCGTGTCCGCTCGGACCGTCCACCTCGAGGCGCACGGTCTGCTCGTCGACTAGGCCCCGCACGGCGAAGTCGCCCTTCAAGTGTCCGCTGACGATGCCCGCTTGGTCGATGTCGAGCTGGGTGCTCGGCGGGTTTGCCCAGTTCCCCTGGAACCACGGGCGCGGCGTCGGTGGAGGCGTCGGAATCAGGGCTGGGGCGGCGGCGGGGCTCGGCCGGCGCTCCTGCTCCCTGGGCGCCGACTGGCACCCGATCGCTCCGAGGAGGACGGTGAGCGGCAGTCGACCGACGACGGAGGGCAGCCAGCTGGACATGGCCGGAGCATGGTGGGATCCAGTGCGGACCGAAACAAGGGTGCGCGACAACCAATTGCATCGCTCGAGCCCCCGGTCCCCTGACTCGCATGAAACGCCCGCTTCTTCTCACCGGATTCATGGCCACCGGCAAAAGCACGGTCGGGCGGCGGGTCGCCGAGCTCGCCCAAGCGCCCTTCATCGATCTCGACGCCCTGATCGAGGAGAGGAGCGGGCGCACGGTCGGGCAGCTCTTTGCCGAGCGCGGCGAATCCGGATTCCGTGCCTTGGAGCGCGAGGTCCTGCTGGATCTGCTCCAGAAGCACCGCAACGAGCGGGTCGTCGTGGCCCTGGGCGGGGGTGCGCTGCTCGAACGGGCCTTCCGCATCGACACTCTGGCCGAGGCCGTGGTCGTGACTCTGGCCGCCTCCGCCGCGGAGATCGTCCGGCGACTCGAGGCGGAGAAGGGTGCGCAGGCGCAGCGGCCACTTTTGGCCGACGCAGATCCGCTCGGTCGGGTGAGCGAGCTCTTGGCGTCCAGGCAGGTCGCCTACCAGGAGGCCCACGCCGTGGTCACGACCGAAAGCTGTACGGTCGACGCCATCGCCGAGCAGGTCCTGGCTGTCTGGCAACGCAGGGCCGTGGCCGTGGCGGCCGGGTCGGCGTCCTACAGTGTGCTCATCGGCTCGCAGCTCATCGAGCGCGAGCTTCCCCTGCTCGTGGGTAAGCCATCGGCCATTCTCCTGGTCAGCGATACGACGGTGGAGCCGTTGCACGGTGGCCCAGTGCTCGCGGCCCTCTCCGTGCGCGGGGCGAGAACGAGCGAGGTCCTGCTCTCTCCAGGCGAAGAGCACAAGACGCTGGACGGGCTCGAGCCCATCTTTCAAGGGGCCGTCGGGCTCGGCTTGGACCGGCACGGCATGTTCGTGGGCCTGGGCGGCGGCGTGGTCACGGACATGACGGGCTTTGCTGCCGCGACCTGGATGCGCGGCGTGCACTGGATTGGCGTGCCGACGACTCTGCTCGCCATGGTCGACGCCTCCGTCGGGGGCAAAACGGCGGTGGACTTTCACGAAGCCAAGAACGCCGTTGGCGCCTTTTGGCAGCCGAGCGGCGTGATCTGCGACGTGTCGACCCTCGCGACGGAGAGTGAGCGCGCCTATCGCGGGGCATTGAGCGAGGTCATCAAGACGGCCTTGATCGGCGACCCGCAGCTCTTGGCGCTGCTCGAAGAGCGGCAGGCGGACGTGCTCGCGCGAAATCCCGACACGCTGACGGAGGTCGTGGAGCGGTCGGTACGAGTGAAGGCGCGCGTCGTGTCCTTGGACGAGCGCGAACAGGGCCTGCGTGCGACCTTGAATCTGGGGCACACGATCGGCCATGCGCTCGAGTCCGCCGGCGGATTTTCCGCGCTGACGCACGGCGAGGCGGTCTCCCTCGGCCTCGTGGCGGCTTTGCGCCTCGGCGAGCGCCTCGGTCACACTCCTCGGTCGCTCACAGCACGGGTGACCAGCCTTCTCGCTCGGCTCGGCCTGCCGCACCGCCTCGAGCGGAGCGCGCTGGAGCGGGCGGCCGGGCTCATCCGCTTGGACAAGAAGCGCGCCCACGACATGGTCCGCTTCGTGTTCGCGTCCGATGTAGGGCAAGTGGCAACGTCCAGCGTGCCGCTCGCTCAGCTCGCCTCGTGGACTCCCGAGCTGGCCGACGCCGCCAGCTGATCGCGGCGATCGCGTCCCCGTTTCCGCGAAAAAATTGGTCCACCTTCGGGCGAGGAGGTACCTTTACGTCTGCTGACGCGTTCTGCCTGCGCGTCTGGCCGAATCCGGAAAGTGTGGAGAGATGCGCTTCGTTAAGTCTGTGATGCTGTCCGGGCTCGGACTCATGCTGCTGGTGGGCCTCCTCCCCGGCTGCGTGGCCAACGAGAGTTCCATCTTCGTCG
>Ga0247744_1000058_pt1 | contig 25026 bp, 24 predicted proteins | sample UWRJS154409C5_FD_180946 | JGI IMG/M metagenome (GOLD analysis project Ga0247744, IMG submission 180946) | Soil microbial communities from Arlington Agricultural Research Station in Wisconsin, United States - UWRJ-S154-409C-5 | ecosystem: Environmental > Terrestrial > Soil > Agricultural land... | reverse complement strand
TCAAGGAGTTCATCAACGACCCTGCCTCGGAGACGTTGCGCGTCGGCCTGGGATTTTTCCCCAAGTTTGGCGATGAACAGTGTGACGTGGACGCCTACGCGACGCCCGACGTAGCCATCGATTTCCTCGCCGACAACGCCGGACCTTTGACCGACGCCATCGACGAGAACACCTCCGAGACCAACGACGGGGCATTGTTCCCGACTTACGGCGGCCTCACACCCTCGGTGCCCGCCTTCACCGGCGCGCTCACCTACGCCAAGCAGTGGGCCGAAGACCATCCCGAGCGTCCCGTCGTGGTGGTCTTCGCGACCGACGGCTATCCGACCGACCCGACGTCGGGCGTCAACGACGCGTGCGACGACACGTCGATCAGCACGCTGGAAGACCTCGCCGAGGAGTACCTGAACGGTGACCCTCGCATCAGCACCTTCGTCGTGGGCATCGGTGAAGTATCGAACCTGAAGCGCGTCGCCGATGCCGGCGGCACGAACGACGCCTTCTTCGTCAACGACTGCCCGACCGCGATCGAAGACTTGACGGAGAGCCTCAAGCGCGTGGCCAATAGCCCCGCGCTCTGTGGTTTCGAGGTGCCGGAACCGCCTGCTGGACAGACGATTGATCCAGACGAGGTGAACGTGGTGTTCACGCCCAAGAACGGCGCGCCGGAAATCATCTACAAGGTGCCGACGGACGGAAACTGCGGCAGCAGCGGCGGCTGGTACTTCGATAACGCCAACGAGCCCGAGCACATCCTGGTCTGCCCGCAGTCCTGCAGCATGTTCGGCGGCGGCACGATTGAGATCGTGGTCGGCTGCGAATCCCAGATCTTGGGCTGAGCGGACCACGCAAGTTCAGCGGAAAAATCGCTCCTCGGTGCACACAGCGCCGAGGAGTCGCGGCATTCGTCTGCCCGTGCCTGGTCGAGGCCTCGCGCTGGTACCATACTTGTACGCTGGGCCGAACCCATCCCGACGGGTCCTCCGGCTCCACCATCTCGATGGGCGCGTGAAGGACATCCTGCGCGCGGACCAACGAATCGAGTGCCGCCTCCCACCCCGAAGCTTGGATCCAGTATGGCAAAAAGAATCCTGAATCGCAGAACTCGTGCCGTCCCGGGCCTGTTGGCAGCGCTCGGCGCCACCGCCCTCGCCATGGCTTGCGGTGGTGAGAAGGACGGCGGCAGTGATGACGTCAATTCGTCCGACATCAGCGCGGGCCTCGATTCCGATGGCAGCACGAACAACCCGGACTTCGACGCCAGCGAAGGCGGCAAGGTCGACCTGACCTCCGAGCAGATCCAGGACATCGAGCAAGCGTCCTGTACCGGCTGGTCCGCGGAAGGCGAGAACCTGCCGGCCACGCTCGAGCTGGTGGTCGACGTCAGCTTCTCGATGACCGAGCAGGCTCCCGGCACCAACCAGAGCAAGTGGGAAGTGACGCACGACGCGCTCCGAGATGCCGTCGACGCGCTCCCCGCGTCGGTCGCGGTGGGCGTGCTCTATTACCCGAACATGGACGTGCAGCTCAGCGCCACCAGTCAGCCGATCGATGCCTGCGTGAACATCGACGAGATGGTGCCGATCCAGCAGCTCGGGGAGGCCGATTCTCAGCAGCGAAACGCCATCCAGCGCTCGCTCGACGACGCGCAGACGGCTGGCTACACGCCGACCCACGACGCCTATCAGTACGCGCTGAACGAGGGCCTCATCCCGTACGTGGGCAGCGGCGATCAGAAGTTCATGCTGCTCATCACCGACGGCGCGCCCACCATGTCCGAGGGGTGCAACTCGGGCGACGCGACGCAGGGCCAAGTCCTCGACATGCCGACGCAGCCGATCATCGACGAGGTGACCGCGGCACGTGCTCAAGGCATCCGCACGTTCGTGATCGGCTCGCCAGGCAGCGAAGAGTCCTCCGAGGAAACCGGCGGTGACATGCGGCCCTGGCTCTCCCGCGCTGCCACGGAAGGTGGCACCGCGAGCGCAGGCTGCGCCGTGGACGGGCCGAATTTCTGCCACATGGACATGACGCAGGAAGAGGACTTCGGTGCCGCCCTGCGCCAAGGGCTGGCTAACATCGCCGGTCAGGTCGTGGACACCTGCACGTTCGCCGTGCCGGAACCGCCCAACGGCGAAACCATCGATCCGACCCTGACGAACTTGGTCGTCACCTGGGGCTCAGGTAGCGCTTCCCTCTTCCTGCCGGACAACGTGGGCGCCTGCGACGTGGGTTGGACGTTCAACGAAGACGGCCTCGTCGAGCTCTGCCCCACGACCTGCAACGAGGTCAAACTCGATGAGGGGGCCACGGTCCAGCTGACCTTCGGCTGCGGTACCGAGGTCATCGACGTCGTCACGAAGTGATCCCGACCATCGGGCAAACGGCTCACTTTTCTTCGAAAAAAGCGACGAAGCTGGCGCTGGAGCAGCGAGCCCGAAAGGGCTAGACGAAAATCCAGATGACGTTTCTGGCCGGGGTGCCTCGCTCGACTCAGGGGCCCTTGCCTCCCAGGAGCGAATTGTGAGGCGACTGGGCGAGAATCTTCCATCGCTAAGGAATTCTCCGCGCGCCGCTGCGCCCGTGCCTTTTTCCGCTGGCGCGCTAACGCATGCGGTAGGATACCAAACCGGGACGCGACACCGCCCTCGCCCCCAGTGTGCGTCTCGCTCGACAGCGAGGACCTTCTCATCATGACCTCACGAACGATCCGTACTTTCGAACTTGGCCTAGCTCCTCTCGTCCTCGCGCTGGTACCGCTCGCTTGTGGTTCGCCCCCGCCTGGACAGGACGACGGACCAGGACCAGGGACCGGCGGCAACGTCAGTACCGGTACTGGCGGCGGCTCCAGCACTGACACTGGCGGCGGCAACAGCACGATTGGCGGTACGGACCTCGGTTCCGGCACCGGCGCTGGCTCCGGCACGCTGGGCCCCAGCGAAGGCGGGATCGTCTCGCTGACCCCCCAGGAACTGGCCGCGCTCGAGGACGGCACCTCCTGCCAAGGCTGGACGGCCGAGGGTGAGAACCTGCCAGCGATCCTGCAGTTCGTCGTGGACACGAGTCTATCGATGAACGAGATGGCGCCCGGTGGCGGTGCCGGCGAGACGCGCTGGACCGTGACACGCGACGCCCTGCGCGCAGCACTCGACGAGCTGCCTGGCTCGGTCGCTGCCGGCATCCTCTTCTACCCGAACATGACAAACAGCGCGAGCACGACGGCGCGGCCGGTCGAAGAGTGCATCAATACCGAGGCCATCCTGGACATCGCCGCGCTCGGCGATGCCGGTTCGGCGCAGCGCACGACCTTGGATGATGCGCTCACGACCACCAACCCGAACGGCTACACGCCGACCGAGGACGCCTACCGGTACGCCCTCACCTCGAGCCTCGTGCCTTACACCGGCACGACGGGCGACAAGTTCATGGTGCTCCTGACCGACGGCGCGCCGACCATGGCTGAAGGGTGTGTCACTGCCGCGACGAACCAGTGCCCGGTGGGCTGCGGGCCCACACCGCCAGCCACCCCCTGTCCGACCGGGTGCGTGATGGGCGGAGGAGGCGGCATGCTGGCCGACGTCCCCACCCAGCCAATCGTCGACGAGATCACCGCTGCGGCCGGCCAAGGCGTTCGCACCTTCCTCATCGGTGCGCCCGGCAGCGAGGTGGGCTCCGACGGCAGCGACAAACGCCCCTGGCTATCCAAGGGTGCCATCGAAGGTGGCACGGCCAAGGACGGCTGCATGGAGGCCGGTCCGGCCTTCTGCCACATGGACATGACGCAGGAGTCCGACTTCGCCGCCGCGCTCACCGAAGGCCTCCGCGCCATCGCCACCGCCGTCGTCAACAGCTGCTCGTTCGTGATCCCGGAGCCGCCAGAAGGTCACGAGCTCGATCTCGATGACACGAGCCTGGTCGTCAAGTGGGCGGACGGGACCGGATCGGCCTACCTCCGCGACAGCGTGGGCGACTGCGGAGAGGGCTGGAGCTTGGACGCGACCGGAACCCAAATCGATCTCTGCCCCGCCAGCTGCGAGCAGCTCAAGGCGTCGCCGGGTGCCACGGTGCAGCTGTCCTTCGGCTGCCTGGACGTCATCAAGTGAAATGACGGGCGCGCCGCCTCAGGCGGCGCGAAGCTCGACGCCTTCGAAGGCGAGCAGCCATTCCTTCTTGTCGACGCCGCCCGTGTAGTGCCCGAGCGTGCCGATGCTCGTCACCACCCGGTGGCAGGGAATCAGGATTGGGATGGGGTTTCTGCGCATGGCGCCCCCCACGGCGCGAGCGGCCGTTGGCTTGCCGACTTCGCGCGCCAGGTCGCCGTAAGACAGCGTCTCACCCGGGCGTGTCCGGTAGAGGCGCTTGAGGACCGTGCGATCGAAGTCGCTCGCAACAAGCGTCAGGTCGACCTTGGCGTGGGGCGAAGGCGCCCGACCAGCCAGGTAGTCGCGTAGGTTTCGACCGGCGGGACCGAGCGGAGCGCTCGTGCGGCACGGTCGATCCAGAAGCGCCGGGTGATGACCGAGCAGGCTTTCGGTGTCGCCAAAGTGCACCGCCAGGATGCGCTCCTTGCACTCCGCGACGGAGATGAGCCCCATGGGTGAGGTGAACTCGGCGAGCGTCAGCATGGCGCCGAGCTTACCAGAGGATCGACCGCACGCTCAGGGCTTGATGATCTGCGTCCCCGGGGGCGGCGAGAACACGAACTCGGCCGGCGGAACCGGCTCGTTGACTATGGGCTCTTCGAAGTCGAAGCGATTGCGATTGCGCTGAGCGTCGATCATGAGCACGCGACGGACCTGGAAGGTCGCGCCATCCACGTAGAGCAGCATCTTCTGAAAGGCAGGCGTGGGCTCTTTCGGCTCGGCCGAAAGCACGTAGCCACCTTCGAAGCCGAGCGCCGATGGGTCGAGCTTCTCGAGCTTGAACTCCTTCTTGAGCTTCGCCCCGCCGAGCAAGAACGCCAGAGCCGCCGGGTACTGGCTCTTGTCGATGTTCTGCTCGTACATCTGCTTGTTCTCCTGCTCGTAGACCTTGATGGTCTTGCCGTCGGAGACGACGCGGTTGCCGCTGCTCTGGTAGCGCCAGCTCATCTTGCCGGGCTTCTCGAACGCCACGCTGCCGCTGGAATCCTTGAACTTGTTGTACGCCGCAATGAAGTAGCGCTGCTTGAACTTGGCCTTGAACGTCTTGCTCTGGTCGTAGAAATGCTGCACCCGCTCGGCCAGCTCGGTGGCGTTCATGGGCGCGGGCGGCTTGGCAGCCTGCGCGAGCCAGCTCGAGCCACCCATGAGCCCGGGCGCCAGCGGGAGGTGCGGCGCCGCCCAGGCGGCGGAGACCCAAGCCAGGGAGACTCCAATCAGGGCGGACGACAGACGACTGTGGGGAAGGTTCCGGGGAAGCATGGCTGGACGAGCGGGTTGCCGGAGTGCGGGCGGCCCGTTCCCTTACCATACGATTCTACCGGTGCCGCACTTCCCCGGTCCGAAAGTCACCCGCTGCGGCCGGCCCGAGCGCGGCGAACCGCCTCGGCCAAATGCGGCGGCATTTGGCGGCGACTCCGGGCCTGACGTTGGTCCTCGAGGGCGCGGGCCCGCGGGTCCAAGCGAAGCTCGGTGATCGCGAGCGCCAGCGCATCGGCGGCGTCGGCCGGGGGCAACTCCGACAGGCCGAGCACGGCCGCGACCATGCGGGCGACCTGGCCTTTCTCCGCCTGACCGTTGCCGGCCAGGACGCGCTTGACCTTCGCCGGGGCATGCTCACGCACGAGCACCCCGCGCCGCTCGAGGCCCAAGAGCACGACACCGCGCGCGTGGCCCAACTTCGCTGCGCTCTGCGCATTCTTGTCGAAGAAGATGCCCTCGACCGACCCGACCTTCGGCTTGTGCTCGGCGATCACCTCGTCCAGCCGAAGCGAGATCTCGAGCAGGCGCACGGACAGCGTAGCCGACGGCGACAGGCGGATGACCCCGTGTGCGAGATGAACCAGGCGCTGGCCACAGCGCTCCACCACGCCCCAGCCGAGGTTCCGCGTGCCGGGATCGATGCCGAGGGCAATCATGTCGAGCGCCTCGCGCCTTACCAAGCCGCACGCCGCCGCGCAAAGCGGTATAGGGACTTCGTGGCTTCGGGAAGGACGCTCCGCTTTCGTGTGCCCGCTGACGTGGCCGGCCTTCGCCTCGACCAGGCCTTGGCCAAGTTGTCTCCCGAAGTCTCACGTGCGGAGGCGCGACGGCTCATCGCCAAGGGCAGCGTCTTTTTGGCTGGCGCCCGGGTGAAAGTGGCCGGACGCGTCGTGCGCTCGGGTCAGGCGCTCGAGGTTCACCTGAGCCCGATGGTCGAGGCCCTGCAGCCTTCGGGACCAGCGCCCCACATTCCGATCCTGCTTTCGACACCCGAGCTCGTGGTGGTGGACAAGCCGAGCGGTGTCTTGAGCGCGCCCACGCCCGAGACCGACCAAGCCGACTTGCTCCACTTCCTGCGACCCAGCCTGGGAGAGCTTCACCTCGTGCACCGCCTCGATGCACCAACCAGCGGGGTGCTCGTGCTAGCCCGAACCCCGAAAGCGGCCCGCGCCCTAGCCGAGCAACTGGAGACGCGGACGCTGAGTCGCAAGTACGTCGCCTTCTTGGCCGGCGCCATCGAAGCCGACTTCACGTCGACCGAACCCATCCAGGGCAAGTCGGCCAGAACACATTTCCGTGTGCACGAGCGGAACCAGCTCGCCACCTGGGTCGAGGCCGAGCTCGACACGGGGCGCACACACCAGATCCGCATCCACGCCAAGGCGTCCGGCCACCCCGTGCTCGGCGACCGCAGGTACGGCGCACCACTGCCCAGCGGGATGCCACGACCGTCGCGACTCGCACTCCACGCCGCCAAAGTCCGCTTCATCGATCCGACGAGCGCACAGCCTGTCGACGTTTCGGCGCCCCTCCCGTCAGACCTTGCCCTCTACTGGGCCGAGCTGGCTTCGTGACTTTTGGCGGGCCGGAGCGATGTGCTAGGGCCACCGCGCGATGACCGATTCCAAGAGCCGCCCCGCGCTGACCGGCAAGCAGAAGAGCCACCTGCGTGCGCTTGCACACACGCTCGAACCGGTCGTGCAGCTGGGCCGTCAAGGCTTGACGGCAGCCGTGCTGCGCGAGATCGACGGCGCGCTGGAGTCGCACGAGCTGATCAAGGTGAAACTGCCCAAGGACCCGGCGACTCCTGCGGCTGACCTGGCGGCCTCGATCGAAGCGGAGCTGGGGGCTCAGAGCGTCCAGCAGATCGGACATCTGCTCCTGCTCTACCGGAAGCGGCAGAAAGACCCTCGCATCGCTCTACCGGCGGCCGGCACCAAGGGGCGAGATTAGCTGCTAGACTCGGCGGGCATGACCGAGACGCCGAATCGCCAGCAGTCGAAGACGAACCTCGTCTGGGTGGACCTCGAGATGACGGGGCTCGACCCAGCGGTCGATGCGATCTTGCAGGCGGCGCTGATCGTCACGACCGCAGAGCTCGAGCCGCTCGAACGCTACGTCGTGGACATCTGGCAGCCCGACGAGGTGCTGGGACGCATGGTGCCGTTCGTCCGCAGCATGCACGAAAAGACGGGGCTGCTCGAGCGCGTCCGCGCCTCGAAGACCGAGGTCCGGCGCGCAGAACAGGAGCTTTTGGCGCGGGTCAGCGGCTGGTGTCCGCACCAGCCCGTCCTCTGCGGCAACACGATTCACTCGGACCGCAAGTTCATCGATCGCTACATGCCAGCGCTCGCCGGCTACCTTCACTACCGCATGGTCGACGTCAGCAGCCTGAAGGTGCTCGCAGGGCTCTGGTACCCAAGCCGCGTCTACGACAAGCCCAAGAGCGCCGAGCACGACGCCCTCTTCGACATCGAGCAGTCGATCGCCGAGCTCGATCACTATCGAAAGACGATCCTCCGTTCGAGCCCTGGCGTCTGATGGACGCCCTTGCGATGCACAGTGCCGCCCAGGCCGACCGAGCCAAGCAGCTGCTCCTGGCGAAATTGGGCAGCCGCATGCTCGCCGGCTCGGAAGCCCCGGCGGAGTTCCTCACGGACGACTCCGGTGTGACCGGTGCGCTTCCCGATGCGGTCGTCCTGGCGGAATCGACGGCGGACCTCGCGACGGCGCTCCAGGTGGCCCACGAAACCGGGGTTCCCATCACACCACGCGCCGGCGGCAGCGGGCGCACGGGGGGAGCAGTACCCGTGCACGGCGGCATCGTGCTCTGCACTCATCAGCTGCGCCGCGTCGTCGAATTCGATCACCACGAGGGGCTGGTGGTCGTCGAGCCTGGCGTCGTCCTTGCGGATCTGCATGCGCTCGTGGAAGCCGAGGGCTGGTTCTACCCGCCCGATCCCAACTCGGCGGAGCTGTGCTGCCTCGCCGGCAACGTCGCCGAGAACGCCGCCGGACCGAGAGCTCTGAAGTACGGTCCCACGCGCAACTACGTCCTGGGCATCGAGACCATGCTGCCCAATGGCGCCGTTTTCCAGTCCGGTCGACGCACGCGCAAGGGCGTCACCGGCTACGACGTGACCTCGCTCCTGGTCGGCAGCGAAGGAACCCTGGCTGCCTTCGGCGCCATCACGCTCGCTTTGATCCCCAAGCCCCCCAGCGTCATGACGCTGTGCGCCCTATTCCCTGCCTTTGGCGCGGCGACAGCAGCCGTCAGCGCCATCATTCGCAGAGGCGTCTTGCCGCGCTGTCTCGAGTTTCTCGACGAAAAGACGCTCACCGTCATGCGCAATAGCGGCGTCGGTCTCGATGCCGCGGCCAAAGCCCTACTCTTGATCGAAGTGGACGGCGGTGAAGACGAAGCGGCCCGGCAGGCCGAGCTGGTGGGCAATGCTTGCACCGACGCGGGCGCGGCGAGCGTCGTGGTCGCTCAGTCCGAGTCGCAGCGCACCAAACTCTGGGCATCACGCAAGCAGATGAGTGTCGCCGTGCGCACGCGGGCCAAGCACAAGATCAGCGAAGACGTGGTGGTGCCGAGGACCCGTCTGGGAGAATTGGTCGAGTCCGTCGAGCGGCTCGGCGACGAGCACCGCATCGATGCCCTTTGCTACGGCCACGCAGGCGACGGTAACCTGCACGTCAATTTCCTGTGGAACGACGCCGACGAGAAGGAGCGCGTCGACCAGGCGATCGAGGGACTTTTTCGCGCCACTCTGGCCCTGGGCGGCACGCTCAGTGGGGAACACGGCATCGGCATTCTCAAGGCTCCATTCTTGCCGCTCGAGCAGCCGCCCGCGCTCATCGAGCTCGAGCTTGGCCTGAAGGCGGCCTTCGACCCCCGCGGCGTCATGAACCCGGGCAAGATCTTCCCCGCCCGCGGGCACGGGAGCTGCTAGGCAAGCCGCTCGGGCCCTCCCCGCATCCCGCGAAACGGCCTGGGACAGCCGCGAGGGATCTTGCAATCGGTCCGCTCCTCGCTAGCTTCCGGCTCCCCCACTCCGGAGAGGTGACCGAGTGGCCGAAGGTACCCGCTTGCTAAGCGGGCGTGGATCAAAAGTCCACCGCGGGTTCGAATCCCGCCCTCTCCGCCAGCTAGCCCGGCCAGGCCAGCCCCGGCCAGGCCAGGCCAGCCCGGCCAGGCCAGCCCGACCAGGCCAGCCCGACCAGGTCGGCCGAGGCCGCCGACCCTCCGGCCAATCCCACTGGAAAGCGCTGCCGCCGAAATTGTGCAGCACCGCCTCACGGCATGGGCCCAATTTCGGGGTCCCGGGCTGGATTTGGAGGCGCCGGGTGGGCCCCTTGGCTACCTTTGTCTTGCTTCGCCGGGCGGGTGGCGCGGCATGGCCGAGTTTCGCTCGGCGCCTGACCCCCAACGAGTTTCGCGACTGGCCTCCGGTCGCCCAACCTTGACCAGGAATCATGGATAGAATCGCCCCCCCTCCTTGCCGTACGCCGCGTCGATCCTTCACCAGCGTGACCTTCGGCGCATCGCTTTTGACCCTCCTCTTGGGCGCCGGCGCCTGCAGCATCGAACCGGTGCAGGTGCTGTGTCCTCCCGGCCAGAATTGCGCTGCATCCGGCGGAGCTACCGGCAGCGGCGGCGGCCCGGGCGCCAGCGGCGGTGCCGTCGTGACCACTGGCGGAGCTAGTGCTGGGGGCTCGGCCGCAGGCGGGACTGTCTCGGCTGGTGGCACCCTGATCGGCACCGGTGGGACCGGCACCGGCGGGGGCGTCATCGGGGCGGGCGGCGGTTCCGGCGGCACGGCTGAACCTCCCTGTGTCGACACCCCGTACCCGTATGACCCAACCTGGCCCGAGGCGGACTGCACGTTGTGGAAAGACGAGGCCAATGCCTGCGGCGAGGCTTGGTTTGCCGGCTACTGCGACATCACCTGTGGCCGCTGCACACCGACTGGCGGCACGGGCGGCAGCGGTGGCGGCACAGCCGGTCCCCCCGATTGCTCACACCTGCCCCAGGTCAGCGGCGGCGACGGCTTCGCCACGCGCTACTGGGATTGCTGCCAGCCGCACTGCGCGCAGAACGGCGGACACAAGTGCAATCAGGACGGGACGAGCGTCACGGGCAATAACTCGAGCGCATGCACTTCCGGCAGCAGTGGCTCGTTCGCTTGCTACGACGACGCTCCCTACGCCGTCGATGAGTGCGTTTCCTATGGGCACATCGCCAAGGCGAACCCCAACTGCGGCGGCTGCTACCGCATTCAGTTCACGGGTGAAGGTCACAACAACGTGAACGACGCCGGGTCCAAGCGCATCAAGGGCAAGCAGATGATCGTCAAGGTGACGAACACCGGCGGCGACGTCGCTGGCAACCAGTTCGATATGATGATCCCCGGCGGCGGCGTCGGTCAGTACAATGCCTGCAGCACTCAGTGGGGCACGAGCGATCTCGGTGCGCAGTACGGAGGCTTCCTTGCCGAGTGCAGCGGCTCCCTGGACGCAAAGAAAGAGTGCGTGCGGCAGGAGTGCCAGAAGATCCCCGCCGGCGACGCGCGGGACGGCTGCCTCTGGTTCGTCGACTGGTTCGAGGTCGCCGACAACCCGACCTTCACCTCGCAGCAGGTCGACTGCCCGTTCTGAGCGGTCGACCCTACGGGGTCGTCTCACCGAGCACCGCACGCAGCTCACCTTGCATGCGGTAGCGCTCGGCGAGCGCCCAAAGGCGGGTCAGGTCGACCTGACGCCGAACCAAAAGCTCCTCGACGTCGGCACGACTCCTCGTCCCGCCGGCGTACAACTTGAAGAAAACGAGATCCTCGATCGACGCCAAGGAACCCGTAGTGCCGCCAGGGAACTGGAACGGCTCAGACCTCGCTTCGCGGACGAGGGCCGGGAATCCTCCCGCCGGGGCATTGTCGAAATTCACGATCTGCACCAACGCCGCGTCACCGCTCCCGGCCTGACGGAGATCGATCACGCCACCTAGGGGGTCGTCTACTGTCGGCATCTCGATGCTGACGGCCGTTCCCGGAATCCGGCGCTGAAGTGCAGCTCCGAGCGCTTCGAGCTCCTTCGGATCGACGGCAATGGCCAGGTCGACGTCCTCCGTACCGCGCACGTAGCCATGCGCTGCCAGCGCAATGGCCCCGATGACGAGCGAGCGCGTACCGCGCTCGTCGAGCGCCGCGCTGACTTCACCCGCTAGTTCGAGTGCTTTCGGAAGAGTCATGACGAGGCTAGGGCCCGCTGCTCTCGTCCCAGACGGAGCGCTTTTTCCGCACGTTGCAGGGGACTGAGCGCCAGGTCTCGCACGATCTCCGCGCGTTTCGAGCGCTCGGCTGACGGCGAACTCCGACCACTCAGTGCGGAGAGCGGTAGGGTGCCAAGCTGATCCTCGGAGGCCACGAGGGAAGGATAGCTCGCCTCGGAGAAGGTGACCAAAAAGGCCAGGCTATCCGCTGCAAACGGCCGCCGACTAGCGGTAGACGCCGAGGTCGTCGCACACGCCCACGATGAGCGACACGCAACCGAAGAACAGGAAGGGCCACAGGCCCAGGCCCGCGATCGGGATCATCGTGTAGAACCAGGTCATGAGCAGGAAGAGCACGACCGTGGCGGCGATCTTCAGCACACCGCCGAGGCCGACCTTCTCGATCAGGGAAGGTTCCTGGGGCGCGGCGACCTTGGGCTTGTCCGTTGAGCTCATGAAGCGGAAATCCTCGACCGGGAGGTAGGTCAGAAGGCCGCCTCTGGCAAGGCGCCGGGACCAGGCACGAAAAACCCCGTGGGCCGGTGAAGGCGCCACGGGGCGAAAGCGAGCTCGTCCCGACCGAGCTCAACCGAGCCGGGCTCAGCTACGGCAATAGGGCAGCCCGCGGTAGCGCAGGCCCATACGATCGAACGTCTCGTCGTTCTTGTGCATCAAGAGGTGATAATTGAAGGCGCAACCGCGCTCACCGATGATCGCCGACCAGTGCAGGAAGAAGTACCAGAGGCGGTACCAGCGCTCGCCGTAGGTCTTCACCACCGCTTCGCGGTTGCTGACCCAGATGTCGCGCCAAGCGCGGAGCGTCAGCACGTAGTGCGCGCTCATGTTCTCGACGTCGATCACCTCGAAGCCGCTGTCCTCGGCGGCTTCGATCATGCCTCCCAAGGTCAGGCTCGCGTCGGCACCCGGGAAAACGTAGCGGTTCATGAAGAGGCCCCAGATCAGGTCCTCGGGTCGCATGGTCAAAGCGGACAGCGGGTTCTGCGGGTTCTTGAGGCCGCGGATGCCCGTCCAGCTGAGCAAGAAGAGGCCATCGTCCTTCAGGAGCGAGTTCACCTTCTTGTAGTAGGTCTTCAGATTCTTGATGCCGACGTGCTCGACCATCTCGAGCGAGACGATCTTGTCGAACTTGCCGGTGATGTTGCGATAGTCGCAAACTTCGACCTTGGCGCGATCGGCCACGCCATAGGCGTTGATGCGTGCGGTACCGAAGTTGACCTGTTCCTGAGCCAGCGTGACGCCGTAGCTGTTCGAGCCACGCTCACGGGCCGAGCGGGCGACGAAGGTGCCCCAGCCACAGCCGATGTCGAGCAGCTTCTCGCCGGCGCCGAGCTTCAGCTTGTCGCAAACGCGGTCGATCTTCCGGTACTGCGACTCTTCGAGCGGGGCGTCGATCTTGTCGTGGTAGGCGGCCGTGTAGACCATGGCGGGCCCCAGGCACCATTCGAAGAAGTCGTTGCCGCGGTTGTAGTGCTCGCTGACGATGCGGCTGTCCTGCGACTTGGAGTGGATGGTCACTTCCGGCAGGAAGTTCGTGACGGCCCACTTGATGTGGCTCTCCGTCAGGCGAAACGTCATCGTGTCGTGACGCGTGTCGAAAAACTCGTCCCACTTGTCGGCGGGGATGTCGATGCGACCATCGATGTACGCCTCGTACACGTCGGAGAAGGGCACCTTCTTGCCGGACCAGGACGACGCCAAGGAGCGGTCGTCGAAGGTGACGAAATCAGACACAGCGGCCTTCGCCGAAACGGGAGCATTCATGATTCGTTGACTCGATTCGTGACAGTAGCGGGTAATGCGCGCGGGTAGGTCCTTAGAGGAGCCACGCGCGACGTACAAGTCGCCGAGTGTGTAGCTCCGGGCCAGCCGAAAACAAGGCGAAAGGCCGGCGCAAAGTGCCCTTCGCCCTCGAACCAGGCCGGCGCTGGCCCCTCGAGGCTACAATTTCGCTGCACGGCTGGAGCGGGCCGGTTCGGCAGCCCTTGTGGTAAACGGTGCCCGCCATGACCGCGCCCAGCAAAGAACCCGAGCTCATGCAGAAGATCGTCTCCCTGGCCAAGCGCCGCGGCTTCGTCTTCCAAAGTTCGGAGATCTACGGCGGCCTCAAGAGTGCTTACGACTACGGCCCCTTGGGCGTCGAGCTCAAGCGCAACCTGATGAACGAATGGTGGACGTTCATGGTCACGAGCCGCGAGGACGTGGTCGGCCTGGAGTCGTCGATCATCATGCACCCGGACGTTTGGCGCGCCAGCGGGCACGTCGGCAACTTCAACGACCCGCTGGTCGACTGCCTGGTCTGCCAGGAACGTTTCCGCGCCGACAAGGCACCCAAGCTCCAAGCAGGTAGCCAGGCGCTCGTGACGCTGTCGGACAAGGGTCGCGCCAAGCTGGCCGAAGAGAAGATCAAGGAGCTCCTGGCCGCAGGACAGGCCACCCTCGCCGAGGGCGCCACGCTCAAGCGGGACGGCGTCAGCGTCGTGGGCCTGGTGGCGGGTGACCGCGGCTACGTGTGTCCCAACTGCGGCTCACCCTTGCTCAGCGCCGAGCGCACGTTCAACGGCATGTTCACGACCAGCCTCGGTCCGGTGAGCCCCATGCAGATGGTCATCGAGGCCGTTCGCCAGGGAGTCACGGACGGCCAGAACGACGAAGATCTGCATCGACTGGCGGTGGAGGCCTTGGCGAAATCGGCCGTCTATCTGCGCCCGGAGACGGCGCAGGGCATGTTCGTCCAGTTCTTGAACGTGCAGCAGAGCCAGAGCCAGAAGGTCCCCTTCGGCATCGCACAGATGGGCAAGAGCTTCCGCAACGAGATCACGGTCGAGCACTTCATCTTCCGCTCCTGCGAGTTCGAGCAGATGGAGATGGAGTTCTTCTGCCCGCCGGGAGAAGGGCCGAAGTACCTCGAGTACTGGAAGGGCGAGCGCCAGAAGTGGTGGGAGGGCCTGGGCCTGAAGAAGGAGCGGCTCCGTTTCCGCAAGCACGACGACGCCGAGCTCGCCCACTATTCCGATGGCACGTTCGACGTGGAGTACGAGTTCCCCTGGGGCTGGGACGAGCTCGAGGGCATCGCGAGTCGTACCGACTACGATCTGAAGGCTCACATGAAGGGCTCGGGCAAGAAGCTCGAGTACTTCGACCCCGAAGCCATCGATCCCGAGACGGGTAAGCCGGGCTACCGCTACGTGCCGCACGTGGTGGAGCCAGCTGCGGGCGCGACGCGCGGCGTCTTGGCCGTGCTGTGTGACGCGTACAGCGAAGAATTGGCTGCCGACGGCACGGTGGACCGCACGGTCTTGCGCCTGCATCCGCGACTCGCCCCGTACAAGGTGGGCATCTTGCCGGTCGTCAAAAAGGACGAGGAGCTCGTCAAGCGCGGCCGCGAGATCGCAGCGCGCTTCCTCGGGGCTGGGATCGCTGCGAGGTACGACGAGCAACACACCATCGGAAAGCGCTACGCGCGCCACGACGAGATCGGCACACCGTACTGCCTCACTCTCGACGAGCAGACGATCGCCGATGGGACCGTCACGATTCGCTACCGCGACGACAAACGTCAGGAACGGATCGCCGTCGACGCAGCTGTCGACGTCGTGCGCGACGCGCTGCGGACCGGCAAGCTGTAGGGAGCGGGGACCCTCCAGTCGCCATGGCGAGCACGCGATCCGTCGTCGACTACATCATCGGCCAACTCGGTCCCGAGGCGAGCGCGCGCGCGATGTTCGGCGAGTATGGCGTCTACCTGCGCGGGACGCTGATCGCGCTGGTTTGCGACGATCGCTTGTTTCTCAAGCCGACCGACGCCGTGGCTGAGATATGCGGCACGTACGAACGGGCGTCGCCGTATCCGGGGGCCAAGCCGGCGATCGTGGTGCCCGAGGACGACTGGGCTGACGGCGCGCTGATGCGGCGGCTCGCCGCAGCAAACGCGGCAGCGCTCGCCAAGGCCAAGCCGGCGCCCACGAAGAGCGCGAAGCGGAGCGTCACCAAGTCGGCCAAGCGCCCCAAGCCCAGGTGACTCGGGGCTAGTGCAGCGTGATGGCGAACGGGAGGGCGGCCACCACGTTCTCCCCCGCCAAAAGGGGCGCCACGGCCGCCGCGAAGGGCAAGAGCAGCTGCGCTGCGACCGGATCGGTGCCGGGGAAGATGGCTGCCGCTTGCCGTTTCTGGAAGGCGAGCCACGCCGCCTCCACGTCGCCGCTCTCCGCGTCCGGACCCAGGAGCAAGGACTCCATCAAGCTCTCGGCGGCGCCCTCGACCACGACCGGAATGTCGCTCGGTAGCTTGGCCTCGTGCCTGGCCAGCTCGATGGACTGCGCGAGACCGCCGAGCTGGTCCACGAGCCCGCGATCCTTCCCGGTCCCCGCCAGAAAAATGGCCCCCTCGGCCGTCTGGTACACCGCATCGGCCGGCATATCGCGCCCCTCGGCCACGCGCGCCACGAATAGGTCGTAGATGCGCTGCATGCTCGCGCGCACCCGCTCTCGCGTTGCGTCGTCCCAAGGCCTCATCGGAGACATGTAGAGGGCGCGGGCTTCGGCACCGGGCGCGGAGCTAGCCGCTACTCCGTGGTGCGTCACGCCAAAGCGCTCGAGCGCGCCGCCCACCACGATCTTGCCGCCGAAGACACCGATGGATCCCACGATTGCGCTCTCGGACGCGACGATCTTGGTGCCTGCGCTGGCAATGTAGTAACCGCCGCTCGCCGCCATCGATCCGATCGACACGATGACCGGCTTTTCCTTGCGCAGGAGCATCATCTCACGCCAGATGAGATCGCTCGCTAGCGGGGACCCGCCCGGAGAATCCAAACGCAGCACGACGGCCTGGACGGCAGTGTCCTCGCGCAGGCGGCGCAGAGTACGGGTCAGCGCACCGGCCGTGATGCCGGAGTCCCCACCGAAGGCGGACGAGCCTTCCATGGTGATGCCGCCAACTGCCGGGACGACCACGACGCGCCGGCGCCCGCTGCCCTTCTCGCCGGCACTGGCGAGCAGGCGGACGATCTCGGCGAGCGGCGATTCGCCCTCGTCCGCCCCGCCGCCACCGAACACCTGCTCCTCGCGTCCGACTCCAGCGCGCTTGCGCGCCGAGGCGAGTGCCTCGTCCTCGAAGCCAACGTGACTGACGATGCCCAAGTCGCGAGCACGCTCCGGCGTCCAGGGTCCGTCCTCGATTTGGATCTTCGTGGCTTCTGGGTCCTTGCGCCCCTGGCTCGTGCCCCGCAGCCAGACGTCCCGCAGATGGGACAGCGTCTCGCTGAGATTCTGCCGGGACTCGGGGCTCGGATCGACGCGAGTGAGCGCCTCGGCTCCGCTCTTGTATCGGCCCATGCTGAGCATGTCCGCTTCGACGCCCAGCTTGTCGAAAGCGCCCTTGAGGTACGAGAGCTCCGCGCCGATGCCAACGGTCTCGACGTCGCCGGCAGCGCTCAGCCAGAGCTCGTCGCAACCGGCTAGCGCTAGCCATGCGCCAGCGTTGTCCAGCCCGTGCGCGTGGCAAACGATCGGGCGTTTGGCCTCCTTGAAGGCTCGGAGCAAGTGCGTCAGCTCCTCCGCGCGATGGAAGCCAATCCCCGGTCCCAGCTTCAGGAACAGTCCACCCAAGCGTCGGTCTTGGCCGAGTCGCACGAGCTTCTGCACCAGGCCGACGTAGGTCTGGCTGGCCGGTAGCGGGAAAAGGCCGCGTCCCAAGGTCTCGTCCGAGATGGGCTCGCGCAGGTTGACGATGCCGAGATAGCCGTCCCCGGAGAGCGGCGTCTCGTCGTGCTCCGAGGCACGGGGACGCCCCCGACAGGCCGTGAGGAGGAAGAGCGAAAGCGCGAGGACTGCCCTGACCTTCACTGTGCTCCCTTGGCTGGTGCGGGAGCCGCTTTGGAGCGCGCCTCCAAGAAGCGGACCAGGTCCCCGTAGAGGGGAGCGTTGGTCGCGTCCCCATTCTGGGCGAGGCGTGCGAAATCGGCCTGCGCGTCGTCGAGTTGGCCCGCCTCGACCAGGGCCAGGATGTAAGCCGAACGCATGCGATAGCTCCCGCGCTCGGCGGCGGAGGCACCCTTGAGCCGGCGCAGGATGGAGGCAAACGCCCGAGGGCCGCCATCGTCGGCGAGATCCAGCATGCCGAGCAGGTAAGGATCCACGATCGGCGCGCCCTTGGCCTGACCAAGGGCTGCGCGCGCGGCCGGTAACTCCCCTTTCATGCGCAGGAAGTGTACACGCTCCTGGGTCCACGTAGCGGTTTTGGCGAGTGGACCGCGCGCGCCTTCGTTCAGTGCCTGTTCGAGCGCGGCCAGACGCGCGTCGAGCGCCGCTGCCGCTGCCGGGCGCTCGCTTTCACTCGCCATGCGCGCGCGCAGCCAGGCAAGGTCCGCCAGCTCGACGGCCGCCGACAGGGCTCGCTCGGCGGAGACCAGCTGAGCCGATGATTCGGTGCCGTTGCCGTCGTCGAACAAGGCGAAGACGCGCTGGCGCGCCGCGGTCAACGCGAAGGCGGTCGCGCCCACGAGAACGGAGACCACGATCCAAGCGCCGCGCGCCAGGGGCCGGGGCCTGGTGCCGGGAATGACGCTGAACGGCTCGGAATCGAAGCGTGAAGGCCGACCAGACGGAGCATCCGAAACCCTGTCACCTGGACTCGAATCACGCTGACTTCTTCCGCCTGGCGGCGTGATCGGGGCCGAGCTCGCGAGCCTATCGCGCAGCCGCGACGACGACGACGGGCCCGACGCAGAGCTCTCGGGCGGATGAGAAACGGCCGGCGCGCGATTGAGAACGGATTGGATCCTGGGTCGCAAGGTCTGGACGGGCGCGCCATGCCACGGCTCTTCCCGAGCTTGCTGCCCGTCGTCCCGCGGTGACGACGGAACGATCGCATCGTCCCCCGCACCCAGGTCGAGCGATCCGCTCTGCCGAGTGGACGCGAGGGCCGGGGGAAAACTGTCGGCTGGTGGGGCGTCGGCCGCGAACTTCGGCACCCGCGGCGCCGCCAAGCCCATCACGGTCCCGCCAGCCGTCCGCCGCTGACCCGGCCCGCCTGCAAAAGCGCCCAAGCCGAGCGCCGTGCCCGCGGCGCGCGCCGGGGGTGGAGCCGAACGCGGTCGCTTCAACAAGGACTCGAGCTCCGCGATGCTGCCGAGCGCCCGCGGCTTCTCTCCGCCGCGGGCCAAGAGGTCACTCTCGCGCACGTCGCCGTCCAAGATGGCACGCTGTAGCTCGCGGAGCGAACCAAAGATTCGCGGCCCGACACCGGGCACGGCGGGAGTGAGAGTCCATTCCTCCGGCGCGTTTCGCCGTTCGGCTGGGTAAATCTTGAATTGATGCCCACAAGTCGTGCAAAAGACCGTCGTTCCGCGCTCGGAGATCAAGGCGTCGTCGAATTCGTATTCGGCACGGCAGCGACTGCAGGCAACGTCCATGGCTCGAGATCCGCTACTTCACGATGCGGAGATACGGCGGCAACTCCCGCTTGGCTGAAGGCGAAGTCGAGCCCGCCGGAGCAGCTGTCGGTGCCTGTTCGGGCTTGGCCGCCAAAGGCGCCGGTGACTCTTGCCCTTTGCCCGGCGGCTCCTTGGGCTGGCCGGCAGCGCGCAAGTGCCCACCGCCACTCTTGCGCGGCGAACGCTCGGGAGCACCGGTCTTCGTCGACGTGGCGCGGCCCGGCGCGCGAGCAGCAACCTCGGGCGGCACGGACTCCGGCCAGATCATGCCGCGCCCGTCGTCCCCGACCAGGCCCCAGATCGCCGACCAAGGGATGCGGCAATACTCGGGACGCCGGTTGAAGCTGAGCGTTGCAGATAGCGCATCCTGCCCAATGTCGAGGTCCACGATGGCCGGCACGAGATTGAGGCCCACCTGGAGCACGAGCTCCGGCTGGCTCTTGAACCAGCTGGGCACGTCCACGTCAGCCGGACGCGGGTCCAAGTGGATGAACACCGAAGCGGCCGTCTGAATCAGGGCCAAGGCGACTTCCCTCTTCGGAGGCAGGATCGACGCGTCATTGGAGTCGCTCACGAGGTCCTCTGCTTTCCCTTGCGCTTCTTGTCCTTGCCCTCACGAAGGCGGTCCTTGCTGGCGTCGTCACGTCCTTTTTCGTCACGCTGGGGTCGCAGGAAAGCAACCAGACGTCCCTCGGCAGCGCCATCCAGGGCAGCATACGACTCGGCTGGTAGCTCGATGTGCGCCAGGGCGGCGGTGGGCATGTCGACCTCCTGGCCAGTTAGCCGGAGGACCAGCTCCGAAATCCCTGGATTATGACCAATCACGAGGACGCGATTCACCGAATCCTCGAGCTCCCCCAGCACCTCGAGGTACGTGGATGGCTCGGCCAAGTAGAGCCTCCGCGTCAGCTCGAGCGGTCCCTTGTACGCGAGCGCTTCCGTGAGCAAGTTCGCGGTCTCGACCGCGCGGGTTGCCGTCGAGCACAGCACGAGGTCAAACCCGATGCCGGCCGCCTGCAGCATGGCGGCCATCTGGTGTACGGCTCGCTTCCCTTTCCCGAGCAGCGGTCGTTCGTGATCGTCGATTCCGGGATCGCGCCAACTGCTCTTGGCATGACGCATGAGGAACAAGGTGCGCACGATGGTTACGAGCTTAGCCGTAGGTCCTCCTACCACCAGGCCGGCCGCGATCGCGGCCATTGCAGGCCAAAATCCGGCGCCGATTGAAAAGCACCTCGCGCGAAAGCACGCTTGTCGTCGTGTCCTCCCACAGCCAAAGCTCGGTCCTCGTGGTCGAGGACGAACCGGCGATCGCCGAGTCGATCGCCTACGCGCTGGGCAAGGCGGATCTTCGCACGCGTCAGGCGGGCACCCTCGAGCGCGCCCGCGCCGAGCTCGAACAGCAGACCGATCTGCTCCTTTTGGACCTGATGCTGCCCGATGGTAGCGGCTTCGACTTGATCGCCGAAGTCACGGCTCGGGCCGGAGCGCGACCAGCCATCATCGTGCTGTCCAGCCGCGACGCCGAGGCGGATCGAGTCAGGGCGCTGGAGATGGGCGCGGACGACTACGTGGTGAAACCATTCTCGCCACGTGAGGTCGCGGCCCGCGTCAAAGCCGTGCTCCGTCGCACGCCGACCGCGGAACGGACGGAGCCGCTCTTGCGACTGTCGAGCGACACCAGGCGGGCGACCTTTGGTGAGCACCAGCTCGAGCTGACGCGGGTCGAATTCGACTTACTCGCGCTACTGATGAGCAAGCCAGGTCACGTCTTCTCCCGCACGAACATCATCGATTTGGTGTGGGGTCCCGGTTTCGCCCTCAGCGATCGCACGATCGATTCGCACATCAAGGCCTTACGCAAGGAAATCGCCCGAGCTGGTGGGCCGCCAGCCTCGATCGAAACCGTGCGCGGTATCGGCTACCGGATGAGCAGCGAGCGCGACGCGTGACGCCCCTGATCGTGGCCGCCGCGTCGGCCGTCGGCTTGATCCTTTTCGTCACGCTGCTCACCTCGAGGCTCATTCGGTCGCGCACCCGCGGACTTTCGGTACGCATGCAGATCTTCCTGGCCCTAGCAGTCATCGTGGGCGCGTTCGCGCTCGGCCTCGGCCTACTGGTGGTGGATCGCGTCAAGGTCCGCGCCAAGAATCTCGCCCTGGCCGCGGCGCACGACGAGGCGCGCGCCGTGGCGACCATTCTGCAGAGCGAGATGGCGCGCAATGGCATCGATTTCATCCCGCTCGCGACCGACCTCGAACGCTGGCAGTCCAGCAACTTCGCGACCTCGGTCGCTCAAATGGGCCTCGAGCTGCTCACCCCGAGCGGCCGAGTGCTATTTCCGGAGGCGGAGGGGAGCCGCGCGTACGAGGCGGGCGCGGTCTACGTCGATGCTGCGATCCAAGAGCGGGGACGGGTCGTGGGCATCGTGAGGGTCGTGAAGCCCACACTCGTGGTCGAGGAGATGCTGGCCGACTTCGCCCCCACCGTGCTGATGATCAGCTTGATCCTGGGCGCAGCGGCAGCGCTTTCCGCGGCCTGGATCGGGCGCACCATCGCGGAGCCAATCGAGGCGCTCAGTGCCTTCGCCGACCGCGTAGCGCACGGCGAGCCGGCCCAAGTGCCAGCGCGAGCAGCCGGAAGAGAGGTCGCGCGCCTGGTGCGCTCCATCGACGCCATGCGCAGACAGCTCGAAGGTCGCCCGTTCGTGGAGGCGTTTGCCGCGGACCTTTCACACGAGCTCAAAAATCCCGTGGCCGCCATTCGTGCATCCGCCGAAGTGCTGGAGGAAGGAGCGCTCGATGAACCAATCGAAGCGGCCAAGTTCGTGCGCCGGATTCGAGAGGCGACGGGCAGAATCGAGCGGCTCTTGGCGGACCTGCTCAGCCTGGCCAAGCTGGAATCGCAAGGCGCCACGGACCTCGAACGCGTGCGCCTCGGGGAGCTGGTCAAGGAAGTCTGTCGGCCGCCTGCAGCCGAGCGACCGATCGAGGTCTCGCTGCATGCGGAAGCCATTCTGCGAGGGCACCGCACCTGGCTCCTGAGGGCCGTTTCGAACCTAGTGGAAAATGCGCAGCTACATTCGCCACCGGGCTCGGCGATTGTGGTGATTGTCGAAGTGCGCGGTGGCTCGGGCGTGGTGCGGGTCGAGAGCAGCGGCGCGGTGGCGGCTCACGTCCAGAAGAACCTGTTTCGGCGGTTCGTCACGACACGAGGCGACAAGGGCGGCACCGGCCTCGGTCTGGCCATCGTGCGCGCGGTCGCCGAGGCACACTCCGGCCAGGTGGAGCTCGTGCTGGCCGGACCACCTCGAGTCGCCTTCGAGCTGCGTCTGCCCCTGGCCTAAAGGTTCTGGCCTAGGGGCCGTTTCTCCACACAACCTCCACGGACGAAAAGGCGATCCCGACAGGCATTTCTGGCAGACTGTCTGTTGCTTTGAACCTACCCGCGTCCGCGCCCCCGACGGGCTCTCCCGTCCGCCCGCTGCCCAAGCACGTGGCCATCATCATGGACGGAAACGGGCGCTGGGCTCAGGGCCGCGGCAAGCTGCGCTGGGAGGGGCATGCAGAAGGTGCGCGCGCCGTGCGGCGCGCCCTCGAGGCGACCGGAAAGCTGGGCATCCCGTATCTCACGCTCTACGCATTCAGCGTCAACAACTGGAATCGCCCTCGCCTCGAGGTCGAGGCGCTGATGCGCCTTTTGACGCGCTTCGCCAGGAAGGAGCAAGCCGAGCTGATTCAGAAGGGCGTGCGTGTACAGGTGGTCGGTACGCTCGATGATTTGCCGAGCGGACCACGGCGCGCCGTCGAGCACCTGGTGGAGGCGACCGCGGGCGGAACTCACACGACGCTGAGCCTCGCTCTGTCTTATGGAGGGCGTCACGACCTGGCGCGCGCGGCGCGACGCCTAGCCGAGCAGGTCGCTCTAGGTCGATTGCGACCCGAAGACGTTTCGGAGACGCTCTTGCGTCAGCACCTGTCGACGAACGATCTGCCCGACGTGGATCTACTCATTCGTACGGGCGGCGAGTCCCGCGTCAGCGACTTTTTGCTGTTCGAAGCTGCCTATGCCGAGCTGGCATTCCTGCCGGTGATGTGGCCCGAATTCGACGAGGCGCACCTGCAGGCCGCCGTCGCGCGCTACCAGGGCATCGAGCGCCGCTTTGGCCTCACTGGTGAGCAGATCAGCAGCGGCACGAGCAAGCTGGACTAGTTCCAGCAGCTCCAGCCGATGTCCGGGCTCGTGCAGCCCGCAAACTCGAGCTCGTGCGCGCCTGCGCTGGTGGGATTGACCCCAGGCGGCGGGGTGACCACGCCGTCGAAGGTCAGCGTGCAGTCATCCGTATTGGAGGCTTGCCAGCCGCCGAACTGCGTCGTCGAAAACGAGAAGCAGACGTTGCCGCTGGGCTTCGGATAGGGGCCGCTGCCGCAGGTCACCGGCGTGCAGGAATTGCCTGCCGAGCCGCCCGACCCACTCGCACCGCCAGTGCCGCTCGCACCGCCAGTGCCGGCGCCAGGCCCCGGGAACGGAAATGGCCCTGGGCCTGGCGTGGGATCGGAATCCCCGCCTCCGGTCCCCGAACCATTGCTGCTCGAACCGTCGCTGCTCGAGCCACCGCCGGTGCCTGTCCCCTGCGGCCCCGTGCCATCCGTGGAGGTGCTGCCACCACTCGGCGGGCTCCCGACCGAGCTCTGGCCCCCAGATCCGGAGGGACTCGGGGCGTCGCCACTCCCGTCGAGCTCCTCGATGAATCCGTCGGTGCTCGCGTAGGCGCAGGCTTGGCTGCCGGGGAGCAAGAGGAGGAGCAAGGCGAGACGATTGCGAAGGAACATCGGAGCTCGCGCCGAGCTTAGCAGGGTCTCCGTCCGGGATCAGTCCCGCGGAGCAGCGGCTCGCTCGAGCCGGTCGATGGCTGCAATTCCGACGCCAACGGCTTCTGGCAGTACGGACAGCACGAGCTCTGCGCCCTGGTCGTCGAGTCTCCGCAGAGCCGCATAGAGGTCGCGCGCCAAGTCGACCCCCGTCGGGCCCAGACGCTCGACGAGCACGTCGGGCGGCAGGTCCGCGGGCACCTCGCTCTGACAAATCACTCCCAACTTGACCCGCCGTGCCTCCAGCCGCACGCGGGGCCAAAGGTCCGGACCGGCAACCAAGCTCACCGAAGCCCGCGGCGCATAGTGCGTCGGCAGCGAACCTGGTACCGCGGGGCCAACACCATCGTCGACTTCGACGGCGACCCCTGCGTCTCGCCACATGTCCTCGATGGTGATCTTGCCCGGACGGCGCAGACGCGGCACCGCTGCGCTCAAGTCCACGATGGTCGATTCCACGCCGACCTCGCAAGGTCCGCCATCGAGAACGAAGGGGATATCCTCGCCCAGATCCGCCTGCACGTGCTCCGCACGGGTGGGGCTGACCTTGCCGAAGCGATTGGCCGAGGGCGCCGCCAGCGGCCGACCCAAGCGGCGCAGCACCTCGAGCGCCATTGGGTGGGCCGGCATGCGAAGCCCCACCGTGTCGAGGCCGCCGGTGACGACGTCCGGGACCAGAGCGCTCCTCGTCAGGACGAGGGTGAGCGGGCCTGGCCAGAAGGCACGCGCCAATCGTTCGGCCGCTTCGGGAACCCGCTCGGCGTAGCGATGAAGGTCCGCGGTCGAGCCGACATGCAGGATGACTGGATGGCCGACGGGCCGCCCCTTGATGGCGAACACGCGCCGGACCGCGTTCTCGTTCAAGCCGTCGGCGGCCAGGCCGTACACGGTCTCCGTGGGCAGGCCGACGACCTCCCCGGCAGCCAACAGCAGGACGGCTCGACTCGAGTCGGCAGAGATGCGCGCCGCCGTCACAGCAAAAGCCTCAGCTTGCGCCGGCCGCGTGCCGCGACCGCAGATGGTCGATCA
>Ga0247744_1000057_pt1 | contig 25979 bp, 30 predicted proteins | sample UWRJS154409C5_FD_180946 | JGI IMG/M metagenome (GOLD analysis project Ga0247744, IMG submission 180946) | Soil microbial communities from Arlington Agricultural Research Station in Wisconsin, United States - UWRJ-S154-409C-5 | ecosystem: Environmental > Terrestrial > Soil > Agricultural land... | reverse complement strand
GGTCGTCTTCTACTAGAAGGAGTCCGCAGCGTTTCACGCCATGCCCGCCTCACCAAGCGTTTTCAAGTGGCGGGGGCCAGTTTTTGCACGGCGCTTGTCCGGGCTGACTGCAAAGAGCACGGCACCGACTCCGCACAGCGGTGCGAGCTCCGTCGCGTCAGGTTGCCTCCGGTAGTCAACTGTTAGTGCACGCGCGGACGTGAGCACTTCGTGTGATCGCCCCGCGCGAGGTCGGAAGACTTGTGGAGGTGACATGGAGGTGGTCCAGGGTTCGTGTCGGACTGACTACGACAGAATCGCCGTATTGCTTTCAGTGTGCGACATCAGAGATGGTGCCGAGCATGCGAACAAAACATTCATCGGTTGAACGCTGGGTGGCCGTGGTCACTAGCGTTGGTTTTTCCATCTGTGTGTGGGGCTGCGATGCAGTGCTGACGGACGGCATGACGTCCGTCGACACGGCCGCGCAGACTTCTGGGGTCTCTGACCTCGCCCAGGATCCGCAGACGACTGCCGCTTCGCCCATGGCCGAGCCACGCGGAGTGCAGTTCCAAATCGGGAAATGGCTGAATGAAGCGGGCACCGAGCGAGCCATGGTCTCGGGCGGGTTCGACTTCGTGGAGGTCGCTTTCTCGGGGCCGGTCCCGTCCCTCGACAGCGATTTGACCGGCCTGGAAGCGACGGTTTCCGTCGACCTGCGCAGCCTGAACACGGGTTCGAGCATCCGGGACGAGAACATCCGCGTCTCGTATTTCGAAACCGAGGACCACCCGTGGGCCAAGGTGGTGTTCAGGAATTTCCGCCTGATCGGGCCGAGCGTGAGCTTCAGCGGAGGCCAGCTCATTCAAGGAGATGCGACGCTCGAGCTCCACGGCAGCTCCCAGGTCACCAGCAACGTCTCGCTCGAAGTGCTCGAGTCCGAGCTCGACTATCGGGTGCGGACCACCTCACCCATCGTGGTGCGTGTCGACGTCGACATGCCGGTTCCGGCGCTGCTGACGCTATGCGAGCACGTCGGCATCGACTCGTATTCCTCGGTGACCGTCGATGTGGTGGTGCCCAAATCGGCCGCCGCGCCGACACAATGACCTTTTGACCGCGTCCAGAGGGGTGATAGCGTCCTGCCCATGAGGGTGGGAATGAACGAAGTTTGGGTTCTCGGTCTCGGCGCGGCTCTTGGCGCCGGGATGTGCGCCTGTTCGAGCGGCAACGAGGCGGATCAGATCGGCGTGGCGTCGATCTGCGAAGTCGACGACGACTGTCCCGAGGTGCTCATCGACGGTGAGGCGACGCAACTCGAGTGCATCACCGACTTCAGTGGAGGCTACTGCTCCATCCAGGGCTGTGACAGCGCGGCGGACTGTCCCGACGGGGCAACCTGCGTGGCGCACACGGATGGCGAAAACTACTGCTTTCGCGAGTGCGCCGACAAATCCGAGTGCAACGCCAATCGTCCGGCGGACGACGAAGCCAACTGCTCGTCCAGTTTCGACTACGCTGACCCGGGCGACGACGATGGTCTGAAGGCCTGCATTCCCCCGTCCTCGGGCTGATTCTGGGCTGCCGGCCGATATCGGGTGGACGATGAGTCGGCGACGCGCTAAGAATGGCAGCGCTGCCATGGCTCAGAGAACCTTCCTTCAGAATTCAATCTACCTTGCAATCCTCGCGGCTGCCTGTGGCGGCGGAGGGGGACTCGTGACGGGCGGTGGCGACCCGGTGGACTCCGCCCCGGCCAGTGGTGGGCAGGGTTCGGGGGGGGCCGCGGTCGGAACCGGCGGCGCTGCGATGTGCGAGACGTTCGAGCTCGGGGGCATGGGCGGCGAAGGTGCACCCATGGGCAGCGTGGTGGAGCGCTACGGACACTTGCGCGTCGAAGGAACGCACTTGGTCAGCGCCGCGGGAGACCCGGTTCAGCTGCGCGGCGTCAGCAGCATGTGGCTCAACTGGGAAAACGATGGTTACGCAACCAGTCTGCCGGCGCTCCAGTTCATGCGTGACAACTGGGGCATGCAGATCTTCCGGGCCGCCATGGGAGTCGATGAGGACGGCGGCTACGCGACGACGGGCAAGAGCAAGATGGTGGGGCAGGTGAGCACGATCGTCGAGAATGCCGAAAAGCTCGGCATCTACGTGATCGTCGACTTCCACACGCACCACGGCGAGGACTACCAGGCCCAGGCCATCGAGTTTTTCACCGACATCTCGGCGCGCTACGGGCACCTGCCGAACCTGATCCTAGAGCCGTACAACGAGCCATTGGCCGTGAACTGGGGGACGACGCTCAAGCCCTATCACGAGGCCGTTCTCGCCGCGATTCGTGCCGCCGACCCGGACGGGATCCCGAACGTCGCGATCCTGGGGACTCCCAACTGGTGCCAGGATGTCGATGACGTCGTCGGCGCCCAGGTGAGTGACCCACAGGTCATGTACACGGTGCACTTTTACTCGTGCAGCCACGGTTCGACCCTGCTGAACAAGGCCAAGTCGGCCTATGCAGCCGGCATCCCGATTTTCGTTACCGAATGGGGCGCCACGAATGCAGACGGCGGGGTCAAAGGCACGCCGGTTTGCGGCACGCCGCAGGCGGACCTCTGGCTCGACTGGATGGACCAGGAGAAGATCGGTTGGGCGGCGTGGAAGCTCGACAACTGCGAGTACGAGCTCGACCAGAACGGGGCCGAGGACACGAGCTGCCTGCTCAACGTGGACGCCAGCACGAGCGGTGGCTGGACCGATGCCGACCTCAATGGTCACGCCCCGTACGTGATCAGTCGGATGGGTTGCCGCTGACCGTCAGCGTGAAGAGCGCAACGAAGGCGCTCACCACCAGCGTCGCGGCTTTCTGTACCACGGGTAATCCGTGCCAGTCGGGCGCATGGAGCAAGGCTTCTCGCGCGTACTCGGCCAGGTTCCACAGGGCGAGCGCGAGGCCGGCGCCGCCGACCAGGGGAAGCGTCCGCTGCAGGCGGCCGCTCCACACGATCACCAGTGCGAGCGCAACGAGGCCAAAGGGGGCTCCGAGCAAGATGGCCCAGTCGTGGACGGCGGAGGGGAGGCGTCCGGTGCCAGCGGCGACCAGAATGAGGGCGATGCGTCCACCCCAAGCGCCCGTTTGCAGCAGCATCGCCTGGCCTGGGCCGAGCTCCAGGCGGGTGCGTGCGAGCGTGAAGAACGGCCCCAGTCCCAGAGCGAGTGCGAGCAGCGCGAGGCGCGCCGCCCAGGCGCCCGCCTCGTTGGGCAGGCCATTGTGGGCCAGAGGGCGCAAGAGGTCGCACCAGAAGTTCGTCCAGCCGAAGCCCGTGGTGCTTGGGTCCCAATAGGTGCCGCCCGGGTACGAAAAGGCCGAGAAAACGCCCAAGGCCAAGTACGATAGGAGCCCGATGAGGGCTGCCCAGGCCCGTCCCGTGTTGGAGGAGGAGGCGTCCAAGGCAGAGGTCGATACTCCAACCTGGGCCTCGAGAACAGCGCGTCCCGGTCGAGCGCTACTTGACGACGTCCACGCGCGGCTCGCACAAGAAATTCACGTCGATGGTGGAGCTGTCGCTCGCTTGGACGTTCGAGCAGGCCTCGCTGCAGAGCTCGATTGCTTTCGGCAGGACCGGGTCGTCGAAATGCCAGCCGAGCGCCTCGGTGCAATCTTCGTCGTAGGGCAGTGCCGAGGTGACGCCTTGGGACGTGACAGCGACGTCGATCTTGTCGGCCTCGAAACTGCCCCCCTGCGGGTGAGGCGGGATGAGCAGCGTGCAGGACACCGTGGCGGAGCGAATGGACTCGACGGCAGCTTGGAAGGCCATTTCGGTGGCGCCGACATCGCTGGTGTCGATGAGGAATGCCGCGCCCGTTCCGCCAGCCTCGGCCAGCTCGTTCAAAGCCGAGAGCGTTGCCGGCGGCGTGCACGGGGTGTCACCGCCGCCGGGGCCGGAATCGCACTCGCCCCAGTCGTCCCAGTCTTCGGGCAAGGTCCCCGGAGGCTCCGTGGGGTTTTCGATGCCGATCACGTAGGTGGAGAGCCCTTGGGCGAGCAGGTCGCTCACCAGCTGGACGACATCGTCGAGGTCCTCGTCGCAGCCCTGAGGCAAGCCGTCCGTCACGAGCACCACCGCACCCTGGGCGTCCGGTGCATCCTGAAGGACCGCCGATAGGTACCCCGACACCCCGAGCGTCGCCGCGTAGGTTGGCGTGCCCCCGCGCCAGTCACCGCCGGCCAGCGGGGAGCCGACCTCGTCCTCGTAGTCCGCGAACACGGTTGCGAAATCAGCCGACGGCAGGTCGGTCATGGGCAGGGTCGGTTCGAGGTAGGAATCCGATTCGCAGCTGTCCTCGCCGGCAGGAAACAGCGTCAGTGAGGCGACGATGCCCGCCGAGGCGGGGCTCTCGAAAAAGGCCGAGGTGGCGGCCACGACGGGCGTCCACTTCTTGGTCGGGTCGTGCCACCAATTCGGCTCGTCCAGCTTGCCCATGCTGCCGGACACGTCGAAGGCGAAGGCGAGCAGCACGGGCGTCGTCTCCGCGGCGCTCGACGCCGCTTCGCAAATGGGTCCGGCGCCGCCCCCCGACAAGCCACCAGTGGCGCCACCATCGACGACGAGATCGGTTCCGCCGTCCGCTGGCGTGCCGAGATCCGTGCCCGGTGCGCTCCCCGATCCGCTGCCGAGGCCACCGCTGCCCGGCGCGTCCGTGTGCTGCTGGTCTCCGCCCGGACCAGCTGGATTCGAGCCGCAGGCGAGCGCTGCCGTGACGAGCAGTCCGCCGCCCAGGGCCCCAGCCCTCGAAATCTTCATCTCGCACCAGACATGCGCGACGCCGCACGTTCGATCACGACGGCTGTTGCTCGGGCTACTTGCGCAAGATGACGTGGAAGCCGCGGTCGCTCTCCACGACGTAGCTGAGCTCGCCGCTCGCTAGCTCGAAGGCCGCGTTGCCGAAGGCGGGAGACAGCTCGTCTCGGCTCACCTCACCGAGGTCATCGGTCTTGGCGTCGCTGTATTGAGCGACCACGGCCGACCACTCGGCTCCGGCCTGCAGACGTTCGAGGGCCTCGAGGGCATGCAGGCAGGCTTCTCCCGGACTGCGCGTTGCTCCTTCTGGACGAGCGAGCTCGCTGTGGCGGACGAGGATGTGGCGGACCGCGATCCGATCCGGGGCGCCCGAGGGCGGATGACGCTCGGCGCGCGCATCGGCCAAACACTGCTCGGCAGGGCTCGAGCTGCCGGATTCCTGGCCCGCGGTACGTGTCGCGCTCCCGCCCGGGCCGCACGCGACGACCAGGCAGGGCAACACGGACAATAGGCCCCAGCGCGGCCGCGCCTTCAATCGAATGGCGCCTCCGGCACACCCAGGTCGATCACCAACAGGTCGAGCGGGCTGATCTTGCCCACCGTGCGGCCCGACACACGTCGATCATCGACTTGTCCTTCCACGCGAACGGTGGCCTCGGTGGGGACGCAGCTGACGGGGACGCTCGTCTTCGGCCACTCGACGTCGACTCGGAGGTCGACCGCTTCACCGTGCAGTCTCAGTCGCAGGTCGGCTTCGTCGGCGGCGCTCACCTCCGCCGGCGGCGCGGTCTCGGGCGCTGCCAGCAGCTCGGCCGGCCACGGGTTGCTGAGCACGGCGCCTTCCGCTTCCTCCGTGCAGTGAGCCGCGGGGTTCCAAGGATCGCACGGCGCCGGGTTCGGTGCTTCGGCACCCGGGGACGCTGCCGCGAGCCAGGGGTCGTCCGGGATCGTCCGGTCCACGGCCCAAGCGCCCTCGACGGGCGGCGTTTGCAGTGAGTGCAGGGGGTCGGTTCCGGGTTGGGGTGGCGGAGTCCGGGTGAGCGCTGGGTCGTTCGTCGCCGCTCCCGGTGCCTGGCCCGTGAGCTCTTCCGTCCAGGCCGGCAGCGGCGCCAGTGCGAGCACGAGTCCGAGCCCGATCGGGCCGCGGCGAGATGTGAGTCGTGCAAGAGGATGGCGCAGCAAGGGACAACTCCCGGATCATTGGAAGTTTACGCCACCGCCCGTCCTCCCGCCAAGCGGAGGGTCCGGGGGCTATTTGCGGCCGCTGGTGGTAGAAAGCACGCCATGTCCTTCCCGCTGCGCTCCCGCGCCTCGTGGCTCTTGATCCCGGTCTTCGGCTCCTTCGTGCTGGCCTCGGCGTGTAGCCCCAGCGTGACCCCTCCGGCCGGCAGCGGCGGCAGCGGCGGTGCGCCGGTGACGAGCGGCGGTGGCAGTCCAGGAGTGGGCGGCAGTCCCGCTACGGGCGGCTCGGGGTCGGGCGGAGTGCCGGCAGTGGGCGGGGCACCAGCGAGCGGCGGTAGTGGCGGCTCATCGGGTGGGACGCCCGGCACCGGCGGTGACGCGGGCAGCGGCGGCGCCAGCGGGCTCACGCTCGTCGAGCCGATCATGCGCTCCGCCACGAGCTACGTGCTCGAGTTCGGCGATACGAAGTTCGAGGTCGATCCATCGCAAGGAGCCCGTGTGGTCACCTACTCGCTGGGCGGAACGAACCTGCTCAGCCCCCTCGCAGAAACGGCTGAAGAGGCGCTCAATGGGGGCAGTACATTTTGGCTGAGCCCACAGTCGGCCTGGGACTGGCCGCCGATCGCGGCGATCGATCGCGATGCTTACACGCCGACCGTGAACGGCACCACCATCGACCTGGTGGGTCCGAGCGCGACCATCGAGACGAGCACGGTCCACATCGAGAAATCGTTCGGCGCTGATCTGACGACCGGGGCGGTCGATCTCACCTACTCCGTCTACAACGATGGAGCAGCGGTGGCGCCGTACGCGCCGTGGGAGGTCACTCGTCTCGACCGAGGCGGCCTCACGTTCTGGCCCGGCGCGAAGGCCACCGCCGGCACCGTGCGCTGGGAGTTCGAGCCGACTAGCATGGATGGCATCTACTGGTGGGACGACTCGACGTCCTCGGGCATGGACAACAACAAGGTGTCCTCCGACGGGGAGCAGGGCTGGGTGGCGCACGTTGCCGGCAACATCCTGTTCGTCAAAACCTGGACTCCTGTCGCCACGGCGGACATCGCGCCCGATCACGGCGAAGTCGAGCTGTACCTGGGCAATGGCTACATCGAGCTCGAGGTGCAGGGGCCGCTGACCGACATTCCGGCAGCGGGAAGCACTTCGTTTGAAGTGCACTGGTACCTGCAAGCGCTGCCACAGGGCACCGACATCTCGGTGGGCAGTGCTGCGCTCCTCGCTGCCGTGGATGCCATCGTGCCGTAGGCGCCGCTGGAACGGCCTATGCATGGCTCCTGGTTGAACCCCAACCTGGGAGGGCACCATGCGATCACCCGTCATTGAACATCTCGTCCAAGAACACCTCCACATCCAGCACTGCCTGGATGCGGTCGACACCTTCACGACCCTGGTCGAGCGAGTCGGACACGAGTCCGAAACCGTCGACCGCCACGAGCTCTGTCCGTTCCTCGACTACCTCGTCGAGGTCCTGATGCTGCGTCACGAGGAGAAGGAAGAAACCGTGCTGTTGCCGGAGCTCCAGCATCTGGGCTTCGCCTGGGCCGACGGGCCGCTGGCTCACGTTCGTCGCGATCATCGCCAGGGGCGGTACCTCGTCTCGGCATTGCGTCAGGCCACCCATCAACGCTGTGCCTGGAATGCCGACGATTTACGGCATTTCGTAGCCCTTTCCCGAGAATGGCTGGCGTTCAACCGGCGCCACATGCAGCTCGAGGAGACCGTGCTGTTCCCGGTCGCTGCCATCAGGATCCATCCCGTGCTGCAGGAGACGATGACGGCTCGCTTCGTGGCGATCGATCATGAAGTCGACGAGTTGCCCGATGCGCAGCGCCTCACTCGGGAGGGGCGTCTCTTCCTCGAGCGGCTTTCACCGGGCATGGCGGCCGCCTGCTGATCCTGCAGAAACTGCGCGCAGGCGATCCAAGGCGCAAGACTTACGGGGGTGGCGTGGCGGCGGCGGGACTCAGGAGCTCGTGGGCCAGCCGGCAGCTGTCGAGAGGTCGAGAGTAGGCGAGGCGGCTCTTGTCGGAGATCCAAGCCGGGTCGACCGTGGACCTGTGCTGCCAGAGGACCCGACCGCTCTCGACCTCGAAGATGCGCAATACGACGTCGTGGGGCGCTTCCCCGTCGAAATCGGAGACGACACCGCTCGCTTTCGGCTCGTCCACGATGAAGAGCAAGGCCTTGGCCGATAGTGCGCCGAGGCCGCGCGCCAGCGCGTCACGCTGCAAGCGCGAGGCGTAGTGCTCGAGCTCTTGCATGTGCTGGGCGGCCTTTACTTCTCCTTCGAAGCTCGAGTCGAAAAAATCGAGCGCATCGAGCGCCTCGCCGAAGGCAAAGACGCGATCGGGAGCTGGTGCTCGGCCAATGGCGCGCAGGAGCGTGCTCTCGCGCAAGTTGGCCGGCGGGGTGACCAAACACGTGGCCAGCGCATCGACACTGGACTCACGCGCCACGCCGAGCACCTCCGCCTTCCGCTCGAGCTCTCGCCGCTCGGCCCGCACGTACAGGAACGGACGAGCCAGAAAATCCTGCAGGGCGCCATTTTCGGCCGACGTGCCGACGTCGGTCATCCGGTGAGCGAGGTCCTGCAAATGGGCTCGAGCGCCAACTGGAATCGCGGCTTTCATGCGCTGGTACTCCACTAGAATCTTGCTGCGTCGCTCTTCGACCTCGCGGCGGCTCTGGCGGTAGGTCGTGACCAAAAACACGGCGAGGACGACGGCGCAGAGGCCGATCAGGACGCGCAGGTAACGAAAGCGGCGGGCTCGGTTCGGGAACAGTGTGCGCTGCCGCAGGTCCGCCTGCACACTCGCTTCCACGCGCGCCCGCAGCTCCTTCGACATGCGACTGGTCACGAGGAACGTGGGCATGTTTCCTCCTGCTTCAGTGCCGCGCTCGTGCTCGGGCGAGCTTCTGATCGATCAAGGACAAGAGCTGCTCCCCGGTCACACCCAGACGCTTGGCGGCCTGCCCCGCTAGCGACGTCTTGGCCACCCCGGGCTCGAATTGGTAGGTCGGCTCCGCATCTGGGCCGAGGACGACCTGCAGGTAGCGCAGCTCCTCGATGTGGCCGCTCTTGGCCAGGCGTCCCGCGAACTCCAAGAAATGCGTCGTGATGTAGGCCTGCGGGCGCAGGCGCGCGAGCATTCTCACCACGAGCTCGAAGATCTCCTCGCCCTCCGAGGGATTGGTGCCCGAGCAGAGCTCGTCCAGGATGACGATCGCTCCGACGGGTAGGCGTTCGAAGAGCGCGCGAATGCGCAGGAGCTCCATGCCCAAACGGCCCTCCGGTTGGTCGGCGCTGGTTTCCTGAATCAAGGACACCAAAAGGCCAGAGGCGATCGACATCTTGGCGGCCCGTGCCGGCACGTACAGGCCCGCTTGCGCCAAGAGCTGCGCCAGGCCAACCGCCTGCAAGAGGCGCGTCTTGCCGCCGGAGTTGGGTCCGGTGATGAGCAAGGTGGTGTCGTGACGGTCCGTTTCGAGGCGGCACGGTACGGGGGCCTTGCCCGCACCGAGCAAGAGCGGATTGAAGAGACCCTCGAGCACGCGGGGCGCGCTACTGGGGACGAAGTCGGGCAAACACACGGCAAGGCCCGCTTGCTCCGCCCGCCGCCGGAAGGCGAGCGCCGCCAAGTAGAACTCCACGTCGCCCAGCATCTGGACGAGCGCTGGAAACTCGGCGCGGACGCCTTCGAACACCGCGTCGAGTAGGCGCGCCATCACCTCGCCTTCGCCGAAGCGGTAGCCTCGCAAGAGAAGCTCTACTTTGGCGAGCCAACGCCGGAGCGGTGGGCTGTGGAACACGCTCTCACGGGTTTCGTCGACGCCGATGAGCTCGAGGCGTCGCACCCGACCGTCGGCGCCGAGCTGTACCCGAAAGTCGAGCGTGGCCGCCTTTTCCTCGTAGCTCAGCAGTGCCTCGAGCGCGACGAAGCCCTCCTTTTCACGCACGGCCTGGGCAAACCAGCCGAGCCTGCCGAGCGCCGACGTCGCCGAACCGAAGGCGCCCAGATGCAGGACGAGATCACGAAACGCGGTCAGGATCTCGAGCTGTCGACGCTGGACGTCGAGCTTGCCACCGGTGCCTTCGATGAGGTTTTTGAGCTGGATGAGCTTTCGATGCAGTTGCTGCAGGGCCAGGGTCAAGGTCGGGTCCCGCGCGAGCTCGGCCAGGACTCCTCGCCGCTGGTCGATGGTCGCGGGGTCGTCTGGCGGCGCCGAGACGGTGCGCAAGAGATGGCCGATGGCCACGAGGCCGGGTTGGCCCGGTTCCGGCGCCATCTGCTCGCGCACGAAGCGGTCGAGGAAGAGGTCGGCGGCGTAGCCGCTCGAATCCCAGGTTCCAGAGGCGACGCTCGCGCGTTCGAGGGCCGCGGCAAACAGCCCCCCGGACGTGCTGCCGGCGAAGGCGAAGACCAGGTCGCGGTCGGTCGCCAGGCGATCGATGCGGTAGCGGGGGATCGATTCCAGCAGATCGGGCGGGGGTGCAGCCTCGTCCATTCGCAGAGTAGACAGGCAAACCGTCCGAAAGTTCAGCGGTTCGGAATTTCCGGGCACAAGGTCCCATTTGGCCTATAGAAGCGGGCGTGAGGTCTCCCGTGGAGCTCGGGTTTGCTGCCGTCTTGCTGCTACTGATTGGCTACCTCGCCTGGCCCAAAGGGGGGCGCGTGATTGGCCGGGACGAAGCGCACCGCTTGGTCGGGGCGGGCGCCCTTCTGCTCGATGTGCGGACGCCGGAGGAGTTTGCGCGGGGCCATTTGCCGGGAGCTCGCAACGTTCCGGTGCAGGTCCTGGAGTCGCGCTTGGCCGAGGTGGGCGATCCCGCTGCGCCCGTCGTCGTGTATTGCCGCTCCGGAGCGCGCAGCGCGCGTGCCAAAGCCATCCTGCAAGGGCACGGCTTCAACGCGGTGAGCGACCTCGGCGGCATGGACCGCTACTGAGTGCTTCCGGCCAACGGGTCGGGTGTGCTGGAGCGCGAGTTCTCGCTCGGCGCCTGAAACCAGCGAACCTGCTCCGGCGTAACGAGAACAGCCGCCGAGCGGCCCACAGTGGGCCAGGGCGAAGCAGGAGGTTTTCGGATGCTGGGATTTTTGGATCGGGGTGGGAAGCTGTCCACGTGGGCGCGCGCAGCCGAGCCGTACTTCGTCTTTCTGGTGCGGGCCTCGCTGGGGGCGACCTTCGCCTCCACGGGCTACGGCAAGCTGACGCATCTCGAGCGCACGGTCGGCTTCTTTCGTGATCTCGGCATCCCGGCCCCGGAGCTGCAGGCGCCCTTCATCGGTGGTCTCGAGCTCGTGGGCGGGCTCTGCATCGCCCTCGGGCTTTTGACCCGGGTGGTCTCACTGCCGCTAGCCGGGACCATGGTCGTGGCCATCCTGACGGCGATCTTGCCGGACGTGGACGGCGCCCTCGATCTTCTCACGCGCGACGAATCGCTCTACCTGTTTCTGTTCGGCTGGCTGCTGACGGCGGGGCCGGGCACCGTCTCGCTGGACCACTGGCTCGGGCGCCGACTGCCGCGTTTGAAGTGGCTCGCCAGCGCCGAGGCAACACTATCCATCGATACCTCACCAGCTCAGGCTGGCTGAACCGGACCACTCACCAAGACACGACACGAGGACTAGACACCACCATGAACTACCAAACCAAGATCGCTCAAGCTGCATTCGTCGGACTGCTCGCCGGACTGACCTCGCTCTCGCTCCCCACGGTCGACCTCGGCCAGGCTGCCCTCGAGCCGCTCGGCGAGAAGGACGGCTGTAAGGGCAAAGATGGCTGCAAGGGCAAAGATGGCTGCAGCGGCAAAGACGGCTGCAAGGGCAAGGACGACAAGAAGGACGGGGCCTTCAGCTGAGCTGAGCCCCTGAGCCCGGACGTGCGCCGGCCCCCTGGGACTCAGTCCTTGGGGGCCTTTTCGTCTTCGCCTTCGGCGCTGTCGGTCGCGTCCGCCGGCTCGTCCTCGTCGGTCGCTTCGTCGCCTTCTTCATCGCCTTTGCCCGACACGCCCAAGCCGCCGAGTACGCGCGCGTCTGCTTGCAGGACGAATCCCACCGCCTGCGCCGCTCGGTCCTGGTCGTGCGTCACGTAGGTGGCGATGACCATATTCCCGCCTGCTTCGTAGGCCAGGAGCTTGAGCGCATCGACCATCTCGGCCTTGCTCACGTTCTCCGTCGTGAAGCAGGGGTAGAAGGTGGGCACCAAGGCCCACAGGAACAAGGTGCCCACGACCAAGACGCTTTGCGGGTAGCAGTAGGGTTTGCGCCAGCTCGTCTTGTACGCGGGGAAGAGGCCCGCATCGCCGGTGAGGGCGAACTTGCCGAGAATGACGTGCTCGTAGCCTTCCTCGACGCCGAGCACTCCGCCCTCGAGCGAGACGCCCTCGGGAACGGTGTCGATGAGGACGGTGACCGCCTGCGCCTCAGCCGGCAGGGGCGCCGTGCGCGCTGCCTTGAAGTCGTCACGGACCTTGTTGTCGGCGGCCGGGTCTGCAGCACCGGTGGACGCGAACGTCGCTTTGCGATGGACCGCGCCGCAGCCGAGGAGAACCGTGGTGCCGATCAAGAGGGTGCAGCACAGGAGGAAGGAAATGGGTCTGCGCATGGGGGTCTTTCGGGCTAACTGAGGCTGGCGTATCACTGCAATCTGAGCAGCTGCCGGCTGGGTTCGTCAACCAACTGGGCGCGGGCTGCTCCCTTTGAGCCTTCATGCACCTCCGCTGTCTCCTGGTCCTTCTGGTCGCGACCTCGTGGGCCAATTCAGCCGCCGCCAAGCCGGTTCGCGACAGGACGCCCCTCCACGCTCGGCCCGCCGAGGTCGAGGTGATGGTGCTCGGCATCGATCTCGGACGATTTCGCAGTCCCGACCTCCGCCGTATCGAGCCAGAGATGGCGGGTCTGGTCGCGGAGGAGCTCACGCAGAACGGCTATACGGTGCGTGACGCCAAAGACGCCGTTTCGAGCGAGGACAAACGGGCGGGACCGGCGCACGCGCTGGCAGGCGAAGTGGCAGCCTTCGATTGCACTGAACGCTCGGGCAAGACGTGCGGCATCGTGATCGAGTGGGCGCTGATCGACTTCGATTCGGGAGCGGTCACCTATCGCGTGAAGACGTCCCACGAAGAAACGGACTTGGCGGCGCTCGGCAAAGGCGACGCCGCACGTGCCGTCGTTCGCGGGGCCATCCGCTCGCTTTTGGCTCGCACCAAGTTCGAAGCCGCCGTAGCCGATCCGCGCGACGTCTATCGGACCCGCCTGCCCCCGGCGAGCATTCGGGCGTGCGGCGGCGACAAGCTCGAGATGCCGAAGGATGCCGAGCAAGTGCTCGGGGCGACCGTCGTCGTGCGCACACCCGATGGCGTCGGTAGCGCCGTGTCCGTGTCACCGGATGGGTATTTGCTCACCGCCGCCCATGTCGTCAGCGGCTATGAGAAGAAGGGCGTCACCGTCGTCCCGCGCGGCGGGAAGGAGCTGCGCGCCACCGTCGTCCGTTACGACGAGAGCAGTGATGTGGCTTTGCTCAAGCTCGACGCCGGTGGTCCAACCGTCGCCGCCTGCCTGGCGCTCAGCCAGACGGCCGCCAAGGCCGGAGAAGAAGTGTACGTCGTTGGTGCACCGGCCGGGGAAGAGCTGAGCTTTTCCATGAGTCGCGGCATTCTGAGCGGCCGGCGCCACCTCTACGGCAACGAGTACTTGCAGACCGACGCCTCGATCAATCCAGGCAACAGCGGCGGGCCGCTGCTCAGCGAGACCGCTGGCGTGCTCGGCATCGTCAGCTGGAAGATGTCGGGGCAAGCGCTCGAGGGGCTGGGGTTTGCGGTCGAGATCGACTCGGCGCTCAAGGCCCTGTCCTTGTCCACGGCCGCTTCGACGACTGCCGAGCTGGATCGCGAACGTGCACGAACCAACGTTCTGGCCAAGCCGCTGGTCGACGCGGCCGATCCGCCCTGGCAAGTCGTCGGCCAGGCGGGCAGCGACGGCGGGGCTCGGCCGGGCGGTGGCGGCAGCTCGGAGTTCGTGGGGATCTTGCGCGGGACGGGGCTCTTGGCGCTGGTCCTGGGCAGCACCACCATCGTGATCTCGGCCGTCGCCAACAGCGGCAATACCTCGGATCCCGGCGCGTATTACACCGCTCGGACCTACAACGACATTGGCTGGGTCGTGGCGGGCGTGGGAGCGGCAGCCGTAGCGACTTCGTTCGTCATCCCCCTGTTCGGCAAGGACGACCCGGCCCAGGCCAGCGTGCCGCGGCGGCATGGGCTGGGGCTGCGCGCTGGCTTGGGCGGTGCGGGCGTTCGGCTCGGCCTCGAGGTGCTGCCTTGAGGCGGCGTGCTCGAGGCGCCGCCTTGGCGTTCACCGGTCTCTGCCTCCTTGCCTGTTTGCGGCTCGAGGGCCCGCCCCCCACGCTCGAGAATGGCGAGCCGTGTACGTCCAATGCGATGTGCGAAGCCGGGTCGGTCTGCGAGTTCGATGGCGCGGTCGGTGCCACGGTTTGTCGCGTGCAAGGCGGCTGCACCAGTCACGCGGAGTGCGGCGCGGATCGGGCCTGCGCGTTCGGGGCCTGCGGTCCGGCCGAGTGTGTCGACAATGCCAGCTGTGGCCTTTACGCCTGTAACTCCGCCATTCGCCGCTGCTTCGACGAGTGCACGAGCGATGCGAGCTGCGCGAGCGCATCCGTCTGTCGAGACGGCGAGTGCCTGAGCAGTACCTGCACGGAGGCCACGGCTGCCCGCGTCTGCAACGGGGCCGCTTGCTATGGCGGCACCTGCGTGAGTGCGGTCGATTGCGAGGACTACGGCTGCGCCAGTGGGTACACCTGCGAGTCGATTCAGTGCGTCCACCACTGCACGAGCGACGTCGAGTGTGCTGGGTACGCCTGCTACACACCGGTCGGCTCGTGCAATGAAGATTGCTCGGACGAGTCGGATTGCGCCGCCGGCTACGTTTGCGAGGACTTCTTCTGTAAGCCGCCGTCCCCCTGAGCTCGAGCCCCCTGACATCCCCGGTTTGCCGCCCCCAGTGGAATGTCTGCGGTTCGATTGCACGGCGGCCGAGGGATCGTACATTTGCAGGTAGCGTGCCGAGCGCGGCTCGGAACCTTGCCTTGACGGAGTCCTCCTACCCATGACGTTCACATCCTCCCCGCTCTTTGGCCTGGCCAGGACGGCAGCGCTTTCCACGACACTCGTCGTTTCGTTCGCAGCAGGCTGCACTGCAGGCACCGTGCCCGGTGGTGGCACCGGCGCGGCGACGCAGGACGGGGGCCTGGACGGCGACGGCGACGGTGCCAGCACGGGCGGTTCGAACAGCACGGACATCGGGACCGACCTCGGCGCCGATCTCGGAGCTGACCTGGGCGCAACGGGGGGCAGCGGCGGCGACTGTGTCCGCCTCGCCACGTGGGGAGCGCTCGGCACGTACGGCGCCGTGCCGGGCATGGACGGACAGGACGCCATCACCGCTTGGTTGAACGAAAAGAGCACCGGCGAGGCCGAGTACTTCGCGACCAAACCCGCGCTGATGGGCGAAACGCTCGCCAACTACGACATCATCGTCCTGCAGAACTTGAACGGGTGGACGTTCACCGCGGACGAAAAGGCGGCCTTCGAGACCTGGGTTCGCGCGGGCGGCGGCGTCATGTCGCTAGCTGGGTACAGCGACCAGCCGAGCGAGGTCACGCCGACCAACGATCTCTTGGCGTTTTCTGGCCTGTCGTACGTGGGCCTGAGTGGGGCTGGCGATATCTCGACCTCACCCAAAGAAATGTGCGCCTACTGCTTGGGCAACTCCGATGCTCAGGGCGGCTGGGAAGCCGCGCATCCGATTTCAGCCAACATCACGGCGGTCGGTGCGCTGTGGGGACGCTCGGTGAGCACGGGCACGGGCGACACCGTCGCGACCTGGGACGGCAAGCGCGCCGGCGCTACGGTCGACTTGGATGCTGGCCGCGTCTTCTTGTTCCACGACGAGTGGGTCACCTACAACAGCCAATGGGACGGCTCGAGTTTGTCCCAGGACTGCCGGACGAACGGGGACCAGGCGTGCGCGACGGCGCATCCCACGCTCACCTATCAAATCCCTCAGTTTTGGTACAACGCCATTCGCTGGCTCTCCCACGATCCGACGTGTTTCGACATTCGGGAGCCGGCAATCGTCAAGTGACCAAGCCCTGGCAGGTGCTCGATTCCGAGCTCGTTCTCGAGCGCAAGTGGCTGCGCGTCCGGCAGGAACGCGTGCGCACGGCGGCGGGTGTCGTCATCGACGAGTTCCACGTCATCGAAGCGTCGCCTTGGGCGGCGGTCATTTGCGTGACGGAAGCGCGGGAGCTCGTCTTGGTCGAGCAGTACCGACACGGCCACGCCGGGCCGTCGCTCGAGCTGCCGGCGGGCGTGATCGAGCCGGGTGAGGAGGTGCTCAGTGCCGCGCAGCGCGAGCTGCGCGAGGAGACGGGCTACGAAGCGCCCGTCTGGCAGAAGCTGTGGCAGATCCGCCCCGAACCGGCGCGCCACCAGCAGTGGGCGCATTTTGCGCTAGCTACGGGCGCCCGACGGAGCCAAGGCCAAGAGCTCGACGCCACCGAGGACCTCACCGTCGTCACTCGCCCGCTCGCGGAGCTCGACGCCATCCTCGCAGACATGGTGCACGGTCTGCACGTCGGCGCGCTCCTGCTCGCAGCCCGCCGTGGGCTGCTCTGACGGCCAGACCATGCAGAGGAAAAAAGCTCAGCTGTCGCCGGGCGGCGGGGCCGGAGCTGGAGCTGGCACCGCTGGTTCTTGATAGCGGTTGTGCAGGCTGACGGGTGGGCTCGCGCTCGGGCGCACACGCAGGTTGACGAGCTCCACACCAAAGGCGAAGGCCATGGCGAAGTAGACGTACCCCTTCGGGATGTGCTGGCCGAGCCCTTCGGCCACCAAGAGGACGCCGATCAACAGCAGGAACGACAGCGCGAGCACCTTCATGGTGGGGCGCCTCTCCACGAAACGGCTGATCGGTCCGGCGAAGACCAACATCGCGAGCACTGCGATCACCATGGCCATCATCATGATCGAGATGGCTGGCGCCATGCCCACGGCGGTGATCACCGAATCGAGCGAAAAGACGATGTCGAGCAGGGCGATCTGCACCAAGACGGTGCCGAACGCGGCGCGCCCGCCGCTGGGCGTTTGCGCGTGGTCGGCGCCTTCCAGCTTGTCGTGGATCTCGTAGGTCGCCTTGCCGACCAGGAAGAGCCCGCCCACCAAAAGGATGAGGTCCCGCCCCGAGATCTCCTGACCAAAGGCCGCGAACAGCGGCGTCGTCAGGCGCATGATCCAGGAAATGGCGAACAGCAGGCCAAGGCGTGTGACCAGCGCCAGCATCAGCCCCAGCGATCGGCCTCGCGCTTGCTGCTCCGCGGGCAGCTTGCCCGTCAGGATGGAGATGAAGACGATGTTGTCGATGCCGAGCACGATTTCCATCGCGCACAGCGAGAGCAGGCTGATCCAGCCCTCGAAAGTGGCGAGCGCGCTCACGTCGAACATGTGAAAGGTGCGGTTCCTTGCGAGCTAGGCCAGCGAGCCAGGGCAGCGAGCCAGGGCAGCAAGCCTGAGCAGCGTGGACAGAGCAGCCTTACTTCTTCTTGGCGTAGCGCTGGCGGAACTTCTCGACGCGACCAGCGGTGTCCAAGTTGCGCTGCTTGCCCGTGTAGAACGGGTGGGAGAACGAGCTGATGTCCACGTGGAACACGCTGTGCTCGACGCCGTCCACGGTCCGCTTCTCGTTCGAGGACATGGTGGAACGAGTGAAGACTTCGTTCTTTCCGTCGATGAAGATGGCCGGCAGGTAATTCGGGTGGATTTCGGGCTTCACGTTCGCGCTCTCGTGGTTGAAGGGCCGCGGAAGCTAGCCCAGGGCTGGGCCTCCCGCCAGGCGTCTCGGTACTGAAAATTCGCTCAGACCCAGACGGTTCAGCGCAGGACGGTCAGGTTGACCACTTCCCAGCCGCCGGGGGCCAGATTCACGGTGGCCTTTTGCCGGATGCCCTGGGCTGCGACCTCGATGGTGTGCTGGCCGGGGGGCAGGACCAGGCGCGCCACCGCGATACGGCCGGGTAGGGTGGACCAGCTGCGCGTGTCCGGGGTGTCGGCCGCCGTCAGGGCAGCCTGGGTGCCGATGCTGAAGATGGCGCCGACCAAGGCATCGTTGGTGGCCCCTTGGGCGGCGGCGCGCGCGCCTTGACCGGCCAGGAAGCGCGTGACCATGCGGGTGATGGCCGCCGCCATCATTTGACCCTTTTGCTTCTCGTAGGCGGCGCGGGCTTCCGCTTCGACGGACAAGGCGGCCTCGAGCGTTGCCCAGGCGCCATCGATCTTGGCACTGGGCGTGACGTACTGGCGCTTCGTCTCTTCGAGCTCGGGGAAATTGATCCAGGTGACCAGGCCTTGGGCGGCCAGCTCGTTGGCGCTCTGGCTCATGCCCGGCGACAGGTAGATGGCGCCCCAAGTCAGGGCGAGGCCAATCGGAATGCGCCGGGCGACCTTGGCGGGCACGCGACCATAGGAGATGACCACCAGGACCTCGGCGGGTCGCTCGGGCACCGTGACGGAGGGGACGGTGGTCGCAGGATCGCTCCCCGCCGCGGGGGCGGCTGGGCTCGTGGTCGGGGCAGTGGCTGGGGGAGCAACCGGGGCCTCGGCGCTGTGCTTGGCCAAGAAGGCGGGGATGTTCTCGCCGCGCGGGGTCGTCCCCGCGGTCAGGCGGCGGACGGGCTCGAGCAGACTCGTGAAGTCGCCATAGCCGAGTGCCTCGTCGTAGTAGCGCAGGGCCAGGTCCGGGTCGCCAGCCTTCTCGAACACGAAGCCGGCCAAGTAGGCGCCAGGCGCCGCCATCGAGGGCGCCACGTACTCGCTCTTTTCGAGGTAGTCCCCGAGGATGGAGAATCGTCGGGCCTCCACCTTGGCGCCACTGAGATCGTGGCGCTCGAGGTAGTTGACGATGTTCATCGTGTTGATCAGAAGCTTCTCGTACGGGGGCGCTTTGTACGGGCCCGTATCGTCCGAGAACATGAACTTGCCGATGTCGTCGATGGTCGAGCGCTTGAGGTCGAGCATCTCGATCTGCTTGTCCGCGAACTCGAGGTCGCGACTCGATAGCTCGTAGGCCTGTAGCTGCTGCTGGATCATCGAGCGATCGAGGACGTACAGGGAATTCTTGCCCGACATCTTCTCGGGCAGGTCCTTGCCGCTCTTGACCCCGAGCTCCTTGTTGTAGCTGTCGAGTGCGCGCGTCGGGTCACCGGCGTCGAGCGCGCTGCGCGCTTCTGCGGTGTGCGCAGAGTGTCCGGCACAGCCCACTCCTCCGAGGGCGAGCAACGCGCCGAGGGTGAGGGCCGTCGTGCGAGTAGTCAGATGATGGCCTTGGTCAGGGCGGCTTTGTTCTGGAACAAGATCTGGCCCGTCTCGACTTCGAGCACCTGCATGAAGAGGTAATACTGCACGCGGCGTTCGTTCTCGAACTTCTCGTCCGTGGTGAAGACCTTGCCGGTGATGATGTACTTCACGCCGAGCTGGCGCCCGTAGGCGGCGGCTTTGCCTTGATCGAAGGCGTCTCCCTGTTGCCGCTTGATCTCGGCCACCAGGGACTGCTGGTTCTCCAGGCTAATCACGCTGACGTGTCCGGCGTTGATGAGCGTGGTCTCGATGTCGCTGATCAGGGCGTCGAGCGCGCTGTCGATGTGCTCACTCGTCTCGTTCTTGAACGGCAGCACCGCCAGCTGCGGCATCTCTTCCTTGTCCCAACGCTTGACCACGGCCGAGGTGTCGAGCGCCGACATGTTCTCGTGCATCAGCTTCTGCAGGTCCCGCCGGTCGAGGCCCGTACCCATGGCCTGGTCGTCCAAGCCCTCGACGTCTTCCCCTCGCACGGCCTTGGGCTTGTTGCAGCCCAAGGCAAGGAGGGCGACCGAGGTCACGACGACCAAGGGGAACCGGACAGCGAGACCAAAGTAGGGCTTGGACATGGCGGGATGATGCATGAGGGCAAAGTCAGGGGCAAAGCGCCCCCGCGGGCCTACGAAAGAACGCGACGATTCCTTCCCCGGGGGAGCTCGAGCGCTTCTGGCCCCCGGGCCAGCGCTGTCTCTGGGCCAGCGCTGGCTGCCGGCAGCCGGGCGGTTCTGCCCGGCGGGGCTGGCCGACGGGGGTTCAGCGCCGGACCGGGATGATCTGCACCCGGCGGTCGTCGCCTTCGCCTTCGCTCTTGGTGATGACACCTTCGAACTTGGCCAGGGCCATGTGAACCACGCGGCGGTCCCGGGGGTTCATGGGCTCGAAGGTGATGATCTTGCCGAGCTTGAGGGCTTCCTTGCCGAGCTTGCGGGCCATCGTGGCCAGGTTGTCGTCACGGCGGCTGCGGTAGCCTTCGGCGTCGACCAGGATGTGGCGCTTCTCGTCGCCGGGCCGGTTGACCACGCGGTGGGTCAAGAACTGCAGCGCCTGCAGAACCTGCCCCTTCTTGCCGATGATGCGGGCGGAATCCTTGCCCACGATCTCGATGCGGATCTCGTCGGGGCTGTCCTCTTCGGAGCGGGTCAGGATGACTTCGCACTCGACTTCCATGTCTTCGATGACGTGGGTGACGAACTCCAGCGCGAGTGCAGCGCGTTCGTCGGGCGGTTCGATGCGGACTGGTTTGGCTCTGCTGCGGCCTTCACCGCTCTGCCCCTTGTCCGAGGCGTACTCTTCGTTGTCGTCAGCGCTGACCGTTTCTTGACTGCTCATGATTCTAACCTCGTGGGCTGAATTGGAAGGCCGCCGCTGGGCGTCCTCCAGACGTCTTTCTCAACTCTTGGCACCGCCATGATTGGCACTGGCACGGCCGCGGCGGGAATCGGGTTCCACGATTTCAACGCCACCGAGGCGAGCCTGACGCTCGGCCAAAGTGCGCTTGGCGTGCCGCTCGACGATCTGCTGCTGCGCGATGCCGAGGATGCTGTTCGTGAACATGTACACACCCAGACCTGCCGGCAGGAAGAGCATGAACACAGTGAACATGGCCGGCATGAAGTACAGCATCATTTTTTGCTGGGCCGGATCGCCCCCTTGCATGGGCATCATCTTCTGCTGGACGAAATACGTCGCACCGATGACGAAGGGCAGCAAGTAGAGGGGATCGGGCTCCGACAGGTCCGGAAACCACAAGAACGGAATGTTGTAGAGTTCCACCGCCGTCTGCAGCGTGGTGTAGAGGGCAAACCAGACCGGCATGCTGGCCAGCTGGGGCAAACAACCCTTCATCGGGTTGACGCCGTGCTTCTTCCAGAGCTCCATCTGGGCCAGGCCCCGTGCCTGCGCATCGTCCTTGTAGCGCTCGTTGAGCTTGTCCATCTCTGGCTTGAGCTCGCGCATGTGGACCATGTTCCTGATCGATGGCCAGGTCAGCGGGAAAAGCAGCAGACGCGCGGTGATGGTGAGCACCACGATCGCCCCACCCCAGCTCGGGATGAGGTCCCGCAGCCACAGCAGGTAGCCGACGAGCACCTTGGCGATGATCGAGAAGAAGCCGAGGTCGATCAGCGGCTCGAAGCGGTTGCCCGCCTTGGCCAGTGCCTTGCGTTCCTTGGGACCGATGAAGGCCTGGAAGGCGTAGCTCTCGCTCTTGCCGGGTTCGAGGACGCGCAGCGGGTAGTGCAGGCGCGCCTTGTAGATGGCAGCTGCCTTCGGGTCCGACTTCTTGTCTGGGAATGCGCGTGAATCCCAGCGTTCCTCGATCTGAACCTGGCAGATGGGCAGCGTGGGTCCGCCATCGTGCGCGACGGCATTGGTAAAGTAGGCGCTCGACACCGCGGCGAGCCCTGCCGAGCCCGCCGGCTGGGCCCAGTCACCCGCAGTGAGGCTGGTCACCGGAAACACGTTCTTGTCTTGGAAGTCCTCGGCCTCGAAGGCGTCGGGCAAGAAACGATTGACCTTTCCGTCGGAGCCGACGCACTCGCCGTGGCTCATCATCGGATTCATCCGAAACATCTGGCTCGCGACCTGTGAATTGAGCAGGTAGGTCGCGGTGCTCGCCTGCAAGGCGTAGCTCTTGGCCGTGGCGCCCTTGTTGCTGACGCGCACGTCCAGGTGCACCGCGTAGGGCGAGGCGCCGACGGTGAACGTCTTTTCCAGCGCGAGGCGGTCGTCCTCGAACACGAGCTTGCAGGCGTGCTCGCTGCTTTCCGCGACGCGAAAATCCAGGACGTCGCTCGCTGCCAACCAATCGGTTTCTTTCGCCGCCGCATTGCGGAGGTCCACGAACAGCGGTCCGAGCTCTGGATGATCGGGCGTCGTCACCAGATCGACTGGCTTACCTGCGCGTCGGTACTTGGAGGATAGAGCGTAGAGATGGCTCAAGGCTCCGCCGCGGGTCGAGATCACGGCATGCATCTCGGGCGTCCACAGGTCGCACTGAGACGGAGGCGGGCGATCCCCCGTCGGCAGGAGCACCTTGCTCGGGACGATCGGCTGAAACTCGCGCTTGTCGCTCGACGAGGTGCCGAAGAAGAAATAGAGCGCCGCGAAGAGTGCGGCGAAGATGATGAGGCGGGAAACGCGATCCATGATTAGACGGGCGGAGGGGGGTCGTACCCGCCCGGGTGAAACGGGTGGCAGCGCGCGATGCGCCGGGCCGCGAGCCAGCTACCGCGGAGCGGGCCGTGCGTCGAGAGGCAGGCCTCGGCGTATCTGGAGCAGGAGGGCTCGAATCGGCAGGAATTGCCCAGGAGAGGGGACAAAGTCCAGCGGTAGACATGAATGAGCAGGATGAGGACCCGGCTGATGGCGGCCGAGACCCAGCTCATGGCCCGCCGGGTCTCCCTTCCGGGCCGGCAGATCGCTGGCCAGCCGGTCGCGAGCCAGCAGAGCCTGGGGCGGCGGCGAGCATCTTGAGCAAACGGGGCAAAGCTCGCTCCCATTCCCGGCACACGCCGCCTGGGTCGAGCTCGCCCGCCTGGCGGCAGATGACCACGAGATCGTGCCCGGCGGGCAGGAGCCCCGAGCTTTGCTGAAACGCTGCTCGGACCAGGCGCTTCATGCGGTTTCGCACGACCGCGTTGCCCACGCGCCGCGACGCCGTGATGCCCAGCCGGCTCGGGCGCGGTGTCCCGGGCTGCAGAGCAGCCAAGAGCACGAAATGCTGGGTGGCCACGCGTGCGCCGCGCGCAGCGATGTCCTGGTACTCGGGGCGCTTTCTCACGCGGCGGTCAGGGCCAAGCCGCATCGTCCGACCCGTAGCGCTCGGCTCCGACTACTTCTGGTACGCGGTCACGGCGAGGCGGACGCGACCCTTGCGGCGACGGTTGGCGAGCACCTTCTTGCCGCCCGACGTGGCGTTCCGGGCGCGGAAGCCGTGGGTGTTGAGCCGGTGCGTGTTACTGGGCTGGAAAGTGCGCTTGGTCGTCATCGGACTTGTTCCGGCAGGGGGTGCCTCGGGCGGGTTCTCCGCGGGGGGGCGGGAGTCAGCCACGCCTTGTGTCCCTCGTCAAGCGTCCAGGGGGTTCTAGGCCCCAAAAACGGCGCCTGCCCTGGCGCCCCGGACTTGCCGAGGTGGGGGGGCCGTGGTACGTGCGGCGGCCCATGCGCGAAAACATCCGCCTTGTTTCCTCGGCCGGAACCGGCTTCACCTACTACACGACGAAGAACAAGCGTCTGCAGCAGGGCAAGCTCGAGCTGAAGAAGTACGATCCGGTCAAGCGGGAGCACGTCATCTTCAAAGAGACGAAGATGCCGCCCCACTCCAAGTGATTGGTCTCGGGGTTCCCACGTCCGGAGTTGTGTTGTCCGGGGCACTTTCGCCCGGGGCCTAGACGTCGCGCGGGCGGACGCCCCAGCGCTTGAGCTTGGCGTAGAGCGAGCTCCGCGGCACACCGAGCGCTTGGGCTGCCTGGGGAACGTCCCCGGCATGAGCCCGCAGGACCGTGATGACGTGCTGGCGCTCCGCGTCCGCCAAGGACCCCTTGTTGAAGGCGTCGCTCGAGGGGCGCCCTGGACGCTGACCCAACATCAGCGAGCCGGCGGAGATGTCACCGGACGGTGAAAACAAGAGCGCGCGCTCCAGCACGTTCTTGAGCTCACGCACGTTGCCGGGAAAGTCGTGCTCAGCGAGCGCCCGCTCCGCTTCGGGCCTGAGGCGTGCGCTCTCGGTCCCGCGCATGCCGAGGGACGCCAACATCTCCCGCGCCAGAGGCACGATGTCTTCACGACGCTCGCGCAGCGGCGGAAGCTCGATCGTGACCGTGTTGATGCGAAACAAGAGGTCGTTGCGGAACGCGCCCTGAGCGGCGAGCTCGGCGAGGTCCTTGTGCGTCGCGGTGATCAGGCGGACGTCGACGTTGCGTTCCTGCACGGCGCCCAGGCGTCGGAACGTATGGTCCTCGAGCGCCTTGAGCAGCTTGGGTTGCACGGCCATGTCGAGGTCGCCGATTTCGTCCAAGAACAAGGTGCCGCGGTCGGCGAGCTCGAGCAGGCCCATCTTGTCTGCGCTGGCGCCGGTGAACGCGCCCTTCTTGTGCCCGAAGAGCTCCGACTCCACGAGCTCCCTCGACAGCCCGGCACAGTTCAAATCGACGAAGGTGTCTTCGCAGCGGTCGCTGGCTTGGTGCAGCCAACGCGCCAAAATTCCCTTGCCGGACCCCGTCTCCCCGCGAATGAAGATGGGCACGTTCGAGCGCGCAACCGAGCGTGCGACCTCTTCCACCCGCTGCATGGCGATGCTCTGACCGAGGAACGGGTTCGTCCGATTCTTCCCTTCGGTGTAGCGCATTGCCAGGTCGCGTCGGGTCTCGCGGTTGCGTTCGGCGAGTTTGTCCAAAAGCACGCGCAGAGACTCGAGCTCCACCGGCTTGGTGAGGAACTGCTCGGCTCCGAGCTTGATGGCCTCGACCGCGAGCGGAATGCTGCCATGGGCCGTGAGCACCACGATGCGAGCCTTGTTGTCCTTCTCGCGGGCCCAAGTCAGGAAATCTATGGCGTTGCCGTCGGGCAACTGATGATCGAGCAGGATGATCTCGGGCGCGTGATTTTCCAGGTGCGCAAACGCGAGCGCCAGCGATCCCACTGCGGTGACCTTGTGGCCGTCGCGCTTGAGCGTGTGCATGAGCAGACCGATCACGGACGTGTCATCGTCGATGAGCAGTATGCTGATGGGGATCATCTCGCCTTCCTAAAGGGGGAAGCGGCGAACTCTCGCGCACCCCACTCTTTTTCGATGGTATCCTCGCGCCGGCCGTCCGCCCAGCCCTGGCGGGCGGGCTAGTTCGTCGGGCCGGGCAGGCGGATGCGCACGGCGGAGCTCGCCTTCCCCGCGAGTAGCGGCCCCCTGGGATCGTCTTCGAATGCGCCCCCGGCTGCCGCCACCAGGTCGCGAGCGACGGCCAGGCCGAGGGCAGCCTGCGCGGGTCCGTGGGGCTTGGCGGACGAAGGCTGAGTTGCGCTCGCCCCGCCGTCGGTGCCCCGGACTTCGGCCGACAACGTCAGTAAGAGGTCCTGCGATCGCACGTCGCAGGCAATGGTCCACGTGCCTCCCTTGGGCATCGCGTCACGCGCGTTCTCTGCCAGGCGCAAGACGAGCGAGCGCAGGGCGTCCTCCGACATCGCGATCTGGGCCCCCGGCACCGAGCGGAGGTGAAGTGCGATCTTGCGATCCGCTTTGTGCTCGAGCACCGCTCGGAGGAGGGGCCGCATTCGTTCGAAAGCCTGCCCGAGGTCCACAGGGCCGGGGTCGAGCGCCCCGCCACCTGCCGCCCGAGCGGTTTCGTAGGGCAGGAGATACGACATGGCTTCCAGGTAGTCGGCCGCCTGAGAGAGCGTCGCCAGGGCCTCTTGGCGCTCGGCTTCGTCACGCGCGTCGCCCAGGATCTCCGCCCAGCCGAGAGCGGCCATGAGCGCGTTGTTGACGTCGTGCGCGAGGCCGGCGGCGAGGTGACAGGCGAAGCTCACATCGCTCTCGGCCCGGGCGGCGCGCTCCGCTCCCAAATGCGGGAAGA
>Ga0247744_1000056_pt1 | contig 26068 bp, 22 predicted proteins | sample UWRJS154409C5_FD_180946 | JGI IMG/M metagenome (GOLD analysis project Ga0247744, IMG submission 180946) | Soil microbial communities from Arlington Agricultural Research Station in Wisconsin, United States - UWRJ-S154-409C-5 | ecosystem: Environmental > Terrestrial > Soil > Agricultural land... | reverse complement strand
TCCACTTCTCGCCATCGATCTCGACGCCGGAAAACTTGGGCCCAGCCGTCTGCGAGAGGCGATCCGCTGGCGCAACGAGGCCCTTGGTCGTCTTGTACCAAGTGCGTCCGCTCCAGTTGAAGGTCTTGTCGATGGCGACGTAGAAGCCCTTCAGCATGCGCTGCGCCAGGACATCGTCGGCTTCCTTGTGCAGGTCTTCGTGCGTGACTTGGTCGAGATCCTCGTCGCGCTCCCACAGGGGCTTCTCGGCTTCCACCTCAGTCGGAGCTTCGCCGCCGACGCCGAGGCCAGCCGCGCGCATCTGCTCGAGGTCCCGGGTGCGCTCCTCCGCTTCCGCCTCTTTCGCCTTCTTGGCGTCGGGCAGGTACGGCTCGTACTGGTACATCTGCTTGCGCGTGGGCAGCGATTTGTAGAGAGGCGTCCCGTTCTGGGCGTTGCGCGCGTAGGGGTAGGGCAGGATCTCCGCCGTGTTCGGCTGCCTTGGGGGAAACTTGGCGATCGGGTCCTTCGCATTGGTCGTGCCGACCATGCTGCAGATGACGCCGCCGCCGAGGACTTGGTACCAGCCCTTCGGACAGCCGGGCCCCTGGACGAGCCCGCCCACGATGGGCACCTTCGCTCCGCGCCTGTAGTAGCCGAGCTTGCCGTCGCGCTCGGGCGTGGGCGCTTCGAACACCCCTGCCGACGAGCGACTCACCCACAGCCAGGGGCCGGGGTGCGCGGCGACGTCGGCCGGCGCGGGCGACGCAGGGACGTCGCTTGGGCCTGGGCTCGGTGGGGCCACCGGGCCGGCGGAGGGCAAGGCACTCGGGGTCGCCGTGGGAGCCGGCGCGGGGCCTTCGGGTGGGGACGGCTTGGGATCCTCGCTGGGGCAGGCGACGAGGCTGAGGCTCGTCAGGGCAAGGCCGAGGAATCGCCACGAGCGGCGAGGCGTAGATTCTTGCATGCGGGTCGCGGGCCATCGCGTACTACCTGGGCCGGAGCTTGTCGAATGTTCTTCGGCTCGGCCGCGTTTGCGGGCGCGGGCCTGTCTCTGCGCCCGAGGCCGTGCCAAGCTAGCGGACCGAGAGAAATCTCGGGAAAAATGCCGACGTTGACCCAGAGCCCCCTGCCGACGCTGGACGACGCGGCGCCCCCTGCGAAGATGCTCGGCGGGCTGTGGGGCGCGTCCAGCCCCTGGGAGCGGCGCTTCCGCGGGATGCTCGCCGCTTCGCTCTTGGTGCACGCAGTCCTCACGCCCTTTCCCGCGCTCCTGGGCTTGCTCGGCTTCCTCGGGCCGCTCGCGGAGGAGCTGCCGCCCGAGGACGAGCTGACCGGGATCCCCGTCGATCTCCTGGCGGACGAACCCGAGGCGGCGGCTGCCCTGCCAGAGCCGCCCGCGCCAGCGCCGGCGCCGGCCGCGCCCACGGTCGCCCCGGAGCCGGAGGGGCCGGATCCGGCTCCCATTGCGCCCGCAGCACCTTCCGAGCCGAAGGCCCCCGCCACCCCACCTGCGGAGCCCCCGGCCGAACCGGCAGCGAAAAAGGACGGGGGCGATCCGGTGGCGCTGTCGGGAGCAGCGGGCAAGCTCGCCGATTCGAACGCCAACGTCCGCATCCTGCTCTACACCGACGTCGTGCGCTCTCATCCCCTCGGCGCGCGCATCGGCGGCCTGCTCAAGCGCAGCCCCCAGTGGTCCGATTTCTTCGGTCCAACCAGCGTCGACCCGATCCGCGACATCGACCGCGTGCTCATCGCGGGACCGGAGCTGCGCGATACCAAGAACATCGTGGCCGTGATTGGGCACCACCTGCCGGAGGCCGAGATCGATCAAGCCTTGGAGCGACTGGTGGCGCGCAACGGCGAATGGATCAGCCGCTCCCCTCGGCTGGCCAAAGCCAAGGCGGATCGGGCGACGCGGCTGTTTGCCGCGCCGAAGAACGGCATCGTGGCCGTCGCGCCGCCGAGCGTGGAAGCCTCGCTGAAGAAGCTCGGCCGCAAGCTCTCCTTTCCCGAGGCGGCGCCGGGCACGGCTGCTCACGTCTACCTCAAGGAGCCGCAGAAGACCTTCCGAGCGATGGGCCTGCGCCTGCCCGAGACCATCCGCTGGGTGACGATCGTCGTCGTGCCCGATGCCGATGGCGGCGTTCATCTGCGCCTCGAGGCCGAAGACGAGTCCGAGGCCGCGGCCACGGAGCATGCCGACAGCCTCGAAGTGGCCCTGCGCAAGGCGAGCGAGATCGATTTCTCGAAGATGGGCAGCCTCGGTGCCTTCGCTGCCTTCGCCTTCGGCACCACCAAAAAGAAGGTGGTCGACAGCATCGAGCTCGAAGCACGCGGCGATCACATCGCGGGTCTGGTCCACGTCACCGCGCGCCAGCTCCTGGACCTCGCCGACTTGCTCGATGCGATCCTGCCGCCCCCGGCCCAGTCAGAGCCCGCCTTGCCCGACCCCCCGCCGACGCCGAGCGTGGCCACGGCCGAGGCCCCGTCCGAGCCGAGCCCGACCCCCGCTGGCACCACGCCGTCCGGCGCCGAAAGCGACGCTCCGGCTCCGGCTCCGAGCGCTGCGGGGGAGGAGTCCCCGACCGAGGCGCCGCCCACACCCTGACGCCGGGCGCAGGCGTTTCAGCCGGGTGCGGCCGGTGCCCGCAGAGCGAGCTCGGTCGCGTCGAGAAAGGCTCGGGCGCTCGCGCCGTCGAGCCCCGAGAACAGGAACGCCGGACCCCGCGCGGGCACGATGCGGAGCTTGGTCTGCTCCCGGGCTGGGGTGCGGTTTCTCATGCGCTCGAGCACCAAGTCCGTCAGCCCGCCCACGGCGGCCAGAACGAGCCCTAGGGTGACGAGCGACGGCGCGAGGCCCGGCGCGCGCAAGCCTTCGATCAAGAGCCCCGTGCCGAGCAGCGTGCCCGCCGCGAGCGCCCCCAAGCCGGCCGATTGCAGGAGCTCGGCCCGCCCGTCCAGCACGCTGATGGACACGAGCTCCCGAGCGGGGAGCAAGGTCTCTTGCTCGAAAACGGCTCGTCCGAGCATCGACCGCCGGTGCACGATGCGCACGCTATCTCCGTCCAAGCGCAGCTCACCGCGGCGCTCGGAGCGCAAGAGCACGCGCCCGAGGCCCCGGGTCAAAACGGCTAGAAACTCGAGGCCCGTGGCATAGCGGAGCAGGCGGACGAGCCGGCTCGGCGTCACCAGCCTGAGCTCGCCACCAAGCTCCATCAGCGTCCGACGGCGGTCAGGAGGGGACCGGGCCGCTCCGGCGTCTGCTCGGCGAGCGGCCGATTGTCGCCGTCGACGCGGAGCACGGTGGGCTCGAACGCCTCGGCCTCCTTGGCGCTCATTTCGGCAAAGGTGGCGAGAATGACGACGTCCCCGGGGCGATTGTGATGAGCAGCCGCCCCGTTGATACAGACGACCCCCGAGCCGCGCGGGCCCGCCAGGGCATAGGTGGAGAGCCGGCTGCCGCGGGTCACGTTCCAGATGTGGACCTCTTCGAAGGGCAGGATGCGCGCCCGGTCCATCAGGTCGCGGTCGATGGTGACACTTCCTTCGTATTCGAGATCGGCGTGCGTGACGGTCGCGCGGTGGATCTTCGACTTGAACATGCGCAGGTTCATGGGTCCTTGTCGGCTCCACATGGCGGCCTGCGGGTGCGCAGGTCCCCCTGAGAGACCAATGCCCTCAACGTAGACACTCACGCCCTGGGTGCAAGTCTTTGCGCCCAGGCTCCCGCCTTCGTCGGAATTTTGCCCGCTTTTTCGGGCTCGGGTTAACGAAGGACATGGCAAAAAACCTCTCATCCATGACGTTCGAGCCCAGCCGGCGGCTGGACCTCCTGGCAGAGTTCGAATCCCTGGTCGGGGAGGTCGTGCGGCTGCGCAATCGCGGCTCGCCCGGCACGGACATCGCGCGGGCCCAGGGTGCCGCCGATGGGTTCGCGCGCGCCATCAGCACGCTCGGCTTGGCCACCGACGCGGACCTGCTCCTGTGCGCGCAGCAGGCGCGACGCGGCGGCGCCGGGCCAGCGACCCGCAAGATCGACCTGACCGACAGCGGCGCCGAGCTCATCGTTCCCAGCCGTCCGGCCGTCCGCGAGCTCACCGAGCGCGCCGTCAGCTAGCCAGTGCCCGCACCGCGGCCAGCCGCTCGCTCACGTCCGCCGGAGTGACCGCGAGCAGGCGCTTGGTGCCCACACCCTCGACGCAGAAGGAGGCTACCGCCGTCGCGTAGCCGAGCGCGTCGCGGAGCGCTGTGTGGTCGGTGCGGTCCAGCTCCGCCAACCGGCCCAGCAAGGCGCCCGCGAAGCTGTCACCTGCGCCCGTCGGGTCGAGCTCGGTCTCGAGCGGGAAGGCCGGAACGAAGGCGATGCCGAGATCGTCGAACAAGAGCGCACCGTATTCACCGCGCTTGCAGATGAGGATGCGAGGCCCCAGGTCGCGGACGATCTTGGCCGCTTGGCGGATGTTGTGAACGCCGGCGAGCTGCCGGAGCTCTTCGTCGTTGATGATCAAACAGTCGATCTTTTCGAGCACTCGGACCAGCGTTGCTCGCTCGATGTCGATCCACAGGTTCATGGTGTCAGCGGCCACGAACTTGGGCTTGTCCATCTGCGCGAGCACGTCGAGCTGCAAGCTCGGATGGATGTTGCCCAGGAGCAGGTAGCTCGCCTGGCGGTAGGACTCCGGCAGCGTGGGACGGAAATCTGCGAACACGTTGAGCTGCGTGTCGAGCGTCTCGCGACTCGCCAGGTTCTGTGCGTACTTGCCGACCCATTTGAACGTCTTGCCGGCGCTCTTCACGACACCGCTGGTGTCGACACCGCGTCCGGCCAGATCCTTCAGCACGCTATCGGGAAAGTCGCTGCCCACGATGCCCACCATGCGCACGGGCGCGAACAGGCTCACGGCCAGGGACGCGAACGTTGCAGCGCCGCCGACCACGTTCTCGAAAAAGCCACTCGGCAGGTGCAGGTCGTCTAGGGCGACGGAGCCAACCACCGTCACCGCGCTCGTGTTCTTCATGAAGGGGCCCTTTACGAGGGGTTGTCGTCCTTAGCAAGGGCGGGCGACGGCGTGCTCGCTGGCGGGTGGGAGGCCGGCGGGTGAGAAGCTGGCGGCTGACTGGCAGGGCCGAGGGAGTTGGACAGGAGACCCTCCGCAATGGGCGCATTTCTGAAGCTGCGGCATTCTTCGGCCAGAAAAATGGACACCAGCTGGTCGGTGGCCGTCTCCAGGTCGTCGTTGACCAGGACATAGTCGAACATGCCGTAGTGCTCGATCTCGCGGCGCGCTTCGGCGTAGCGTTTCCATACCGTGGCGTCGTCCTCGGACGCGCGGCCCTTCAGGCGCTGCAGGAGGACCGCCATGTTCGGCGGGATGACGAACACCGAGGTGACGTTGGGCTCCGCCGATCGGATCTGCCGCGCTCCCTGATGGTCGATGTCGAAGATGATGCCACGGTGCCCAGCTGCGAGGTCGAACTCCGCGCGACTCGTACCGTAGAGATTGCCGAACACTTCCGCCCATTCGAGAAATTCGCCGTGCGCCACGCGCTCGCGAAAGTCCTCGCGCCCGATGAAGTGGTACTCCCGCCCGTCGACCTCACCTTTGCGGGGCGCTCGCGTGGTGTGCGAAACGCTGAAGCGCAGGTTGGGGACGCGCGCTCGCAGCCGCGTGGTGAGCGTCGTCTTTCCAGCACCCGACGGCGACGAGATGATGAGGGGGAGCGGCTTCATGTCTAGTCGACGTTTTGCACCTGTTCGCGCAGCCGTTCAACCTCGGCCTTGGCCTCCACGACCCAGCGCGACTGGCCCTGATGCTGGGCCTTGGCCCCGATCGTATTGACCTCACGCCCGATTTCCTGGAGCAGGAAGTCCAGGCGCCGACCGACCGCATCGTCCCGGCTGAGCAGATCGCCGAACTGCGTCAGGTGGCTCGCCAGGCGGACGAGCTCTTCGGTGATGTCACTGCGATCGGCCAGGATGGCGACCTCCTGCTCGAGCCGCTCGGTTTGCAGGGCGTGGCTGTCTTCGAGCAGGCGCGCCAGACGTTGGCTGAGGCGCGTGCGGTAGTCCCGGACGATTTGGTCCGCGTGCTCGGCCAGGCGGGCATGCAGGTCCCACAGGGAAGCGAGACGGTTGCGCAGCTCCGTCTCCAAGGCAGCGCCTTCGACCCGGCGCATCTCCAAGAGGGAACGGGCGGCGAGATCCAGCGCCAGCTCGAGGGTGCTCCGCGCGGCGTCCGAATCCGGCAGCGCGGCGACGAAAACGTCGGGCACGCCGAGCACGGCGGTCACGGGGACCTCAGTGCCCGGGGCCAGCCGATCACGCAGCTCGCACAGCGCGCGGTAGAGGCTTTCCGCCCGCTCGAGGGAGACTTGGGGCTGGGTGGGGGCTGCGCCTTCGGTGCGCACGGACACGTCGTAGCGCCCGCGGCCGAGCTTCTGCCTGGCCGCTTGTTCGAGGAAGAACGCGTGGTCACTCAAGCTCGGCGGGACCCGCACGCGGATGTCCTGGAAGCGATGATTGAGCGCGCGCAGCTCCAGGACGACCCGACCACCTTCGAGTACGGCTTCACCGACTCCGAGTCCGGTCATGCTCAGCACCAAATCAGAGCCCCCTGGTCGACAACTTCGCGGACAACTTCGCGGTTAGAGGCCCTTGCGGCGCCGGATGTCTTCCATCATGCGCTGGTACTCGACCTCCCAGAGCGCTGAGCCTTCTTCGACGTGCTTCATCTGCCCGCGGACCTCTTGGTCCAACTTTTGGGCAGCGCCTTCGTGCTTGCGCAGGGGAATGCGCAGCTTGCGGCGAAGCTCGTGGTCTTCGACGTAGATTTCCTCCACGTTGCTGGAGTTGAGAAGGATCTCGACCAGCTGCTCGAGGACGTAGTCCATCGCCTCCTCGCCGATCTTGACCTTCTTGTGCTCCGCCAGCGTGCGCAGGATCCGGCTGTAGTCCTTGGCTGGCAGCCCGCGCGCGGTGAGCGTCTCGCGCGCCTTGGCCATGAGCTCGCTCTCGGTCTTCAGGTATTGACTCAGCACCGACTCGAGATCGAGCTGAACCTCGCGGGGGACCTCGGTCTCGATGTCGCCGGTTTCCAGGAGCAAGCCAAGCATCTCCTTGGCGATGTCCGAAACCTTGTTGTGCGGCAGAAACATATCGACTGCTTAGCAGAACTGTGGCCGTCTCGCGTTCGGAAAAGCGCAAAGTGAGCCGGAATTCGGCGCCCCGGCAGGCCTTTTGGACCGGCCCTTCCGACCGACCCTTTAGACCGGATCTTCGGGCAGCGCCTCGGGCAGTGTTGTCTCGGGCAGCGGCGGCTCGTGCGTGGGCGAGCTCGGGGCACGGGGATCGGCACTCGCCCCGAGCCGGAGTCGCCGCGCCACGGCGTCCCGTTGGCGCCGCTTGTAAGACTCGTGGCTGGCGTCGCCGACCTCGTTCTTGCTGTCGGTCTCGGCATCCAGCATCTGGAACTCACACAGCACGTAGACGATGGGGCCGAGCCCCTCGGCGCCGGGCTGAGCCGCCTCCATGATGTGGGGCGGAACTCGGACCGGTACCTCCGCCACGAAGTGGATTACCCGGTAGTTCTTGGCACTGAAGCGATTGTCGACCGTGTCGGTCGCGGCATCCGGGATCCCCTGGAAGCGATCGATCATTCCGGCCAAGTGCGGCTCGTTTTGACAGAACCTGGAAAACTCGAAGAGTGTGTTCGCGCTTTCCCCTGGCACCACGTAGTTGAACGGGAAAAGGTTGTCCGTCAGGTAGAGCAGGATGGGCAGGATGTCGCGCTGCGTGCGGGTGACGATGCGGAAGCGCAGCTTGTCGTAGAGCGCAGCGGCCGTCGATTCGTCCTTCGACAGGAGCTTGGTGTAGGTCGAGTCCAGGTTCTTGCGGCCGCCAATGAACTCGGTGATCGGGAAGCCACCGGACAGCATCGTTCCCACGACGCGATAGACCTTCTCCTCCACCAAGTGGAATAGGTCCTTGTCGCTGACCGGCAGGCGAAACAAAAGCTCGCGTGCGGTCATGTGATTGATGATGTGCATGCACTTGAGGATGGTGCACGCGCACATCTGCCGGTGACCTTTGCCGGACGCGAGCAGCAAGAGCTCCTGCAGCGACGCTTTCTCGACGGGCCTTGGAATCGCGAACGAGAAGTTTCGCCTGAGGTAGGCGACGGCTTCGACCTGCACCTGCTCCATGAAGGCGACGTCGTCGGCCGAGTCGAGCGACAGCTCGTGATTTTCGATCAGGCGCCTGGCTTGATCTTCGCGATCGAAGTCGAGCCTGTGCCAGTCGATGACCGAACGACCGCGGAGCACGAGGCGCACGGTCTGCAAATCGTGGAGCCGAAACTCGCCGAGCTGGACCAACGCCCCAGGGGGCTTGGAAAACGCGCGTTCGCTCCGGAGTTGCGCGAAGGGGTCGGGAGGCGGGCCGCTGTGCCTCGAAGGCGGACGCGAGGAAGTGGTCATCGGGGAGGAGGAGGCCCTCCGCAGCCGGAGCTGGTGAGTGAGGAAATCGCTCAGGTGCCCGAGCGGCTCGTGGTGGCGTCACCCGGGCGCGCGCGGCCCAGGGTGATCGTGCCGAAGAAGATGCCCAGGGTCACCAGGAGGACGGCCACCTGCGCCCCGATGGCGCCGGTGCCAGCGAGGACAGCGAGACCGGCGGGCAGGACCAAGTACCAGGGGTTGACGTTCATCGAGTGGCGTTGCTCCGTTGCCGAGGGGGGTGCCGTGAGTGGCGTGCCGAGAAGGCGGGGCTAGACAGGTAAGCCTGTGTAGGGAAATGTCTCATGGCCGCGCGGGCCAGGGCAAACTCTTAGCGGGGGTCGAGGGCGTGCCACAAGGGGGAAGCTCGCACTCGGCGATTCCCCGCGTGGGGTCACACGGATTGCAGAGCCTACCTGCAAAACTTCAACGTAGGTAGCGAGAAAAGCGGGGAAAATTGGTTCAGGTAGGGGCGTGGGCGACCCCGAGCGCGCGGCGCAAACGCAGGAAACGATCGCTCGTCGCGTAGCTCAAAAGGTCGAGCCCGAGCGGTCCCAAGCGACCTTCCTCACGCGCCAAGACGCCCAGCGAGGCGCTCAAGCTCTGCGACAGGGCCAGCCCGACGCGCGCCGCGCTGCGGTCGACGGCCAGGCGCCAGCGATGCAAGTTCACGCGGCCGCCCTCCTCGGTGAAGCGCAGGTAGTGACCGCGCAAGGCATCGTGCTGCGTCGGCTCGAGCAGCGGCTCGATGGCCCGCGCCAGCGGTTCGATCCTGGCGCGATGCGACGAGCGCAGAGGCAGCTGCGGATGGGCGATCAAGAGGGCGGCCACGAACAGATCCTCGAGATCCTCGGTCGCGTCGAACAGCGTCTTCACGAAGTGCTCGGCGCGGTAGCCAGCGAGGTGACGACCCGCCAAGAAGGCGAGCTCTGCGGCGCTGCGCCCGCTGAGCGCGCCGCGCCCCACGATCGTGACGGGCGGCACCCCGGGCCGCTGCTCGAAAGCGCCCTCCTGGTCCTTGTCCACGAAGATGCCCGGCACGGCCAAGCCGAGGATGGCGGCGGCCCAGGGCACGGCCCGTACGGCCATCACCGTGGTCGCGGCGGGGTCCTGCCTCTTTTCTGGTGACAGTGGCGGCAGGAGCCCATCGCGTCGCAGCGTGGTCACGCGACCGATCAGAATGGCCGGGGCCACGACCGAGAAGATGGCTCCGACGACGGGCTCCTGCTCGGGATGGGTGAGGGCGCTCTGCCACAAGCTCGCGTCGATCGAGCGCGCCGGCGTCATCAGGGCGACCGGCTCGCCCGCGCTCGCGAGCTCGCGCTCGGCGGGTGTCGCAGCCTCGAGCGCGACCAGCGCCTGCGCCGTGAGCAGCTTGCCATCCGGGACTCCGGCCGCGTCGTAGGCCTCGTAGAGCGCGCGGTAGGCGGCGGGATCGTGCGGATCGCGGCGCACCTGCTTCCAGGCCTCCTCCGGCGACTGCACGGCCGCAGCGGCGGCCTCGATCTCCGACAGGTTCACCTCGACGTTGAGGGCCGCTTGGGCCCGCTCGAGCTCGAGCCCGAGCTCGGCGACGCGGGCACGCAGGTGCTGGACCTCGGCCCGCAGCTGCTCGAGCTCGCGGGCTTCAGCGGCGGCCGCCGCCTGCCGCGCCGGCACGGACATGGGGGGCGGGGAGGCGAGCGGGGTGATGCTCGGCCCCTTCTTCACGCTGATGTCCACGACGCGCACGCGGTGGTGCGTTTCGTAGGCTGCCGTCATGGCCTCTTCGAGCCGCGCGAGCCGGTCCCGCTCCAGGCCCAGGTTTTCCGCCGCCTTCTCCAGGCGCTGCCGCTCCTCCTCGGTGATGACGCCGTCCTCGAGCACTTCGGCGAAGAGCTCCTCGTACTGCGCCTCGAGCACCCCGAGCCCGAGGCCCCCGGACGGGGCGCCCGGCTGAAAGCCCTCGGCCAGGGCAAAGTCGTTCTTCGCGTCGTCCACCATCCACCGTCTCCCGGATCTCGGAGGGTAGGGTCAGGGGGGCGAACGGCTCAAGGGTGATTCGGCGGCTTCGCGAGCGGGGGGGGCGCGACCGGTGGGTGCCCAGGCGGCGGCCCGGAAGCTCCAGGACCCGTCGGGGCGGTGCCGGCTGGGGCAGGTCCTGACGCGGCGGAGGGGCGGGGAGCCCCGAGCATGCGCACCAGGCGCAGAAGGCCTTTGCGGGTGTCCTCCGGCAGGTGACCGAACGCCGGCATCTTGCCGCGGCCCTTGGCGATGGTCAGGAGGATCTCGTCGTCGCTCGCGCCCTCCTGCAGCTCCGGGCTGGTCAGATCGGGTGGACGGAACATGGGCGACTGCGGTCCATCGCCGCGCCCGATGAGCCCGTGGCAGCTCGTGCAGTTCTGCTTCCAGGTGGCCAAGACGACGTCGTCGATGCCGTGCTGGCTGAGATCGGGCATTTTCGGGCGGGGTGCTTCGGTGTCGACCTGCCCCGCCGCGGGGCTGGCCACGTTGTCGTGATCGGCAGGCGTCCACAAAGGCAGCGCGGAGGCGGATCGGTCGTCGCAGCCGGGCGTCAGGAAAAGCAGCCCGAGGGCGAGCCAGAGCAGGTGGGGCGCACGCACGGGGCGTTCCTTAACATGCGCCCACGGGACGTCCATTGCCAAGGCGGCAGCCCCAGGGCTAGGGCCGATCGGGTGACGACCGAGTTCGCCCACCTGCACGTGCACACCCAATACTCGTTCCTGGCGAGCTCGGTGAAGGTCGGGGCGCTGGCCAAGCGGGCAGCAGAGCTGGGCCTCCGTGCCGTGGCGATGACCGACACACACTCGATGTTCGGGGCCATCCAGCACTACAAAAAGTGTCGCGATGCGGGCGTCCTGCCGATCTTGGGCGCCGAAGTGAACGTGGTGCGCGACGGGGGCGTGCTCGATCACCTCGTGCTCTTGGCGCGCTCGGCCGAGGGCTATCGGAACCTGATTCACCTCGTGTCACGCGGCCAGGTCAAAAGCGAAAGCTCGGACGGTCCCGCGATCACGCTCGAGCAGATCGGTAGCCGCAACAAGGGCCTCATCGGGCTCACCGGTTGCCTGGGCGGCGTCCTTTCCCAACAGGTGCTGGAGTTCGGCGAGAAGGCGGGTGGGGCGATGCTGGGCCGACTGGGCGAGGCCTTCGAAGCCGGCCATCTGTTCGTCGAGCTGCAGAACCACGGCTTCGCCGAGCAGCCGGTCGTAAATGGCATCCTCGCGAAGCTCGCCGGGCAGCAGGGCCTGCCCAGCGTGGCCACGAACGACGTGCACTTCATGAATCGCGCCGATGCCAAGGCGCAGCTGGTCCTCGAGTGCGTGGGCCGCGGCCGGACCTACGCCGAGGCTCTGCCGGCCCATCACGGCTCGAGCGAGATGTACCTGAAATCCGGCGACGAGATGGCGCAGGCCTTCGCCGACCAGCCCGGAGCCATCAAAAACTCTCTCTTGGTTGCCGAGATGTGCCAGGACCTCCGGCTCGAGCTCGGTCAGCCGATGCTGCCGAAGTTTCCGGTTCCCGAGGGCCATACGGTCTCGAGCTACTTCCGCAAGGTCGCTCGTGAGGGCCTGGTGAGTCGGTTCGGCCAGCTCGAGCGGGGCGGCCGCTCCCTGGACCAGCAGAAGTACCGGGCTCGGCTCGAGACGGAGCTCGACGTCATCGAGAGCATGGGGTTTTCCGGCTACTTCCTGGTGGTCTGGGACTTCATCCGCGAAGCCAAGGAGCGCGGCATCCCGGTGGGACCGGGGCGCGGCTCGGGCGCCGGCTCCCTCGTGGCGTACGCCATGGCGATCACGGATCTGGACCCCATCCCGTACGACTTGCTGTTCGAGCGCTTCCTGAACCCCGAGCGCGTGTCGATGCCGGACTTCGACATCGACTTTTGCATGGACCGGCGCGAAGAGGTGATCGAGTACGTTGCCGGCAAGTACGGGCGCGAGAGCGTGGGCCAGATCGCCACCTTCCAGAACCTGAAGGCGCGCAGCGTGATCAAGGACGTGGCCCGCGCCATGGGCATGGCGGCCCCGGAAGCGCAGCGCATCGCCTCGCTCATCCCCGACAAGGGGCAGGGCCAGACGTACACCATCGCCGAGGCCCTCGATATCGAGCCGAAATTGAAGGCTCTGGTGGATTCGAGCGAGCAGATTGCCGAGCTGATGGATCAGAGTCAGCGCCTCGAAGGCCTGACGCGTCACGCCGGCATGCACGCGGCCGGCGTCGTCATCAGCGACGGGCCGCTCGACGAGCACGTGCCCATCTTCAAGAGCGACGAAGCGCTGGTCACCCAATACGACAAGAACGACGTCGAAGACGCGGGCCTGGTCAAGTTCGACTTCTTGGGCCTCAAGACGCTGACGGTCATCGACGTGGCCGAGCGCTTGGTCAACGCGCGGCCCGATCGGCGGGATCGACCGCTGCGCATCGCAGATTTGCCCCTGGACGACCGCGCCACCTACCAGCTGATCTCGACCGGCGAGACCACCGGCGTCTTTCAGCTGGAATCGAGCGGCATGCAGCAGCTTTTGCGCCAGCTCAAGCCCGACTGCTTCGAGGACATCGTCGCCGTGGTGGCGCTCTATCGGCCAGGGCCACTGGGCACGGGGATGGTCGAGGACTTCGTGCTCACCAAGCACGGGCGCAAGGAGACACGTAAGCTCCATCCCCTGATCGACGATGTGCTCGCGCCGACCTACGGCGTGCCCGTCTACCAGGAGCAGGTGATGCAGATCGCCCAGAAGCTAGCTGGCTACTCCCTCGGCGGAGCCGACCTCTTGCGCCGCGCCATGGGCAAGAAGAAGGCCGAGGAGATGCAGAAGCAGAAGCAGGCCTTCATCGAAGGGGCCGCCAAAAATGGCGTCCTAGCCGAGAAGGCCGAGGCGATCTTCAACGAGATCGAAGGCTTCGCTTCGTACGGCTTCAACAAGAGCCATTCGGCGGGCTATGCGCTCGTCACCTACCAGACGGCGTACCTCAAGGCGCACTATCCGACGGAATTCTTCGCCGCCGCGCTGACGGCCGATCGCGAGAAGATCGAGAAGGTGGTGCGCACCATCGCCGAAGCGCGCGCCTGGGGCGTGCTCGTGCTCCCACCCGACATCAACGCCAGCAAGAGCGACTTCACCGTCGTTTATCAGTACCCGGCCGGGGATGGCCCCGCCCGCACCAAGGGCAAGCTCAAGGATGCGTATGGCCCGCGCATCCGGTTCGGCCTTGGCGCCATTCGAGGCGTGGGTGAGTCGGCGCTCGAGGCGGTGTTCGAGGCTCGGGAAAAGGAAGGAAACTTCAAGGACCTCTTCGACTTTGCGACGCGGGTCGACAGCAAGCGCCTCAATCGCGGCCTGCTCGAGGCGCTGGTCTCGTGTGGCGCGTTCGATTCGGTGCTCGAACCGATGAAAGTGCACCGCGCCAGCGCGTTTGCTGCCGTCGAGCGCTGCCTCGAGCGGGCTCGTTCGGCGACCCGCGACCGGGAAGCTGGGCAAGCTACGCTGTTTGGCCTCTTTGCCAACCATCCCGCCGTTTCGGAGTCGGCCGTGTCCGGCAAAGAGTATCCGGAGCTGGAAGCTTGGGACCGTTTGGAGCTTTTGGCGCGCGAGAAGGCGGCGCTCGGCTGTTACGTCTCCGGGCATCCGCTCTTTCGCTACGGCTCGCAGGTGGGGCGGGTCGGCGCGGTCCAGAGCGATCAATTGTCGAAGGCCCCGGCCTGGAGTCAGGCCGCCGTGGCCGGCGTGGTGGAGAACTACCAGGAGCGCGTGTTCAAACGCGGCGGCTCCGGCAAGGTCGCGTTCTTCGAGCTCGAGGATGCCCACGGTCGGGTCAAGGCCAAGCTCCGAGGCGACCGAATCGACGAGTTCGGTCACCTACTGAAAGGTGGCGAGCCGCTCTTGGTGCGGGGCAAGGTGAGCATGCCGGTGAGCGACGACTCCGGGGACGAAGGCGAGCCGGTCCTGTTCGTGGATTCCGTCGAGCCGCTGTCGGGGGCGGTGCTGGCCGCTGCCAAGCGGCTCATGCTGCGGGTGTCCGTCGAACGGACCGAGTCGGCCCAGCTCGTCGCCTTGGCTGCGATCTTGGGCGGTGCGGTGGGCGACACACCGGTCGACCTCACGCTCGGCTTCGAAGCGGGCGCACAGGTCCAGTGCCAGTTGCCGCAGAAGGTTCGGCTGAGCGATCGCTTACTCGGGCAACTCGAGCGCGCGCTCGGCGACGCGACCTTCGAGCTCGGCTGAGGTGGAGGTGAGATATGCCGTGAAATATCGGCACTTCGATAGGTCCGGGCCGTCTCCTATCGAGCTGGGAAAGCTTTCCAGGTTGGGCCAAGCTAGGCTACTCTGCGAAAGGTCATGGGCGGCCCTCGCGACGAATTGATTCGGGTGGACGCGCAAGGGGTCGCTCACCCGATTGGCGTCGTGGCTAGCCAGCGCATGCGGCCCCACCAGGGCACCTACCGCGTGCTGCCGGCCCCGCCGCACGTGATCATCATGCGGTTCACCGGCGACGACGGCCAGGTGGACGCTGGGGATGGCGCCATCATTCGGCTCGGCGGCGAGATCGTGGCTGCTGGGACCTTGTGCGACATCTTCGCCTTGGTGGCGCAAACGGGCTGGCGCGGCGTGCTGTGCGTTCACCAGGGCGACCTGGAACGCCGCATCTACATCGATCAGAGCAACGTCCTCGGCGTGCGCTCCAACGTGACCGAGGAGCGACTCGGCCGGGTGATGTACCGCTATGGGCTCATCGGCGACGACGACCTACATCGAGTCGAGGAGCAGGTCGAGCAAGGCAAGCGCTTCGGTGAGGCAGCGGTCGAGCTCGGTCTGTCGACGCGCGAGACGATCTACAAGGCCTTCACTCTGCAGGTCACCGAGGTCGTCGTCGGCGCCATGCACGTGGCAGACGGCACGTTCTTCTTCTTGGACGGCTTCGACGACCACGAGCTGTCGATCCGGCTCGCGGTCAGCATCAATGCCCTCTTGATGGACGGCGTCACGCGCATGGATGAAGTGCGCTACTTCGCCGAAAAAGTGCCCTCGCTCGACCACGTACCGGTACAAACCGGTCGGAGCGAGCAGCCGAGTCCGGAGCTGCTCGAGGTGTACGGCTGTGTGGACGGCAAGACGAGCGTGCGCCAGATCGGACGCCAAACTGCGCTCGGCGAGTTCGAGACGATGAAGAAGGTCTATGGCCTCGTGCAGTCCAAGTTCGTCGTCATCCGGCCGCCTCAGGTGAGCGGCGGCCCGGCTGCCATCGTCGCGGCGGCCAACGACGTGCTCGGGGCCGCGTACAAGTTCGCGGAGACGGCGCGCTGCGTCCCCGATTTGCGCGAAGGCCTCAGTCAGTTCGCGATCGGCCAGGGCGTCTTCTACGATCTCTTGTTTCGCGGAGCCGGCCCGGACGAAAATGGACGCCTAGACGCGGGCGCCGTCGCCGCCAATGCGCCGATGGTTGCCGAGGGCGGCGACGTCGAGCAGGCCCTGCGCAAGTTGCTCTTCGACTACGTGTGCTTCGCGCTCTTCAGCGTAGGCTCCCGCATCGGCAAGGAGGCCGAGGGCGAGCTCATGGGCACGGTCGAGCTGTCCCTGTCGACGCTGCGCCCGACGGGCTAGAAGCCATGGACATGAAGCACCTTGGGCAGACGTTCCTCGTGGTTTTGGTGCTGGGGGCAGCGGGTGTGGCCTGCTCGAGCGGCAAGGCCGATGACGGCGGCGGCGATGAGGGCCTGGGTGGGAGCGGCGGCTCGGAGGCGGGCAGCGGCGGCTCTCAGAGCAGCACGGGTGGTTCCGAGAGCGGGAGCGGGAGCGGTGGCGCGTCGGCCGACGTTCAGGGCTTCTCCATCACCGTCAACGGCGAGGACTTCGAGGTCCCATTCACTGAGCCGGGCGCGGTCACCTACGACCAGGTCGGGGTCACGCAGACGCAGGTGGCAGGGATCGGCACCATCTCGGGGGGCAACGTGTTCATCTCGATCCTCATCCCAGGGACCAATGCGGGGATCTTCTCGTGCGCCGCAGGTGAGGACTTGCCGGAGGTCTCGTTCCAGGAGCTCGATGGGAGCGCCAATCTGGCGGGCTCGACGGGCGAAGACGGCGCGACCTGTACGATTCGCGTGACGAGGTTCGACGACCAGTTCGTGGGCACCGTCACCGCCCACATCGAAAATACGACCGGCGAGATCGATCTGTCCGGCACCTTCGACATCCCCGTCCACGCGGAGTGAGCCGGCGGCGGGCCGGCCGTTGACAGAACCCACCGGTGCACCTAAGTCGCCGCGACGCCAGGTATTCGGGTCGATAGCTCAGTCGGTAGAGCTGCGGACTTTTAATCCGTAGGTCCCCGGTTCAAGTCCGGGTCGACCCACCACAAAATAAGCTGAATCCGAGGACTGAGGGAGGAAGCGCCGAGCCAGTGGCCACCTCCCTGGCAACCTCGATTGGGTTGGTCATAGCGGGACAGTGCGCGACGGCAAGGCGCCCGGTGGGGGATGACCGTGGCCCGGCTGCGCGCCTACGACCACGCCCGCGCAGAGGGCGTTCGGTGGCGCGGCCGTTCGCCGGGAAGCGAGGTGGGGCACCGCCGAAGGGGCGAGCACGCCCCCGCGTCGTGCTCATGACGCAGGGGCGCGGGCAATCAAGCTGCCGGTGGAGGCATCTTGATGATCAGCACGCCCCCGCCGGCCGCAGTCGTCGTGACGATATCGCCGGGCTTCATGCCCTTGGCCCTGCCCTCGGCGATAGCTTTCTCGGCGCGATCGTTCTCCGCTTGCTTTGCCTGATCCTCTCGGGCCTGGGCCGCGCGCTTCTCGGCTTCGACGCGATCGCGATCGGCCGCGACCTTGGCCTTGTGAGCGGCGAGCTTGTCCTCGTCCGCGGCGTCGAGTGCTGCGATCCCCAGCGCGTCAATTACCGGCCCATGGTGACCTTCGGGTGAAAGGGGGATTCCGAGGGCCTCGGCCACGAGCCGCCAGCGGTACTCGAACGCGACGTCAGTGATCCTGTGGGCACGCGTCCAAGGTTCGCCCGGGGCCGGCAGGTAGCGTAGTTCATAGGCAACGGCATAGGCGCATTGCCAATGCAGGTCGCGCACGAGTTCACCGGGGGCAAGGTCGCGGCCTTCCTGCTGGCGAGCTTGCTTCCCCTGGACGATCTCTCGAAGCATCTCACCACGCACGACCGAGTAGAACTCCACGGACACGCCGCGCCCGGGCCTCTGCCCTGGCTTGGAGAGCCGCTTATCGAACGCCTCGGCTTGTCGAGCGATGTTGAGCGTTTCTACAACCGGAGGGGATTGCGATGAAGAGAAGATTTCGAACAGCGGGCTCTTGAAAAGCGGCCGTGACCGCAATGCCGCCTCGGCGGCGCGTTTCAAGTTGAACTGCGCGCTGGTCAGGTTGAGCGCGTCGCGTTCGCTGTTTGGATTCGCGGCCACGTCCTTTGCGTATTCTCGAAGAGCGTCTTCTGCGTTCGTGAAATGCTGGAGTGGGAGGTCGACGATCTGTTTGATGCCCTCGCGCGTCTGCATCAGACCTTCAAGTGCGAACCACTGTTCGAGCGCGTGCAGTTCTGCTTCGAACCAGTCGAGCGCCCAGGCACGTCGAGGACAATTCTCGAAGCCCTGATGCACCAGGGAGTCGGTGATTTCGCGGACGGTTGCGCGATACTTTTCGAGCTCGGCGATGCGCTTGCGTCGCGCTTCGAGGGCAGACTTGGCGAGATCAAGCTCCGTGGGGGCCGGGCGCATCATGGCGATTTTCTTTCCGTGACTGTGCCCAGGGCAGCGGCTCGGGCTATGGCGCGGTCGCGCTTGGCGTCCGGCTCGGGTTGTGGAGGCGGGGCTCCGTCGAGGCGCGCAATCGCGGCGCGCAGAGCGGCCGAGAATGAGCACTGATGCAGTTCGCAGTACCCGGCAAGAGCGTGAGCCTCGTCGGGACCGATGCGTGCGCCTACGTGGAGGCGCGTATCTTTCTGGGTCATGTGCACAAGCTCGCACACCGGGCGGCACAGCGCCGCTCCGCGTGCAATGGGTTGGCAGACGTGATACAGTTGTGAGCCATAGCCGGCCACGCCATGACCGCGAGCACGTGTCGCACGTGCGAGGGGCGGCCGGGTTCCTCTGCCGTCCGGCATGAGCACGGACCGACCTGCCCCCGATCATGACTCGCCACGATCGCGCGCACGGCCCGCGTCTCGAGCGTGTCGCGGCGTGCGTTTCGGGTGTCGCGTCGCGTGCACGTCGCGTCGAACGTGGCCGTGGGCGCGTCGTGGGATTCATGCCCAAACCGCATGCCCGTTTCTATTTTTGCTGCAATTGCGGCCGGAGGCGCCCTTCGCTGCAAACCTGGACCCCCGTATACCCCTTCGCAATAACGCGGAGTTACGAGCACTTAGCAAGTTGTGCCACACATGGTCACGACCACGGCGACTCATGCTGCAATCTCGATTCATAACCTGGAGGCATGAATGCAAGCGCCGGGCAAATCGCCTGGAACGAAAGGGCGCAGGGCATGCGGGCGCGCTGTAACGAATCCGAGCGGGCTCAAACAGGCTGGCGGGCGAGAGGGGGCGCGGGGCCTGCTCGGCCGTAACGTTACAGAGCGTGGTCGCGCGGTGCGTCGCGTCGTGCTCGTACTCGGCGCGCCTGCCGCGTCGAGCGTTCGCGGGGCGCAGGTGGACAGAGCGTGTCACGCGCGCAAGCCAGTCGTGGCCAAGCCACTGAGATCACTGGCTGTTCCAGATGTTCCAGATCACCCCGGCAGATCACGAAACTCTCTCTAGAGACTGCTACATGGGGACTTTCTAGAAATGCCGGGGTGTTCTGGAACAGCCGGGGTCACTTGAACCGAGAGAGGCCTACCGTTCCGAGCAGCCGAACGCCCTTCCAAAATCGCTCTGAGCTGCCCGTCTTGGTGCGTCGCTTGGACGCATCATCACCACCCGCAACACCGAGCTCGCGCAGTCGCCTCCCGAGGACTTTTGGCGGGAGCGGCTTGTGCACCCCGTTCGCGGAGCACCAGCTCAGATAGGCGTTCTGCATCGCCTGATTCGAAACCTCGTCGCGGGGGTCGCGGGTGATCTCGAGCTGTTCCTCGACGAACCCGAGAGCCCGGTTCATCTCGCGCCGGTACTTGGCCGAGGCCTTCCGGACCGCTTCACAATCGCCGATGCCTTCGGCTTGCCAAGCTAGGCAGCCCTCAACCAGCCATGCCAGCACGGCAGGTGCATGCTCTGGCCCCGAGAGCGTGGCCGACAGCTTCGTGTCTTGCTCCGTCTTCGGAACAACGTGCTCGAACGGCACGACACGAGCGCGAGCCCACATGCCCTCGTCGTCGTCGCGAATGATCGGCGGGTCGTTCGCTAGCCACCAAAGCGCGAAGCGCGGTCTGAACTCGATCTCGCCCTCGTACTTGGCCGAGGCCACGATGGGATCCCCACCGGTGACGGCCTTGACCAAGCGCTCGTCGACACGCATCCCTTCCTTGATCTCCGAGCTGAACACGAGCCGCGCCCCCAGCAATCGGACCAGATCGCCCCGATTGCCTCCGGTCGTGGCCCGACGCATCCACGTTTCAGCATCGGCGCACACGCAGTAGTCTCCGAGCACCGCGCGGACGATGGCTAGAAGCGTGCTCTTCCCACCGTCGGGTGGGCCGTAGCCGAACCAAAAAGCCTTTTCGCGCCACTCGCCAAGCAGGGCGTAGCCGAGCGCCCGTTGAAGGTACCGCGCAAGATCCGAGTCGCCTCCTGTCAGTTGGTGGAGAAAAGCTTCCCAGCGCTCGGAACGCGCGCCGCGATAGTACTGCGCGCCTGCGATCTTGGTCATGAGATGCTCGCGCCCATGTGCCGCGAGCTCACCCGTCCGGAGGTCCACGATGCCGTTTTGAACGTTCAGCGCCCACGGATCGGCGTCGAGCTCTGCGATGCGTACCGTGATGGCTTCCTCCGTCTGGGCGAGTTTCACCGTGGCGTCGATTCGTCCGGCGTTCTGGGATTGGGCAGCCCAGCGCGCGGCAGCCTTCTTGTCCTCGGCTCGGGGAATCTCCGCCCACATGCCCTCGGCGCTCTGCTTTGCTGCGCGGACGATCGCTCCCGTCTCGTCGTCGGCCCAGCGTCTGCCATCCCAAACCAGCCAGACCCGTCGCGCAGGGCAATACTGGAAGTCGTCCCCGTGAAGTCTGACCAAGCGCCGCGCGTTGCCAAGGTCAGTATCGCGCTCCGGTTGGTCGCGGGACGGCTCGTCCGCCGTGCCGGCTCCCGGCGCGCCCACGTCCTTGGCCACGGTCACGGAGCGAGACACGGCCGCGCGCTTGGACGTCACGGTGCGCGGCCGCGCCCGCCGCGTGACCTCCCACGCATTGAGCTGGGCAGATGTGCTCGCGTGATCCACGGCCCGCGCCACGGACTCGCCTAGCCGCGTCTCGAGCGTGGCGTAACCGGCCGTGGTCGTGCCTGTTCGGGCCTGCCGCGCGGTCTCCACGGCCAGGGCTGCGCGCTCGTGCGGCGTATCGCTGGGCAGGCCTAGGACGCAATCATACACGGCCTGATCGCTCCACCCTTGTCGGGCCAGGTACCCGCCCAGCGCTCGCACGAGCTCCCGCCGATTCGCTTGTACGCCGGCCGGGGGCCACTCGGGCGCCAAGAGTGCCACCACGTCCTGGACGCGTTCCGTGCCGGTGGCCCATGCTACGCATGACGCGTCGTTCGTGACACTCGCCGCGGCACGCGGATCGGGCCACGCCCCCGAGACTTGGCGCGCCAGGAGCGCGTCCACGTCCACGGGCCCGCCGGGTACGGGCCACGAGCCACGCTCCGGCGCGCCCGCGAGTCGCCCGACAAAGAACATGCGCGACGCGTCAAGACACGCCTCGACGCCCTGACCGGGTACGAGCCCGAGCGAGTCTGCGAACGCGATGCGCGCTCGGCCACATTCACCCGGCGTCATGTGGCGCGACACGGGCGACACGATGCGAACGCGTCTCGTGCCATCCGGGTTCGGGTCGCCCGGCGAGGCGTACACGAACACCCCCCAACCCGACTGTTCCGCGCGGTCGAGGCATGCGACTAACTGGTCATCCGTGATCACGTCCACGTCGATTACAAGGGCCGTCACCGACACGACCGCGGACGCGTCGCGATCGCGTCCCGACTCAAGCACATGGGGCGACCACGCCACGAGCGCGCGCTTGTCGTCTCCAGGCGCCTCGCACGCCGTGAGCGCGTCGAGCTCTGCCACGTACTCGTCCCACGAATCGTATGGGTCCGCGGCCACGGGGCGCGTGGCCCGCGCGTTCGCGTACAGCGTTAGGGTCACTGGCGCGCCCGTGCCGCGCTCCGCCGGTGTGATAACATTCAGGTAATCGGCTGATCCATCCGGTTGGCGGGCGTCCTCAATCCTGGGGGCGCCCGTGTCGTTTCTGGGCTCGGTCATGAGCGCACCTCGTCTCGCCCGGCCGCGACGTACTTGCGAATCGAGGCCCGCGTCACCAGCAGCTTGCCGCCGTCACGCTCGCCCTCGAGCCTGCCCGTTTCGACCAAGGCCCTAATCATGGCCGGAGACAAGCTCAGGAGCCTGCTCGCGTCGGCGACGTCGAGGCGCTCAGGTACGTTCTCTAGGGCTTGGTCGAGCCATTCGAGATCGTGCGAGTCTCGGCGCGCTTCGGCGCGGAGCGAGCCCGACAAGGGCGTGCCCAGGATCACCGGGTGGTTGCTCATGCTGTCCTCCTTTCTAGGTAGGCACGCAAGGCCAGGCGCGGCACGAGCACGCGCTCCGAACCTGAGCGGCTCGCGAGCGCTCCGAGCCTGCCAGCCGCAATCGCTCGCGTGATCGTGCGTTTCGCGCAGCGGAGCAGAGCCGCACATTCGCCGATCGTGCACAGCTTGGGCATGTCCGCGATCACGTCCTCGATCTCTTCGGCAGTCACAGGGCACCTGCCTTGGCTGCCTGCTTAGTGATCGTGGCGATGGCGCGCTGGATTGCGTCCACGACCGTGGCGTGTCCGCGGCGACTCTGGCCGCGCAAACGTGCGCGGACGGTCGTGGGGGCTAGGCCGGTCATGCCCGCGATCTGGAGCACGAGGCGTGGAGTGATCTCCACTGGTGGGAAGGGTGACTGAGCGGTTTGGTATGGCATGACACACGGCCCCTTTCCGGGCCTGTGCGCTTCGCCGCTCCACCTATCCCGGACTGCGCGAGTCGTGCTCGGGGTTAGAGAGCCTGACATCGGCGACCATTCGCCAAGGCCTACTCTCGTCGGACGCTATGTGACTTTGGGACTATCGAGCCGCGCTCGTGGGCGCGGTGAACCTAGGACCTTTCACGCGGACGCCCGCGTACTTGGACACGCCCGCGGCCTGCCGTGCCTCGTCCTCTGCGAGGCGCACGCGCGGGGCGTGGGGCTGGGGGAGGTCGACACGCCTGCCCCGTCGCGCGGCGCGGCATGGGCGACCCGGGGACGCTTCACAATGTGGGCAGGCAACAGAGAGGGGCATGTACACACGTATGCTGGAATGCGCCGCGAGAACGGTCAAATCCCGGCGCGGGCGACCCGTGCAGGGTGGTCATGTCCGCGCGTTGCGTACCGGGCTTGGCAAGCAAGAAAGGACCCCAGGTGCCACCGCAGAAGCGGCGCCGGGCCTTCCAGGCGCCTACGTCGACAGGAGCGTCTCGGCGCCGACTTCCTTGATGCGTGCGATGAAGCCGACGCGCGATTGCCTGGGGCGTGTGTTCACGAACTCGGCGCCGGTGAAGTCGAGTGCGCTATGCGCCAAGACGACGTCCCTCGACGAAAGCCCGGGCAGCGCGTAGGCGATCAAGCTCGTGTCCGGGCCTTCGGCACCGTCCAGAGCGGTTCGATACGCCGCCAAGCGTTGTGCCACTTTCTTCACATCCTCGGCGAACTGCGGGCGCGGAACCAACGGCTCTAGGAGCAGCAGGGAGTGAGTTCCAAGCACGTACTGAGAGACCCGCTGGAGCGCGCCCGCATGCCTCAAAAAGTTCCCGACGCCATGGCCAGGGCGGAAATTGTCCTGCACCAACGTTCGGAGCCCGAAATGGTTGATCCAACGGCGCGCGGTGGCGCGTCGGCCTTGGGCTTGCTCGTGCTCCGCGTGCACCACGCCCAGGGTCGCATTGGCCAGGAGAGAGTGGACTACTGAATCGATTCGATCGGCAGCCACGGGCTGTGGATCGCCGAGGTGGAAGTAGGGACCAAATCCGTCCAGCCGGTCGAAAGAACTGTGCGTTGAGAGGTGGCGTAGCGACCTGCTCAGCAGTCTCTCCGTTGCGGTACCCCCCAAGCAGCTGGCCCCGGGCGGGCTCGGGGTTAGGTGGACGCGCACCAGCCCATCAAACTGGACGAGTCCAGCCACGGCGAACGAGTCGCCGCGAGAGGGTGCCGGCTTGAAGTGCACCATTCTGAAGTAGGCGAGGCCCGTCATTGCGTCCCCTGTATCGTAGCGTCCAAGAGGAGTTCCAAAAGGCGCTCCGCGTTTTGTAGCCGATCGGCCAGGATCTGCACCAATTCACTACAATTTTGGGGCGTATCGAGGCGCGTAGCAACGTTCGCGGAATAGACCAGCGCGGACAGAGTCTTACGATCTTGGCCGAGCCGAGCGGCCCGGCCGAGCACGCCAGCGGCGTGCGCCCAGAGCACGTCAGGGTCGACCCCGCGGAGGAACTGCGGATCGTCCGGTATCTCGCCGGTGCGGCTCAGAGGGCCATCGTGTCCGCCGCCAAGCCACGCGTTTCCGAGGTCGATTGACCAGACCTGCAGCAGGGCCCCTTCGCCGGGATCGTAGACCAGCACGTTTTCTCCGTGCCGGTCTCCGTTTCCCACGACCGCGTCCAGTACGAAGACGTTGGCTAAGTCGTCCGGGTCACACTGTGTCGCGTCGTCCGGTTGCCACGCAGAGCAGTCCTTCAGCACCTCTGATGCCCAGCCCACGGACTTGCCGGTGACGAGTGCCGCTTCTGGGACCCGGATCGCCAGAGCCTTGCTCAAGAACCACCCGATCGACTCGGCGCGCACGTCGGTCTCGTCCTGCTCGCGTTTGACCACGAACTGCCGGCCTGTTGTCGTGTCCGCCATGAAAAGCGCACGCGAGCGATTCGGGACAGGCACCAGCCCTAGCTTGAGCAAATTCGTTTCGGGGATGACCGTGAGCTCGCGTTCGGCGAAGGGAAAACGCAGTACGTTGGGTCCGTCGCCTGTCACAAATCCCTAGTCCCGAAGCAGCTAAGATCGGAATCTCGCCCGACCTAGCCCGGGAAGTCCAGCTCTTCCACCTCTCACGGTGTCATACGCGGGCGTTTTTCTCGGACGATCGCTTCGATCTCCGCCTCGCACCCCATCGCCGCCTCTAGCGTGGCGGCCTCCTTCGGCACCCTCACGACGCCCAGGTAGTGCCGCTCAGCCACCTGGACGGAGTGCCCGAGCTGGCGCGCCGACCGATAGGCGGACGCGGCTCCGAAGATGCCCGGTGCGTTGGTCAGGTACGTCCCGCACGTGCGCCGGAGCCCTTGCCACGTCCAACCCTTGGGGGCGCCACGCTTATCTAGGCGCTTGGCCGCGGCCTTGATCTGGTCCGTTCGTAGCCCCCACACGGAGCCGGCGGCGCGTTCCGGACGAAGCGCCGCGAGCAGGGCCGCCAGTCCCGGTGAGACCTCGAATGCGACGACGCGGGCGCGCTTCGTCTTGGTGCGGCTGGTGAGGTGGATCCCCTCCGCGTCGACCTCTGACCAGTCCAGGCTTTCGAGCTCTCCGAAGCGCATCCCCGAAAGCAGGGCGACGGCTATGAACGGAGCGATCGAGGGGTAGCGCGGCGTGGTGCCGGCTTTGCCCAAGGCGTGCTCCTCGCGGGTGGCCTTGAACGTGTCCGCGTCGTGCGCAATCGCGGCCCGGAGTAGGGCTCCGATCTGTGGTGGGCGGAGAAAGTCCGGGGCATCCTGCTCGGTCGTAAGAAGCCGCAAACCGTCTGAGATATCGTCGCGCGAGATCTTCGGAAGCAACCCCACCCGGCGCAGGTACCCGAGCGCGACCTTGATCGATCGGATCTCAACGTTCACGGCGCTGGCCGCGCGTGGCTTGGTGGTCGTCTTGCGGGCGCCGCGCTTGGCCCCGCGCGCTTGGCTCTGGCGTGGCGCGCTCGCGATCGAGCTCCGAAACGCCACCAGGTGCGCGAGCGTCAGTGCGTCGGCACTTCGGACACCGCTCGCCCCGAGCCAGTCTTTGAGCTTGTTCGTGGCCTTCTGGTAAGTGGTTCGGGTGCGATCGCGGAGCCTCGGATGGTCCGTGTAGTACCGAGCGATCGCGTCGCTGATCGTGGTCCCGGTGGCGCGGGGGGCGCCGAGCTTGATCGCATCCTTACGCCGTGCGATCTCGCGCGCCTTGGCGTCCGCCCACGCCTTGCGCGTTTCGTCGTTGCTCCCGGCTGCCAGGAGCCCGAGCGATTCGTAGGTGAGGCGCCCCGTATCGGGATCTCGGAAGCGCGCGCGCCACATCCTCCGTGGCCCCTTCGGCTTGATCAGGATCACGCCGGGGTGAGGGCTGCGCGTCCGGCGCTTTGTCCGGCGAGCTGAACCGGGGACCACCTTTCCGCGTTCCGTGG
>Ga0247744_1000055_pt1 | contig 26271 bp, 24 predicted proteins | sample UWRJS154409C5_FD_180946 | JGI IMG/M metagenome (GOLD analysis project Ga0247744, IMG submission 180946) | Soil microbial communities from Arlington Agricultural Research Station in Wisconsin, United States - UWRJ-S154-409C-5 | ecosystem: Environmental > Terrestrial > Soil > Agricultural land... | reverse complement strand
CTCGATGCGCCCCTGCTTCACGCTCAGGCCCAGCCTACTGCGCTGTCCCGTCCGCACTTCGGTGTGGACCTGTCCGGCTTCTCCGACGTAGCGCACGCCGACGGCAAACGCGCCCGAGCCTCCTTTCAAGAGCGCATCGAGATCGACCGGCAAGGTCGCCGTCCGATTCATCGAGCCTTTCGCAAGCTCGCTCTTCACCGTGCCCCGCAAGCCCGCGAGCGCGACGTACCGCTCGTCCCAGTTCATGTGCTCCAGCTGGGTGAGCTCCGCGAGCGAGAGCGACCGTGTGAGCACCGTCACCGCGGCGTTCAGGCCGTAGACGTTGATCGAGCGCACCGTTGGTAGGAGCAGCTGTCCTTCGAAGCCGATCCGCGCTTGGGGCCGGAAATCGCCCACCAACACGGAGCCGCCTGCAATGGCTGCGATCGCCTGTCCGTAGGTATCAGCCAGCGGAGTCCCGAGCTCCACGCTGAAGGTCTGCCCCGGTCGAACCCGCGCGCCGAGCGACAGGTAGCTCGTCGTAGCGCCGTCCCACCAGCTCGTATCGACCGATAGCTCGTGGGGGCTCGTGGCCCGCACCGAGCGCGCCAGCGCGCGCGCGTCGACTGCCGTGTCCAGCTCGAGCGCGAACCAACCGTCAGGGCGGCAGCGGCCCGCCGGATCACGATCGCAGGCCAGGCGAAGGTTCGGTGCCTTGTAGGTGTGGACCGTAGCGGCATGCGGCCGCGGCGCCCGCTCCGGGCCCTCCACGGCGCGCCAGCCCGGTCCCACGTTCAGCTCGAGCGCCTTGTCCTTGGGCCAGCCCGCACGCGGAAAAACGAGGAGCGCCTCCTTGGAGTCCGGATCGGCCACCACATCGACCGGGACTGGTTTCGCCCCCAGGACGCTCACGAACGTTCGCACGTCGTCGGCCTTCACCGGCGCCGAGAAGACGAGCCGCACCGGATCGCGGGGACCGAGGCGATCGTACTCACCGCTCGGGTCGACCGCGACGACGCTCGGCAGCGGCGTCGTGAACGAAAACGACGTTTTGCTCGGCAGGCGCTCGCCCGCGAGCGAGGTCAGAGCGGGAACGTCGACCTGAAAGGTGCTCGCCCTCGGCAAGCGCCCAGCCTTGGGCACGAAGGTGAGCCCGTGCGTGCCCACCCAGTGCCACGCCCCGTCGACCGCCGGTCGAATCTCGAGGCCTTGGGGGACCGGGACGTCGACCCCGAGCGCCCGCAGCGGCCGATTGAACGCGAGCTGAATCGTCGGGTCAGCCAGCGCCTCACCGCGCGGTCCGAAATGCACGAGCGAAAACGGCGCCGGCGCTGGCTCCTCGAACGCAGGCGGACCGAGCTGTCCGCTCGGCGGCGGATGAGCGGGCGGACCACTCGGGGCGCAGGCCAGGCCGAGCGCGAGGACAGCCGACAGGACTGGAACGAACCTAGGCCGCATCATTGGTCTCCGCTCGGTCTCGGCGGCGAGCCTACCGGGACTCCCGCCTCAGGAATAGCGACGCCGGCACTCAGTAGAGCCCGGGCAGGAGGGCGCGGCGCGTGGCAGGATACGCGGCGCGCCCTTCTTGGCCGTCGAACTCCTGCAAGTAGCGGCGATGCCGCTCGCGCGCGTAGAGGGTCAAAATCACGACGACTGCGACGGCGAAGACCGCGCTCGCGAGCAAGCCCGTCACCAGAGCAAAACCGATCCAGGTGAGGATCTCGAACAAGTAATGCGGGCAGTCCACCCATTGGAACAGGCCCTTGTACGGCAGGGTCCGCTCCGTGCTCCCCGCCTGCGCACGCAAATTGCGAAGCTCGAGGTGCGCCCAGGTGTTGCCCGCTTCCCCAACCAGCAGAGCGAGGACACCGAGCCCGAGCACGAAGCCACTCGGCGCCGGCTTGTCCGCTCCGGCCCAAGCCACACCAATCCACGCACCGAACCCCCAATAGTAGATGTACTCGATGAGCGCGTCGGTGAGCGGGACGGGCCTTCCGCTATAGCGGTGCACCCAGAGCGACTCCGCCGTGCGCCTGAGGAAGTGAAACACCCAGAGCGCCGTGACGATCGTCCACAGGCGCTTGGTGTCGACGATGCTGATCGCGAGCGGCAAGCTCGCGGCGGCAACCGAATAGCTCAGGGTGTTGTGAACGCGCGGCGCCACCGGTGGGCGGACCATACACGGGACGGTGGCCTGCTCGCGAGGGCTCCCAGGAATCCCCGAAGCCTACCCCGTCCGCCTCAGACGGAATTTCAGCGACCAGGCCCCCGTCCCGTCAGAAGGAAGCGGTGCGCAGCACGAACCGGCAAGGCTCATCGACGATCGGCGAGATAGGCTCGTGCGTCTGGCCGTTCCATTCGAACGGCGTCTCCCAGCCGCCGCTGATCCACACGCCCGCGGCGCTATCGACCACCATTTCATCTACGCCGTAGCCAGTCGAGAAACTCTGGATAGGTCCGACCGTGCCGTCGGCCTCGATGCGACGCAGCTCCGCACCCCGGGTCGTGACCTCGTCGACAGGGTTTCCGTACCGGCCAGCGATGTACGTCTGCCCTTCACTCCCAAGAGCCATCTCGGTCGTGGCCTTGCCGGTCTCGCCGAAAGGGAAGGCCTGCTCGAGGGCTCCCGAGACATCCACGTCGACCACGGCGGCAGGCGACTCGCCGAGGTCCACGGTCGTCCCGAAGAGCGGCAGGCTGCCGCCCGAATGAAGGGTCAGGAGCCGCAACGTGCCCAAGGTCGTGAGCTCCAGGTCGCTGACCGAATCACTCACCGCACCGCCGAACGTCTCGGCGAGGAGCGGCTCGCCGTCATCCGGTGCGAGCCACGCCACCCAGCCGGCGTAGGCGAAGTCGTCGTCCTGTCCTTCCACTGCCTTCTCCAGCACGAACGATCCCACCGTGAGCGTCCGCGAGTAGAGGCCAGCCGCCACGATGCGACCGTCGGGCAGTGTCGTCATGCCGTAGATCAAGGCCGGCATGATCTCGTGCTCGAAGAGCTCGGTCCAATCCTCCTCCAGCGTTTCGCCGGAGAACTTGGTGACTGCCGGCTTCATGCTGCCCGCTTCGAAGTCGGCCTCCGCCGTGCCCACGATCAGGTCACCCTCCGCATCCACATGCAGCGCATTGACCTGCACCGAGGGGCGCTCGATGGCCGCGACTGCCATCACATCGAACGCTGGCGAGAGCTTTGCCAGGTAGTAGCCCGATTCGACGCTGGGAATGGCCTCTCCACCGACCGTGCCGGGCCCGGCCTGACCCGCGACGAACACCGTGCCGTCCTCCGCTACCGTCATCACCTCCGGTCCAGGTGCGTCGGCGAAGGCAAAGCTGCGCAGGGCCTCACCCGAGGTCGAGAGCTCGAGCAGAAAGGGAACCCCTGGCGATTCAGGCAGGAGGTCAGGCGGCGCGCTCGAGCCGAGCACCAGCACCGAACCGCTGGGCGTTGCGGCCAGGAGAGGGCCGCTGAGCGGAGCCATCGCGCCCTGCGGAAAACACAGCACGAAATCGCTGCCCTCGGGCGCCGGCCCTCCGCCGCTGCCACCGCTTCCGCCCGAGCCGCCCGTCTGAGCGCCACCGCTGGCCCCTCCGTCACCGGCAGCGCCGCCACTCGAGCCACCTCCGCTCCCGCTCACGCCTCCGCTGTGCGTTCCGCCCTGCCCACCAGCGCCACCGCTCCCGGGGTTGCCACCCATCGACTGCGACGTGCAGGCCGCGAGCAGTCCGATTGCGAGGAGCCAGCTCGGGGATGTCGCAACGAGCTTCATGGAGCGTTCAGGAGCGAGCGTGGTCCAAGCATAGCGTGACTGCAAGAATGCTCGCGAGCGAATGCGAAGTGCAGTCGCCCCGGGTGGGGTGCTTGCACACAGCGCAGCTGCAGCCCCCACGAATCGCGGCCCGAGCGCGAGCTTGATCGCCCGAACGACGTACAATTGAGCGCAGCAAAATGACATGCAAAATCATCGATTCGCCCGGCGCGGTCTTTACCGTGTGGGGCTCGCCCAGCAAGAAAGACGTCGACGAGGTCCACGACGCGATGAAGCGCGTGGCCGCGCGAGTCGGACACCCCGTCGTCTACGTGACGCGCGTGCCGACCGATGCTCCCGCGCCGGACGAGGTCGTGCGCAAGTACCTGGACGCCAACATGAGCGCCATGATCCAATCGTGCAGCTCCTATCACGTGATCATGGAAGGAACGGGATTCCTCGCCGCCATCAAGCGCGGAATCCTCACCCGTCTCCTCCAGCCCATTTGGAAGAAGAAAGTCTTCCACGTCCACGCCGATGCGCGTGATGTGCTGAGCTCGCTGGCGGGCGACGAGCGCGCGGCCGCCGAAGAGGTGCTGAGCCTCGCCGAGCGACGAGGCTACCTGAGGTGCCCAGCGCCCACGGGGCAGGCTCTTCCTGCCACCCCCGTCTAGACCCGGACGCCGGCCGGCGCGCTCAGCCTGCCCCGAGCCGCCTGATGTCGGCGACCTCCAGGACGTGGCCGGGCGGGCCGGCCTGAACGCAGCGGATCATGGCGCGCCCGACTTCGTTCAGGGTCAGGGCGGGCAGGAAGAGCTTGAAGATCGGTAGGAGGGGCAAGAACAGGCGATAAGCGCGCTTGAGGTTCTTTTGCCCCGGCACGGGTTTCATCAGGCCTGGGCGGAAGGCGTAGGCGCGGCCGGGCAGTAGCTTCGCGAGCGCGTTCTCCGCTCTCCCTTTGACGCGAGCCCACATCACGCGCCCCTGCTCAGTGCCATCGGTGCTCGCGCCCGTGACGTAGGTGAACACGAGCTCCGGGTTCAGACGCGCGAGCGTGGTGGCGAAGGCAAGGGGCGTGTCGTAGCTGACCACCGTGTAGTCGGCCTCCGTCATGCCGACCGAGCTGACGCCCGCGCAGTAGAAACAGGCGTCATAGCCGGAGAGCCGGCTCTCCACGGCGCTCACGTCGCGAAAGTCGGCCACCAAACACTCTTCGAGCTTCGGGTGCGTGTGTCCACACGAACGCCGCGATACCGAGAGCACCTTGTCGACCGCGGGGTTCTCCAGGCATTCGAGCAGGACGCCCTCGCCGACCATGCCCGTCGCGCCCGTGATGATGACCTTCATGCGGCCGATACTGGAGCCCCTGCCGCGGGGGAGCAACTGCGCTCGGCTGCTCTCATTTCGTCAGTGTGCGCGTGAACTCCTGGCCGCCGCCCTGACCGTAGAACCAGCCGCGCAGCGTATCGCCATCGATCTCGAACAGGGCAAAACCGCCCCCGGTGTCCTCTTCGAAATAGGTCGTGTTGTCGTCCCGCCCGACCAATGCCGTGGTCTTGGCGGCGGTACCGGAAACCACGAGCTCGAGCCCGCAGCCTGCCTCGAGCCACTGGCGGTTGTGGTCATGACCGCTCAGGTAGAGGTCGACCGCGCCGCACACGCTCTCATCGAAGAATGTCTCGATGTAAGCCCCCGAAGCGACGGGGCTCACCGAGCTCCCTTCGTAGTTGCCCGCGTTTCCGTGCATGCCGTTGGAGGCGTAGGTGTGGTGCCCCAGGGCGACCTTCCAGGTCGCGCTCGAAGCGCTGACGGCCGATGTGAACCAGCTCGCTTGCGCGGCATTGTCCACGCCGAATTGGAGCCGCGCGGTGTCGAGCGCAAAGATGTCGAGACTGGAAGCGCCTTCTTGGAACGACGCCGCGTAGTCGTGATCCGGAAGCTGCCACTTGGCCGAGAGGGCGCTGTAAGCAATCTGCGCGTCGGCCTTCCCTTCGTCGAGCGCTGCTCCGTTGCCGTAGTCGTGGTTGCCGAGCACGACGTAGAACGGAAAGGCGAGACCACAATACGGCAATTCGAACTTGCTCTCGAACTGCGGATCGGTCGCCGTGCTGGCACCCGTGGGGTAGATGTTGTCGCCCAGGTAGAGCGCGAAATCGCAACCGCCGCGTGCCTCGCATGCTGCGCCGACGGCCTCGGCCACGGCGTATTGCGTCGCATTCCCCTCGCCGCCGTCACCCAGGGCGACGAAGCGAATGATGCCGTCCGGGACCCCGCCGACCGGTCGCAGTTGGCAGTCGCACACGCCGACCTCCGACTCTTCGCAGAACTCCACACCGTCGCACACGGACCCTGAGCCCACGCCCGAGCAGTCGGCGTTGCAGGTGCCACAGTCGTCCTCGAAGCCGTCATCGCAAAGCTCGTCGCCTTCGGCCTCACCATCCCCGCAGACGGATTGCGCGCCTCCCGTGCCTTCGGCGCCCGCCGTCCCAGGGCCGCCCGCTTCTCCACCCAAGCTCGAGGTTCCCCCCGAGCCGCCCGAGCTCGGGCGGCCACCGCTCGGGCTACCTCCGGCGGACGAGCTACCTCCAGCTGGCCCCCCACCAGCGCCCGTGCCCTCACCGGCGGCGCCACCGAGCATCCCCTCGTCCGTGTGCTCGTCAGTGGAAGAGTCATCGGAGCAAGCCACGAACGCGGCGAGACCAACGGTGGCCACGAGCCAGCGCTTGGATCCGGATCGGAGTCTCATAACTGGTTACTCCGTGACCGGCAGCCTAGGTGGCGCCCGAAAAGTTGTTAGCATGCTAACGACTTTTCCAGGGTCGAAATGCTGACGCCTCCGAAACCAGGGCAGGTCACCATCCTCCTGCTTTCAGCGCTGCTCTGCTTGGCGCACGGCCAAAGCGCGGCCGCCAGCCCCTTGGCAGGCCCGGCCGGGCGCCCAAGTGGCTTCCCACCGAACTGGCTCAGTTGGTCCCCTCCTCCGGAGTGTCCGACCCAGGAGTACATCGAGGGTCGCATCACTGAGTGGCTGGGGGGCGAGCTCCCCGCATCCGCACAGCTCGAGGTCAGCGCTCGTCTGTCGTGGGTCGACTCCGGCCGCTGGGACGTGCACGTGAGCGCGCGACTCAACGGTCGAGAGGGATTGCGACACATCACCGTCGAACGCTGCAGCGACGCCGCCGACTTCGTCGCGCTGGCGGTCGTCCTGGCGGTCAATCCGGACTTCGCTCCCGCTGAGGGGAGCGACGCCGCGGCGGCCGGTATGCCAGTGGACGCAGAGGCGATTTCCCCGCTGGCTCCCAGCGAGGCCGAAGAGCCCGACCGAGCACCAAAGCCAGTCGCGAGTCGAAAAAAGACCCCGCTCTTCGTGGCTTTCGGGGCGCGCGGGGAGCTCGACGTGGGCACCTTCCCCTCTCCACACGGCGGGATGGCCGTTGATGGCGCCGTGAGCTGGCCTCATTGGTTCCTCTCCTTGGCCGGCGCGCTCTACCCCGAGGTCCAAGAAAACCTCGCCGGAGCATCCGGCCCCGTCGCCTTTTCTCTGCTCGCCGCGCGGGCCCGAGGCTGTTACCTCTTCGGCAAGCCCAGTGTCCGGCTGGGACCATGCCTATCCGCTGAGCTGGGAACGATCCAGGCGGGCCAGACGTCCGGTCACGTCGACCCACCCTCGGCAACCGAGCTGTGGTCGGCCGTCTCGGCAGGCTTGGAGGCCCAGATCGCCGTTTTGCCCTGGCTTTCACCGTTCGCGACGGTCGACGCGACCTTCCCGCTCACGCGGCCGCGCTTCCTCTTGGACGATGGGACACTGGTGCACCAGCCGGGCGTCGTCGCGCTCGTGGGCGCCCTCGGAGTTCGACTTTTCTTCCAGGTGCGGTGAAGGATCCGGTGGTTCGTCTACACTAACGGAGCGGTCTCGTGCCCCCCCTTGCCCACGTCCAGCCCTCGCCTCACCTGGCGCCGCCGGAGCGGATCCCCGCCTTCGAGCAGGTCTTCCGGCAGCACGTCGCCCAGGTCTGCCGTGCCCTCAGGGCGATGGGGGTGCCCCCCCGGCAGGTCGATGATGCCGCCCAAGAGGTCTTCCTCATCGTCCACGACAAGTTCGCCGAGTTCGAGGGGCGATCCAAGCTGAGCACCTGGATCTACGCGATCACCTACCGCGTCGGCGCGAACTACCGCGCCAAGGCACGTAGGCAGCCGCGACTGGCTAGCCTGGATGATACCCACCTCGCTTCGTCAGGGAGCCCCGAGCAGGCCCTCTCCGGCAAGGAAGCGGCCCGCTTCGTGGAGCGCTTCGCCAGTCAGCTCGAGGACGGCATGCGAGACGTGTTCGTCCTTTGCTTGCTCGAAGGGCAGCCGTGCGTCGACGTCGGTGCCTTGCTCGGGCTGAACGTGAACACGGTCTACTCCAGAGTGCGGCTGCTCCGAGATGAGCTTCGCGCCGCACTCGAGCGGCATCATCGCTTGGAGGACGCCCCATGAGCGGCGAATCGAACACGGCCCTCGATCAGCTCGAAGCCGCCCTTTTTCACGAGGCTCGGCAAGAGCTGGCGCCGGATCAGGGGCGCATCGACAACATCTGGCAAAGCGTTGCCGCTGCCAGCACGTTCGGCGCGGCGATCAGCGGCATCCATGCCAGCGTCCCGCCGGCATCGGGAACCGACTGGGCGGCCCCGTCGTTGACGGCCCCGCCGTCTGCTGCCCCGGCTCCCAAGCTCCAGAACGCTGGGCTGCTCCAGAGGCTCGGCCAAACGTCGTTCGGACTCCGCGCGCTCGCTCTTGCTGCGGTGGGCGGCGCTGCCCTGGGGTTCGCTGCCGGCTATGGCAGCGCGCAGCAGGTGCTCGACCCGCCGGGTAGGGCCACCACGGTGTCGAGCTCTGCGGCCAAGAGCAGCGCAGTCAGCGATGCCGAGATGAGCCAAGCGTCGCAGGCGCCGGAGGCCACGCCGTCCGACGAACCCCAGGCGCCGACGGCCGCGCCCGGGAGCTCGACGAAGCCTCGAACGCCCAGCTCGAGCAAGGCCGGCTCGAGCGAGCACGGCTCGAGCGAGCAGAGCGCGGAGTCGGCAAAGCCCTCCTTCTACGAGGAGCTGCAGTATTTGAAGCGTGCTCAATCAGCCCTCCGCCAAGGCAACGGGGCCCTCGCGCTGGGGCTGATGACGGAGCTCGATTCCATCCAACCGGGCGGAGCACTCCTGTCTGAACGTGGCGTGACCCAGGTGCTCGCTCACTGCCAGCTCGGAAACGTCGACAAGGCTGAGCGCGTCGCCCGTCGACTCGCTGCCCAAGGCTTGGCCTCGGTCTACACGGAGCGCCTGGAGCATTCGTGCGCTGGCGCCGTGCTGGCGAAGCCATGAAACCGCTCGCCACGGGTCTCGGGATCGCAGTACTGCTGAGTGCGTGCGCGCCGGATGCCGTGATCGGCGTCGCGGCGATCGCGGCGGACTGCCCTGGCTGCCTGGAGGAAGAAACCGACAGCGCCCCCGGCTGCGAGTCGCGAGACGCCGAGCAGCGCGCCACCTACGACCGGTGGCGGACGAGGCCCAATGACATCGGCATCTTCGCCGGCACCGTCTGGAAGGGCCGCATCGCGGCCGAGGGCGCCGCGACCCTGACCATCGGAAGCGACCTCTCGGCCGAGTTCTACGTCGGCGACGGAGAGCCAGAGGTGCCCACGGCAGATGCCGGTTTCCTGTGTGAGCACCTCGACTGCGCCGATCAGCCGCTCTTTCATGGCGGAGTCTATCCGATCCACGGCGCAACCTTCGTCATCGGAGCAAGCGAGCACGACCGGAACCTGCACCTCGAGCTCAACCCCCTCTCCCCGTTCGACCCTTGGTGTCGGCTGCAAGAGCCGCATCAGAACCCGGCCCCAGCGGCGGGGGACTCCTGCTCGTACGGCCTCGCCTTCGATGCCAGCGAGGATCCGTGCCGCGCCGACGGTCAGACCGTCGACTGCAAGTGGCTCGAAATCGTGCACGACCTCGGCGCGTGTACCTGTACTTCGACCGCGTGTTTCGCCACGACGCTCTGGGCGCCCGGCGATCCGTGGATCCTGCTCGGTTCGTTCAGCGCTGACCTTCAGTACGACCCCGACGCTCAGCGTCTCTCGGGCAGCATCAAGACCTTCCAACACAAGTTCACCGGTGAAGACACGCGGACCCTCGATCTGTGGCTCGTGGACGAACCCTAGAGCTCGGACGGGCGGGGCCATTCAGAACAGCAGCTCAACGCGGAGGCGGCCGCTGAGAGCGTTGTTCACGTAGTAGCCGCCGTTGTTGTAGTCGCCCTGATTCGACGCGTGGGACACGACCAGCTTCAAGTAGAGCTGCCTCCACAGGGTGTACTGGACGGCGCCGTAGAGCAGCCATTGCCGGTTCGTGTCGACGGTCGTGCCCCCCGCCCCATCCGGTCGAGGCCGGAAATTCTCCCATTCCTTGAGAAAGAGCCCCGCGCCGAAGAGCAGTGGCTCGTGGCCGGGGCTGAAGTTCAAGAACCCGCCCGCGCTCTGCACGGTGTTGCTGGTAGCGAGGTCTGGCAGATCGCGCGCGTCCAAGATGTCCTGGTAGCCGCGGGCAAAGCTGCCGCCAAACTCGACGTAGGGAGCGAAGACCATCTGTGCAGCGAAGCCCCAGCCGTTCTTTCGGTCTTCGCCCAGCGTCGCCACCTCCTGCGGCCTCGCTTGACCGAACTCGTAACCCGCTTTGAGCTTGAGCCAGCCGATGTCCATGATCGCGGATGGACGAAGGTCGAACTGACTGGGGCTCGCGACGGCGCCGTTGCCGGCACCGATGTGACCGAGCAGCTCGCCTCGCAGCCATTTCGTCGGGTAGATGTGGACGGCGTAGCCGCCCAGCAGATAGTTCTGGCGGTCCCAGAAATAGTCCAATCCGTAGCCATCGGTCGGCTTGGTGATCGAGGTGCCGAGCACCCAGGCGCCCTGTCGCTCGAGCGTGGCCCAGTCGAGCGCCATGCCGAAGTGATTGGCAATCTCCCAACCCTGAAAGCGTCCGACTTGCACGTCGAAGACTCTCCACTTGCCAGCGCGGATCCAGAGGTCATCCGTCGTGGCGAGGACGCCCCCGGACGCGTTGGAGGCGATCATGTCACCTTGAACCACGAGCTCCGCATTGCCCTGGACGAACCAGCCATTTTTGACGTTGAGCGTCGGCGTCATGCGCAGCGTCGCGCGCGTCTGAGTGTTCCAGCGATTCTGATCGGCCTCGTTGCGGCTGGGGTCCACGTCGATGTGGGTGAAGCTCAGGTCGTTCCAGATGCTGCCGGACCAGCCGATCTGGAGCGTCGATGCGGCGGTCTCGTCGGCCTTGGGCATGTACGGCCACTGCTCGCCGTGGAACGTGCGCCAGAGTGAGCCGTACGTGAGCCCCCGGATCTGCTGGCTCGGGTAGGCCGTCCACGGAGTCTCGACGATGGAGAGCTGCTTGACCGGCCAGCCTCCTTGAGCGCCGCCGTCCTGCTTGGGATTGGGCGCTGCTACCGCGGGCGGCTGCGCGGCAGTCTCCGCGGGCAGATCTGGAGCAGGTCCCACGTTCGACTCCTCACTCGCGGCAGCTGATTCCACAGCAGCATCGCCGGAGGCAGCTGGGTCGGCGGCTTCAGCAGGAGCGGCGGCAAGCGTCTCCTCAGACAGCGGGTCTTCCGCGTCTTGGGCGAGAGCAGACGAGCTGAGGCTCAAACAAGCCGCAGCGGCAAGCCAGAAATGGTCGTTTCGATAGGTCATGACAGCCCTCCTCAGTCCCCAGCGATGGCGACCGTGCCCATGAGTGCGTCCGGTCGTTCGACGTCATCCGCGTTCTTGCCCACCAAGAAGGTGTAGGTGCCGCTGTCGATCACCCAGCGTCCGGTCGTCGGCATGGGCTCGCCTGGATCGCTCTCCCAGCGCCGCAGGTCGCGCACCCGAACCGGCAGACGCGCCGTGGCCTTCTGCCCGGCGGGCACGGACACGCGGGCGAAGCTCTTCAGCTCTTTCCAGGGGCGCTCGCCAGTGATCCCGACGGGCTTCGGCGGTGGCTTGACGAACAGGAAGACCACCTCGTCGCCGTCGACGAGCGAGGTGTTCTCGACCTCCACGGTCACTTCGAAGATGGCGTCCTTACCGGCCGGCTCGCTCTGGCACGGCACCGTCAAATTCGAGTACGCGAAGGTCGAGTAGCTCAGGCCATGGCCGAAGGGGAAAACCAGACTAACCGGCTCTACATCGACGTAGCGCTTCTTGTCCCAAAGGCGGTAGCCAAAGAAGTAGTCCATGTACGTGACGGGAGCCGTTTCCAGGTCCTTGAATGGGAAGAGCTCGGCTTCCTCCGGCCAGGCGAGGGGCATCTTTCCTGCGAAGTTGTGGTCGCCGAAGATCAACTGGCCGTAGGCCGGCCCGCCCCGCATCCCCGGATAGCCGGACCAGAACGTCGCCTGGTTCTGGTTTTCGTGAGCGAGCCAAGGCACGTTCACGATCGAACCCGATTGGATGATGATGATCGTGCGCTTGCCCAGGGCGAGCACGCTCGTCACCAGCTCGACCTGGCCCGCAGGGAGGTTGAGCGAGGCGCGGTCGCCGCCAGCTTCGATGTAGTACTCCTCGCCCTCGTCGCCGGGGGTGTAACCGACGACGACGACGACCGTGTCGGCACCCGCCGCCTCCGCCTCCGCGGCCGTGGTGCCGCTGCTCACGGCGATGCCGCGGCCTGCTGCCACCTGCTGAATGCCGGCAAATGGGCCGACGGAACGCTCCGGGTTGGCGTTGACGCGGCTCGAGCCACGGTCGCCCAGCGCGGCGTCTTGTCCGTGATCGAAATCACACTCGCGCGAGGCGGTCGTGCCCTGACCAGCATCGGGCGTGTAGCCGCACAGCGGTGGAACCGAGGAGCTGATCTGCTTGAAGTTCTGAATCGCGCCAATCACAGCGATGCTGGATGCATCCGTGAGCGGAAGGACGGGCGCTCCCTCCGGGCCATTGTCCAAGAGCACCGCGGACTTCCAGACGGCTTCCTCCGCGAGGTCCTCGTGCGCCTCGGCACCGGCGATGGAGTCCCCCTCGAGCCGAGTCGTGGGGGGTTTCTTGCTCCACGGGTCGCTCGACAACATCGACTTGAACAGCGCCTTCTGTGTGAGAATGCGCCGCGCCGCGTCATCCACGAGAACCTGGTCGGCGTTGCCGAGCGTGGCCACCGAGTAATGAATCTGCCAAGGCACCTCGATGTCGGTGCCCGCAATCACGGCCTCGTTGGTGATGGCTTGGGCGGCGGAGGTATCGAGCGTGGTGTCCTGATCGCCGGGCATCGCCCACCAGTCGGTGATGACGAGCCCGCCAAATCCAAAGCCTCCTTCTGCGACGGGAGCCTTCAGCACGTCGCGCAGCAAATGAGCGCTCTGCGTGGCTTTGACGCCATTGATCTTGTTGTAGGCCGCCATGATGCAACCCACCCCGCCATCCTGAACCACCATCTCGAAATGCCGGCCGTAGATCTCACGCAGCGTTTGCTCCGACATGTGCGCGTCCTGGCTGGACCTGTCCTTCTCGATGTTGTTGGCGGCGAAGTGCTTGGCGCAGCCCACGACGTACTCCTGCACGCCCACGACGTAGGCGGCCGCAAAGCGACCAATCGCGTACATGTCCTCGCCATAAGTCTCCTGCGTGCGCCCCCACTGCGGGTGACGGACGATGTTCATGCAGGGGCCCAAGTTCATGTTGTTCAGGGACGCCGCCGTCTCGTCGCCGATCGCCGCACCAATCTTGCGTTCCAGCTCGAGGTCCCACGACGCGGCCCGCAGTGACGGCGAGGGGAACGCCGTCGCATAGTTCTTCATTTGGTCGGGCCGGTTGTCCTGCCCCGCGTCGAGGTTTACGCCACGGCCGGCGTCCCGATACCGATAGCCGCGCACCGTGCCGATCCCAGGCACCTCGACGTCAGGACTGCGCTCGATGTCTCGATAGTTCTTGGTGCCGATCGGCACCCCGAGCATCTGCGTCGCTTTCTCCGCCGGTCCCATCGCCTTGAGCACCGAGTCGACCTGCTCTTGGACGCCGTCGGGCACGCAGAAGGACTGCATCGAAGCGGCATCGAATTGCTGCGACGCGGCCGCTTGGCAGTCGAACTGCGGCAAATTCGGATCGGCCGTCGTGCAGGCGACGATCTCGGCGCCTGCTCCCCCACTGCCGGTACTATCGGTCCCCGATTGTGAGTTCTCGAACGCCTCGAGCGTCTTGCGCGTGTGGCCACAAGAAGCGGCCAAGACGAGAGCGACGGATGCAAGGAGTGCGGACGACCTGCTCCGCACGTGCCGATTCACGGCTGGGTTTTCCTCGAACGGCATAGGTACCCCCAATCTCTCCGGGCAGATCACGGCCCGCGAGCGCAAAGCCCGACAAGCCAGCAAGGGACACCACGTGCAGCGCTGAGCGCGATCGTGTTCCCTAGCCGTTAGTGTTGGGCCTCTGCGGATCCTTCACGAAAAACGGATTCCGCGAGACTCGTGTCATACTCCTCGATCGGATCCCCACCCTCGTGCCACCACCCGCACATCTCCATCGCTGGGCCTGGGCAAGCCTGACCGGCTGTGTGCACGGTCGAGCTGGGCCACCACGGCAACAGCTGTGCGACCAACTCCGCGCCCGAAGCGAGCGAGATCGGAAAATGGCTCCGCTTCGAGCTCGGCCTCGGGCGACCTCACGCAAGCTGGCAGCGCCCGCAGCGTCCGCAGGCCCTCCCCTGCGACGCTCCGATGCGCGTCAGCCTCTAGCTTTTCAACGCACGTTCACTGTCCCTAGGATCTCAGGCCACAGTGCGCTCCGAGCAGGCTTCGATCGCCAAGAGCTCGCTGACGTCGTCGCAGGTCAGGTCGAACGCAGTCACCAGCTCGCGGGCTGCAGTTGCCCTAAGGCCTGAGCTTCGGCCGTGGTCGAACGAACGTGCCGCAGCGCTGAGCGCTTCACGGGCTCGCGCCGGGAGGCGATCGTCTGCGATGAGAAGGGGTGTCAGGTCGAATGCATGCATCCTGGTGCCTTTCGGAAGGGGCAAGCAGAGGCCAAAGATGGGTCCGCCTAGACCCGAACCCTGCGGACCGGAGATCTCTTCCCGCTCCGACCTCGCCGGCCGACCGAAAAGGGCGGCGTCCCTTTCGTTCGTGGCCGGTGTCAGGCGAGGCAGGGCCTGCGGGGCAGCCCCTCAAACCCTTGTTCTCGCGAGACAAAATCCGTCTGGGCGGCGAGATTCGGCCTCACGAACCCTGGGCCGCAGGCGCTCAGGGCGCCCTGGCACAACGGAAGCCATTCGTGGAGTAGCGAGCATCGGGCGAAGCAACGCTGCTGCGATACGCGGCAGTAACGTACGCGGCCTGATTGTTCCAGCTGCCGCCTCGGAAGTCGCGCTCTGAGGCGGCCGTCGCGTTGGTGCAGTCGGCGCAGGTGGCACTGAGCGGGGACGCGTACCAGTCGAGGACCCACTCCCACACGTTCCCGCCGAGGTCGCTTTGCTCCCAGAGGGCATCACCCTTCGGGGAATGACTCCCAACCCTCTCCACTCCGCCCACGCAGTTGTTGAAATTGGCGTAGGTGCAATCCGGGGCCGGCGACCCCCACGGGTAATTGCGCTCGTCGTTGCCGCCCGCCGCTGCGTACTCCCACTCCGCCTCGCTCGGCAGAAAACCGCCGTCCCAGATGCAGAACGCCACCGACTGGTACCAATTCACGCAGTTGACGGCCAGGCTCTCGTTCGAGTCGGCGCCCGACGTCCACGTCGCGGACGAGGTGCAGTTGAGCGAAGTGTCCCACGGCTCCGCCGCGTCGGAGCCGGAATACATCCCGTACGTGGAATCCCCCACGTTCCACGTCGCGTCCCAGCCCGGTTCGTACCCGCCGCCGGTCGCGGCGAGCCCATCGCCGTTGTTCAAGTGCGTGTGCTTGCCGCTGCCTGCCGCCGGCAGCCAGCCCGCCACCGTTGCCGCCACGTAGTTGCGAAACCGACCCACCGTCACTTCGTACTTGTCCAGGCGAAACCCGCTGATCGTGGCAGGGAAGTTGGCACCCCGGTTGAAGGCGCCGCCCTCCACCGGGGGGCTTTCGCAGCAGTCGCCGTCGCCGTCCGGGCCGCAGATGGCGGCCAGGCCCGCGCAGCTCGGCGGGACGCAGGCGCCAGCGCTGCAGACGGTGACGCCGTCGCACGTGTCGGTAGCCCCCTTGGTGGTGAGGTTCTCCTCGCACACGAAGGCCTCGGACGCGTCCTCACTGCACACGACGTCGCCGTCCGCCTGACCTGCGCACTCCGTGATCACTTGCTCGCATGCGCCGTCGAGACACCCCGTATCAACCTCGCAGGGCGCACCATCTTGCACCGTCACGCGGTCCGGTCCGCACACCACGGGCGAGTTGCCCGAGCAGTCCATCGTCGCATCCCCCGGCTCGGCCTCCACGCACGCACTCACAATCGGTTCACAGACGCCGGCGTTGCTCAGCCGCGTGTCGCAGCGCTGACTGGAGCTGCATTGTCCGAAATTTTCCCACTTGCCGGACTTGCATTCGAGCTGCACCTGCTGGTCGTAGCCCGCACATCCGAACGCTCCTTCCGGCGCGCAAGCTTCGCCCCGGACGCCAATCACGGACGGTTCTGGGCCGGTCCCGCCACTGCCGTCGCCGCCACTGCCGTCGCCACCGCTTCCGTCGCCACCGCCGGTCCCGCCGGTCCCGCCGCCGCCTGTGCTCGCACCGCCGCTCCCGTCGTCAGCGCCGGCCTCGCCACCCAGGCCGCCGCGCCCGTCCTCACCACCGGTGCCCGCGTTGCCGCCGGTGCCCTCCGGCTCCACGTTCCCCAGGATCGCATTGCAGCCGACGAGGAGTCCGACCCCCGTAGAGACCAGCAGCCATCGGGACGTGCTCGGGTTCTTCTTCTGTCGACCTGCGAGATCAAGCTTCCGGTGCATTACCCCATCCGATCGCCTGACCGAACGCGCTCACGCCGGTTAAGCCACTTTGCCTTAAGCCACTTCCCTTGCGGCGCCGCAGGGTGACAAGCTCCTCGACCGACCGTCAAGGTCGCGCCGTCTCGAGCCAGGTTCGGCCCGCGCATCGGCGCGGCGGCCACTCACGATGCGCTGATGGGGCGCACTCACGTAATCGCTCTCGGGGAGCTCGACACCTGGATCGCATGCGCGCTCTGGCGGCACCTGCGATTCGCGGGATTCGGGGCGGCGGGCCAGCAGGACCCGACGAGCTCCTCCGCTAACACCAGCCGGCCAAGTCACTGACCGAGCCCCAGCTCACCGAGCCCCCCCCTCAAAAGTGGCAACCCCGGAGCTGGTGTGCTCCGTGACTGCCCCAAATCCGTCGGGGCGGCGAGATTCGAACTCACGACCCCTAGTCCCCCAGACTAGTGCGCTAACCAGGCTGCGCTACGCCCCGGATCCCTTCCCCACCCGCGAAACGAGCCCCGAAAGGCCACTCCGTGAGCCGAGGGGACAAGTCCCCTGGCGGAAGGTGGGCGGAATCTAGCCAGTCGCCTCTCGAATTCAAGGACCAAATGTTCAGACGGTCCCGGGGCTCGCTGGCCCTGGAGGGCGGCCTGTTCTATCCAGGGGCCCCGTGATTCGAAGCCGAAATCTGCTGCGCAGGGTGGCCTTTGGCGCCCTCGCTGGGCTCCTTTTGCTCGGATGCGTCCGCCCGGAGCGCGACAAGAAGAAAGAGTCCGCGGCTGTGGCGACGGCGGACCCTGCCGCGGAGGGGTCTGTCCCTGACAAGCCCAGCCCGGAGGCGGCCCCGCGGGCCCCGGCTCCGGCCGGCGCCCTGCCGGGCATCACGGAAGTGAGCGGGCTCGAGCTCTACGCTCGCATCCGGGCGGCCAAGGCGAAGGGCACGCTCGTCAACGTGTGGGCGAGCTGGTGCGGGCCGTGCAAGGAGGAGTTTCCCATGCTGGTGGCCCTCAGGAAGAAGCTCGCACCGCGCGGGGTCAACCTCTGGTTCGTCTCGGTGGACGAGGCGGAAACGCATGCCGCAGCGCAGACCTTCGCGGCAGAGTACGGGGTGACGGGCGAGCTCTTGGTGGCGACGCGGCCGCTCGGGGAGTTCAAGCAGGCGATGAACCCCGACTGGCCGGGCATGCTGCCCGCTACGTTCTTGTTCGATTCGGCGGGCAAGCTCCGGCATTTTTGGGGCGGACCGGTGTACGAGAACGAGGTCATGCCCACCATCGAGGACTTTTTGGCTGGGAAGAAGGTCGACGGGCAGACCATGCCCGGTTTGAGCCCGGGGCTCGACCTGCGGCCCACCCCGCCCTGAGCGGCGGGGCCGTTTTCTTGGCCGCGACGCGGCTTGTTCGATAACTAGCAGGCATGACACGAACGCGTCGCCTGGCCCGGCTCGCACTGGGCCTTGGCCTGATCGGGCTCCTGCTCGGCTGCGCGCCCCGGTCCGGTCGGCCCAAGGGGGACCCGGTCCGCATGGCGGAGAGCGAGGTCGACATCGCCGCTGACCTCTGGTGGCGACAGAACCAACCGCGCGAGGCGCTCAAGCACGCGCTCGAAGCGACCAAGCTCGACGGCCGAAACGGCGACGCGGCCCACATGGTCGCGCTCATCTACCTGCATTTCTGCCAGTTCAGCGAGCCCGACGAGTGCCACTTGGACCAGGCCGAGCTGTTCGCCCGCCGCGCCATCTCGCTGCGGGAAGGGGACCTGCAGGCAAAAAATACGCTCGGCGTGATCCTGGTGCATCAGCAGCGGTACGAAGAAGCCATCGCCGTGCTCAAACCCATCACCGAGGACATTCTGTACCCCACACCCGAGATCGCTTGGGGCAACCTCGGCTGGGCGTACCTCGACCAGGGCGACTTGAAGCGCGCCGTGCCGGCCCTGCGCCGTGCGATCGCGGCCCAGCCTCTCTTTTGCGTGGGAAATTACCGCCTCGGTGTGGCCTACCATCGCTCGGGCCAGCTCGAAGCCGCCGTCGATGCGCTGGATCGGGCGCTCGAGACCCAGGCGCCCGGCTGCCAGAACTTGCAGGACGCCTACCTCGAGCGCGCACGAGTGCACATTGCGCTGGGCGAAGTGGCCGAGACGCGGGTCGACCTCGATCGCTGCCTGGTCCTCGCCAAGTCGAACGTGTCGGGTCGCGAGTGCGGTCGCCTCTTGTCCGCGCTGCCCTGACCGAGCCAGCCCCTGAGCATCCAAGCCCAAGCGAGCCCTGACTGCTCGGCCAGCTTCTTTTCAGGGCGAATTCCAGTAGTCTACTGGCCCGCCGTCGCTCGCGCCTGGTCGGGACGAGACGTCGGCGTTCGGTTCCTCTGCTTGTCGTCTTGCCATGGCCTCCGTCGGACAGTTCCTCAGGGAGAAGCGCGAAGAGCGCAAGATGAGTGTCGCGGAGGTGGCGCGAGCCACGCGAGTCCCGGTGTCGAGTGTCGAACGCATCGAGGCCGATCAGTTCGACGAGCTACCTGCAGAAGTGTTCGTGCGCGGGTTCTTGAAATCCTACGCCCGCGCGGTCGGTGTGGCCGAGGACGAAGTGCTCGCCCGCTACACCTCGAGCCGCCGCACGGCGTGGGCCACACCGCTGCCCCTGAGCACCAGCGCCAAGCCCGCGCGGGGTCGACGGGTCGGGGTCGCCATCGCGTTCGTGCTCTTGCTCATCTTGTTCACCCTGGCCCTGAGCATCGTGCTCAAGCCGCGCGGGGGTGAGATGCCGCAAGAGCTCTCACGAACCTCGCCTGCGCTCGCGGCATCGCTCGACGTCTGACGGTGCGCACCAAGGACGCCCTCGTTCGCAGTCAGGCGCTGGTGCTCTCCCGCGTCGTCTACGGCGAAGCGGACTTGGTCGTGCACCTGTTCACGCTGGAGCGCGGACGCGTCGCCACTCTGGCTCGCGGCGCCCGCCGCCCTTCCAAGCGGTTTTCCGGCTCGCTCGAGCCGATGCATACGCTCGAAGTCACGCTGGCCGAACGCGCCCACGCCGACCTCTGGCCCTTGCGTGAAACGACGCTGTCGCAGCCGCGCCTCGCGCTCACCAGTGACCTCGAGGCCATGGCTCGTGCTGGACGCGCCCTCGGCTGGATCCGCAAGGCGGCCCCCGCTCGCAGCGCCGAACCCGACGCGTTCGCCGCCATCTCCGACTTCTTGAACGACCTCGACCACTCGCCAGCGCTCGGTCGTGACGATGCCTGCCTGGCTGCGTTCGGTGTGCGCTTGCTCTGGGCGTTCGGCTGGGCGCTCGAGCTCAGGCGGTGCGTCAGCTGCGGCACAGCCTGTCCCGAAGGACGCCCGGCGTGGATCAATCCCGAGCGCGGGGGGCTCGTCTGTCGCAACTGCGGGGGCGGGCCGCTGCTTCTGCGGCCCGAGCTCCGGGCAGCGCTGCTCGAGGCCGCCGCCGGCAACTTGCGCTTGATCCCCGCCGAGGACAGTGAAGTGGCCCTGCGCTTGATCGAACGCGCGCTCGGCGCGCACCTCGGCATCTCGGACTCATGAGCCCCCAGAGCCTCTCGGCGCTTTTTTCGGCTGCACGGGCCGCGCTGCTATGGTGGCCAGAGTGAGTGAGGAACGGCGCATCGCAGGGCGAGCGGGCATCGTGGCGCTGGGCACGTTGGTGTCACGCCTCTTGGGCCTCGGCCGCGACATGGCCCTGGCGGCGTACTTCTCGCGGGCGGCGACCGACGCCTGGCTCATCGCCTTTCAGATCCCCAACATGCTGCGTCAGCTGGTGGCCGAGGGGGCCGTGCAGACCTCCGTCTTGCCCGTCCTGACCGAGGTGCGGGAGAAGCGCGGGGAGCCAGCAGCTCTCGGTTACTTTCGCGCGCTGACGGGCCTCTGGCTCTGCCTGCTCGTCGCCCTCTCCGCGCTGGGTGTCTGGGCCGCCCCGCTCTTGGTCGATCTGTTCGCCAGCGGTTTCCGCGACCGACCCGGTCAGTTCGAGCTCACCGCCGAGCTCACGCGCTGGGCCTTTCCGTACATTTTCTTCATGGGTCTCTCGTCGCTCGGGGTGGCCGCCCTGAACGCCAGCGGCCGCTTCGTAGCGACGAGCTTCGCGCCGGGCCTCTTGAACGTCGCCTTCATTGCCTTCAGCTTCGGCGTCCCGGTTCTTCTGGCGGCGGCGGGAGAGCCGCCCATCCTGGCCATGGCGCTGGCCGCACTGGTCGGTGGCGCCGCGCAGGTCGTCGCCCAGTGGCCGAGCCTGCGCCAGATCGGCTTTCTGACCTGGCCGAGCTTCGACTGGAAAAATCCCCACGTGAAGGAGGCGATGCGTCGCCTCACCCCGAGCCTGCTCGGCATCGGCGTCTACTACGTCGACGTCATCATCGGTCGACGCATGCTGGCCGATCTCGGTGAAGGCGCGGTCACCTACTTCAGCTACGCGCTTCGACTCTGCGACTTCTCCCAGGGGATCTTCATCATGGCGCTGTCGTCGGCCACCCTGCCCTCGCTGGCCTCCGCCGCCGCCAAAGGCCGGCTCGACGAGGTCGGCAGGACCTTCGCCTTCTCGCTTCGCCATGCACTCTTCGTGGGCATCCCCTCGACCCTCCTGCTCGTCACCTTGGCCCAGCCTCTGGTCGAAGTGCTGCTCGGGCACGGCTCGTTCGATGCGCTCGCCTCGGCCGAGACCAGCCGCGCTTTGGTCGCCCAAGGGACGAGCGTCTTCCTCGTGGCCGGCGTGCGCCAGGTGGTGCTCGTCTACTTCGCCGTCGGACGTACGCGCTTTCCCGTCCTGGTGGCCGCCATCGATCTCGTCGTGTTCTGGTCGAGCTCGCTCTTACTGACACCCATCCTCGGCCACGTCGGCGTGAGCTGGGGCGTCACCATCGCGCGCGTCGGACAGTTTGCGCTCCTCTTCCTCGGCCTGCGCCGCATTCTGCCCCATCGGCATGCCGGGGAAGTGCTCGGCGCGGGGATGAAGGTCAGCCTCGCCGCGCTGGCAGCGGCTCTGGCGAGTTGGCTGCTCTTGGGCGCGCTCGCGACCGCGAGTCGGCTCGGCTGGCTGGGCGAAGTCGGGCGACTGTCTGCGGCGCTCCTCGGCTTTGCCGTCGTTTTCGTGCTCACCGCGCGCGCTCTAGGCTGCTCGGAGCTCGAGACGGTGGCAGCTCCCATCCGCCGTCGCCTGCGCGGCGGGTAGTCTCCTGGCCGAGGGGAGGCTCCCGAGCTATGGCAGGGCGTCCTCATGGCCACGCCCGCAACGTCCAGCAAAGTCGAGCCGAGCGATCGCATCGACCAAGCGAGCTTTTTGGCCGGCGCCAAGGAGATCGATCAGTTCCCGCCGCCCGTCCTGCTCGAGGTCGCCTTCGCGGGGCGCAGCAACGTCGGCAAGAGCAGCCTGATGAACTCGCTCATGCAACGCAACGGCCTGGTCAGAACGAGCGGCACGCCCGGCTGCACCCGGCAGATCAGCTGGTTTCACACCAAGGCCGGCGACGGCGCCGAGCTTTGCCTAACGGACCTGCCCGGCTACGGCTACGCCCGACGCAGCAAGGACGAACGACGCACCTGGGCGCGTGTCATCGAAGCCTACCTGCTGGGCCGCCCCACTCTACGCGCCGTGGTGCTACTCACCGATGCGCGCCGCGGCTTCGAACCGGACGATCACGACTTGGTCGAGCTCCTGCAGGGTCAGGCGGAGACGAGCCGGCCGCCGGTGCAGGTCATCTTGGTCGGCACCAAGCTCGACAAGCTCAGCGTCTCGGCACGCAAGCCCGCCCTCAAGATCCTCGATGAATCGGAGCTGCCGCGCTCCCTCGGCACCAAAGTGATCGGCTACTCCACGATCGAAAACGTCGGACGCCGTGAGCTCTGGCACAAGCTGCGCCGCGCAGCCGGCCTCGCGGAAGCTCAGGGCGGGACCGAGCCGCGCTGATCAGCGCCAGCGAGCACGCTCTTACAGTCGCGTGCATTGAGCGTGAAGCGCTGCATGCGACCGCGCTCATCCTTGCCCGCGAAGCGATACGCGGGTCCGAGGCGTGCCCAGAAGTACTCGACCTCCGCCGTGCCCTTCGCGATCCCCTTCTCTTTCATCGCGAACTTCCACAGGTCCTTCAAGTCACAGCTATCAGGCACCGGCAGCCCCCGCGGATCCTGCCGCGGGCACGTCGTCTCGGGACGATCGGGCGAGGTGCCGAGCCCGGCGCGCCCCACTTGAACGCTCTGCCGCCCGCAATACGAACGCGACGGCAGGGTCCCCGCCGTGCGGCCAGGTTGTGGCCCGCGCCCCGGCAAGCTCTGAAACGAGAAGCGCAGGTGCGTCTGCTTCTGCGAAAAGTCCATGGTGCCGTCCGACTTGACGCCCGTGGCCACGAAGCCCTGGAGCAGCGGCCGAACCGACAGCCCCTGGGCGAGCTCGAGCACCTCGAACGGCTTCACCTTGTCCGGAAATCCGGAAAAGTCGGTCGTGGGCGGAGCCGGTGGCGGCGCAGGATCGTGGATGGCCGCGTCCCTGCCCCACATGGAGAAACCGAGGCAAGCGACGAAGGTCGAGAGCAGGATCGCGAGACCCAAAATCCGATCTTTTCGGCGCGACGGCGTGTCCACAGTCCCAAGCTGCATGGGGCCCGGTTCCTAGCTCAAAGTGCCGGCACCCGCAAAAACAGGGCGGCTTGCCCGGCCGCGGCGCAAAAGCTATAGGGACCGCCCTTTCGGACGCATAGCTCAGTCGGTAGAGCACTGCCTTCACACGGCAGGGGTCACAGGTTCAAGTCCTGTTGCGTCCACCAGGAATCACGCCGTCAGTCGACCCGAGCTGGCCCTTCACGCTCCAACGTCGTGGAGGACGATCGCAAGCTTTGCCTCGAGATCTTGTCCGCGGGCGTAGCCTCGGTCGGTGATTCGAGCGAGATGGTCACGCACACGGGACATGTCGAGCTTGGGCGTCAGCTGCACCAAGTGTTGAGCGTCGATTCGATCCTGCAGTCGGGTGTCGGTCATGCTCAAGACCTTCATCGCCAACAATTCCTCGGCATTCGCGACGGGTACCGAACCGGCTCCTCCGAAGTCGATGGAAGTAGCACGATCGACAATCTCGGCCTCGATGCCCGAGCTGGCGAACAGTAGGTCCACCTTGACCCCAGACGGAGACATGAGGCGAATGGTCGAAAGGCGATGAAGTGTCTCATGCTCGACGCTGGCGACCGGCGAGTACCCTGCCAAGCGGAGCTCGTAGGTCAGCGACTCCGCCTCCGAGTCATGGGCGACGGCTACGACGATGTCGACGTCGCGCGTAAACCGCACTTCTGCGCGAACGGAGACCGCAAGACCTCCCACCAATGCGAATCGTTGGCCCAGTCGCACCAACTCGCGGCAGATTGCGGCTAGTGCCAGCTCGGGCGCCGGCTCAGCCATCCCCGCGTAGCCATTCAGCCAAGCGGTGATCGACTTCGGCCTCGTCCGCTTCCGGGAACTGCCGACGCAGTGTCGAACGCTTCAAGCGAATTCCGGCGCGCATGACGTCCAGTGCTTGCCGCAGCTTCTCGGCTGGGTCGAGCTGGCGAGCGTGCTCGCGGTCATGGGCAAGAAGCGCGTCCATGGCTGCCATTCTACTCCACCCGGGAGGCCCGGTCATCCGGAGCGGGACCTGACATTCGTGTTCCTTTGTGCCGGCCTCCTCGATGGTCTCGCTCATTTTCAGCGACTGCAAAGATTCGGCGATTTGGCGCTGGCAGCCTGCGTCGACTAGGAACTTCTGACAAGATTGGTGCGCGAAACGGCGGCCTGACCTGACGCCAGCGCCGCCACACTGCGCCACACCGCACGCATAGCTCAGTCGGTAGAGCACTGCCTTCACACGGCAGGGGTCACAGGTTCAAGTCCTGTTGCGTCCACCACGTCGCCAGTCGAAGCGCCACAACTTGGGGCATCAATCAGCTACCGAGCATATTCTCGGCTCTGAAGGTCCCCGCCGTGATGGAAATCTCGCCGCCCGTGCCGAGCATGTGGGCGGTGAATGTACCCTCGAGCACCGGGGCGAATGCGGTCACCACGACCTCGCAGTCCCCATCCTCGCCCTGAGCCACACCGCTCAACTCGCTCCCCGTGTCGTCGAAGGTAACCACTGGGTGGGTCGTGCCGGCGGTGCACCGATAGGATCCCGGGGCACCGCCGACGAACATGATGGCAACGATGACGCTGCCCGCGGCGCTCGTGGAGACGCCCGTGATCGAGGTTCGGTACTCCCCGTTTGCCTCCGTGTATGAATAGGCAGGCTCAGTTACTACCGAAAACGGTGAGCCATTCGCCTGACCGGCGATCGTGCCTTTCTGGGACTCGGTGCCAGTGTCGCCACCGGTTCCCGTCGCGCCACCGCTGCTCGAGCCACCAGAGCCACCAGAGCCACCAGCAGCGGGGGAACCGCCCGATCCGTTGTTGATCGGGCCCGACCCACCACAGCCCATGGGCGCAACGCCGAGCAATAGGAGCAAGAGGATGCGACGATTCATCCAGATTGAGAGCGTAGAGCAACCGCTGGCGGAGCGCCACCAAGGCGGAACGGCGCAGACGCTCGGGATCGCGAGATCACCCCGCACTACGGGCGCGCGCGCCGGCGCGCCTCGAGCTGCCGCCCGAGCTCGCTCACCACGGCCCATTCGCCGGCCTGCGCGGCGAGCTCCAAAGCTCGAGCTAGAGCGATCGCCACCGGGTCGACCCGCGCCTCCACAGGGCCTCGAGTTTCTGGCACCGGGTCAGAAATGGTTTCTGGCAGCTCACGAACAAACGCGGACTTAGGTCTGTCCAACGCTGGGGTCTCGCTCACCCCACGATCAGCGTTCGCAGCCTTTTTAGGCTCGCTCGTGTGTTCTGACGCGGTTTCAAGTCCTGTTGCGTCCACAGCCAGAGGTTACGCCACGTCCGCGGGCGTCCCCGCCACCAGGGGCGACGTACCCGGCGGGTGCGGCTCGAACAGAGCATCGAACTCGCCGGCTAGGCGAAAGTCGGCGTCCGACACACCCGAGACGTCGTGGGTCGAAAGGCCGACCACGACGCGGTTGTACACGTTGGACCAATCGGGATGATGGTTCTGACGCTCGGCGACGAGCGCCGCCCGGGTCATGAAGCCGAAGGCAGCGACGAAGTCGGAGAAGACGAACTCTTTGTGGAGTTTGCCATCCTCGTAGCGCCAGGGATGTGCCCCGTCAGCGTTGAGACTGACCAAGCGGACTTGAATCTCGGTGGGCGAAAGGGACGTCATGCGGGCGCCCTGTCGTGGAAGTGGCAGTCAACGAGTCCGGCGACGAAGCCGAGCGCCGCATTGAAAAGTCCGAACTGAACGAGCACGGCCCCCATGATGATCCACATCGCCGGCTGCGCGAGCGTCGGCACCCAGGCATGGGCTGCCGCGGCAAAGCACGCTGCGGTTTCCACGCTCAAGACCAGCTGAAGGGCCGTCAGGTTCCACCTCACGTGCGGGCCTTTGCCCGCGCATTCACCGCCGACGCAGTGGCAGAACACCTGGAGCTCCGCTTGCGCACCCCAAATCATGACCGTGGCTGCGAGGGAGCACGCTCCTGCCACCAGCATCAAGAGCGGCGATGACATGGCCGAGAGCAGCGAGCCGTTGGTCGCGCCGGCCACCACGACGAAGCCC